>Ga0207657_10003503_pt1 | contig 16762 bp, 19 predicted proteins | sample KBSC33metaG_FD_184316 | JGI IMG/M metagenome (GOLD analysis project Ga0207657, IMG submission 184316) | Corn rhizosphere microbial communities from Kellogg Biological Station, Michigan, USA - KBS C3-3 metaG (SPAdes) (version 2) | ecosystem: Host-associated > Plants > Roots > Rhizosphere > Soil ... | reverse complement strand
CGGGCGGTGGAGCGCAAACTCAAGGATTCGCTGAAGAACGACCGGGCCCGTATCCAGGTAGGCCGCATCAGCCATTTCGGCCTGATGGAAATGAGCCGGCAGCGCATCCGGTTCGGAGTGGTCGAAAGCTCGACCCATATCTGCCCGGTGTGCGCCGGCACCGGCATCGTGCGTTCCACTGAAAGCCTCGCCCTGATGGTGATGCGGCAGGTGGAAGACCACGTGCTGCGCAAGCCCGGCCAGTCGATCAACGTCAAGGTGCCGACCGACGTCGCCCTCTATATCCTCAACGGCAAGCGCTCGACGCTGAGCCAGCTCGAGGCCAAGTATCAGCTGTCGATTACCGTCATCGCCGACGATCATCTGGTCGGCAACCACTTCGCCATCGAGAAAGGCGAGCCGCGAGCCGGCGCCTTGCTTGAGCCCCCCACCCACGTGCGGGTCGATTCGGCGGCAATGGATGAGATCACCGAGACCGACGTCGAGGACGAGGAAGCCGAGGGCGAGGTCGAAGAGACCGAGGTGCGGGCCGAAAGCGGCGAGGCCCCGCACGAGGACGGGACGCGTCGCCGCCGGCGCCGCCGGCGTGGCCGTGGCGAGCGTGGCGACGAACATCGCGCCCCGCAGCCGCCCCGGGAAATCGCGGTGGCCGCTGGCGAAGGCGACGACGACGACCAATCCGAGGACAACGAAGAAGGCCACGAGCCGCACGAGGCGAAGGCCAATGGTGCGGTCCCCGAGGGCGACGGTGAGCCCCGTCGGCGCCGCCGCCGCGGGCGTCGCGGTGGCCGGCGCAATCGCCGTGAGGGCGAGGACCTGCCGAGCAATGGCGTAGCCGGAGAGGCAGGGGGTAGCAACTCCGAAGCCTCGCCCGAGGCTGCCCCGGCGCTCCTTGGCCAGCACGCCATCGCCGAAGTGGCGCAGGCAACGGCAGAACCTGCCGCGACCCTGGAAGAACCAGCCGTGGCTACACTGGCGGCGGAAGCGGCGCCGGCCGCTGCTCCCAAGCGCAGCCGCGCTCGCAAGCCCAAGGCAGTTCCCGCCGCCGAGGACAGCGCCGCGGATGCCGAGCCTGCGCCGGCGGCGGCCGTGGAGGCGCCGTCTGGGCCCGAGGTCGCGGAGGGTGCCAAGCCCAAGCGCAGCCGGGCCCGCAAGCCCAAGGCGGCACTCGAGGCCGAGGCGCCCGCATCGGCTGCTGCTGTGACGGTGGCAGCGCCGGCCACGAAAGCAGAACCGGTGGCGGCCCCTGTCGCCGCCGAAGAGCCGGTGCGGCGTCGCAAGAAGGAGCTGCCGCCGGACGAGATCATCGTCAGCTCAACCGCTACGGCCACCCCCGAAGAGGGCGAGGCGCCGAAGAAAAAGGGCGGCTGGTGGCAGCGCGGCTTTTTTGGCGGTTAAGCCTGAGTTCGACCTTTGCAGCTAGAGAAAACGGCCTCGCCACAAGCGGGGCCGTTGCCTTTTCGGGCAGCGGCAGCGGAATACCGCGCCCGGGGCTATCCCCGCTCAGTTCACCGTGACGGCGTTGGCTGCCCGGATGCGGCGCGCCAGCACCCGCATGACTTCCAGCGCGAAATAGGGTGCCTCCCGCACCAAAGTGAGGAATTGCTGTTCGCTGAGCGGCACCACCACGCAATCGGTTTCGGCGATGGCGGTGGCGCTGCGAGGCAACGCATCGACCATGGCCATTTCGCCGAATACGCCGCTGGTGCCGATCCGCTCCACCACGCGGCCGCCCACGTAGATGCCTACCGACCCCTCGCGGACGACAAAGAACTCACTGCCGTGATCCCCCGTCTTGAAGATCATTTCATTCGCCTTGAAGGTCCGGGTGGTTTTCGCCACCTGGGCAAGCACCTCAAAATCAATGATGAGTTGATCCATGTCCCCCTCCGCCGGCGGCGGGACGCCGCAGGGGCAACATGACCCGGAAGGCCGCTGCAAGTCAAAACGGCTGCGGCCGAAGCGGGCAGGCCCGCGGGCCCGGAGGTTCTGTCTCGGCCCCGGCTGTTTTGGTTCTCCCACGAGTTCGATCCGCAAGCGCCGACCGTTTCGGCAGATGCCAGCTAGGCGCTCAGACTCATGCCGCCATCGCAGATGATCGTCTGGCCGGTCATGAATCCATTGCGCACGAGAAACGCGATGGTTCCGGCCACATCCTCCGGCTTGCCGATCCGCCCGACCGGCGTAGCCGCCCCATAGTGCTCGAAGGCGGTCAGTTTTTGCGCCTCCGGCAGGAAGTCCCACCATGGCGTGTCGATTACGCGAGGGGCCACGCCATTTACCCGGATCGGCTTCAGCTCGGCAGCGAGAATAGGTACGAGCGCGGCGATCGCCGCGTTGGCTGCCCCGATGCCCGCCGTTCCCGGCGCCGCCGTATAGGCACTCACCGCTGACACGAAGGTCATGCTGCCAGCTCTCGCGACAAAGGGGAGAGCGATTTGCGCGCATTGGAACTGCGGAAAGACCTTTTCCTCAAATCCCTGTCGGACATCTTCGATATCCACCTGCGAGAACGGCCCAACGCCCTTGCGACTGCCGAAGGCCAGGACGAGATGTTCGACCTGCCCGAGCTGGGCAAAAAACCATCTCGAGGCGCCGCCAGTCAGTGGCATCGACCGCTATCGCGCCGACGCCCTCGAGCTCGGCCTTGGCTTTCGCAAGCCGCGCTTCGTTCCGGCCGAGGATCGTTACTGCGAGGCCATCACCGAGCAGCCGCCGAGCCGTCGCCAGTCCAATTCCCGATGAGCCGCCGACGATCACCGCATGTTCAGTAGCCATTTGCTGTCTCCCTGGTTGTCCGACCCAGGTTGACGACAGTCTCGTTCCGCAAACAGTATCGGTGTTATCCCGGTACCCATACTGCTATGCTGGCTGATATGGATCAGCTTGCACCCGCTGCCCGCCGCAAGGAATTCGGCGCCTTCCTGCGTTCGCGCCGGGAGCGGCTGACGCCCGCTGCGGTGGATTTGCCGAGCGGCTTCCGGCGGCGGACGCCGGGGCTGCGGCGCGAGGAAGTCGCGCTCCTCGCGGGCGTCGGGATCACCTGGTACACGTGGCTCGAGCAGGGCCGCGACGTGCAGGCGTCGGCAGAAGTGCTTGCCGCGATCGCCGATTCGCTGAGACTTGAAGCGGCCGAACGGCGGCATCTCTTCGCGCTCGCCGGGAGAGCGCCGATATTGCCCCCGGCCCAAGGCGAAGAGCATGTCGATGAATCGCTGTGGCGCATGCTGGCAAGTCTTGACCAGCAGCCCGCCTATGTGATGGGCCGCCGCTGGGACGTGCTTGCCTGGAACCCCGCGGCAGCGGCGCTGTTTGGCGATTATGGCAAGCTCTCTGGCGATGAACGCAACATCCTGCACATGCTGTTCGCCAATCCGGCGCATCGCCGGCTATTGCTCGACTGGCAGGAACTGGCGCCGCGCTCGCTCGCAATGTTCCGCACGGAAAGCGCTCGCTATGCTGGCGACGCCGATTTCCTTCGCCTGATTGCGAAGCTGGAAGCGGCAAGTCCGGATTTTCGGCGATGGTGGTTGGCGCGGGAAGTATTGCCGCCGCGGGCCGGGCACAAGCGCATTCGCCACCCCACCGCCGGGCGCATGACGTTCGAATACAGCAGTTTCGCGGTAACCGGCGACCGGGATCTGAAGCTTGTCGTTTACACGCCGCTAGCGGAAGACGACACCGTGGCGAAGCTCCGCCGTCTCGTCGGGAACTGAGGGGCAGGTTCACCGATTGGGCGGAGGGAAAACCTCCGCCCAAACTGTTTCAGGCAGCCACCGCAGCGCGCTGCACATCGCCGGTGCGCAGCTTAGCAAAGATAATGCCGTGCGTGATGACGTAGAACGGCACGAGCGCCGTCGGGATCAGCACCCAGGGCATCGATAGCACCCCGTCCGCACCGACTCCGGCATGAATGAGCTGTATCGCCGAGCCGTTGAACGACAGCACGGCAAGCGTAAACGCCGCGACGAGATCAAGCAGCCCGAAGACATTCCAGGCGAGGATGGCGCCCGATCCCGTATTCCTCGCAGCCATCGCGATCAGAGGCAGTGCGGCAAGACCGGTGATGATATCCCCCCAGCCCGCCGATATGGGGAACGGACCGCTGAGCCTTCCAGCCAACGCCAGCAGCAGGAAGAACACGCCGATCACGCGGGCGACATCAAGGCTGATCAATAGCGACATCGGCAGGGCCAGCAATGCCGCCCGGACACGCGTCGAGAACAACGAGGCAAGGACCGTCACGACGAGCGGCGTGGCGGCCATTACCCCGATCAGGGCAACCGGCTGCCCGGGTATGATCCTGAATGCCCCCGCCGCCGCCAGCACGGCCTGCGCCCCTAACCACAGGCCCGCGATGCTCGCAAGGACGGGCTTCAACTCCGACGGCACATCGAGCGCCAGCACGACGCTGGTGACATCAAACATGAAGACCGCGACAAGCACGGCGCCTCCAATGAGATCCAAGAACATGGCTGTCTCCTTTTTGGTGTAACTACATGTAATTGAACGAAAATGCGACCGCGAGGCTATTCCCCGCGCATCACCCGGGCTTGGGCGGCGCGCCAGGCGGGCAATGCTTCTTCCGCGCGCCGCATGCCTGTCGCGGTTAGACTTACAATGCGCTCCCTGCCGTCACGGCCGGGCCGAGTCGCCACAAGGCCGGCCTTCTGGCCGAGCGCCACGTTTCTGGTAAGCGTTGTCCGCTCGATCCCCAGCAGCGTCGCCAGTTTCACCATTGGCAGTGGCCCGGCCAGGATCAGGGTGGTCAACATCGAAAACTGGTTGATGGTGAGACCGTGCGGTCTGAGCCCCTCGTCATATAGTCTGCTCAGCCGCTGTGCCTCCTTGCGCGCCGCAAGGCAGCGGCAGTCCTGACAATCGGCAAAGTCTCGCTGCTCGCTCATTGGCATCTCCGTAATTAGCTGTATCTACACGTTCCGCCATCTGCAACAATTTTCGTGCTGCCCGGATGGGCAGGTGCAGGCCTGCAATTGCGCCAGATTCCCGGCCCTGTATCAAACTCCTGACAAAAACTGACAGCCGCGGTGATATTGAGGATACTAAACCGTTCCGCCTTGCGAAGGTCAGCCGATGTCCCGCGCCGCACGCCTGCTTGATCTGGTGCAATTGCTCCGGCAGCACCGCGCGCCGGTCAGCGGCCAGATCCTGGCCGACCAGCTTGGCATTTCCATTCGCACCTTCTACCGCGACATCGCGACCTTGCAGGGGCAAGGTGCCGAAATCATGGGCGAGCCGGGGCTCGGCTACGTGCTGCGCCCCGGCTTCATGCTGCCGCCGTTGATGTTTTCGGTCGACGAGATCGAGGCGCTGGTGCTGGGCTCGCGCTGGGTGGCGGTGCGGGCGGACGACCGGCTGGGGGCCGCGGCCGCCGCGGCGCTCAGCAAGATCGCGGCGGTGCTGCCGGCGGATCTGCGCGACGAGGTGGACGCCGGCTCGCTGCTGGTGGCACCGGGCGAGCCGCACGTTGCGACCATCGATCTCACGGTGGTGCGCAAGGCGATCCGCGGCGAACGCAAGATCGCCGTCAGCTACCGGGACGCGGAAGGCGCCGAATCGCGGCGCGTCATCTGGCCGTTCGCCATCGGCTTCTTCGATCGGGCGCGGGTGATCGCCGCATGGTGCGAGCTGCGCCAGGACTATCGGCATTTCCGGATCGACCGCATCTTTGCGCTCGCCACGCTCGATGAGCGCTACCCACGCCGGCGGGCCGCCATGCTCAGGGACTGGCGCGAGCGGGAAGGCATTCCGGACCGCGCCCCCGGGCTCGGGCTGGTGGCGCCGACCAAATCCTGAGGGCACCGCCCTACCCCTCGATGAACGCCGCCATACGCTGCAGCGCCGCTTCGACCGTCGCCTGCGAGCCGGCATAGGAAAGGCGCATGAACTGGCTGCCGTCGACGCGGTCGAAGTCGATGCCAGGGGTGGTGCACACTCCCGCCACTTCCAGCAAATCGGAGCAGAAGCGCATCGAGTCGTTGGAGAATTTCGACACATCGACATAGGCGTAGAAGGCGCCATCGGGGTGCCGGACGCTGCCAAAGCCAAGCGCCCGCAGGCCGACGCCAAGGATCTCCTCGTTGCGCCGATAGTGGGCCTTCTGCGCCTCGAAATAGTCGTGCTCGCCCAAAGCCGCCTCGGCCGCGATCTGGCTGAGGGTGGGGGCAGCGATAAACAGGCTCTGCTGCAGCATGGTGGCTCGGCGCACGAGTTCGGGCGGCAGCACCATCCAGCCGACGCGCCAGCCGGTCATGCAGAAATATTTCGAGAAGCTGTTGATGACCAGCGCGTCCGGGGTGAATTGCGTCGCGCTGGCGGCGGGCTCGCCATATTCGAGGCCGTGATAAATCTCGTCGGAGATCAGCCGCACGCCGAGGCGGGCGCAGGTCGCCACGATTTCCTGCAGTTCGGCGGCGGAGACCGAGGCGCCGGTCGGATTGGCCGGGCTGGCGAACAGCAGGCCTTCGAATTTCTGTCGGGCATAGGCCGCCTCGATGTCGCGCGCGGAAAGACGCCAGCCGTTCTCGGCCCGCACGGGGATCTCGACGGGCCGGAAGCCCAGTCCGGCGAGGGTATTGAGATAGGCAGGATAGCCCGGCCGCGTCACCGCCACGGCGGCGCCAACCTCGAACGCCGTGTGGAAGGCGAGCACGAAACCGGCCGACGAGCCCAGCGTCACGATGATCGCTTCGGGGTCGACCGCAACACCGTAGCGCCGGAGGTGGTAGGCCGCGAGCCCCTCCCGCAGTTCGCGACGCCCCATCGAATGGGTGTAGCCCTGCGGACCGGCCATGGCGCGGCTCACCGCCGCCAGCACGCTCGGGGCCGGCAGGGCAGCCGGCTCGCCCGATTCGAGGTGCAGGATCGAGCGGCCGGCCGCCTCAAGCGCTTTGGCGCGCGCCGCCATTTCCATGGCATGAAAGGGCATCAGTCCGGGGGATGGGTCGTGCATCTGGGGCTCGGTCTTGCGGCGTCGCCCCTCGCCTAGAGCAAAATGCCTTCCGATGATATCGGAATGGATACTCCATTGATCGAACCGGAGGAGCCTGACGACTTTTCCTGATCACGCTCCGGTGTTTCGCAGCACCGGCTCAACAAGAATTGATGCCATTCGGCCGCCGGGCCTTTACGGTTTGCGGCGAATTGCCTCATAGACTGCGCCGTCCCGCGCCGTTTCCGGAGATTTCTATGCGCCGCCTCGAAATTGCAGTCCTGTTCGTGCTCGCCGTTGTCGGCGGCTCGGTGGGCAGCGCGTGGTACTTTCATCAGGCCCCCGTCCGCACCGACAAGGCGGCTGTTACCGCCATCGTAGACGAGACACTCGCCAAGCAGCCCAAACCCAAGACCGACAGCGCGGCGGTTGAAGCGATCGTCGCGGAGCTGCTCGACAAGCAGCCAAAGCCGGCTCTCGATACTGCCGGGGTGCAGTCGATCGTATCGCAGATGCTGGCGGCCGAGGACGCCAAGCACAGGCAGAACTCGGTGGCGACCGTCGCCTCGCTCGATCCCAAGAGCCTCGATCCGATAATCGAGAACTATCTGATGAGCGATCCGCATATCCTGCAGCGGATGAGCGACGCGCTCGACCGGCAGAACCAGGCGGATTCGGCGCTCAAGAACAAGCAGGCCATCGCCGACAATGCCCAAATCATCTTCAACGACCCGGACAATGTGGTGCTTGGCAATCCCAAGGGCGATGTCACCCTGGTCGAGATGTTCGACTATAATTGCAGCTATTGCCGGGGCGCCCTGCCCGACCTGGCGGCGCTGCTGCAGGACGACAAGAACCTGAAGGTCGAGCTGAAGCAGTTCCCGATCCTGTCTCCCGGTTCGGTCGATGCGGCGCGCATCGCCGTGCAGGTGGCCAAGACTGGTGCCGACTACTGGGCCTTCCACCAGGCGCTGTTCACCGGCCGGGGCGAAGTGACGCTCGATTCGGCCCTCAACGAGGCCAAGACGCTGGGGCTCGATCCGGCGGCGCTGAAGGCCGGCATGCAGGCGCCAGCGATCACCGCAGCGCTGCAGAAATCCTACAGCCTCGCCAAGTCCCTCAACGTTACCGGCACCCCCACCTACATCATCGGCGACACCATCATTCCCGGTGCCGTGCCGCTCGATGCGCTCAAGGCCGCCATCGCCAATGTGCGCGCCTGTGGCAGCGCGGTGAGCTGCCCGAGCGCTGGGTGATCGGGCCAAGGCCGGGGCCCTAGCCGACCAGCAGTTGCTGCCCGCGCCGGGAACCGCGCCGCCGCGCCGCGTTTAACTTGCTTTTTGGTGCATTTCCTATAGGCACCGTTGCGTTCGCAAAGGGTTGGAGGCACAAGGCGAAGACCATGGCCAAGCGCATCCTGATCCTCAACGGACCGAACCTCAACCTGCTGGGCGTCCGCGAACCGGCGACCTATGGCGCCGATACGCTTGCCGATGTCGAAAAGCTCTGCGCCACCGAAGCCAAGGCGCACGGATTGACCATCGACTTCCGCCAGTCGAACCACGAAGGCGAGCTGGTCACCTGGATCCAGGAAGCGCGAGGTACGGCCGCCGCCGTCATCATCAACCCCGCCGCCTATTCCCACACCTCGGTCGCGATCCACGATGCGCTCAGGATGCTCGAGGTGCCGATCGTCGAAGTTCACCTCAGCAATATTCACGCGCGCGAGGCATTCCGCCATCATTCCTATGTATCTGCTGTCGCGACCGCCGTTATTTGCGGGCTCGGACCCCAGGGGTATAGGCTCGCCATCGCCGCGCTGGCGGAAAAGCTCAAGGGATAAGCCGTGCCGAGAGAGACCAGAGTCATGAACAAAGCCTCGCAGATCGACCAGGATCTCGTGCGAACTATCGCCGAGTTGGTCAACCAGCAGAACCTGGCCGAGATCGAGCTCGAGATCGAGGGTTTCCGGGTCCGCGTCACCCGCGCCTATGCCAGTCCGGCCGCGGCCCCGATGCAGGTTTACGCGCCGCCCTCCCCGATGCCGGCCAGCGCGCCCGGTGCCTACGCCATGCCGGCGGCCAGCGGCGGTGCTGCCGCGGCGCCGGCGGCGGAAGACCTCGCGGCCAATCCGGGCACCCTCACTTCGCCGATGGTCGGCACCGCCTATCGCTCGCCCGAGCCGAGCGCCGCCCCGTTCATCGAGATCGGCAGCAAGGTGACGGAGGGCCAGACGGTCCTCATCATCGAGGCCATGAAGACGATGAACCAGATTCCGGCGCACCGCTCAGGTACCGTTTCCCGCATCCTGGTCGAGGATTCGCAGCCGGTCGAATATGGCGAACCGCTGATCGTCATCGAATAGGGGCACCATGTTTTCCAAGGTCCTCATCGCCAACCGCGGCGAAATCGCGCTCCGCATCCTCAGGGCCTGCAAGGAACTGGGCATTGCGACGGTGGCCGTGCATTCGACGGCCGATTCAAGCGCCATGCACGTCCGGCTGGCCGACGAAAGCGTGTGCATCGGGCCGCCCGCGGCGCGGGACTCCTACCTCAACATCCCCTCGATTCTGGCGGCGTGCGAAATCACCGGCGCCGATGCGGTACATCCAGGCTATGGCTTTCTCAGCGAGAATGCGCGGTTCGCCAACATCCTGACCGAGCACAAGATCACCTTCATCGGTCCCTCGGCGCACCATATCGAGATCATGGGCGACAAGATCACCGCCAAGAAGACCGCAGTGGAACTCGGCATCCCGGTGGTGCCCGGCTCGGCGGGCGAGGTAACGACGGCGGCCGAAGCGCAGGCGCTGGCCCGCGACATCGGCTATCCGGTGCTGGTCAAGGCTACGGCGGGCGGCGGCGGACGCGGCATGAAGGTGGCGCGCAACGACGAGGAGATGGCGATTGCCCTCTCCACCGCGCGCACCGAGGCCAAGGCGGCGTTCGGCAATGATTCCGTCTACATCGAGAAATACCTCGAAAAACCGCGCCATATCGAGGTGCAGGTGATCGGCGACGGCCAGGGCAATGCGGTGCATCTGGGCACCCGTGACTGCTCGCTGCAGCGCCGCCACCAGAAGGTCTGGGAGGAGGCGACGGCGCCCACGGTGCCGGCCGAGCAGCGCGACCGGATCGGGGAGATCTGCGCCGCGGCGATGCGCAAGCTGAAATACTCCGGCGCCGGCACGATCGAGTTCCTCTACGAAAACGGCGAATTCTTCTTCATCGAGATGAACACCCGCCTGCAGGTCGAGCATCCGGTGACCGAGCGGGTCACCAATATCGACATCGTCTACGAGCAGATCCGCGTCGCATCGGGGGAAACCCTGTCGATCCGGCAGGAGGACGTGACCTTCGTCGGGCACGCCATCGAGGTTCGCATCAACGCCGAGGATCCGCAGACTTTTGCGCCTTCGCCCGGCAAGATCGCCTTCTATCATCCGGCGGGCGGCTTTGGCGTGCGCATCGATTCAGCGGTCTATCAGGGCTATGTCATCCCGCCCTATTACGACAGCCTGATCGGCAAGCTGATCGTGCACGGCCGCACTCGGGCCGAATGCCTGCAGCGGCTGCGGCGGGCCATCGACGAATTCGTGGTGGACGGGGTGAAGACCACCCTGCCCCTGTTCCAGCGGCTGATCCGCGAACCCGACATCATCGCCGGCAATTACGACATCCACTGGCTGGAGAAGTTCTTGGCGGGGAACAAGGCGTAGTACCGAAATGGGCACGTTGCATGTTCTCCCCACAGACTCGGCGGGGCGTTCGATGCACCAAGCTCTTCGCGACTTGAACCGCAACGATGCGGTGCTCGTCTTTCCGGACGATCTGAGTTGCGGCCCCATCGACTCGGACGAGCTCCTGCCTCGGGTGAGATGGCGGTCAGCTCTCCACGAGACCGCTGAAATCGAGGCGGCGCTGTCATCCTTCTGGGGGATGCTGTGCGGGCCGCATCAGCGCGTCGTCCTGTGGTTCGGACGCTGCGCTGCTGCCGAGTTCGCATTCTTGCTGGCCTGCGTGGACCGGCTCGCGAGCCTCCCTTATGCGATCGTCGACGTCACCGGATTGAGCTTTCCTGCGCGCGGCACTGGCAAGATTACCGAAGCCGCTGCAGCGTCTTGCGTATCACTCTTGTGGCCAGATCAGTTGGCATCGCTACTGGGCACGGAGCAGGAAGCGAGCCAGACTTGGCGTCTGGAGATGTCCACTCGGTGGAGGCAGCTCAAGCAGGAAAATGCCCCTTTCCGGATAGCGACACCGAAAGGTCTCGAATCAGCGCCGATCGATGTTTTCGACACCTCCCTGCTGGCGCAAGCCACAACCAGATGGAAGAAACTCAGCCTTATCATCGGCACGACGCTCGCTGCCGATTTCCCGCCGTATATTCAAACGGGCCCTTACATGCTGCTGACGAGAATTGTAGCTTTGATCGAGGCCGAGCGACTACAGGCCGACGGCGATCCGTGGGACTTGCAATCCTGTCGCATCCGGTTGCCAGCCTGATCCGTGGGTGCGTGGCTTCCGGTCCATGATGATCGACACTATTTATGGTTATGTCGAAAAAGCCTGACCCCTTCGCCATCGAACTCACTCCTGAACTGATTATCCGCGCCTATCAGGCCGGCATTTTTCCGATGGCCGAGGATGCCGGGTCGCCGGACCTGTTCTGGGTGTCGCCAGAGATGCGGGGAATCCTGCCGCTCGATGGATTTCATGTCTCGAAGAGCCTGCGCAAGCGCCTGCGGCAGCATGGCTGGTCGATCCAGGTCGACACCGATTTTGCGGCGGTCATCGAGGGCTGCGCCACGGCCGGTGAGGATCGCCGCTCGACCTGGATTAATCCGGAAATCCGCCGGCTCTATGGAGAACTGCACCGACGGCGCTATGTGCACACCGTCGAAGTGTGGGAGGGCAGCGAGCTTGTCGGCGGCCTCTATGGGCTGGCGCTCGGGGCGGTGTTTTTCGGCGAATCGATGTTTCACCGCCGGACCGATGCCAGCAAGGTGGCGCTGGCCCATCTCGTCGAGCGGCTGAATTTCGGCGGCTTTCGGCTGCTCGACACGCAGTTCGTGACGCCCCATCTCGCAACGCTTGGCGGCATCGAAATTCCGCGTTCGAACTATGAAATTCTGTTGGCCGAGGGGCTGGCGCACAAGGGCGACTTTTACGCCGTCGAGCGAACGCCGCCGGTCAGCCGTCCCTGAGCTTGAAGGCCAGCACCGTCTCCCAGTCGCGGGGGTCGGGTACCTCGCGCGGATCGTTGGGATAGATCTCCAGCCGGCAGGCGAACCGATCGCCCTTCGGGGTCGGCTGCATGTCGAACGCGTACTGGTGCAGATTGGCCCAGCCGATCAGCACTGCATTGACCTCCATCAGGTCATCATAGGGCCCGTGATAGGTCAGGGTGGCGTAGCGACCGGCCGGCAGGGTGCCGGTGACGACCTCGGCATCGGCGGGCAGCACGGTCGCGGTGGGGGCGCCGAATTCGATCTCCAACTCGCTGGCCATATCGATGACGTTGTACTTGATGAAGGGCGGGCCGGCGGGCTCGACGTGATGGTCGCCGATCCAGCGCCAGAGTTTTGGCAGGGTGGCATCCACGACGTCGTTGAACGGCAGCTTCACCATGCGCCGCATGGCGACATAGGGCTGCGCTTCGCGTTCGACGAGTTTGGGCAGAGTCAGCATGGTGCACCTCTACTGGTTCGATAGATTTCAGCCGTAAGGGACTGCAGGAACTGACGCTTACCGCAGGTCGGCGGGAACACCCGGCACGTCGCCCTGCCGCCAGCCGAGCGGGGACGGGCCCAGCCGGCCGTGCTGCAGCAGGTCGAGATAGATGTCGACGATGTCGAAGGTTTCCGTCCAGCCGCCATTGTGGGCATTGCGCTCGAGCACGCTCATGAACTCGGCCTGGCGAAATTTCAGCCGCGTCTTCTGACCCTCGGCGAGAAAGTCCAGCTCGACCAGCATCTCCTGGCCGTCGGCGTCGTTGATGTAGGTGAAGGCCAGCCGCTCGGGAGGCCGGATCTCCCGATAGACGCCATGGATCCAGTGCTGGTAGTCGGGGCGCGGCTGCATGGCGAAGCGCCAGGCGCCGCCTTCGCGAAACTCCATCTCGCAGTGGCCCAGCCGATAGCCCTTCGGGCCCCACCAGCGAACGATATGCTCCGGCGAGCTCCAGACCCGGAACACCAGCTCGCGCGGCGCATCGAAGACGCGCTCGATGGTCAGCACCAGCGGGGCGACGTCACCGGGCGGCGCCAACTTCGCGTCGGCGGCCAGATAGCGTCCGAGATGGTCGGTGAACTCGCCGAAACTGGCATCCCAGCCATCCTTGTGGGCCTGGCGGCTCTCGGGCGTGTCGAACCCCGACTGGCGGAACACCATCCGCGTGTGCCCGGAATCGAGCGCCTCGAAGCTGATGCTAACCGTGGTTTCGACGCCGCCGTCCCATCGATGCGTGAAGACCAGTCTGGCCGGCGGGGCTACCTCGCGGTAGACCAGCGTCAGGCCGTAGGTCTCACCGATGGGCGCGCGCAGGCGGAGGCGCCGGGTGCCGCCAACCACGGCATCGCCCTCGCAGGCAAGGAGGACGTGGCCGGCAAGCGGGAGCCAGTGTGCGAGGTTTTCGCCCTTGACCCACATTTCGCAGACCAGGGCACGGGGGGCGGCGAAGATGCGCTCGATCTCGAGCGGCGCCACGGCAAGCGCGGCAGCCGGCGAATGGCGGCCTTCAGTTCCGGCTTCCATCGTCATTTCCCTTCTGGATTTCCGCAAGATACTCGTCCAGGCGGTCAAAGCTCTGCTCCCAGAAACGCCGGTAAGCCTCTACCCATCCCCACACCTCTTCGAGCGGGCCTGCCTCGAGCTTGCACGGCCGCCATTGCGCCGAGCGGCTGCGGGTGATGAGCCCCGCCTTCTCCAGCACCTTGAGGTGCTTCGAGACCGCCGGCAGGCTCATATCGAATGGTTCGGCAAGCTCATTGACTGACGCCTCCCCCTGGCTCAGGCGGGCCAGAATGGCGCGTCGGGTCGGATCGGCCAGCGCCGAAAAGGTAGAGCTCAGGGGGTCAGCATGCATTTCAGGTTAACCGGCACGTTAATTTGCTATGTGGTTAACTACAGCGCAAGACGCGGAATTGTCAATGGCCTTTTGACACGGGGCGCCACGGCCCTGCCCCAAAACTACTGCGCGTCGGGGGAGGTTTCCGCAGCGGGCGCGGGGTTCAGCAGGGTGATGAACGAGCCGGCCTCGGTCCGGTTGGGTGGCGGCGCGGCGGTAGCGGGCGCCGGCGCGGCGAGCGGGTCGGCGGCAGGGGCGGCGTCGGCGGTGCCGGGATCGGCCTCGGCGGGAAGCGGGTTGGTTTGTTTCGGCGGCGGCACGTCGGAGCGCTGCTTGCAGTCTACCAGCCAGAAATCATAGACCGCATCGTCGATGGCGTTCAGCGCCGGGCTGTCGGCAAACATCCAGCCGGTAAAGATGCGCTTGCTGGAGCCGGCAAGGCTCACCTGATCCACCTCGACGAACACCGAGGTGCGCTGCGTCTCGTTGGGGGGCCGGGTATAGCAGGCCCGCGGCGTGATCTGCAGCGAGCCGAACTGCACCGTCTCGTTCACGTAGGCGTCGAACTTCGTCAGCCGCGTAGTGATCTTGTCGAGGCCGGAAAACGTCGCCACCGGATTGGCAATCGGGGTGGCGAGGGCGGGAAGCGTACTCGCCAGGAGGGCCAGCGAGAACGCGAGCGCCCGCGCCTGCGGGCGCACTGAGCCCGTCTCCCGCCCTGATCTTTCGCCGCGCGAAAAATGGCCGATATGGTGCAGCGTCAGCAGCCTGGCGCTATTCCGGCGACCAGGCGTCATAGTCGCCCGTCACCCGTGGCCGTTCGCCCTTGTTGAGCAGGCTGCCATCCGGCCGGTAGGCCTCGGCCGAGCCGGTGCGGTTGGACAGGTGGCCCTTCTCCCACGGCCATGGCTTATAATTGTCCTCGGTCGGGGGCACGTCGGTACGGTGATGCATCCAACCATGCCAGCCGGGCGGAATGGCGCTCGCCTCGGCATAGCCATTATAGAGCACCCAGCGCCGATTCTGCTTCTTCGCCCCCGGCTTCGAGCGGAAATAGCGATTACCGGCATCGTCGGTCCCGACAAACTCGCCGTGCTGCCAGGTGTCGAGGCGGGTGCCCCAGGTCTGTCCCTGCCACCAGATGAAAATCTCGGCGAGGAAAGGAGGCATGATCGGAATCCGTCAAGCAGGGAAGTCAGGTTCCGTCTAACATGGCCGGCGGCAAGCGCCTAGTATTTTACGGCAGCCACGCATGACATCCGCCAAGGGCGCCCTGCCCGGCTGGAGCAATCGACATCCGGGTCGGTTGTCGCTCGCCCGAAGCCCCCCACCCGTCGCTTCGCGCCACCTTCTCCCACGAGGGGAGAAGGAAGCGAGGGGCGAGGCGTTGCCGCCTTCCCTTCTCCCCTCGTGGATCGGCGAAGCCGAGACGGATGAGGGGGGCCTCCGGTGCCCGTTGGATGGCAGATCTACCCCAGCCGCGCCTCGGCGCGCGTCGGCTGGAACAATTCCACCGGATTGCCCGATGGGTCGTCGACGAGAATCTGCCGCCCGCCCACCCCGGCGACGATGGCGTTGCGGAAATGCGCGCCGGCCGCCTCGAGCCGGGCGACCATTGCCTCGAGGTCGTCAACCTCGATGGCGAACCGATTCCAGCCGCCCGGCGCGGGCATGGTGCCGTCGGGCATCGCCTGGCCTCCCCCGCCCGAGGGATTTGGCGCACTGAGCACCAGCCGCAGATCGCCGCGGGACAGCATGGCGAAGGGCGGCGCCGGGTGCATCACCAGGGCAAAACCCAATTGACCGGTATAGAAGGCGATCGCCGCGTCGACGTCGTTGACGATGTATCGGACCTGGACGGTGGCCATGTCGGCTCCCCTGTCAGTGCGAGCCCCGGTGCGGCGGGGTGCGGCCGGAACAAGCTGCGCACTTGTCCCCGTTGTCCACAAGGCAGGATGGTTCGCGCACAAATTGCGGCGACGGTATGGCCGAAAAACGGACTTGACTCGCCGCCGGGCGCCGGGCGCCTCCCGGGCAGGAGAAAAGATCGAAAGAAGAGTCAGCGTGTTAGCTACGGGAGTGCACGAATCGGTCGACCACGTCGCAATCGACCACGGGCGCGTTAACCTTTTGTGAAGCTTTGCGACCGCAACGAGCTTACCCTCGCAAATCCCCCAAAAAACACCATATTTGGAGACGATGGTGATCAGTCCACACCAGATATAGACGGGACGCCTCCGGGCAATCTCGAAAAAAAGGGAATGACGGAGCGCCCGATGTGACTGAGAAATGATGCTGGCCCTGATGAGTCCAACCCGCTGCGGCGGCGCTGGTTCGGGGCACTCAGCAGAAGCTATCGGGGACTCGGGACTATGCGCATCGAACGTCGCTTCACCACCGCTGCCGGCGGGGCTTACGCCGGGATCGACTTTCGGTCGACCACCAGCGAGATCAAGAATCCCGATGGCTCGGTGGTGTTCCGCCTCGCCGATATGCAGGTGCCCGCCGGCTGGTCGCAGGTCGCCGCCGACATCATCGCGCAGAAGTATTTCCGCAAGGCGGGTGTCGCCAGGGCGCTGAAGAAGGTCGAGGAGAACGATGTCCCCGCCTGGCTGTGGCGCTCGGTGCCCGACGAAAAGGGGCTCGCCAAGCTCCCGGAGGGTGAACGCTACGGCTCCGAAATCGACGCGCGGCAGGTGTTCGACCGGCTCGCCGGCACGTGGACCTATTGGGGCTGGAAG
>Ga0207657_10003502_pt1 | contig 16764 bp, 16 predicted proteins | sample KBSC33metaG_FD_184316 | JGI IMG/M metagenome (GOLD analysis project Ga0207657, IMG submission 184316) | Corn rhizosphere microbial communities from Kellogg Biological Station, Michigan, USA - KBS C3-3 metaG (SPAdes) (version 2) | ecosystem: Host-associated > Plants > Roots > Rhizosphere > Soil ... | reverse complement strand
TGTTCTGGTCGTACTGGAACCCGTTGACGTTCGTCGCGATTTTGGCGGCCGCCGGGGCTGCCCCTGTGATGAGGACCGCGGAGGCAACGGTCAGGACTACGTTCCTCCGTGAACTGGACATGCGTGCGACTGTACGCAGGCCCTGAACGCCGGGTCAAGCCGGCGTTCAGGTTGCCCGGCGGACAGTCGCAAGCGCCCGGTTGCAGGCGTCGCGCAGCTTCTTGGCGTGGTCGCTCGTGTACTGGCACTCGAGCTCCCACGCGCGGTAGCCCGGCACGACGAGAAGCTCCGAGGTCACGCTCTGGCCGAGCACCGTGTGGCGCACGGGTCCGGACGGCCCGCCGCTCTGCCGGCGCACCGCGATCACGTCGACCTTCGTCAGCCCCACGGCGCCGACGACGGCGCCGCGCGTGTTGCCCTGGTCGATCGAGGCCTTGGAGAAGTCGGCCGGGTAGGCGAACGAGAACGGCACGCCGGGATGGCTCCAGCGCGACTCGCCGCTCGGATCGCCTGCGGCGCTGCAGCCGGCGAGAGTCGCGCACAGCGCGACGGCAGCGAGCGCCGTCTTCATCGCCCGAACGTCCGCAGCAGCTCGCGGGCCGCGCCCGGGATCCGCCCGACGAGCTCGCGCACCTCGCCGATGCCCGCGCGCACCGCGGGGTCGCCGACCTCGACCGGCAGCATCGAGTCCTGCAGGTCGCCGAGCAGCCGGTCCGCCCCGCCGGCGGAGGCGAGCGCACGCTCGAGCAGGTCCTTGACGGTCTGGTTGCCGTGGCCGAGCGGCGCGGGCGCGAAGTCGCGGCCCGGCAGCCCGTGCGCCGCGGCAAACTCGGCGTGCGTGCGCCGCGCGCGGCCGTAGGCCTTCTGCGCGGGGCCGAACAGCGTCTCTTCGAGGCGGTCGGCGGTGGCGTCGTCGAGCAGCTCGTAGGCCTCGGTCAGCGCCTCGACGGCCACGGCGATCTCCTCGGTCGCGTCGGCGAGGATGTCCAGCAGCTCCTGGCGTGCCTCGGCGGCGACGTAGGTCATGCGGGCGAGGCTACCGGCGCAAAGTAGAAAGCACTACTGTCCACTTTCTATGGCCGCCACAGACACCGTCCTCAAGCCCGACTTCGCCGCCAAGCGCCGGCACTTCATCTTCACCGACGAGCACGAGCAGCTGCGCGAGTCGATCCGCGGTTTCGTGACCAAGGAGTTCGCTCCCCACGCGGAGGAGTGGGAGGTGACCACCTTCCCCGACTCGGTCTTCCCGGCGATGGGCAAGCAGGGCTTCCTCGGCCTCGACAAGCCGGAGGAGTACGGCGGCGAGGGCGGCGACTACTACACGTCGCTGGTCCTCGGCGAGGAGATGACCTACGCGAACTCCGGCGGCCTGACGATGGGCATCGCGGTCCACACCGACATGGCGATGCCGCCGATCCTCGCGTTCGGCACCGAGGAGCAGAAGCAAGAGTGGGTCGTGCCCGCGATCAAGGGCGAGAAGATCCTCTGCCTCGGCATCACCGAGCCCGACGCCGGCTCGGACGTCAGCGGCATCAAGACCCGAGCGGTCCGCGACGGCGACGAGTACGTCATCAACGGCTCGAAGACGTACATCACCAACGGCCACCGCGCCGACGTGATCGTGCTTGTCACGAAGACCGACCCGGACGCGGGCTACGACGGCTTCACGCTGTTCCTCGTGCCGATGGACTCGCCCGGCGTCATCCGCGAGAAGAAGCTCGAGAAGCTCGGCATGCACGCGAGCGACACCGCGCTGCTGGCCTTCCAGGACGTCCGCGTCCCCGATACCGCGGTGCTCGGCCAGGTCGGCAAGGGCTTCTACCACATCATGTGGGAGCTCCAGGGCGAGCGCCTGATCGGCGCCGCGGGCTGCGTCGCCGGCGCCCAGCGCTGCTTCGAGAAGACGCTGCAGTACGCGCAGGAGCGCACCGCGTTCGGCCGCCAGATCGGCAAGTTCCAGGTCATCCGGCACAAGTTCGCCGAGATGGCGACCAAGATCGAGACGGCGCGCCAGATGGTCTACACGACGGCCTGGCGCTTCCAGAACGGCGAGTACCCCGTCCGCGAGATCTCGATGGCCAAGCTCTACGCCTCGCGCATCGCGGTCGAGGTCGCCGACGAGTGCATCCAGATCCACGGCGGCGCCGGCTACATGAAGGAGTACGGGGTCGAGCGGGTGTGGCGCGACATGCGCCTGAACCGGATCGGCGCGGGAACCGACGAGATCATGCTCGACGTGATCGGAAGGAGCTACGGCCTGTGAGCCAGCGCACGTTTGTCATCGGTGTCGGCATGACGAAGTTCGACAAGCCCGGCACCAAGGAGGGCGACTACCCCGAGTGGGCCAAGGAGGCCGGCGACAAGGCGCTGGCCGATGCCGGGATCAACTACGACGAGGTCGAGCAGGCCTACGTCGGCTACTGCTACGGCGAGTCGACCGCGGGGCAGCGCGCGGTGTACGGCCTCGGCGTCACCGGCATCCCCGTCGTCAACGTCAACAACAACTGCTCGACCGGCTCGAGCGCGCTGTACATGGCGCGCCAGGCGGTCCGCGGCGGGCTCGTCGACTGCGCGCTGGCGCTGGGCTTCGAGAAGATGGAGATGGGCTCGCTGGGCGTGAAGTGGACCGACCGGACGAACCCGATGGACAAGCACGCGATGGCGATGTTCGCGGTGCGCGAGCCCGAGCAGTCGCCGCCGGCGCCGCAGATGTTCGGCAACGCCGGGCGCGAGCACATGGAGCGCTACGGCTCGAACCCCGACCACTACGCGTGGATCGGCTGGAAGAACCACAAGCACTCGGTCAACAACCCCTACGCGCAGTTCCAGACCGAGTACAGCCTCGACGACATCAAGGCCGCGAAGATGATCCACGAGCCGCTGACCAAGCTGCAGTGCTCGCCGACGTCGGACGGCAGCGCGTGCGCGATCGTCGCGAGCGAGAGGTTCGTCGACTCCCACGACCTGTGGGACCGCGCGGTCGAGATCGCCGGCCAGGCGATGGTCACCGACATGCGCTCGACGTTCGACGAGGGCTCGTGCATCAAGATCGTCGGCTACGACATGTCCAAGGAGGCCGCGCGGCGCGCCTACGAGGAGGCCGGCGTCGGGCCCGAGGACGTCGACGTCATCGAGCTGCACGACTGCTTCTCGGCCAACGAGCTGATCACCTACGAGGCGCTCGGGCTGGCCGAGGAGGGCCACGGGCACGAGCTCGTCGAGAACGAGGACACGACCTACGGCGGCCGCTGGGTCGTCAACCCGAGCGGCGGGCTCATCTCGAAGGGCCATCCGCTCGGCGCGACCGGCCTCGCGCAGTGCAGCGAGCTGACCTGGCAGCTGCGCGGCCAGGCCGACAAGCGCCAGGTCGACGGCGCGAAGGTCGCGTTGCAGCACAACATCGGGCTCGGCGGCGCCGCCGTCGTCTCGGTCTACAAGCCGGCGTCGTAGTGAAGCTCTCCGACGAGCAGCAGGCCTTCGCGGAGGCCGTTCGCGACTTCTGCGAGCGCGAGTCGTGGCCGCGCGACGAGGCCCACGACGCGGGGATCTACGCGAAGCTCGCCGAGCTCGGCTGGCTCGGCGTCGTCATTCCCGAGGAGTACGGCGGGAGCGGCGGCAGCGTCGTCGACATGGTCGTGCTGCTCGACGAGCTCGGCTCAGGCGGCGTGCCGGTCAACGGCATCGGCACGACGTTCATCGTCGCCGGCGCCTACGGGCGCTTCGGCAGCGAGGAGCAAAAGCACGCGATGCTCGGCGGGATCGCGCGCGGCGCGGTCGAGGCGATCGCGATGTCCGAGCCCGGAGCGGGCTCCGACGTCGGCGCGCTCACCTGCAAGGCCGAGCGCAAGAACGGCTCCTACGTCGTCAACGGCCAGAAGACGTGGATCTCCAACGCCCACATCGCCGACCACACGCTGCTGGTCTGCCGCACGTCGCGCGACGGCACCAAGCACGAGGGCCTGACGATGCTCGAGGTCCCCCGCGAGATCGACGGCCTCGAGATGCACGGCATCGACACGATGGGCGGCCGCGAGGTCAACGACATGTACTTCACCGACTGCGAGGTCCCGGCGGAGAACCTGATCGGGACCGAGGGCGCCGCGTGGATGCAGCTCATGGCCGGCCTCAACCACGAGCGGCTGATCATCGCCGCCCAGTCGCTGGGCCTCGCCCGCCGCGCGTTCGCCGACCAGCTGAAGTTCGTCAAGGAGCGCGAGCAGTTCGGCAAGCCGGTCGGCTCGTTCCAGGTGCTCAAGCACCGGATCGCCGACCTCGCCACCGAGATCGAGTGCACGTCGCTGCTCGTCTACGACGTGGCCCGGCGCGTCGACGAGAACCCGGGCGCGATGTTCCCGCGCGAGGCGTCGATGGCCAAGCTCAAGGCGACGGAGCTCGCGAAGCGGGCAGCCCTCGAAGGGATGCAGAACATGGGCGGATACGGGTATGCCACCGAGTACGACATGGAGCGCCACGTGCGCGGGGCACTGGTGACGACCATCTTCGGGGGCACGAATGAGATTCAGCGGGACATCATCGGCCGTACTTACGGCCTGTAGCGCGCTCGCGCTGCTCACCTCTCCGGCCGCGGCGGCGACGCGCCCGGGCCCGGACCTGCTCTACGCCAAGCCGGCGACCGCGCCCCAGCTGACCAACACCGGCATCTGGCATGCGCCGCCGATCCTGATCTCCGGCACGACCGCCTACCGGAAGGGCGAGTTCCTCTACCAGGACTACCTCTACGACGACAACGGCGCGCAGCAGACCACCGATCCCGGCGACCCGCGGGCGGCGGGCGACCTCTTCTCGAAGCCCAACGGCACGTACACCTACCCGACGGACACCGACTACGCGGGCGACGCGGCCGACATCGTCGAGTTCCGCCTCAAGCCGCTGGCGAGCGCAACGGCCTTCCGGCTGACGCTCAACACGCTCAAGAACCCCTCGCTGATCGCATTCACGATCGCGCTGGCGAAGGTGAACAGCGCATCGAAGCCGCTGCCGTTCGGCGCGAACGTCAGCGCGCCGCTCGACGTCGCGGTGACCGTCCACCCGGGCGCCGACGGCAAGACGCTGGTCGGCGACGTCACCGACGACACGGGCGCCACCCTCGGGACGGCGACCGTGGCGGTCGACATGCAGCGCCGCCAGATCGACGTGCGCCTCCCCCACGCGCTGTGGGACCCCAAGAAGGGGAAGGCGCGGGTGGCCATGGGCGTCGGGCTGTGGGACAAGGCCGCCAAGGCCTACCTGCTGCCCCAGGCCTCGGCGGACGCGACGCATCCGGGAGGCGGCGGTGTCGGCGGCACGCCCGAGGGGTTCTTCAACGTCGCCTACCGCACGCACGAGGACCTCCCGTCGGTGACCGAGGGCACGGCGGTCGAGACCTCGCCGGCGTGGTGGCGCGACCGCCGCCAGGGCATCGAGCTCGCCAAGGGCGACATGTCGCGGTTCTCGATCGACGTCGACTTCGGCAAGCTCGCGCGCGGGGTCACCGACGACCACGCCATCCCGAGGACCGGCCCGATGGACCGCATCCTCGCCAGCCGCTTCGAGACCGGCCAGGGCACCGACTTCTCCGTGGCCTGCTTCCCGGCGAACAACCTCGACTGCACCGGCTCCTACACCGGCAACCTGCAGCCCTACGCGATCTACGTCCCGCGCAAGAAGATGCAGAAGCCGGGCTACGGGCTGACGCTGCTCCTGCACTCCCTGTCGGCGCCCTACAACCAGTACCTCGGCACCCGCAACCAGTCCGAGTACGGCGAGCGCGGCGCCGGCAACATCGTCATCACGCCGGAGGGCCGCGGACCGGCCGGCTTCTACGAGAGCTACGGGGCCGCCGACGTCTTCGAGGTCATGGACGACGTGCTGCACCGCTTCAAGATCGACCGCTCGCGCACGGTCACCACCGGCTACTCGATGGGCGGCATCGGATCGCTGCGCCTCGCCTCCCAGTTCCCCGACCTCTTCGCACGGCTGCACTCGACTGTCGGCTTCGAGCAGAACAACGACGTGCTCGCGTCGCTGCGCAACGTGCCAGTGCTGATGTGGAACACGCACGGCGACGAGCTCGCCAACGAGGCGGAGTTCATGCAGACCGCGCAGACGCTCGACTCGCTCGGCTACCGCTACGAGCTCGACATCTTCCCGCCGTGCGCGAACGCGCTGTGCAGCCCGCTGTTCCCCAATCACCTCGAGCTGGCCGTCAACGACCAGTTCGCGCCGGGCGCCGCGTTCCTCGACGACGCCGCGGTCGACCGCAACCCGTCGCACGTCACCTACGTGGTCGATGGCGCGCGCAACAAGCCGAAGCTCGACATGGTCGGCGACCACGCCTACTGGGTCTCGGGGCTGACGCTGCGCGACGCGTCGAAGAACGGCCCGGGCGGCGAGCCGATCGGCACGATCGACGCGGTCTCGCACGGCCGCGGGGCGACCGACCCCGCGAGCGCGATGCTGCCGGTCGGCACCGGCACGCTGACCGGCGGCAACATGGGCTCGCTGGTCTACGACCGCATCGGGCGCACCTGGGGCGCGCCGACGCCCGGGCCGAGGTCCGACAGCGTCGACCTCACCGCGACGAACATCGCGACCGCGACGATCGACCCCAAGCGTGCGGGGCTGACCTGCGCCGCGAAGGTCGCCATCACGTCGGACGGCCCGGTCACCGTGACGCTGGCCGGCTGCAACCGGACCGTGAAGGGCGGCTAGGCCGGGCGCTGCGGGCGGCGCGTCCCCGCGCGCAGCCCGGTGCCGGCGACGAGCAGGCCGAAGCCGGTCGCCACGAGGCGCACGAGGCGCGAGCCGGTGAACGGCAGCGCGCCGCCCGCGACCGGTCGGTCGGCGGTCGGGTGCGCTCGCGCCACGGGAGCGGGAGCGACGCCCCGCCGTGTGGGACGCGCGCGGTGGTGGGCACCGCGGACCGTGGCGTCGGCCGGTCCCCCGCCGGCCCGGCGATGGTGCTTGCCCTGCTTGCTCTTGCCCCCGGTGCTCTTGCCGCTCCCGGACCTGCCGCCCTTGCCGGTGCTCGGCGGGCCTCCGGCAGCGGTCGGGCCGCCCTTGCCTGATCCCGCCGTGGGCGTGTCGGGCGGGGTCCCCGCTCCGCCGGAGGAGCCGGACGACCCGGAGGACCCGGAGGCCGGCGGGGCGGGCTGCGCGGGCGGCGGGTTCTCGTTCGGCGGCGGCGCCTGGCGCGGCGTCCCGCTGTCGTAGGCCTCCGCGAGGCTCGGCAGCGCGATCGAGCTGACCAGGGGGACCGTGGCGCCCACCGCGACCGCGAGCCGCAGCACGTCGCGGCGCGTCCGCGGCTCGTCCTCCAGCAGGCCGTGCGCACCGAGCTCGGCGAGGCAGCGCTCGGTCTCCTCGACCGGCACGCCCGCGCGCGCGGCGACGTCCGCGACGCTCGTGCTGCCGTCGCAGGCACGGAAGACCCTCGCCGCCTCGGGTGCCAGCCGGTGCGCGCGGAATCGTTCCGCGTCCACCAGGACCAGCTCGGCGTCGACCTCCCTCTGCAAAGCGAACTGCGCGGACCGTGGTTCCTTCAACCGTCTCCCCCTGCCTCCGTTGTTGCACAAATTACTTGATCGCTGATACCCATGAGCCGGTGGAACCGCTCGCTTTCCAGGCGTATGGGGTCGAGTTCGCCGTGTCCGTGGCCGACCGGTCGGTGCTCGCCGCCGCTCTTCCGCCGGGCGCGGACGCGATCGCGCCGCGCGCCGGGCTGGCCCGGTTCGACGACGCGGACGGGATCGAGGCGCTGGAGAGCGCGCTGCGCACCCACGTCGCGGGCGCAGCGCCCGACCTCGTCTTCGTCCACGCTGGGGTCGTGGCGGTCGACGGCCGCGCGATCGTCGTGCCCGGCACCACCCATGCGGGGAAGACCACGCTGGTCGCCGAGCTGCTGCGCGCGGGAGCGACGTACTACTCCGACGAGCTCGCCGTGCTGACCGCCGACGGCCGCGTGCTGCCCTACGCCAAGCCGCTGGCGCTGCGCGGCGAGGACGGCGGCCGGCCGCGCGTCCAAGCGGCCGAGCTGGGAGCCGCGACCGGAGCCGGTCCGGCGGAGGTGGCGATCGTCGCCCGCACCTGGTTCGAGGCCGGCGCGGCCTGGGCGCCGGCCGAGCGCTCGGCGGCCGACGGCGTGCTGATGCTGCTCGCCCACACCGGGCAGGCCCGCGACGCGCCCGAGCGCGTGCTCGACGCCGTCCGCGCCGCGACCGAGGGCGCCGTCGTGCTCGAGGGCCCGCGGGGCGAGGCGGCCGGCGTCGCCGCCGACCTGCTGGCTAGAGCGCGGCGAACGCCGTGAGCAGCTCGCGCGACGCCGCGGCGCCGAGGCGCAGCGACTCCAGGCGATAGCTCTCGTTGGGCGCGTGGATGTCGTCGTCGGCCAGCGCGAACCCGCTGACGATCGTCGGGATGCCCGCGGCGGCGAGATCGGCGACGACGGGGATCGAGCCGCCGATGCTCGTGTAGGCGGGCGCCATGCCGGTCGCGCGCTCGATCGCCTCGCCGGCGAGGCGCAGTGCGGGGCTCTCGGGATCGAAGTGCGACGGCTCGCCGGCGTGGTGGGTTATCTCGACCTCCGCGCCGTCGGGCGCCGCCTCGCGCAGCAGCCGCTCCATCTCGGCCTGCATCGCCGCGGCGCTCTGGCCCGGCGCGAGGCGCAGCGTGACGGCCGCCTTGGTCTCAGCGGCGATGACGGTTCGCGGCGAGCCGGCCTCGATGTAGTTGATGTCGACGCACGGCAGCGCGCCGGTGCGCTCGCGGAACTCGGCGGGCGCGCTCGGGCTCAGCGGCCGCGCCCCGACCTCCGCGAGCACCTGCTCGCCCGGCGCGAGCCGCGCCCACGAGGCGCGCTCGATCTCGCTCGGCTCCGCGGTGTCGGCGGCCAGCTCCGGCCGCACGCGGCCCTCGGCGTCGGGCAGCACGGCGGAGAGCATCGCGTGCAGCGCGTTCAGGGAGTTCAGCGCCGCGCCGCCGTACATCCCCTGGTGCAGGTCGCGCCGAGCCGTTCGGACGGTGATGTGCGTGTGGACGATCCCCCGCAGCCCGACGGTGATCGACGGCGTCTCGGGGTCCTCCATCCCGCCGTCGAAGACGATCGCCGCATCGGCGCCGCGGTCGTCGGCGCGGACCCACTCCGCGACCGACTCGCCCCCGACCTCCTCCTCACCCTCGATCAGCACCCGCACGTTGACCGGCAGCTCACCCGCCGACGCCATCGCGCACGCGGTGTGCAGGAGCGGGAAGAAGTTGCCCTTGTCGTCGCACGCGCCGCGCGCGTAGAGCCGGCCGTCGCGCACTTCCGGCTCGAACGGCCCGCTCTTCCACGCGGTCTCGTCGCCGACGCCCTGGACGTCGTAGTGGCCGTAGATCAGGACGGTCGGCGCGTCGGCGTTCGCTGCGCGCAGCTCGCCGACCACGAGCGGATTGCCCTCGCCGACGCGGACGAGCTCGACCTCGCCGCCCGCCGCGCGCACCTTGTCGGCCGCCCACTGCGCCGCCCGCTCGAGCTCCGCCGGATCGCCTTCGCCCGTCGAGATCGAAGGGATCCGCAGCCAGTCGGTGAGCTCTGAGAGCAGTGCGTCGTCCATGGCCTGGAACATAGAGTCCCGCGCGTGAACCCGGCCGAACGCGTCCGCGCGTACTACGAGGACCTCAACTCCGGCGACGCCGACGCCGTCGCGCGCCACTTCACCGACGACGCCGTGCACTACTACACGCGCCGCGCGCCGCACCTCGGCGCGCGTGCGATCGCCGAGAACGCCGCGGCCGCCGTCAACCATCTCGCCGCGCGCTGGGAGCTCGAGTGCCTGGCCGGCGAGGAGGAGCCGATCGCGATCGAGTGGTCGATGGCCTTCGACCACCCCACGAAGGGCACCCGGATGCTCGACCGCGGCGCCGAGTTCTTCCGCTTCCGCGACGGCCTCATCTGCGAGGTCCGCGCGTACTACAACGAGCGCGGAGGCGACCTCATGGGCTTCGACCACGCCGGCCGCGGCCACGCGGTGCTCGGGTCATGAACCCCTTCAACGCCGAGCACGAGGAGCTGCGCGAGTCGATCCGGCGGTTCGTCGCCAACGAGCTGCGCCCGCACGCGCGCGAGTGGGAGGACGCGCGCTGGTTCCCCAACGAGGTCTTCCCGCGGATGGGCGAACTCGGATTCCTCGGCCTGAAGTACCCCGAGGAGTACGGCGGCCAGGGCGGCGGCTACCTCCACGACGCGGTGTTCACCGAGGAGCTGTCGGGCTGCGGGAGCGGCGGCGTCGCGGCCGGGATCGGCGCGCACGTGGGGATCGCCACCCCGCCGGTGTGGAAGTTCGGCACCGAGGACCAGAAGCAGCGCTACCTCGTGCCGGCGATCCGCGGCGAGAAGATCGCGGCGCTCGGGATCACCGAGCCCGACGCGGGCTCCGACGTCGCAGGGATCAAGACCCGGGCGACCCGCGTCGACGGCGGCTGGACCGTCAACGGCTCGAAGATGTTCATCACCAACGGCGTGCGGGCGGACTTCGTCGTCACCGCTGTGAAGACGACCGCCGAGGGCGGCCACCACGGCATCAGCTTCCTGCTCGTCGACACCGACCAGCCCGGCTACCAGGCGGACAAGATCGAGAAGATGGGCTGGCACGCGTCGGACACCGCGCTGATCAGCCTCGACGACGTCTTCGTCCCCGACGAGAACCTGCTCGGCGGCGAGAACGAGGGCTTCAAGCTGATCATGGCCAACTTCCAGTGGGAGCGGCTGCTGATGGCGCTCGGCTCGGTCGCGGCGATGCAGAACGCGTTCAACAAGACCGTCCAGTACGTCTCCGAGCGCCAGGCGTTCGGCCGCCCGATCGGGCAGTTCCAGGTGCTCAAGCACCGGCTCGCCGACCACGCGACGACGATCCACGCGGCGCGGACCGTGACCTACGACGCGCTCGGGCGCTTCGCCGCCGGCGAGGACGTCACCAAGGAGGTCACGATGGCCAAGCTGATCACGCAGCGCAACGCCTTCGATCTCATCGACGACTGCCTGCAGATGCACGGCGGCGCCGGCTACATGGTCGAGTACGAGATCGAGCGCGCCGCTCGCGACTCGCGCCTCGGCCCGATCGGCGGCGGCACCGACGAGATCATGCGCGAGATCCTCTCGAAGGTCATCGGGCTCTAGAAGCCGACCGCCTGCGCCCACGTCCCGCGGTTCTCCCACGGGATCGTCGGGATGTCCGAGACGTCGAGGTCCATGAACGCGATCTGCGGCATGTCGGCGCGCCAGGCCGACGGGTCGGGTCCCTGGGCCTTGGACAGCTGCGCGATCGCGTCGTCGAGCGCGGCCCGGGACGCGGCGGGCGCCCCGCCGTGGCCGAGGTACGGCGCGGCCTTCGCGCGGCCGCGCAGCACGTCGAGCAGGAACGCGTCGTAGTCGTCGTAGAACTCGAACTCCGGGCTCGTCGTCGCCGGGGTCTGCGTGAACGCGCGCACCGCCTTCGCGCCTCCGAGGACGGCGGCGCCGACGCGTTCCTCGAGCGCCTTGAACCACGCCTCGACGATCGGGAACGCCGGCGAGGCGACCTTGCCGCCGGTGCCGAGCCCGCCGGGCGCGAACGCCGTCCCGTCCCAGGCCGCGACGAGCTTGACCGCCGCGCGCTCGGCAGGATCGAGCTTCAGCCGCGCCAGCCGCGTCAGGAACGGCTTGAAGCCCAGCCGCACGCGCAGGTCGAGCTCGCCGGTGCGGCGCGCGACCTGCCACGCCTGGTCGAGCGTGAACCGCCGGCGGGCGCGCAGCAGCGCCATCGGCTGGCGCACGCGCTCGTAATAGCCCCACAGGCTGCCGTCGCCCGAGTCGTCCCAGGACGCCTGCGGCTTGTTGTTCCACGAAGCCAGGAAGCCCTGCTTGGGATCGATGACCGACGGCCACGCGCTGGGCGACAGGAAGCCGCGCCAGTCGTAGCGCCCGTCGCCGGGCACGGGCATCCGCGGGTCGTCGCCGCGCGCGCGGATCGGGACGCGGCCCGCGTGCCAGTAGCCGATGTGGCCCTGGTCGTCGGCGTACATGAAGTTGAACCCGGCGACGCCCTCGCGCACCGCCCGGCCGAACTGCGCGACGTTCGTCGCCTTGTTGATGTCGACGATCGAAAGCCCGCTCTTCAGCTCGGCGTTGAAGAACGCGCGGACCTTGCAGTAGGCGAGGCCGGCCTTCGCGTCGAGGTAGAAGACCGTGCACGGCAGCGGGGCGCCGGCCGGGCCGTGCAGCGTGCGGTAGAAGGTGACGGGGTGCTGCGTGTAGACCGGCGCCGGGCGCTGGCCGACGAGCGGCAGGCTCGGCGGGTTGGTGCGGACGCTGACGGTCTCGCTGCGCTGCGTGACCGGGTGCCACGTGCCCCGCCAGAAGTACTCGTACCCACCTCCCGCGGCCGGCCGGATGCGATCGACGTAGGTGTCGACCTGGTCGTCCTGCGCGGTGGTGATCGACCAGGCGATGTGCGGCGTGTAGCCGATGACGACGCCCGGCCCGCCGCCCGGCACGCCGACGCCGTGAACGTGCACGTCGCCGGCCTCGACCTCCATCTCGTCGAGCACCTCAGGCACGTAGTAGCTGACCTGCGGCGCGCCCCAGAGGATCGCGTGGCCGGTGGCCGAGCGCGACGGCGCGATCGCCCACGCGTTCGAGCCGAAGACCGGGAGGCCGAGGCGGCGCGTGGCCGCGGCCTGCGCCTCGTCGACCTTGATCAGCGCCGCGTGGGCGGCGTCGACGTCCGGGTTCAGCCCGGCGATCAGCCGCGCGGTGTCGGCCGGCGTGTGGCGGATGTAGTGGTAACTGCGCCGGTCGGTCGTGACGCGCGCGCTCTGGCCATGCGGCACGGTCGTCGCCGCCTGCTGGTCGTGCGTGAGCTGGACGTCGTCGAGGATCGCGACGCCGCGCTTGGCGCCGAAGCGGGCGACGAGCTTGCGGCCCAGCGCGCCGTAGCCGACCTCGTTGCCGGCCGACTCGGCGACGTTCTTCGTCTCGAGGATCAGCACCGCCAGCGTGTCCTCGGCCGTCCACGGCGCGATCGGCGTGTCCTGGGTCAGCGTGAAGCCGGCGGGCAGCGATCCCGGGTCCATCTCGTCGGCGCTGATCACGGCGTTGACGCCGTCGGCGTACGCCTGCAGCGACTCGCGCTGCGACGCGTCCAGGGCGGCGATCGCCTGCGTGCGCTCCGCCGGCGCCTCGGAGTCGCGGCGCGTCAGCAGGTCCATCTGGAGGTAGTCCGGGCCCAGCAGGTCGGCGAGCCGCCCCTCGGCCGCCCGCCGCAGGATCTCCATCTGGAACAGCCGCTCGGTCGCCTGGGCATAGCCGATCCCCCAGGCGGTGTTGTCCTGGATCGCCTGGGTGCCGGCGCCGGTCGCGTAGATGTGCGGGACGCCGGCGGCGTCGCGGACGATCCGCACGCCGTCCCTGGGGGTGACGTCGCTCTCGGAGTTCGGGACGTCGGCCGGCGCCGGCGCCAGCGTGCCGTCGCGAAAGCCCCACTTCGCGTAGAGCTGTTCCTGGTCGCAGGTGTGCGGGCCGAGGTCGGCGCAGTCGCCGCTGGCCTGGTTGGCCGTGAACTGCGGCAGCGTGATCGTGTTGCCCTCGCCCGGCGGCAGGACGACGAGGGCGCGCGGCGCGGCCGCGGCCGGGGCCACCGCCACGAGGGCGAGGCCCAGCGTCCAATAGATTCCGCGGCCGCAACGAACCACGAAGGAGATTCTGAACCGATATGGGAGTACTCGACGACAAGGTGGCGATCGTCACCGGCTCGGCCCGGGGCATCGGCCGCGCGACCGCTGAGCTGCTCAGCTCGCAGGGCGCGAAGGTCCTCATCAACGATCTCGACAAGGACGTCGCCGAGCAGACCTCGAGCGAGTTCTCCGGCGAGACGACCGTCTATGCCGGCGATCTGACCAAGGAGGGCGAGCCGGAGAAGCTCGTCCAGGCCGCGGTCGACGCGTGGGGCAAGGTCGACATCCTGGTCAACAACGCGGGCTACACGCTCGACGCGCCCGTCCACAAGATGAGCGACGACTGGTTCCAGAAGATGCTCGACATCCACCTCGTGGTGCCGTTCCGGATGATCCGCGCGATCGCGCCGCACTTCCGCGAGCCGGCCAAGCAGGAGAAGGAGCGCGGCGAGGAGGTCTTCCGCAAGATCGTCAACATCTCGTCGACCTCGGGCATGTTCGGCAACGCCGGCCAGGCCAACTACTCGGCCGGCAAGCTCGGCGTCGTCGGCCTCACCAAGACGATCGCCAAGGAGTGGGGCGGCTTCAAGGTCAACGTCAACGCGGTCGCGTTCGGCTTCATCGACACGCGCCTGACCCAGGCGAAGGTCGACGACAACACGATGGAGATCGACGGCGAGAAGGTCCAGCTCGGCATCCCCGAGCAGATGCGCGGCATGGCGTCGATGCTGATCCCGCTCGGCCGCCCGGCGTCGCCCGAGGAGGCCGCCGGCCCGGTGTTCTTCCTGTGCTCGCCGTGGGCCGACTACGTGTCGGGGCAGGTGCTCAACGTCACCGGCGCGATGTTCGGCGGCATGACGTTCTGATGATCTCCGTGGTGCGGGAGGAGGACCTCGCGGACCTCCTCCCGCTCATGCGGGGCTACTGCGACTTCTACGAGGTCGACACTCCCGACGAGCTGCTGCTCGGTCTGAGCCGGGCGCTCATCGACGACCCGCTGCGCGAGGGCGTTCAGCTCATCGCCCGCGACGACGACGGCGGCGAGGCGCTCGGGTTCGCCACGATCTTCTGGTCGTGGTCGACGCTGCAGGGCGGCCGGATCGCGGTGATGAACGATCTGTTCGTCGCCGAGCCCGCCCGCGGGCAGGGCCTGGCCGACGCGCTGATCGGGGCGTGCCGCGAGCATGCCCGCACGCACGGCGCGGTGTCGCTCGGATGGCAGACCGCGAAGGACAACCACCGCGCGCAGGCCGTCTACGACCGCGTCGGGGGCCAGCGCTCCGAGTGGATCGATTACGGTCTGCAGCCATGAAGGTCATCAAGCCGGGCGCCGACCGCGAGGTGCCGCGCGGGGTTCTCGGCGGGGCCGAGATCTCCCAGGCGACCGCCGGCGCCCACAACATCTACATGGGCGTCTTCCGGGTGCCCGCGGGCGCCCGCTCACGCCCGCACTACCACGAGAACTGCGAGAGCGCCGTGTACATGCTCTCGGGCAAGCTGCTCGTGCGCTGGGGCGACAACCTCGAGGAGGCGGTCGAGCTCGAGCCCGGCGACCTCGTCTACGTCCCGCCGCGCGAGACCCACATCCTCGAGAACCTGTCCGACGCCGACGCGGCCGAGTACGTCGTCGCGCGCGACGCGCCGCACGAGGACTCCGTCGAAGTTCCGTGGGCCGGCTGATGGGCGAGCTCGAGATGGCCACCGCGCGCGGCCGGCTGGTCGTCCACACGTGGGGCGACGAGGCCGACGACCCGCGCTACCTCGCCCTGATCTCGCACGGCTACGGCGAGCACGCGCGCCGCTACGACCACGTCGCGGCGGCGCTCGTCGAATCGGGCGCGGTCGTCTACGCGCCCGACCATCACGGGCACGGCAAGTCAGAGGGCGAGCGCGCCCTCGCCGACGACATCGAGGGCGCGGTCGACGATCTGCACCTCGTCCACGAGACCGCGATCGCCGAGAACCCGGGCCCGCCGGTCGTGCTCGTCGGCCACTCGATGGGCGGCCTGATCGCCGCCCGCTACGGCCAGCGCTACGGCGCCGAGCTCGCGGCCCTCGTGCTCTCCGGCCCGGCCGTCGGCGGCAACCCCGAGATCCAGGCGCTCGCCGAGATGGACCCGATCCCCGACGTGCCGATCGACCCCGAGGCGCTCTCGCGCGACCCCGAGGTCGGCAAGGCGTACGCCGAGGACCCGCTCGTCTACCACGGGCCGTTCCGCCTCCAGACGCTGATCGGTTTCGGCACCGCGGTCGAGGCGGTCGCCGTCGGCGGCGACTTCGGCGCGCTCCCGACGCTGTGGATCCACGGCGAGGAGGACCCGATCGTCCCCGTCCGCTACACCCGCCCGGCGATCGAGAACATCGCCGGCGAGCACTTCGAGCAGATCATCTATCCCGGCGCCCGCCACGAGATCTTCAACGAGCTCAACCGCGACGAGGTCATCGCCGACGTCGTGGCGTTCCTGCGGCGCTACGTCTGAGGGCTCTGCCGTTTGCCGCAGGCGCCAAAGCCTGCGCAGAGTTGTTGCAGTCAGCAACCGAGATGAGGCAACCGCGGTTCACGTGTTCCGCGCGGCACCCTCGGGATGGCACCTAGGGAGAGCGTTGGCTCGTTGCCTCGCCGAACGTCCCAATCCTTGATCGATGGGTCATGCATATGGACGTTCACCGCGACAGCGGGCTGGATCACCGTCGCTCCTGCTTTGCCGCAACAGCGGAAGCGAGCGACACCGCGAGCAATCTGTGCCGCGGCGTTTCTGCGTTGCCCCGAAAGCACAAGCGGGGCTTCCCCGCGCACCGACGGCTGCTCAGGGCAACACGAAGCCGTCGCAGAACGTCGTACCAGTAAGGCCCTTGACCTGGAACAGGACCGTGTACGTGCCGCTTCGGGAGCCCCGTGGCCTTCCGGCAAAGTCACTCGGCCAATGGAGCAAGCCGTTAGCTCGCGTCTCGCGTCCGGTCCGAAACGGCTCAACAAGCGTCGTGGCTCTAAACACCTCGTGGCGTGGCGTGATGACCGTTGGGTGCCCGTGCAGCGCGTCAAGGACGTGGGCTGGTTATGGAGCGAGTAGGGGA
>Ga0207657_10003501_pt1 | contig 16765 bp, 18 predicted proteins | sample KBSC33metaG_FD_184316 | JGI IMG/M metagenome (GOLD analysis project Ga0207657, IMG submission 184316) | Corn rhizosphere microbial communities from Kellogg Biological Station, Michigan, USA - KBS C3-3 metaG (SPAdes) (version 2) | ecosystem: Host-associated > Plants > Roots > Rhizosphere > Soil ... | reverse complement strand
CAGCCCCAACCCCAACCCGAAGGATCCCAACACGAGTGCAACGGTGGTGGCCGATGGCGCGATTCGCGCAACGTGGCAGGACAAGGACACGAGCACCATTTGGGCGCAAGTGCACCCGGGTGGAGCGGCCACCGTGGATGAGAAGGCGATTGCCTGGCTTCTGCTCGATGTGGTTGGCTTCGAGGCCGGACCCACCGGAGGCGACAAGCTGACGTCGACCAAGCAAGTCCAGCGGTTCAGCACCCAGGGAGGTCTCCCACCGTCGACGGGCTGCAGTTCGCTGGATGACGCCGGCAATCAGGCGTTCGTAGACTATACGGCCGACTACTTCTTCTACAGGTAGTAAAAAAAAGCAGCGCGGATGACGGCAACTGGGATCTCTGCGCAAGGGTGGTTGTAAATGAACCGGATGGCGCAACCGTCCGGTTCTTTCTCGTCAGGCCACGAGCAGCACATAGCGGCGCTCATTGTCCCGCGCCAACAAAAAGCCCGCGGCGGCGGGCTTATTCCGGGTTGGGGTGCGTCTAAATCGCCCCGCCAGTCGCGGCTAGGTAGCACCATGCCGCCGCTCCGGCGGAATCTTGCACCCTGAACCGCTGTCGCACGCAACGGCGACAGGCTCTTGACTCATGGCGAGTTCGCTCCAGCCGTTCAATCCGAACGCTGCAACCGCTGCAAGCGACACGGCTATCCCTAGCGTTGCGGCGATCCGCTTGATGGTAGCTTGAATGCGAGTAAGCATGGCCGCATTGTGCTCCGGCGCTTAAATGGCGCAAGCGGATTATTCGCGTCGTGCATGCGGTAAGCGGCAAGGCATTTATCCAGAGGGCGGGTTACTGATCATGTGAAGCTGTTCGCCCGAATGAGGCGACAACTACCTCGACGCTCGCCGCGGGTCCGGCGAAGGGGACCAGACGTTCTGATCGAGGTACGAACGTCCGCTTTTCTCAACCTAAGCAAGTCGAGTTATTGCTGTGATTCCCGAGTCATTCGCGCTCGCACGCGATGCTGCGCTCGCGTCCGCGCAGGATCAGCTTGCGCGCGGTGATCTCCTCGATGGCCATCGAGAAAGCCTGCTTCGCATCACCGATCTGCAGCGTCTTGCCCGAAACGCCGTAACGCAGCGTGGCGGCGTCGCGCGTGTCGATCATCGCGATGCTCACGCGGCCGTCCGTCTCGAAGCTGTAATGTCCCGTGCGGCCCGTCGTCCAGTCGCGGCATAGCCAGCGGCCGACGAGCAACGCGAGCGGCGAGCCGATCTGCGATTGATCGGCGACCGCCGATGCGCGCCAGCCCGGCTCGGATGCGCGGCGCGCGCGCATCTGCGGGATCCAATCGGCCGGAAGCGCGAAATTGAGGTTCTGGCCGTAGCGATGCTGGAACGTCATGACGCCGACCAGGCGGCCCGACGCATCGAAGAGTCCGCCGCCGCTCGATCCCGGCGAGATCGGTGCCGTCGTCTGGATCACCGTGCCGCCGTCGACCTTGCGCAGCGCGGACACGATGCCTTCGCTCAGCGTGAGCTCGAGTCCCTGCGGCGCGCCGATCGCGTAGACGCGCTGCCCTGTGCGCAGCGTCTCGACGCTGCCAAGCGGAACGGGCGGCGCCCGCATGCCCGGCACGCTCAGGCGGCAAAGATCGTAGACCTCGTCAGCGAGCGCGATCGTCGCGGGCAGCACGGTTTCGCCGAGCTTGGCCGTGAGCTTCGCCCCAACTGTCGCGACGTGGCAGCTCGTCAGCAGAACGCCGTCGTCGATGACGACGCCGCTGCCCGATCCGAGCGTGCGTCCCGACGCGTCCATTACGTTGACCCGCGCGACGCTTGGCGCGATGTCGGCGAATAGCGTCTCGGCCGATTTCTGGATCGGCGCCGACGCGACAGCCGCGGCGGGCGGCGTCACCGGCGCCGCGATGGTGGGCGGCGGCACCGCGACTGCAACGGCCGGCGGTGCGGCCTGTGGCGCCTGCGCGCTCGGCGAAGGTGAAGCGTCTGAAGCGGGTTCGTCACTCGTCGTGCGCGCTTGCGCTCGCGCGGCCACGGGTTCCGCCGCGGCAAGGTTCGCCTTGGCCGAAACGGGGCTCGTCGGAGCGGCCGGCCGCGCCGGCGGCTCGCGACGCGAAGTTCCCCACCACGTGATGCCCGCCAGCAAGACGATGGCAACGATCCATTTGCCCCACGTCTCGATGAACGCAGGACTCGCGTCGCGCATCGCGTCGCCTGTTGCTGCGGGCACCGCGAGCGACGCATCGTAGGCGCGGCGTCGCTTCGGATCGGACAGGATTTCGTGCGCCTGGCGCACGAGCCCCGGCATGTTGGCATCCGGCCACTGCGTATCGCGCATGGCCGTGAGTCGCCGATAGGCCACGTCGATTTCTTCTGCCGACGCGTTCGGATCGACTTCGAGAATCTGGTACAGCGTCTTCTTCAAGCGCTCTCCCCGGCACGCGGACTTTGCGAATGCCGCGCGCCACGCCGGCCGCTACGCTGCGCCGAATTGGGTGCCCGCGCAAGGGCATGCCGCCGCGCGCGAGGCGCGCCTGGGCGAACGGTTACGCGCGAGGCGCGCGCGTGGCAAACGATCGCGCCCGTCGAACGCGAAAAAAAGCGGCCCCGCAGGGCCGCATGTCTCCACCGGTGCCGGCGAAGACGATCCGAGGGACCGGTGCCCGCGAAGACGATCCGAGGGGCCGGTGCCGGCGCGACTGTCCGCGGGGCCGGTGCTGGCGGCGCCTATCCGAGGGGGCGACCGCTGTCGTCGACCGTGATCGTCGGGCCGGGAGCCGCCGCGAGTTGCGCACGATGCTTGACTCCGCGGAAGCTGTACGCCACGTCCCAGTATTCCGGACGCGCGCCGCGCTCGGAACGGGCGCAGCGCTGCACGTCCTGCGTGCGGACCGTCGTGCCGCCTCGGCCGACGTTGGCCCCGATCGCAGCGCCCGCGACGGCGCCGCCGGCTGTCGCGATGTCCTGCCCGCGCCCACCGCCGACCTGGTGTCCGAGCACGCCGCCGATCACCGCGCCTGCAATCGCGCCGGGAACGTTGATGTCGTCGCTGCGCTGCTCGACGACCTGTTGCCGCTCGACCCAGCAACGCCGCGCCGGCGTAGCGAGCACCGTGCGGACCGAGGTCACGGGCACGACGTGGAGGCGATTGCCCGCCGGTCCACGATACGCGTACACGGGGGCCGCGACGGGCGCGGTCAGCGCGCGATACCGGGGCACGTAGACGTCGTCGTACCAGGCGTCCTGCACGAAGTAGACGCGCTCGCCGCAGGCGTTGTAGCGATGGCAGTGCTTGTTCCAATGCTTCGCGTGTCCGGGCGGCACGTGCAGGTAGATGGGCTGCCGGACCACGCCCACCGCGACCGGCGCGACGATGATCGGCTCGCGGTAGACGAGGCGCGGTGGCGGCATGCTGCCGATGTCGATTCGCCCGTAGAAGCCTGGCTGGCCGACGCTGACCGAAACGCCGACGTCGGCTGCAAGTGCGGCGCCGGCGCAGGCCATCGCGGCGACGGCAATAAGTGCTCGTTTCATGCGGACTCCGGATCGTTGCTGCGAATGGGCGTCGCGGCGAGCGCTCGCGCGTCGCGCGAATCCTGCCTGCAACGCCGCGGCTATTATGACATTGGCATGACCACGACGAACGACCGCCCATCGGCAGGCCGTGTTGTGGTGTACGAATTCCGACGGAGGGCGCCGGGCGTCAGGCGACTCCAACGACCCGCGCGCTCGGATCGGCGCATGCGGCGGCAGCTATCAGGAGCCCGACCGCGAACCGCGCCCAGAGTGCGCGCGGTCGCGCCCGACGCGCATTGCGGCCGGTCGTACGCGCGAGCACCCGTTGCATCAGGTGAGCGCCGTGCCGCAGTTCCAGCACAGGTCGAAGTTCCCGGGCGACTGCTCGCCGCACTTGCGGCAATAGACCGGAATCGTGCGGCGCGCCGCCTCAAGCTCCATTTCGCGCAACAGCGCCTGCGCGCGCGGCGCATCGGCATCGTCGGCGATCCAGACCTGCGGCTGCGCGACGTCGAGCGGAACGTCGCCGGCGATGCTCGACATGTGCTCGTTGAACACGTGCGCGCGGATCCCGGCCTGGTTCAGCCGGTCGGCCACCAGATACGCGTCGTACCGCTGGCGGGCGACGTAGACGCGAATCATCGCGAAGGACGCCATTCGGACAGCACGATCGCGAGCCGCTCGAGCACACGGGCGAGCGGCGCGGCGCGTGCCGCGTCGAACGACTCCGGATCGGCTTCGTCCATGTAGCCGGCCTGCGCCATTTCGAGCTGCAACGCGTGCACGCCGTGGGCGGGCCTGCCGTAGCGGCGCGTGATGTAGCCACCCTTGAAGCGGCCGTTGACCACGTGCGTGAATCCGCTTGCCGTCGCGATGACGTCCGTCGCCAGCGCTTGAACCGACGGCTCGCAGCTCGCCCCGTCGTTCGTGCCGAGGTTCAGGTCGGGAAGGCGTCCCGCAAAAAAACGCGGCACCCGCGACGCGATCGAGTGGCCGTCGAGCAGGACCGCAAAGCCGTGCCGCTCGCGCACTCGCGCAGTCTCGCCGGCGAGCAGCGCGTGATATGCGTCGAAGAACGTCGCGCGCCGGGCGCCGATTTCAGCTTCTCCCGGCTCCTCTGCGGGAGCGTACACAGGCTCGCCGGCGAACGTGCGCGTCGGGCACAACTCCGTGTTGTCCGCACCCGGGTAGAGCGCCGTACCCGAGGGATCCCGGTTCAGGTCGACGACATAGCGCGAATGCGTCGCGGCAATCAGCGTCGCGCCCGTCGCCGCAACAAAGCGGTAGAGCTTGTCGACGTGCCAGTCGGTGTCCGGAACGCGCCGCGCCGGCGGCGACAATCGCAGCGCGATCGCGTCGGGAACGTGCCGGCCGGCGTGCGGGACGCTCACGATCAGCGGCGCATCGCCGCGTGCAATCTGCCACAGCAGCATCAGGCGCCTCCCCGCGCGATATCCCCGGCGGTGCGCGCTTCCATCGTCACGGCGTTCCGCGGACGAGCCGGCCTGCGCGAAATACGGCGGTGCACGCGTCGCACCCGATGCGATACGCGAGCTCGGCGGGCTCGGCGAGGTCCCACAACGCGATGTCGGCGCGCATTCCCTGCGCGAGCGTGCCGCGATCGGCGAGGCCGAGCGCGCGTGCCGCGTTCCGCGTGACTCCGGCGAGCGCCTCGCCCGGCGTCATGCCGAACAGCGTGCAGGCCATGTTCATCATCAGCGGCAGCGACGTCGCGGGCGACGTTCCCGGGTTGCAGTCGGTCGAGATCGCGATCGGCACGCCATGCGCGCGCAACGCCGCGAGTGGCGGCGGACGCGTCTCGCGCAGCGCATAGTACGCGCCCGGCAGCAGCACGGCGACCGTTCCGGCGCGCGCCATCGCCGCGACGCCGGCGTCGTTCGTGTACTCCAGATGGTCCGCCGAAAGCGCGCCGAATTCGGCGGCAAGCGCGGCGCCGTCGCCGTCGGAAAGCTGGTCGGCGTGCAGCTTGACCGGTAGACCGCTGGCGCGCGCGGCGTCGAACACTCGCCGCGTTTGCGCGGCGGTGAAGCCGATCGTCTCGCAAAACGCGTCGACGGCATCGACGACGCCTTCGCGCGCCGCGGCCGGGATCGTTTCGCTGCACACCCGCTCCACATAGTCGTCGGCGCGGCCCGTGTACTCGGGTGGCACCGCATGTGCGGCGAGCAGCGTCGTGCGTACGTCGACGTCGCAGCGCGCGCCGAGGAGCCGCGCCACGCGCAACTGCTTGAGCTCGCTTTCGGTGTCGAGGCCGTAACCGGACTTGATCTCGACAGTGGTCGCACCCTGCGCCGCCATTGCCGCGAGCCGCGGCGCACTGGCGGCGGCGAGCGCGTCGGGACTCGCCGCGCGCGTCGCTTCGACCGTCGACCGGATGCCGCCGCCGGCGGCGGCGATCTCGGCGTAAGAAACACCCTCGAGGCGGCGCTCGAATTCGTTCGCTCGGTTGCCCGCGTACACGAGATGCGTATGACAGTCGACGAGGCCGGGCGTCGCCCACCGCGCACCGCAGTCGATCGTTTGCGCTGCCTTTGCGTCGCGCGGCAGATCGCGCATCCCGCCGACCCATGCGATCCCGCCGTCGCGAATGCCGAGCGCGGCGTCGTCGACGATGCCGTATCCGGCGGCGTCACGCATCGTCGCGAGGCGGACGTGCGTCAGGAGGGTGGTGAACATGCGTATCGGCTTCGCAGCGTCAGCCGGGGCCTGTCCCCGGATCGATGCGCGCGAGCGCCGCGCGGTAGCGCCGCAGCACGTCCTGCTCGCGCGCATGGCGGCCTTCGCGCACGATGAAGCGCCCGCCGCACAGCACGTCGCGCACGGGCTTGCGCGCCGGACCGAAAATCGCAGCGTCGAGCAGATGCAGGAGCGGCTGTTCGGCAAGCGCAGGCTCGTCGGCGTCGAGCACGATCAGGTCGGCGCGCCGGCCCGCTTCGATCGTGCCGGCCTCGCGTGCGATGGCCTGCGCACCGCCGGTTGCGGCTGCCGCCCACAACGCAGAACCCACCGGCCGCCCGGGCGCGCCGGCCAGCACGTTGCGCCTGCGCACGCGCAGCCGCTGCGACCATTCCAGCTGGCGCACTTCGGCAAAGGGGTCGATCAGCGTGTTCGAATCGGTGCCGATGCCGAACGCGCCGCCGTCCGCGAGGTATTTTTCGGCGCTGAACACGCCGTCGCCGAGATCGGCTTCGGTGGATGGACACAAACCGGCCACCGCGCCGCTCGCGGCGAGCCCGGCGACTTCGCGATCGGTCATGTGCGTCGCATGGACGACGCACCAGCGCGCGCCGAGGTGCGCGTGCGAAAGCAGCCACTCCACCGGGCGCATGCCGCTCCATGCATGGCACTCGTCGACCTCGCGCGTCTGCTCCGCGGCGTGGATGTGAATCGGCATCCGCGGTGTCGCGAGCCGCAGGATCTTCTCGAGCTCCTCCGGCGTCACGGCACGCAGGCTGTGCGGCGCGATGCCAAGCACGTAGCCTTCCTCGTGCGCCTTGCGCGCGAGCCTGTCGAGCAGCCGCTCGAACGTGTAAGTGCTGTGCACGAAACGGCGCTGCAACGGCGCGGTCGCCGCGCCGCCGAAGTTGCCGTGCGCGTAGAAGACCGGCAGCAGCGTGAGCGCGATACCGGCCGTCTTCGCCGCGGAAACGATGCGCCATGCGAGCTCGGCGGGATCGGCATACGGCTTGCCGTGCGGATCGTGGTGAACGTAGTGGAATTCCGCGACCGCGGCGTAACCCGCCTTCGCCATTTCCACGTACGCCTGGCAGGCGATCGCCTCGAACGCATCGGCGTCGAGCCGGTCGACCGCAGCATACATCGCCTGCCGCCACGTCCAGAACGTGTCGTCGTGCGTCGGGGACGGCAAGCCGCTGCGACCCGCGATCGCGCGCTGGAACGCATGCGAGTGAACGTTCGGCATCGCCGGTATCACGGGGCCCGCGAGGCGCTCGTCGCCTGCGGCAGGCGCGCGCCGCTCGACACGCTCGATGCGGCCGTCGTCGGCAACGACGAGCGCGACGCCGCTCTGCCAACCGTCGGGCAGCAGGGCAAAGGGCGCGTGGAGTGGTTTCATCGATCGTATATGGGGTCGGAGACTACTTTCCCGACCGTCTCGAATCGCCAATGCGTCGGCGCTACTTTCCCGTTCGTCTCGAATGATCTGCAAGCTCGAGCGAAGGTCGTCTCCGACCCGTCGCCGATTGTAATCCGCGCTGCCGCGGATGCCGCATAATGCTGGGCGTCATTCGTCAAAGGGGAGGCTTTCATGCGCAACATCGTGCTGCTGGCGACCGGGCTCGCGCTCGGCGCGCTTTCGGTTACCGCGTCGTCGCAGACCAAGGTAGCGATCGGCTACTCGGGTTGGACCGGGTTCGCGCCGCTCACGCTCGCCAAGGAGGCCGGCATTTTCAAGAAGCATGGCCTCGACGTCGACATGAAAAAGATCCCGCAGAAGGACCGCCACCTCGCGATCGCGTCGGGCGACGTGCAATGCGCGGCGACGACCGTCGAGACATGGATCGTCTGGAACGCGAACGGCGTCGCGACGAAGCAGATCTTCCAGATGGACAAGAGCTACGGCGCCGACGGCATGGCCGTGCGCAACAACATCGCGAAGATCGCCGATCTCAAAGGCAAGACGGTAGCGGCCTCCGCGCCCGGCACGGCGCCGTACTTCACGCTCGCGTGGTTCCTGAAGAAGAACGGGCTGTCGGTCAAGGACGTGACGGTCGTCAACCTGGAGCCCGGACCCGCGGCGCAGGCCTTCGTCGCAGGACAGAACGACGCGGCGATGACCTACGAGCCGTACCTGTCCACGGTCCGCGCCAATCCGCAGGCGGGCAAGATCATCGCGACGACGCTCGACTATCCGATGATCATGGACACGTTCGGCTGCACGCCGAAGTTCCTTGCCGACAACCCGAAGGCGGCACAGGCGCTGACCGACAGCTACTTCGAGGCGGTCGCGATGATCCAGAAGGATCCGCAGAAGAGCTACGAGATCATGGGCACCGACGTCAAGCAGAGCGGCGAGCAGTTCGGCGGCTCGGCGAAATACCTGCGCTGGCAGGACAAGGCCGCGAACCAGAAATTCTTCAACGGCGAGCTGCAGCAGTTCAGCAAGGAAGCGGCCGAGCTGCTGAAGGAGATTGGCACCATCAAGTCAGTGCCCGACATCGACTCGCTTTACGACACACGGTTCATCAAGTAGCGCACCCACGTCGTTCTGCGTGATACCCCGTCGCCGGCGGCGGGGAACCGCGAGCGGGTGAAGCCACGATGACGCCGCTTGTTCCCGTCAGTCCCGCGCGCAAGGTCGTGCTGGGACTGGCGTTCTTCGCGCTGTTCGTCGTCGCGTGGAGCATCGTGACGTTCGGGGGCTTCGTGCCGAAGACGTTCCTCGCCGACCCATGGACGATGCTGCACGAAGGATGGCTGCTGTTCACGCAGTTCGGCTTCGCGAAGGACGTCGGCATCACGATATGGCGCGTACTCGGCGGCTTCATCCTCGCCGCGGCGGTCGGCGTGCCGCTCGGCATCGCGATGGGCGCGTACAAGCCGATCGAGGCTTTCTTCGAGCCGTTCGTGTCGTTCGCCCGCTATCTGCCCGCGTCGGCGTTCATTCCGCTGCTGATCCTGTGGGCCGGCATCGGCGAGCTGCAGAAGCTCCTCGTCATCTTCATCGGGTCGTTCTTCCAGATCGTGCTGATGGTGGCGGTCACGGTGGGATCCACGCGCCGCGATCTCGTCGAAGCGGCGTATACGCTCGGCGCCGAATCCGCCGGCATCGTCCGGCGCGTCCTGCTGCCGAGCGCTGCGCCTTCGATCGCCGAGACGCTGCGGCTCGTGCTCGGCTGGGCGTGGACCTACGTGATCGTCGCCGAGCTGATCGGCGCGTCAAGCGGCATCGGCCACATGATCACGGACAGCCAGGCGCTGCTGAACACCGGGCAGATCATCTTCGGCATCATCCTGATCGGCATCGTCGGGCTGATCTCGGATCTCTCGTTCAAGCAGGCCAATCGAGCGCTCTTCCCGTGGGCCATCGTGTGAGGTACTAGGTTGAGCGCGCTCGCGATCGACAACGTCTCGCGCACGTTTGCCGGCGTGCACGGCGGACCGCCCACGCAGGCGCTGCTGCCGACGTCGATCGCCGTCACCGACAACGATTTCATCACGATCCTCGGGCCGTCGGGATGCGGCAAGAGCACGCTGCTGCGCATCGTCGCGGGACTCGACACGCCGACCGGCGGCGAAGTCAGGCTCGACGGCCAAACGGTGCGCCGGCCGGGCGCGGATCGCGGCATGGTGTTCCAGAGCTATACGCTGTTCCCCTGGCTCACCGTCGTCGAGAACATCTGCTTCGGCCTGCGCGAGAAGGGGATGCCGCAGGCGCGGCAGGCCGAGATGGCGGCGCACTACGTCGACAAGGTCGGGCTGCGCGGATTCGAGCGTCACTATCCGAAGATGCTGTCGGGCGGCATGCAGCAGCGCACGGCGATCGCGCGCGCACTCGCGAACGAGCCGCGGATCCTGCTGCTCGACGAGCCGTTCGGCGCGCTCGACAACCAGACGCGCTCGCTGATGCAGGAGCTTCTGCTGTCGATCTGGGAAAGCGAGCGGAAGACGGTGCTGTTCGTCACGCACGACATCGAGGAAGCGATCTTCATGGCCAATCGCGTGCTCGTGATGTCGGCACGCCCGGGACGGATCAAGGCCGAGGTCGCGGTGCCTCTCGGGCATCCGAGGCATTACACGGTCAAGACGTCACCGGAGTTCTCCGCGCTGAAGGCGCAGCTCACCGAGCAGATCCGCGTCGAGGCGCTGAAAGCCGCATGACGGCGAACCGGGAACCCGCCGGCGCGGCGCCTGTCGGAAGGCGGTGCCCCTTTCCGACCTTCCGATGACCGCTCGCCATTGGCGGCTCGCCGCCATTGCGGGGGCGCTGATCTTCGCGCTTTCGTCCGCGGCCTTCGCGACGCCCGGCGCGCCTGCGCAGGCCGAAATCGATCACCTGCTCAAGTTCGTCGCCGCGTCGAACTGCACGTTCGTGCGCAACGGCACCGAATACGCAGCGGACAAGGCGAGCGAGCATCTGGCAGGAAAGTTCCGATTTGCCGCCAGCCGGATCGCGACCGCCGAAGACTTCATTCGCGACCTCGCCTCGCAGAGCAGCATGTCGGGCGAGGCGTACCACGTGAAATGCGGCAAGGTCGACACGCCGGCGGGCGTGTGGCTTACCGGGGAATTGCGGCGGTATCGCGAGTCGCGCCTGCGCGCGGCGCACTAGGCAGCAGCTTTACGACGGGCGATCAGTAGCGGCCGCCGTTCTTTTGCCATCTCCATGCGTCGGCGCAGATCGCATCGAGGTCGCGCGTGGGACGCCAATCGAGCAGCGCGGCGGCGCGCGAGATGTCGGCGCAGCTTCCGGCCACGTCGCCGGGCCGGCGGGGCCCCATGATCCGCGGCACCGGCCTTCCACACGCCCGCTCGAACGCCGCGATCCCCGCGAGTACCGACGTCACATGGCCGCTGCCCAGGTTCACGGCCAGCGTTCCGGGCTTCGTCCGGACATGCTTCAGCGCGCGCACGTAGCCGTCGGCGAGATCCTGCACGTGCACGTAATCGCGCACACCGGTGCCGTCCGCGGTGTCCCAATCGTCCCCGTGCACGACGAGCTCGGCGGCCTCGCCGGTCGCGACCCTGCAAAGCTGCATCAGCAGGTCCGTCGGACGTCCGCGCGGCGCTTTGCCCATCATGCTCGACGAGTGCGCGCCCGCGGCATTGAACTTGCGCACGATCGCGATTCGCCAGTTGGCGTTGGCTTTCGCAAGATCGCGCAGAAAATCCTCGACGACCCGCTTCGTCCGGCCGTATACGTTGACCGGCTGCAACGGCGTCTCCTCCGTCAGCTTGAGATCGGTGGCGTCGCCGTACACGCTCGCAGCCGAGCTGAACACGAGCGTGGCAACGCCGGCCTCGCCCATCACTTCGATCAGCGACAGCGTCCCGCCGACGTTGACGTCGTAATAGGCGAGCGGCCGCGCCTCGGACTCCGCGACGCTTTCGAGCCCCGCGCAGTGGACGACCGCCGCGATCGGATGATCGTGAAACGCCGCGCGCAAGGCCGCCAGGTCGCGGACGTCGGCGGTGATGCAAGGTACCGGCCGTCCCGCGAGAGCTTCCAGGCGGCTGCGGATCGCGGGCGTGCTGTTGCTGAAATTGTCGAGGACAACGGGCGCGAAACCGTTGCGCGCCAGCTCGACGACGATGTGGGATCCGAGAAAACCGGCGCCGCCGGTCACGAGAACGGTCTCGGGCATGATTGAATGCTACACGGTTTGCTGCGGAATCCGGAAACCCGCAGGGCCGCCCGATTGCCACACGTTCCGTACAGCGCAATGAAGTTGCGGAAATGCAACCCGGCCGGGATTCGCGGCGAAGCGCGAATGCATCTCCAACCCGGATCTCCAGATGAAAAAAAGCCGGGCGACGCCCGGCTTTTGTCGCGATCGTCTCGCCAGCGCTATGCGGCCGCCGCTTCCCCGGCGGATGCCTCGGGACGATCGACCAGCTCGATCAGCGCCATCGGCGCTGCATCGCCTTGCCGGAAGCCGAACTTCAGTATCCGCAGGTAGCCGCCGGGCCGCGTCTTGAAGCGCGGGCCGAGCTCGTCGAACAACTTCGTCACGACGTCGCGGTCGCGAAGGCGCGCAAACGCCAGCCGGCGGTTCGCCACCGTCGGGGTCTTGCCGAGCGTGATCAACGGCTCGGCGACGCGGCGCAGCTCCTTCGCCTTCGGCAGCGTGGTGCGGATCGCCTCGTGCGTGAACAGCGAGTTGGTCATGTTGCGCAACATCGCGAGGCGGTGCGCGCTCGTGCGGTTCAGCTTCCGCAATCCGTGACGGTGTCTCATCGCTCTATCCTGTCTTTTCCGCTGGAAGTCGTCGGGCTTCGCCCGCGATTTTCAGGAAGCCCTACCCATGAAAAGTAGGGGTTTACCTTTCATGGGCGGTCGAGCCCCGCCGGCGGCCAGTTCTCGAGCCGCATGCCGAGCGAAAGCCCGCGTGATGCGAGCACTTCCTTGATCTCGTTCAGCGACTTGCGCCCGAGATTCGGCGTCTTCAGAAGCTCGGTTTCCGAGCGCTGGATCAGGTCGCCGATGTAGTAGATGTTCTCGGCCTTGAGGCAGTTGGCCGAGCGCACGGTGAGCTCGAGGTCGTCGACCGGGCGCAGCAGCACGGGATCGACCTGCGGCGACGCGCGCTCCGCGGAAGGCTGGTCGGTGCCCTTCAGGTCTGCGAACACCGAAAGCTGTTCGACGAGCACGCTGGCGGCGTAGCGAACGGCCTGCTCCGGCTCGACAACGCCGTTCGTCTCGATGTCGAGAACGAGCTTGTCGAGGTCGGTGCGCTGCTCCACCCGGGCCGATTCGACGGCGTAGCTGACGCGCCGCACCGGCGAGAACGACGCGTCGAGCAGGATGCTGCCGATCGTGCGGCCGCCTTCCGGCTTCGTGCGCATCGTTGCGGGCTGGTAGCCGCGGCCCTTCTCGACTTTGATCTCCATCTCGATCTTGCCACCGGCCGTCAGGTGCGCGATCAGGTGCTCGGGGTTGATGATCTCGACGTCGTGGTTGGGCTCGATGTCGGCCGCCGTGACCGGGCCTTCGCCGCTCTTCGACAGCTTGAGCATCACGTGGTCGCGGTTGTGCAGCTTCAGCACGACCCCCTTCAGGTTGAGCAGCACATCGACGACGTCTTCCTGCACGCCGTCGAGCGCCGAATACTCGTGCAGCACGCCGGTGATCTTGACCTCGGTCGGCGCGTACCCCGGCATCGACGACAGGAGCACGCGCCGCAGCGCGTTCCCGAGCGTGTGCCCGTACCCGCGCTCGAACGGCTCCATCACCACCTTGGCGTGGAACGGCGACATGCTCTGCACGTCGATGATGCGGGGTTTCAACAGAACGTTGCTCTGCATGCGATACCTTTATGCGGAAAACTTCTGATGGAAACGACGGCGAGCGGCTTGCGCCGCCGCCGTCGAATATCGATCACTTGGAGTACAACTCCACCACCAGGCTTTCGTTGATGTCCTGGCCGAACTCCGAACGGTCGGGAGCGCCCTTGAACGTGCCGGTCATCTTTTTCGCGTCGACCTCGACCCACGACGGGAAGCCGACCTTCTCGGCGAGCTGCAGCGCATCCTGGATGCGCAGCTGCGACTTCGCCTTGTCCGTGGTCGCGACGACGTCGCCGGACCGAAGCACCGCCGAGGGCACGTTGACGACCTTGCCGTTGACCGTGATCGCGCGGTGCGAGACGAGCTGCCGCGCCTCGGCGCGCGTCGAGCCGAGGCCCATCCGGTAGACGACGTTGTCGAGCCGGGATTCGAGCAGCTGCAGCAGGTTCGTGCCGGTCGAGCTCTTGCCCTTCGTCGCCTCGGCGAAATAGCGGCGGAACTGCCGCTCGAGCACGCCGTAGATGCGGCGGAGCTTCTGCTTCTCGCGCAGCTGCTTGCCGTAGTCGGACATGCGCATGCCGGACTTCACGCCGTGCTGGCCGGGCTTGGTGTCGAGCTTGCACTTGGAGTCGAGCGAGCGGCGCGCGCTCTTCAGGAAGAGATCCGTCCCTTCCCGGCGCGCGAGCTTGCATTTGGGTCCGCTGTAACGAGCCACTTTTTACTCCTGCTTTTTCCTCGGGAAATCGTCAGGCTCCGCCTGCGATTTCCCGGTAATCAATCGGACGAAAGTAGGTTTTCACTTTCGTCCGGCCTTCTAATCGGACGAAAGTCGGTTTTCACTTTCGTCCGGGGATCAAATTCGACGCCGCTTCGGCGGCCGGCAGCCGTTGTGCGGCACGGGCGTCACGTCGGAGATGCTGCTGATCTTGAGGCCGAGCGCATTGAGCGCGCGCACCGCCGATTCGCGCCCGGGGCCGGGCCCCTTGATGCGCACCTCGAGATTCTTGACTCCGTATTCCTGCGCAGCGCGCCCGGCCGATTCGGCGGCCACCTGCGCGGCGAACGGCGTCGACTTGCGCGAGCCCTTGAAACCGGCGCCGCCCGACGTTGCCCACGACAGGGCGTTGCCCTGCCGGTCGGTGATCGTGATGATCGTGTTGTTGAAGGACGCGTGAATGTGCGCGATCCCTTCGGACACGTTCTTCTTGACCTTCTTGCGAGTGCGCGCGGCGGCTGCCTTCTGCGACGGTTGCTGTGCCATCGTGTGATTCCGTTGTGAATGCGGTTTACGTCTTCGAGAGCGACGGACGGTTGAGCGCGACCTGGCGTCCCTTCTTCGGACCCTTGCGCGTGCGCGCGTTCGTGCGCGTGCGCTGCCCGCGGACGGGCAGGCCCTTGCGGTGGCGCACGCCGCGGTAGCAGCCCAGGTCCATCAGGCGCTTGATGCTCATCGTCACTTCGCGCCGCAGGTCGCCTTCGACCGTGAACTTGGAAATGTTCTCGCGCAGCTTGTCCATCTGCGCGTCGGTCAGGTCCTTGATCTTCGCGCCCGGCGGAACGCCGGCCGCCACGCAGATCGCCTTGGCGCGCGGGCGGCCGATGCCGTAGATCGCCGTCAGCGCGATCTCGGCGTGCTGGTGATTCGGAATGTTGACGCCTGCAATGCGGGCCATGGTTTACGTGTCCTTCGTTCTCTCGTTAGCCCTGCCGCTGCTTGTGGCGCGCGTCCGCCGTGCAGATGACGCGCACGACGCCGTTGCGGCGGATGATCTTGCACTTGCGGCAGATTTTCTTCACCGATGCCAGAACTTTCATCTCGTGCTCCTGTTCGCTCTTTCCCGCTCTACTTCGCCCGGAACGTTATCCGGGCCCGGGACAAGTCGTACGGCGTCAGCTCCACCGTCACCTTGTCGCCCGGCAGGATCTTGATGTAGTGCATGCGCATCTTTCCGGAGATGTGCGCGAGTACCACATGACCGTTTTCCAGCTTCACGCGAAACGTGGCGTTCGGCAGCATCTCCGCCACCTCGCCCTGCATCGCGATCGTTTCTTCCTTCGCCATCAGCGCGTCGGCACTCCGCCCTTGAAATTGGCCTTGCGCAACAGGCTTTCGTATTGCTGCGACATCAGGTAAGCCTGCACCTGCGTCATGAAGTCCATCGTCACGACCACGATGATCAGGAGCGACGTGCCCCCGAAATAGAACGGAACGTTCTTCCACGCGATCAGGAAGTTCGGGATGAAGCACACCACCACCAGGTACAGCGAGCCGATCAGCGTGAGCCGCAGCGTGATCTTCTCCAGGTACTTCGCCGTCTGCTCGCCCGGCCGGTAGCCGGGAATGAACGCGCCGCCCTTCTTCAGGTTGTCTGCCGTGTCCTTCGGGTTGTACTGCAGCGCCGTGTAGAAGAAGCAGAAGAAGATGATCGCCGCCGCGTACAGGATCTCGTGCACCGGCTGCCCCGGCGCCAGCGTCGCCGCGAGATCGCGTATCCAGATCGTGTGCTCGCCGGTTCCCGCCCACTGCGCGAGCGTGGCCGGGAACAGGATGATCGACGACGCGAAGATCGGCGGGATCACGCCCGCCATGTTGATCTTCAGCGGCAGGTGCGAGCTTTGCCCCTGGTACACCTTGTTGCCGACCTGGCGCTTCGCGTAGTTCACGAGGATCTTGCGCAGCGCCCGCTCCATGAACACGACGAACGCGGTGACCACGACCACCAGCGCCGCGATGCCGATGATCAGGAGCCACGAGTACGCGCCCGTGCGTCCCTGCTCGAGCGTCTGACCGATCGCGCGCGGCAAGCCTGCCGCGATGCCGGCGAAGATGATCAGCGAGATCCCGTTGCCGAGCCCCCGCTCGGTGATCTGCTCGCCGAGCCACATCAGGAACATCGTGCCCGTGACGAGCGTGACCGCCGACACGAGGCGAAACGTGAGCCCGGGCTCGAGCACGAGGCCCGCCTGCGCCTCGAGCGCCGCCGAGATGGCGAACGCCTGGAAGAACGACAGCCCGAGCGTCGCGTAGCGCGTGTACTGCGTGATCTTGCGCTGCCCCGCCTGCCCCTCCTTCTTGAGCGCCTCGAGCGAGGGGACGATCACCGTGCAGAGCTGCATGATGATCGACGCCGAGATGTAAGGCATGATCCCGAGCGCGAAGATCGAGAAGCGCGACAGCGCGCCACCGGAGAACACGTTCAGCAGGCCGAGGATTCCGCCCTGCTGTCCACGGAACAGTTCCTCCAGCACCGACGCGTT
>Ga0207657_10003498_pt1 | contig 16769 bp, 12 predicted proteins | sample KBSC33metaG_FD_184316 | JGI IMG/M metagenome (GOLD analysis project Ga0207657, IMG submission 184316) | Corn rhizosphere microbial communities from Kellogg Biological Station, Michigan, USA - KBS C3-3 metaG (SPAdes) (version 2) | ecosystem: Host-associated > Plants > Roots > Rhizosphere > Soil ... | reverse complement strand
CACCGCGCCGGGAAGGCGCAGACGCTTCTTTCGATTCTTCGCGATGGAGCACGCACGCGCACCGTTCGCCGTGGTCCACGCATTCTGGAGCGGTGCGGGCGAGTATGCGGCGATCGCTTCACTCCGACACCGGATTCCATTCGCGCTGCACCTCGCCGGCGGCGAGCTCGTCGCACTGCGCGACATCGGTTACGGTGAGCGGCGCACCTGGCGTGGCCGCGTGCGACTCCGAGTGACGCTCGCGCTGGCCGATCACGTGAGCGTCGCGAGCGGCTACATGCAGCGGCTCGCGGCGCCGCTGCGCGATGATACGGAGATCATCCCGCTGGGTGTCGCGCTCGATCGCTGGCCCGCACGAACCCCGCGCGAGCGCGACACATCCTCATCGACACGCCGAGCCCGTCTGCTGCACATCGGCGACCTCCGGCCGGTGAAGGACCAGACGCTCCTGCTGCACGCGGCCGCTTGTCTTCGCGACCGCGGTCTCGATTTCCAGCTCGACGTCGCCGGCTTCGACACGCTGTCCGGCGCCACCCAATCGCTTGCCGCGCGGCTCGGCCTCGCCGACCGCATTCGCTGGCTCGGCGTGCTGCGCCGCGACGCACTGCGCGCGGTGGTCGATGAAGCAGACGTTCTCCTGGTCACGTCGCGCCACGATGCGGGGCCACTCGCATTTCTCGAAGCCGCGGTCGCTGGCGTTCCCACCGTCGGCACGCCTGTGGGACACATTGCGGACTGGGCTCCGGACGCGGCGGTCTGCGTCGAGCACGGCGACCCGAACGCCTTCGCGGACGCGGTCGTGTCGCTGCTGTGCGACGAGCCACGCCGTCTCGCCATCGCGCGCGAGGCGCAACGTCGCGCGGTCGCGATCGACGCGGATCTCACCGCGTCGCGCTTCGAGGCAATGTACGACGCGCTCCTGCAGCCACGTCCTGTGCGGACGATCCAGAGCCAGCCGGCATGACATCGTCACGAAACGCGCTCGACCACATCGCCAACATCGTGCTCCCCGATGATGCGCTCCTGCGCGACCCGCACCTGCCCTTCACCGTATCCACGACGGTACTCGGTCTGCCGGTGCAGTTCCTGAGCAACAGCCGTGACGTACGCGACACGTTCACGAACGCATTCGGCGCATCGCCGCACGCTGAGGATGCGCCGTCCACTGCGCTTCGCGTGCAGGTCGTCGTGTATCCTGACGGGAGTGAATCGGCCGCACCGCGTCACATTCGGCACATCTGTCCCGATGCGTCGCGCGTGCTGATGCACTGCGCCGATGGAATGGCGATCTCCGATCCGCTGCGGCGCGAGGCGCTGGTGTACGCGAGCGAGGCGCTCGTCCGCGACCCGACGCTCTTCCGCCACGAGATGCTCGAGGCCGCGGTCCTCGCGCTCGTCACGCACTTCGATCGCCAGCCATTCCACGCGGCCGCGATCTCGCACGATGACCGAACGGTGCTCCTCGTCGGACGCAGTGGCGCGGGCAAGAGCACTCTCACCTACCTCGCACAGTCGACGGGGATCACCGCGCTGAGCGAGGACACGGTGTGGATCCAGCTCGAGCCGCGCCTGCGCGTCTGGTCACGCCTGCGCGGGATCCATCTCCTCCCGGAGGCTACGGCGCACTTCCCCGAGCTTCACGACACGCGCGTTGCGCGTCGCCCGAACGACAAGCTCAAGGCGACGGTGCCGGCCTCGCAGGCGGACGCGTCATCCGTGGACGGTGGCTCGGTCACGGTCTGTCTGCTGGATCCGGGTGGCTCCGCCGCGCACCTCACGCCGCTCGATGCAGAGGCGATGCGGGCTGCGCTCGCGCGTGATGTGGACTCGGGGTTCGATCGCTACCTGGAGCGGCGCGCCGAGTGCGTACGCGTGCTGACCGAGCGCGGCGGCTGGCGACTCACACTCTCGTCGGACCCCCGCGATGCACTCCCGCTCCTTCGCGAGCTGCTCGGCGCCGATCTGTCGGAACAGCGCGGCTCAGCGCCGCAAGCCGACCTGACGCGCCGCCTGACCGACGACCGCCCGCCAGGCGATGCGTGACGTCGGCGCAACACGCACTCCGTGCTCGAGCGCACGCCACGCAGCGCGCCGATCGCGTGCGTCCGCGTGTACGCGTGCCATCGCGGCGTGCTGCACGGCGCACTGGGCTGCGCACAGCCGGCGGATGTGCGCGGTAGGTGCGGTCGCCATCGCCTTTCGGAACACGACCTCGTTTTCCTCGAGCTGGCCAAGCTGGGGGTAACTGCTCGTCGTGCGAGCCGGGTGGTCGCGCACGATGACGAGCGTGTCGGTCACCCCCACGCTCTCGCTCGCGAGTGCGAGGCGCAGCGCGAGATCGTAATCCGAACGCAGCATGAGCGCCTGATCGAAGCCGCCGATTGCATCGAACAGCGAGCGCCGCACCAGGAGCGTGGGGATCGCCGCGGCGATCGTGAATCTCACGATACCTTCGAGGATCCAACCGGATCGCGGAGGTGTCGCGCGCGCCGGCCGGCCGGGAATTACGTTCCCGCGCGCGTCGACGTGCCGGTATGCGGTATAGCTCCAGCCACACTCGGGATGCTGCAACGTCTCCCGCAGCTGCACCTCGAGCTTGCGCGGGAGCCAGAGGTCGTCCGAATCGAGAAAGGCGATCCAGTCGCCGCGTGACGCGCTCACTCCCGCCGACCGCGCGATGGTCGCCGTTCCGGAATGCGGCAGCGCGAGTGGACGAACGCGCGTGTCATCGGTCGCGAGCGCCTCGAGATATGCCCGCGTTCCGTCGGTCGAGCCGTCATCGACGACCACGAGCTCCCAGTCCGCGAACGTCTGGGCGCGCACCGATGCGACGGCCTCGCGCAGCAGCGGCAGTCGATCGTACGTCGGGAGGACGATGGATACGAGCGGCACTCCCGTCATGAAGATCCCAGCGCTACCCACCGCGCGACGCCGTCCATCTCCGTCACCGTGCCGCTGCTGGCAATCGCGCCGAGCGACGGGACGAGCGACGGCTCCAGCACGCGTACGCGGCCGCCGGCGACGACGAGCGTGACGTCGCTGCACGTGGCTTCGAGCAGCGGAGCGCGGAACACCGCGAAGTCCGCGCGCGCGCCCGGGTCCAGGGACGGCGCATCGATGCCGAATCGTCGAGCCGCTACGCACCCCACCGCATCGATCAGGCGCATGTCGGAGACGAAGCCGAGCACGCGCGCGGCGCGCAGCTCGTCGAGCAGCGTTCCGGCGCCGCTGAGCAACGAGTCGCTTCCGACGAGCACGTCGATCCCCGGGGCAACCAGGCTCGAGGGAAGCGTGCGGCCGAGCAGAAAGAGATTCGACGTGGGGCACCAGATCACGCACGCACCTGCGTCGCGCAAGCGACGTATCCCGTCCGCGTCCGCGCCGACCACGTGCACGGCCAGCAGATGCCGCGTGACGAGCCCGCGCGCGTCGAGATCGCGAATCTCGTCGGCGGCGGCCCCATCGGTTCCCTCGGCCAGGTGGATCATGAAGGGCTCGTCACGCGACTGCGACGCGTCCGGCGGCGTGGTGCGCAGCGCGTGTGCATGCGGTACGCGGAGGACGCGGAGCGGAAAGTCCTGCTCGAAGAGCGCCTCCCACGGATCGTGATGGACGACCGTGGTCACGCCGGCGCGCAGGTTCTTCTCCGCGCCATGCAGGAGTGCGGCCGCGCGTGGGCGCGCGCGTCCATCAGCAATCACGTCGGCGTGTCGCGCGTGGATGTCGTCACCCCAGTCGTACGCGTTGCGGTACGGCGGATCCCCGAGTCGCCCGTAGTGGTTCCGGTGCAGATGCTCGTGCGCGTTGATCAACCCCGGACGCAGCTCGCCATCGACCCCGATCACGATGTCGAACCGTCCCGTCGGCGGCACGATGCGATCGCCCTCCACGCCGAGCACGCCGTTCGTCGCCTCGACGAGGAGACGCATCTCAGCCTGCCGTGAAGAGCAGGCCGAGCACGAGCGGAAGGCCGATCTGTGCATCGTACGCAGTGATTCGTCCCGCGCGCTCGTAGAAGGCGCGCACCGATGGTCCGACGACGCCATCGGCATGCCCGGCCGACACGAGTCCCGCTCCTCGCGCGGCACGCTCGTGCGCGACACGCGTGTGCACGTGATGCTCGATCTCGTGTACGTCGCCCACCGCATCGCGGAACGTTCGTCGGTGTCCGGCGGCCACGGCGGCCGCATGGAAGTCCGTCGTCAGTACGTGGCCACCAGGACGACATGCGCGCGCCAGCTCTCCGTACGCCCGATCGATGTCCGGAACGTGACCGAGTGCGAGCCGACACCAGACGACGTCGAACGTGTCGGAGCTGAACGGGAGTGCGCGCACGTCGGCGGCGGCGTAGCACTCACCGGGCATCTCACCCTGATCGCTGTGCGGGAGCATCTCGGGCGTGAGATCGGCGCCGACGGCGAGCGCGGGGCGTACGCGGCGCAGCCGACGTCCGGTTCCACAGCCGGCGTCGAGCAGACGGAGTCCATCCACTGCGATCCCGAACGAGGCGACGACGCTTTCATCGAGCGCCGTCACGACCGTCTCCGCTTCGTAGCTCGGCGCCCACAGCCGGTACCCCGCGCGCGGTGTGAGAGTGGTCACGGCGAATCCGATCTCACGCCGTGGCGACGGCGCCGGGCGGACGGAGATGTCCGTACGCCTGGCGGTCGTCCGGCGTGCGCCGCGCGAGGCGGCGAACGGTGCGCAGCGCGCGTGGATCGGTGAACTCGCGGCGCGCCCAGCGCCTGTGCGCCAGCACGCGACCGAACATCTTCCCCCACGTTCGCGTGTGCTTGTCGTGCACCGAGGGGAAGCGGCTCTTCAGCACGAGCTGGAAATCCTCGACGCGTGCTTTCAGTCGTCGGTCCAGCCATGGAACGAGCGGATCCTCGTGCGTCATCCACGCGACCCACTCGGGCTCGATCCACTCCTCGAGCGTCGTCGGCGTGCCGGCAAGCGCATCGACGTCGCCATAGGTTCCGCGCCGCTGCGGCGTGGGCGTGTAGAAGTAGCTGATGAGCTCCATCTGCGGATTCACGCGCTTGAGGCGCTGCACGAACGTGAGCGTGTTCTCGATCTCACCGGCCGGGTCGTCGGGATCACCGAAGACGAACGAGAACTCAGGGATGATCCCGTGCATCCGTGCGCGGGCGGCGACCTCTACGATCTGATCGGTCGTGGTTCGCTTGTTCATCTTCTTGAGCACTGCGTCCGACCCGGACTCCGCTCCGCAGAACACCATCGTCAGCCCGGCGCGCCGGAGCAGCGCCCACGTGTCATCGGAGAAGCGCGTGAGCGCATCGACCCGCGCCTCGCACCACCAGCGCAGGCCGAGCGGCATGATGCGCTCCGCGAGCTCGCGGGCATGATCCTCGCCGACGAAGAAGTTGTTGTCGTAGAAGTGCACGGAGTCCATCCCGTACGTGCGCGCGAGGAACGTGAGGTGCTCGGCGGTGCGCGCCGGCGCCTGCTGCTTCTCGCGACTCCCGAACACCGAGATCACCCCGCAGAACTTGCACCCGTACGGGCACCCGATCGACGACTGGTACACGCCCGAGCGCGCGCCGAGGAAGGTGGGATGCAGATAGTCGCCGACGTCGATCTTATGATAGGGCGGATCCGCGAGCTCGTCCGGCCCGCGCCATGCGCGCTCGCGTCCGATCCGATGCGCGCCATCCGCGTCGCGGTACGCGAGCCCGGCGACGTCTGCGGGATCGCGAAATCCGGCGATCACGTCGAGCAGCTCGACGAACGTCTCCTCCCCCTGCCCGCGCACGGCCCAATCGACGTACTCGGCGTTGAGCACGGAATCGGGATACAGACTCGGGAAGTTGCCGCCCCACACGATCGGGATCTCGGGATGGCGGGCCTTCACCGCGCGCGTGAGCGGGACCGCGCTCACGAGTTGCGGACCCGGCATCACGGTGAAGGCGATCGTCGTCACGGGGTCGGGGCCGCCGGCACGCGCGCGTACCTGCGCCGTCACTTCCTCGAGCACGTCGATGTCCGGCCGGTTCCCATCGACGATCTCCCACTCGACGGCGGCCGGGAGCGCACTCCCGACTGCCATGATCGAGAGGGGGAAGCGCCGGTTGCCGGGACGCGTCGCGCGTGGATTGACGAACAGGATCATGAGACGGTGCACTCCCACAGATCGAAGCGTGATGGGACGCGGCGGCGACGCAGCCGTGCCACGACGGGACGGAGCTCGTACCAGAGCGGGTACGCCACACGGTGACGTCGCCACGCGAGGGGCGCAGCGGCAGCGAGGCGTTCGGCGGTCAGGAATTCAACGAATCGCGGCGCCAGCAGCGTCGCGGCGCGCGTACCGAAGCGCGCGGCTCCCCCCTGCTGCTTCTCCTCGATCATCGCGACGCCATCGGCCTCGGTCGCGTAGAACGGCGAATCGAGGATGATGATGCGGCCACCCGGCCGGACGACGCGCACCGCCTCGCCGAGCACGGCGCCGAGATCGAGGGCATAATGAATCGATGCGTTGAACACCGCGACGTCGAACGTGTGTGACGCGAGCGGCAGCGCGTCGAACGTCGCGGCGACGCGCGCGAACAGATTCGAGTTGCGCTCGAGATACGCCGCGGCGGCACCGAGTCCGTCGACCGAATCATCACGAAGATCGAGCGCAACCGTCTCGTGTCCCGCGAGCGCAAGACGATACGACAGCCACCCGCATCCAGCACCGACGTCGAGAACGTCGAGTGACCCGTCACGCGTCGCGGTCATGGGACCGAGGATCTCGTCCACCAGCAGGTCGAAGCTCCGCGCGCGCACACCCCACTGTCGTGCGAGCGGCCCGGTCGTGAGATATGGAAGCACCGCGAGCGACGCCGCATCGTACGCGCGTCCTTCGGCGGCACGCTGCGCAGCATAGTCCGACCGAAACTCCTTCCCGACCACCACGGTTCCCGACGTCATGCCGCCGACACCGCGGTGCGCTCGAAGCAGTACATCACGTGATCGCCCAGCAGCGCGAGCCGTGTCGCTGCACGCTCGTCCAGCGCTTCGAGCATGCGCAGCAGACGCGGGTGACGCGAGATCCATGGCTCCGCTGCGCTCGGCGGCACGAACACACCGATGCCGCGGCGGCCGATGGGACGGAGCCATGGTGCCATCGCCGCCTCGATCTCGCCCGGCCGGTGATAGCGGACGGTGAAATGATGGCCGCCGAGTCGCGCCGCGACCGCTCCGCGTGAAAGGCGACGCAGCGCGGCGCGCGGACGAAAGCGCGCGAGCTCCACGACGAATTCGCCCGGCGCGAACGGCCCGAACAGCACCAGGGCGACGATTCCACCGGGGCGCACGAGACGCGCGAGTCCGCGACCGACCGCGGCGAGATCCGTGACGCAGTTGAGCGCGGCGAAGTTCGAGAATGCACCATCGAACGGTGGCGCACCCGAGGAGTCGGGATCCTGCGCGACCGCGTCGAGTGATTCAGCAGCCGCGACGAGTGTCCGCGCGCGCGGATGCGAGGCGAGCTTGCTGGCGGCCAGTGTCACCATGCGCGGCGAGGGATCGGTGTGCAGGACGTCGTAGCCGCGTGCCGCGAGCCACGCCGCATCCTCCCCCGTCCCGCCGCCCAGCTCGAGAACCCGTCCGCCGCGAGGAAGCATCTCGACGAGCGCGCGTCGCACGGCGGTGCGCTGCGCCAGCACGCTAAGCCACTTGCCGAAGCGGCGATCGAAATCCGGTGCGACCGCATCGAATGCCAGTGCCGCCGGTGGCAGCGACTCCGACATCGCGCTCACGCGCCGGGCGACACGAGCGGGCGCACGGAGCGATAGCTCCGCTCGCTGCGAGCGAGCCGCATCCACACCGCTTCGGCCTCGGCTGCCTCGCTTCGGGAACGTGCACGCGACCGCTCGTGCAGTGCATCACGCACGCGACGGTAGAAGTTGCTGGTGTACGTGCCGTGGAACAGCATCGCGAGGTCGCCACTGTGCTCCCAGTTCTGCCGGAGTCCGAGCCGGTTCTGCACCGATTCGTGGAACTTGGTCCCGGGGAGCGGATACGCGACCGACACACCGATGTCGTCAGGCTCCTCGGCGAGAATCAGCTCGCGCGTCATCTCGATGTCGTCCCACGCTTCCGACGGATAGCCGAGCTGGATGAACCAGCAGGCGCGCACGCCTCCCGCCTTGAGCGCGCGCGTCGCCGCGCGGACTTCGTCGATGGTCGTTCCCTTGTCCATCGCGTCGAGGATGCGCTGCGATCCCGATTCCACGCCGAGCCACACTTCCTCTGCACCCGCCGCGGCGAGCGCCGCGACCGCGGCCGGAGTCATGAGGTTCGCGCGCGACTGCATCATGAATGGAATGCGCGCATCGAGGCGGTCGACCGCGCGCCCGAAATCGACGATCCATCGTTCGGTGAGGCCGAAGATGTCATCCGCGAACCACAGATGCTCCGGGTTGACCGTGTCCTTCAGATGACGCAGCTCGCGCGCGACATCTTCAGGCGAACGCTGCGCGTAGCGCCGGCCGAAGATCGGCTTCGCGCACCAGTTGCACCCGTATGGACAGCCGCGCGACGTGACCGCGTTCCACGAGAAGCGACCGTGCGCCTTGCGCCACGCGCGCGCGTATGCATCGGCGTCCACCAGATCCCACGCCGGGAGTGGCAGCGCGTCGAGATCGCGTATGCTCGGCCGGCGCGGCGTGTAGCGCGGCTTGCCGCATCCGTCATCCAGTGCCAGACCGGCGATGCCGTCGAGTGGCGCGGCTGGGTCGCTGCTCAATGCGTCGAGGAGCGCCATGAAGGTATGCTCCGCCTCCCCCACGATGACCGCGTCGGCTCCGGCGGCGAGATACCGCTCCGGATGATCGGATGCGTCCGAGCCGTTCACGACGACGCGCGCTCCCCGGTCGACCGCGGCCGCCACCATCTCGAGCGTCGCGTTCCGCGTCCGGAGCGTGCACATCTTCGTGAGGAAGTTGAAGTTGTCCTCGAGGATGCCCACGATCGACGGGCGCGTCTGGTCCAGCCTCGCGCGAAACGCGTCCACACCGTCCGCGAACGTGGCGTCGAAGAACGCCAGCTCGTGGCCCGCATCGCGGACCAGGGCCGCCGTCAGGAGCGTCGCGAGCGGCGGATACGGCTTCATCCGCTCGACCTGCTTCGGGTCGTTCTGGAGGTAGTTCGAATGTGCTAGAAGAATCATCGCAATCCTGTCCTGCCTCCACACGGTCGACGCGACGCGTGGAGCGCCGACGCCCCGCACGTTGTCCATGACCCATTTTCCCAGCAAAACATTCCGCGCGGACGACACTTCGTGAACGTCCGTGCGGCGGCACGCCAGCGGCGGGCGGCGATCCGCGGACAAACTGCGGTGAATGTGGAGGTTCTGACGCCTCCGGTGGACCGGAGTCGGACCAATGATGCGGAGCGCGCTCTTCCCAATCCCCTCGAGCGGCTCCATCCTACGCGCTGGCCCTCACATCCACAACCGTGCGCCTTTCCGCTCGCCTCCTCGTCGCGACCTCGCTTTCGCTCTTCGCCGCTGCCTCCGCGCTTCGCGGCCAGCTGCCGGCGCAGCTGCCAACGCAGCTGCAACCCGATCCATCGCTCCTCGCGCCGCTGCAGTACCGCCTGATCGGCCCGTTTCGCGGCGGCCGCACGGTCGGCGCGCAGGGGATCCCCGAGCAGCCGAATGTATTCTACGTCGGCGTGACCGATGGCGGCGTCTGGAAGACCGCCGACGCCGGGCGCACGTGGAATCCCATCTTCGATGCGCAATCGACCGGGTCGATCGGCACCCTCGCCATCGCGCCGTCCGATCCGAACGTCATCTACGTCGGGAGCGGCGAGGGACTTCGCCGCCCCGATCTCTCGCTCGGCAACGGCATCTACAAGTCGATCGACGCGGGTGCCACGTGGAAGCACATGGGACTCGCGGATGGACAGCAGATCGCCTCGATCCTCGTCGATCCACACGACCCCAATCGTCTCTTCGTCGCCGTCCTCGGTCATCCATATGGACCGAACGCGGAGCGTGGAATCTTCCGCTCCACCGACGGCGGCACGACGTGGCGGAAGGTGCTCTACAAGGACGAGAACACCGGCGGCGTCGATCTCGCCTTCGATCCGACGAACGCCAACACCGTGTACGCGTCGCTCTGGGCATCGCGCCGCCCGCCATGGACGGTTGGCAATCCATATGATGGTGACGGCAGCGGACTCTTTCGATCGACCGACGGCGGCACCACCTGGCACCAGATCGGACGTGGCCTCCCTTCACGCGCACAGAAGCTGGGTCGCATCGGAATCACCGTCGCACCGAACGACCCCAGGCGCATGTACGCGATGGTCGATGCCGATCCCGATACGGCAGGCGTGTACCGCTCCGATGACGCAGGCGAGAGCTGGACCCGCGTCAACGACGAGAAGCGCGTCTGGGATCGCGGCAACGACTTCGCGTGGGTCCGCGCCGATCCACAGAACGCCGACGTCGTCTACGTGTGCAACACGTCCACGTATCGCTCGACGGACGGCGGGAAGAGCTTCACCGCGATCAAGGGCGCACCCGGCGGTGACGACTACCACGCGATCTGGATCAACCCCAACCATCCCGAGATCATGCTCCTCGCCGTCGATCAGGGCGCGACGATCACGGTGAATGGCGGCAGGACATGGAGCTCGTGGTACAACCAGCCCACCGCGCAGCTGTATCACGTCACCACCGACGACCGCTTTCCGTATTGGGTGTACGGCGGCCAGCAGGAGAGCGGGAGCGTCGGGGTCGCGAGTCGCGGTGACGCGGGCGAGATCACCTTTCGCGACTGGTATCCGGTCGGCATCGAGGAATACGGTTACGCCGCACCCGATCCGCTGAACCCCGACATCGTGTACGGCGGCAAGGTCACCCGTTTCGATCATCGTACGCACCAGACGCAGAACGTCGCGCCCGAGCCTGTCCGCTCCGGCAAGTATCGCTTCAACCGAACCGCACCACTCATCTTCGAGTACGCCGATCCGCACGCGCTCCTACTCGGCTCCAACGTCCTGCTCGAGACGATTAACGGCGGCGACAGCTGGACCACGATCTCGCCAGACCTCTCACGCGCGAACGCGCCGTCGCCCGCCGCGCTGGGTCCCTTCGTCAACGCGGATCCCGCACACGGCAAGCACGGCGGCGTCATCTATTCCATCGCGCCGTCGCATCGCGACGCGAAGGTCATCTGGGTCGGCACCGACGATGGTCTGATTCAGCTCACGCGCGACGGCGGGAAGACGTGGACCAACGTCACGCCACCCGCGCTCACTCCATGGAGCAAGGTCGCACAGCTCGATGCGTCGCACTGGGATGACGAGACGGTTTATGCGGCGGTGAATCGCATCCGCCTCGACGACCTGCATCCGCACATCTGGCGCACGCATGACGGCGGAAGGACGTGGGCCGAGATCGTGACCGGCATCCCCGCCGACGAGCCCGTGAACGTCGTACGCGAGGATCCGGTGCGGCGCGGGCTGCTGTACGCGGGAACCGAGAACACGGTCTACGTCTCGTTCGACGATGGCACGCACTGGCAGTCGCTGCGCCGCAATCTGCCGCCATCGTCCATTCGCGATCTCGTCGTGAAGGACAGCGACCTCGTGGTCGGTACGCACGGACGCTCCATCTGGATCCTGGATGACGTCACGCCACTGCGTCAGCTTACCCCCGAGCTCCTCGCGACCATGACGCCGAACGGGAGTGCGCGCGCGCATCTCTTCGCGCCCGCAGAGGCGTTCCGCATCCAGCGCGACATCAACACCGACACGCCGCTCCCACCCGAAGAGCCGCATGGGCAGAATCCGCCCGAAGGCGCGATCATCGATTACTGGCTGCGCGACACGCCACGGTCGCCGATCACCCTCGAGATCGTGGATGCAGGTGGCCACGTCGTGCGCCACTTCTCCAGCGCCGATACCGTCGCACGCGCGATCGAGCGCGGCATCGACTCGCTGGATGTCCCCGCCTACTGGCCGCGCCACCCGCGCGTCGTCTCGACCGCGCCAGGGATGCATCGCTTCACATGGGATCTGCACGCCGCCGATCCCGACGTCCTCGTGCACGAGTATCCCATCTCCGCCGTTCCCGGCGACACGCCACGTGAGCCGCGCGGCGCGACCGCGCTTCCAGGACGCTACACCGTGCGCCTCACCGTCGATGGCACGACCTACACGCAGCCGCTTGTCGTGCACATGGACCCGCGCGTGAAGGCAAGCATGGCCGATCTGCAGGCGCAGCACGACGCCGCCACGCGACTGCAGGCCGACATCGAGCGCGACTTCACCGCGATCGCCGAAGCCCGCGCACTGAGCGACGCCATCACGCACGCACGCGCGCAGGGAAAGCCGAACGCCGCGGTGAAGGGCGGCGCACCCGGCGCGACCGTGAAGGCCGCCGTCGACTCGCTCACCGCGGAAGTGCAGGCCGCCGCCGGTCAGGGCCCGCGCACACGCGGCCGCGGCGCGTCACTGTCGTCCATCAACGGCGACCTCGCATCACTCCTCACCACGGTGGACGGCGCAGACGCGCGCCCCACCGCGGCCACCATGGCCGGCATCGACCGCATCGAGCAGGAGCTGTCGAAGCAGCTCGACGCATGGAATCGCACCAAGGCGCGCCTCCCCAAGTTGAACACCGCGCTGAATGACCTCGGTGCCCCAACACTCCAAATCCCCACCGATCTCACCCCATGGCGCACCGAGCTCCAACGCGCCGAATCCGCCGACAAGGACCGGGACGAGCCGTAGAGCGCGACTACATCGCCTCACGACGAAGGTCGCAGCGGAGCGCGAGGGGACGATTCGTCAGCGTCTGCGCGCAGCCATGCGAAACCTTGCGCGGCGTAAGCCGTGCAGGGTTTCGCGCGAGCACAGTTGCTGACGAATCGTCCCCTCGCGTGGAGCGGTCGCGATCCGTACTGGGGCGGCAGGATTCGAACCTGCGATCTCCGGATTAACAGTCCGGCGCTTTGCCAGCTCAGCTACACCCCATCACACGATTACCACCACAAACCAGAAGCGCCTCCCCGAGTGAATCGGGAAGGCGCTCCGTGTCTCCGAGCTCTCCTCCCGATCAGCGCGGGAGGGCGATGCGTTCAGCTACGAGCGCCGACGTCCCTCCGCACCACGCGCGAACGAGCGCGCGCAATTGCAATTGAGATTGCAATTCCACACGAAGTTTCGGCCGTTGGTGCGAGCGCTCATCGACATCGTGCTCACAGGTTATGGCGTGACCGATGATCGGTCAAGAGCGGATTTCGGGGAACGTGCGTGTATCGTCGCGATCCCGCTCACCGTCAGCGCGAGCAGCTCCGGCATCGCGTGCAGCTGGTCGATGTGATCCGGCGCCGAATTCCCCGCGAAGCCCATCAGCTCGAAGTTCCCCGAGTCGACCTCGCTCAACTGCTGCAGCCCGCGCGGCCCCCAGCGAAGCACCGGTGTGCGATGCAAGCCGAGTGAATGCAGCAGCCAGTCCGCCGTCTCCGTCGTGCTCGCGAACGTCCCCGGAAAGATCTCCGAGTGCGTCACGACGAACCGCTTCTCACCTCGCATGGCCGCGCGCGCAAAGTGCTCGAACGCGACGAGATTCGTGCTGTCGATCGTTCCGCCGTTCGCGAGCACCGTGTGCTCCGGAACGTACGAGGTGTGCATCCCGTCGAGCAGCAGCACCGCGTCCACGCGTGCGAAGTGGCGCGGATCGCGCAGGATCTCGCGCACCGCGCCGTGCCCCGCCGAGAAGCCGACGAGCGTGATGTGACCAAGCTGGAGCGGCTTGCCGTTCGCCACCGATGCTTCGCGCGCGATGTTCGCGAGGAGTGAGTCGAACGCCGCCGGATCGACGAACGCGCGATCGTACACACCCGATCCGGCTCCCAGGTTGAGCACCGCCGCAATTGTCGGATGCGGCAGCGCCGCGACTGCCTGCTCCGGCAGCCACGCCGCACCATGGAAGTGCACGACCAGGTCGACCGTATCGAGCGTGCGCGCGGAGCTCGGCACGAACATCTCGACCGGCTTTCCGTACGGGCCCGCGAAGCTCCGTGTGACACCCGGGAGCGGGTGCGGCGTGAGCCGCTCGTGCACGCGCGTCGTCTCCACCATCGGCGATGGATTCTGCGCCGCGGCGGGCGGCACTGGCGTCGACGTCACGACCGGTGCCGCAGCCGGCGACGTGCAGCCAATCAAAGCGATGAGCGCAACCGTCGCGCGACTGTCCATTCGATGTCCTCCGTCCCCTACACCCTCCCCGTTACTCCCCAGGCTCCCCCGCCATCGACTTGATCCTGCGCACCGTCCGCTCCCGTCCCTGCACCGACCGGCAGATGATGAGGATCGTGTCGTCGCCGCCCACGGTGCCGAGGATGTCCGGCCACCCTTCCCCATCGAGCGCGCTCGCGATCGGCTGGGCGCCGCCCGGAACCGTGCGCAGCACCGCCATCTCGCTCACCCCGTCGATGCGGAGGTACAGCTGCGGGAGGAGCGTGTCGAGCGCGACTCGTGCCTCCTCGATGCTCCCGTCGGTGACCGCGTACCGTGCGCCCGCCGAGGTGGGGACGCGTGCGATCCGGAGCTCGCGCAGGTCGCGTGACAGCGTTGCCTGCGTCACGTCCCACCCGCGCGCCAGCAGCAGCTTCCGGAGATCCTCCTGGCTCGTCACGGCGTGGCCGTCGATCGTCTCGAGGATCGCCGTCTGACGCTCTCGCTTGTTCGCCATGGGGTTCGCCATGGGGGAGGAAGATACCCCTCCCGGCTCGGTTCGCCTACCACCCTTTCTATAGGTATGGCACCGGTTGCGCGGCGCCCGACAATAGATTATTTATTCACGTTGAACGCATAAACTTACAGAGCGGACCCATGCCCTTCACCCCCAAGAAGATCGCCCTCGCCTACTCGGGCGGGCTCGACACCTCCATCATCGTTCCGTGGCTCAAGGAGCGGTTCCCGGGCGTCAAGGTCGTCTGCGTCGCCGCCGACATCGGACAGGGCGACGAGCTCGCGGGGATCAAGGCCAAGGCGATCGCCTCCGGCGCCGACGAGTGCCACGTCGAGGATCTGCGCGAGGAGTACGTGCGCGACTTCATCTTCCCCACGGTTCGCGCCGGCGCGATCTACGGCCGCAAGTACCTCCTCGGCACCTCCATGGGACGCCCGCTCATCGCGCGCCGCCAGGTGGAAGTCGCGCGCGAGGTCGGCGCCGATGCGCTCGCCCACGGCTGCACCGGCAAGGGCAATGATCAGGTGCGCTTCGAGCTCACGTATGCCGCGTTCGCGCCGGATCTCCCGGTGATCGCGCCGTGGCGCGAGTGGGACATCCGCTCGCGTGAGGATGCGATCGCGTACGCCGCCGCGCACAACGTCCCCGTCGCGGCGACCAGGGAGAAGATCTACTCGCGCGACCGCAACATCTGGCACATCTCGCATGAGGGTGGTGTGCTCGAGGATCCGGCGCAGTCGCCGCCGGATGATCTCTTCATGCTGTCCGAGTCGCCGGCCACCGCGCCCGACACGCCCGAAGACGTGGTCATTCACTTCGAGCGCGGCACGCCCGTCGCGGTGAATGGACACGGCATGTCTCCGGTCCAGCTCCTCGCCACGCTCAATGACATCGGCGGTCGTCACGGCGTCGGCCGCATCGACCTCGTCGAGGATCGCCTCGTCGGCATGAAGTCGCGCGGCATCTACGAGACGCCAGGCGGTACGCTCCTCTACGCCGCGCACAGCGAGCTGGAGCAGCTCACGCTCGATCGTCGCACGCTCGCCGCGAAGGACCTCATCGCGCCGCGCTACGCCGATCTCGTGTACGAGGGACGCTGGTGGACGGTCGAGCGCGATGCGTACGACGCGTTCGTCAACACCACGCAGGAGACGGTCACCGGCTCCGTGACGCTGCGCCTCTACAAGGGGAACGTCATCGTCGCGGGACGCGAGAGCGAGTACGCGCTGTACGACGAGCGCTTCGTCACCTTCGGCGAGGACGACGTCTATCAGCAGAGCGACGCCGCTGGCTTCATCCGCCTCTTCGGTCTCTCCGCACGCGTGCGCGCGCTGCGCGATCAGGAGCGCGCCGACGCCGCCGCCAAGGCGACGAAGGGAAGTCAGCAGGCGGCGTGAGCAAGGCACCACGGACGCACTCCGACGAGACGGGATCGCACAAGCTGTGGGGCGGCCGCTTCGCCGTCCCCACGGCCGGCGCGCTCGACGCGCTGAACCGCTCCATCGGGATCGACTTCCGACTCTGGCCGTTCGACATCCAGCTCTCGCGCGCGTGGGCCTCCGCGCTCGCTGACGCGGGCGTCCTCACGCGCGACGACGCCGACACGCTGCGCGCGGGACTCGAGCGCGTCGGCACGCAGATCGAGAACGGTGCATCACCCATCCCGTCCGACGAGGACGTGCACACGATGATCGACCGCCTCCTGCACGCGGAGGTGGGCGACGTCGCGTCCAGGCTGCACACGGGTCGCTCGCGCAACGATCAGGTGGCGACTGCGACGCGTCTCTGGACGATGCACGCCACCGGCGAGATCGACGCCGCCGTGCGCGCACTGCAGTCGACGATGGTCTCACACGCCGACCGACTGCGCGACACGCTCCTTCCAGCGTACACGCACCTCCAGCGCGCACAACCGGTCTCGGCGGCGCACTGGATCCTCAATCATTTCTGGGCCCTCGAGCGCGATCGCAAGCGCATCGCCACGGCGCGCGCCAACGCCTCCACGCTCCCACTCGGCTCGGGCGCGATTGCCGGCTGCGCCTTCCTCGAC
>Ga0207657_10003497_pt1 | contig 16771 bp, 16 predicted proteins | sample KBSC33metaG_FD_184316 | JGI IMG/M metagenome (GOLD analysis project Ga0207657, IMG submission 184316) | Corn rhizosphere microbial communities from Kellogg Biological Station, Michigan, USA - KBS C3-3 metaG (SPAdes) (version 2) | ecosystem: Host-associated > Plants > Roots > Rhizosphere > Soil ... | reverse complement strand
AACCTTCGCGGGGCGGTGTCCTCGGTCGGCCGCTTGCTATTGCAAGCTGGCCTCCCTGCGTCCTTGCCCCGCTCGGTTTTCGCTCGCCTAGAACTTCACTTTCGTGAAGTTTCGGGCGGCTGAGAACCTTCGGCTGCCTGCGTCCTCGGTCGGCCGCTTGCTATTGCAAGCTGGCCTCCCTGCGTCCTTGGCATCCTCGGTTTTCGCTCGCCTAGAACTTCACTTCGTGAAGTTCCGGTACCTGGCACTCGGCAGCTAGCTCTGGCGCTTCAGGCGGCCCTTCACCAGCCGGCTGAGCTGCCCTGCCTCTGGCACCTTCAGGAGCAGCACGCCGGCTGCGTATACCGCGATGCCTACTGCGATGCCCGCACCCAGGGAGATGATCTGGGCGATCAGCGAGCGGCCTAGCGCGTTGTCGAGGAAGTGCCATACGACCCAGGCGGAACCGGCGAGGGCCGCGCCCGCGATAAGCATCCGCGCGACTGCGGAGGCGGTGGCGCGGCCCTCGATGTGGCCGAGGTCGCCGCGCAGCACGTACATCTGGAAGAAGGTCATGGCGGCGGTGCCGACCACGGTTCCCAGGACGACGCCGGAGATCCCCAAGGGTCCGTGCAGCGCGGCGGCCACCGCGGCGTTCAGGCCGAGGTTGGTCAGCGCGAACGCGATCGTGATCCAGGTTCGCTGGAGGCTGAAGAACGTGCGCGAGTAGAGCAGCGTCATTCCCTCGAACGGCAGCGTCACGGCCCAGAAGATCAGTGCCCGCGACACGAGGTGCGTGGCCTCCGGGGTGAACTCGCCGCGCTGGTACACGAGTCGCGTGGTGGGGACGGCGAGCACGATCAGCAGCAGCGACGCCGGGATCAGCAACAGGCAGATCTGGCGCACGCTGCTCGCCATGGTGTGGCGCAGCTCGTCGCGCTCGCCGCGCGCGGCGTGCCGCGCCATCGTGGGGAAGATGACGGTCGCGATCGCCACCGAGAAGAGCCCCTGCGGCAGCTGCGACACGCGGAACGCGCGGTCGATCGCGGCCGGCGCCTCGCTCGACACGAACGTCGCGAAGAACGAGTCCACCAGCAGGTTCAGGCTGACGATGCCGAGGGCGATCGTCACCGGCAGCATCAGCTTCAGGACGCGGCGCACGTGCTCGTTGCGCCAGTCGAGGGTGAACGTGAAGCTCCCGCCGCGGCCGCGCAGCCATGGCATCGGCAGGAGCAGCTGCACGATCGTCCCGCCCAGCACGCCGATCGCGTACGCGTAGATGCGCTTGCCCTCCGGGAGCAGCGGCGTGACGCCGATCAGGCAACCGATCACCACGGCGTTCCACGCCAGCGGCGCGATCGCCGGCGCCGCGAAGTGATCGAACGCGTAGAGCATTCCCACGATCAGCCCTGACAGCCCGAGCAGCGGCACGGTGAGGAACACGATCTGCGCGAGGTGGATGGTCAGGTTCTTCAGCTCCGGCTGGTCGTGGAAGCCGGGCGCGAACAGGGGCATCACCACCGGCGCGACCAGCACGAAGATCGCGGTGAGCGCTCCCATCACGAGGCAGATCAGCCAGAGCAGGACGGACGCCACGCGCCACGCCTCCTTGCGGTCGCCGCGCTCGAGCAGCTCGGTGAACACCGGCACGAAGCCCGCCTGCAGCGGCCCCTCGGCAAACAGCGCGCGCAGCACGTTCGGCACCTGGTAGGCGATCGTGAACGCGGACATCGGACCCGTCACGCCGAACTTGCTCGCGGCCACGACCTCGCGCGCGAGCCCGGCCACGCGCGAGAGCGCCGTGGCGAACGAGAAGAACGCTGTGTTCTTGACGAGGTGCCGGCGGTGCGCGGCGGCGTCCCTCGGCTCCTGGGGCGCCTGCGGGGCGGTCAAGTTCTCGGTGTCGGTCGCGCGGCTCACTAAGGTGGCGGCGTGGTGCCGCTCGCAGTGCAAGCTACCGCCGCTCCCGGCCGCCGCAGCCAGCCATGTGCGGGATAACGGGCATCCACGCGCCGAACGGCGGCGCCGACGCCGAGCTCGTCCGCGCGATGAACGCCCGGCTCGAGCATCGAGGACCCGACGGCAAGGGCTTCCACGCGGCCGACCGTGTCGCGCTTGGCATGTGCCGGCTCGCGATCATCGACCCCGAGCACGGTCACCAGCCGCTGCTGAACGAGGACGGGGACGTCGTCGTCCTCTTCAACGGCGAGATCTACAACCAGCGCGAGCTGCGCGAGTGGCTCGAGGAGCGCGGCCACGAGCTGCGCTCGCACAGCGACGGCGAGGTGATCCCGCATCTATACGAGGAGCTCGGGCCGGAGTTCGTCGAACGGCTGAACGGCATCTTCGGCATCGCGATCTGGGACGAGCGCACGAACACGCTCCACCTCATGCGCGACAAGTTCGGCGTCAAGCCCATCTACTGGGCGCGCGTGAACGGACGCCTGAGCTTCGCGTCCGAGCTGAAGGCGCTGCTCGTGGACGAGTCGCTGCCGCGCGACATCGACCTGGAGGCGATCGACGAGTACCTCACGTTCCGCTTCGTTCCCGCGCCGCGCACGCTGTTCGAGCACGTGCGCAAGCTGCCCCCGGCAAGCACGCTCACGTCCACGGCTGAGGGCGTGGCCGAAACCCGCTACTGGACCGGACACCCCAGCGCCGACCGCCGCGACAGCGAGGCGCTGATCGACGAGTACGGCGAGGCCTTCGAGCGCGCGGTCGTGCGCCAGATGATGAGCGACCGTCCGATGGGCGTCATGCTGAGCGGCGGCATCGACTCGGCGGCGATCACCGCGGTGATGGCCAAGCACGCCCCGCAGGTGCGCACCTTCAGCATCGGCTTCAGTGGCGGCGGCGAGGGCACCAACGAGGTGCCGCTCGCGGCGGAGACCGCGCGCCTGTTCGGCGCGGAGCACGAATCGGCGATCGTCGGCTCCGACGAATACCTGTCGCGGCTGCCCGGCTCGCTGATCACCCTGGAGGAGCCGGTTGGCTCCACGAGCGCGCTGGCGGTCCGCTTCGTCGCCGAGCTGATGAAGCCCACCACACCGGTCGCCCTCACGGGCCAGGGGGCCGACGAGCCGCTCGGCGGCTACGGCCGCCACCTTGGCGTCAAGCTGGCATCGGGCCTGCGCAAAGCCGGTCCGCTCGCGCGCCCGCTGTCCAAGCTCGCCGGTCGAGCGCCGAACGAGCAAATCCGCCGCGGCCTCGCCACGCTCGACGCCCACTCCGACGCCGAGCTGCTCCTGTCGGCCTACACGATCTTCAGCGAGGACGAGAAGCGGCGCCTGTACAAGGGCGCGCTGCGCGAAACGCTCGGCACGGCGGACGAGCTCCAGGTGGTCGAACGCCACCGCGCCCAGGTGAAGGACCTGCCGCCGCTCGCGCAGATGCTGTACGTGGACACGCGTCTCACGCTGCCCGACGAGCTGCTCCTGATCGCGGACAAGATGTCGATGGCCGAGTCGGTCGAGCTGCGCGTGCCGTTCCTCGACGAGGATCTGGTCAAGCTCGTGGAGTCGATGCACCCGTCGTTGAAGGTGCGCGGCCGCACCGGCAAGTGGATCCACAAGCAGGCGATGAGCCGGCTTCTGCCGGACGAGATCGTGAACCGCCGCAAGCTGGGGTGGGAGACGCCGCTCGACAAGTGGTTGCGCGCCGAGCTCAGGCCGCTGCTCGAGGAGGTACTGCTCGGAGAGGGCGAGCTCTGCCGCGAGCTCTTCGACGAGCAGGAGCTGCGCCGCCTGATCGACCAGCACGAGCGGGGCGAGCGCGACCTCACCAAGCAGCTCTTCCTGCTGCTCAGCCTCGGGCTATGGCACCGCGGCTTCGTCCAGGGCGGCACTCCGGCCGCCGTCGCCTGAGCCTGCAAACATGCCGCCCGTGCCAAGTCCCGCCAAGACCCTGCCGATCGCCATGTTCGACTCCGGCGTGGGCGGCCTGACGGTGCTCCACGAGTGCCTCGTCTCGCTGCCGCACGAGGACTTCGTCTACCTCGGCGACACCGCGCGCTTCCCCTACGGCGGCCGCGAGCAGGACGAGCTCAGGGAGTTCGCGCTCGAACTGGCCGGCCTGCTGCTCGACCAGGGCGCCAAGCTGCTCGTCGTGGCGTGCAACTCGGCCACGGCGGCCGCGCTGCCGCAGCTCCGGGACGCGCTCGCCGGTCGCGTAAACGTGGTGGCGGTGGTCGAGCCCGAGTCGCGCCTGGCGGCCGAGGTCACGCAGAACGGCCAGGTGGGCCTGCTCGCCACGCCGGCCACCGTGGACAGCAAGGCCTACGAGCGCGAGCTCGCCCACGCCGCGCCCAAGGCCACGCTGCATCCGATCGCGTGCCCCGAGCTCGCGCCGATGATCCAGGACGGGAACGAGTTCGACCAGCGCATCGTGGATGCCGTGGAGGCGTACTGCGAGCCATTGCGTGGCGCGGGGGTCGACACCGTGATCCTCGGCTGCACGCACTACCCGCTGGTGCGCCCGATCCTGCAACGCGCGCTCGGTCGCGGCGTGACGATCGTCAGCTCCGGCCAGGCGATCGCGGACGCCGTGCACGAGAAGCTCACCGCCGAGAACATCGAGAACGACACGGGGAGGCGCGGCCGCTACAGCTTCCTCTCGACAGGCGACCCCGAGGCGTTCCGTGCGGTCGGCACGCGCTTCCTCCAGATGCCGCTCGGCAAGGTGCGCCAGGTGGATGTCCGCGAGCCGAGGCAGAAGGCGGCATGAGCGCGGCACCGAGACACGACGGGCGCGCGCCCAACGAGCTGCGGCCGCTGTCGATCACCGCGGGCTTCGTGCGCTCGGCCACCGGCTCGGCGCTGATCGAGGCCGGCGGCACGCGCGTGATCTGCACGGCGTCCGCGGTGGAGGACGTGCCGCGCTGGCTGGCCGGCAAGGGCCGCGGCTGGGTGACGGCCGAGTACGGGATGCTGCCCGCCTCCACGGGCGAGCGCAAGCAGCGCGACGTCTCGCGCGGGCGCGCCGACGGGCGCACCGTCGAGATCCAGCGCCTGATCGGCCGCTCGATCCGCGGCGTGATCGACTTCGATGCGCTCGGCGAGCGAACGATCTATATCGACTGCGACGTGCTCGAGGCCGACGGCGGCACGCGCTGCGCCTCGATCACCGGCGGCTTCGTCGCGCTCAAGCTCGCCTGCGACCGCCTGATCGAGGAGGGCAAGCTCGCGCGCACCCCGCTCACAGGCTCGGTGGCGGCGGTGTCCTGCGGAGTGGTCGACGGCCGCGCGCTGCTCGACCTCGACTATCCGGAGGACTCCTCTGCGGAGGTCGATGCCAACGTGGTCATGACGGGCGACGGCGGCCTCGTGGAGGTGCAGGCCACGGCCGAGAGAACGCCGCTGTCGCGCGCCTCGCTGGATGAGCTGCTCGCCCTCGCCGCGGGCGGGATCGAGCGCCTGCGCGAGGCGCAGGCCGCGGCGGCCGGCGGATTACCCTCGTAGGCTCGGGAAGCAAATGAGGCTCGTCCTCTCCACACGCAACCAGCACAAGGTCAGGGAGCTGGGAGTGCTGCTCGCGCCGCATGAGGTGCTGCCGCTGCCCGACAACGTCGAGCTGCCGCCCGAGACCGGCGACACCTTCGCCGAGAACGCGCTCGGCAAGGCACGCGCCGCCGCGGAGCAGACGGGCATGCCGGCCATTGCCGACGACTCGGGCATCGAGGCGAGCGCCCTCGCGGGGCGCCCCGGCGTGCGCTCGGCCAGATACGCGGGCCAGAACGCCACCGACGAGGACAACCTGAACAAGCTGCTCGAGGAGGTCCCCGACGAGGGCGACAGGCGCGTCACGTACGTGTGCGCCCTCGCGTACGTGGACGGCGACGAGGAACACGTCTTCGAGGGCCGCTGCGAGGGCACGCTCGCGCACGAGCCGCGCGGCACGGGCGGCTTCGGGTACGACCCGGCCTTCCTCCCGGCGGACCGCGACGACAGCAGGACCATGGCCGAGTTGAGCGTGGAGGAGAAGGACGCGATCAGCCACCGCGGCCGGGCCGCGCGGGCGTTCCTCGACTGGCTGGAACGGGAAACCGAGGCCGCATGAAGATGATCGACGCGCCGGCGCGCCCGGCGGGCGGCACCGCCGCCCAGCGCCCGGGCCAGAAGAGCCGCGCCGCCGCGATCTCGATCGCCTCGAACGCCACCCTGATCGTGCTCAAGATCGCGGCCGGCGCCGCCACCGGCTCGATCGCGATCCTCACCGAGGCGGTTCACTCGTCGATCGACCTGCTGGCGTCCGTCGTGGCCTTCTTCTCCGTGCGCAAGGCCGAGGAGCCGCCGGACCCGAGCCATCCCTACGGCCACGAGAAGGTCGAGAACCTGACCGCGGCGCTTGAGGGCGTCCTGATCCTGGTGGGCGCCGCGGTGATCATCTACGAGTCGGTGCACCGCCTGATCACGCCCTCGGGCGTGGACAAGCTGGGCGTGGGCATCGCGGTGATCGGCTTCTCGGCGGTGGCCAATCTCGCGGTCTCCACATACCTCTACCGCCAGGCCAAGGTCACGGGCTCACCGGCGCTCGAGGGCGATGCGGCGCACCTGCGCACCGACGCCTATACGTCGATGGGCGTACTCGTGGGCCTCGTGCTCGTGAAGGTCACGGGTGCGGAGCGCTTCGACCCGATCACCGCGCTCGTGATCGCCGTGGCCATCGTGTGGTCGGGCGTCCGCCTCGTCAACCGCTCGTCGCGCGTGCTCGTGGATGAGGCGCTGCCGGCAGAGGAGCTGGCCGCGGTACGCGCGACCATCGAGGCGTATGACGCTCCCGAGGTGAGCGGCTTCCACAAGCTGCGAGCGCGTCAGGCCGGCAGCCGCCGCCACATCGACCTGCACGTGCAGTTCCGGTCGGGCACGAGCCTGGAGCGCGCGCACTACGTGAGCCACGAGCTGCAGGACGCGATCAGCAGCCGGCTGCGCGACGCGGACGTGCTGATCCACCTCGAGCCCGAGCACCACCCGGGGCTCGATGACCACCCGGATGGCCCGGTCAGCGCAAATTGACGGCGGCCGAGGCCGCCACGGCGAGCAGGATGCCGAAGTAGCCGACGTAGCCGTTGATCAGCAAGAGCAGAGCCGCGACGAGGCAGATCAGGACGACGCCCAACCAGGAAGCCTGGGGAAGAGTCACGTGGGTATCGTGACAGCGGTGCCCGACTCGACGCTTACTCCCGAGCTCGCGCTGCGCTATCTCGACGAGCTGTCCACCGACATCCGCGCCGCCGTCCTGCTCGACGGCGGGGGCGAAGTGGCCGCCGCCCACAGCCCCGACGGCGAGCCGCCGGCGGACAGGCTGGGCGAGCTGGCCTCGCAGCTGTTCGGCCATGCCGACACGGCGGCCGAGGGCGCGCACGGCTTCCAGCCGCCGGTCACCCAGCTCGAGGTCACGATCGACGAGGGCGCATTGTTCGCCGTCCGCGCCGAGGGGTGGACGATCGCGGTCGTGGCCGGCCGCTTCGCTCTGCCGTCGCTCATGTTCTACGACCTGAACGCGGTGCTGTCCGACCTCGGGAAGCAGGCGGCATGAGGAAGGAGCGCAAGGGACCGCTCGGCAAGGTGATGGGGATCGCCGAGGACGTGGCTGCCGGTCAGCGCCGCCGGCACGCGCGCCGCGAGCCGCGTGTGGCGATCTACGACTCCATCGGGCACGCCCGCGTCCTCGCCGAGGACGCCCAGGGGCGCGCAGAGCTGCTCGAGCTCGCCCAGGAGATGATCAGCCTGGCGGCCACGCCGTGATCGCCTCGGAGCTCGCGTCCGACCTTCTCTCGCGCGCGCTCGCGCGGGGCGGCGACCTCGCGGAGCTGTACGTGGAGGAGCGCACCGGACTCGGGCTCACGCTCGACGATCGCCGCGTGGAGCGCCCCCAGAGCGGCCGCGAGATCGGCGCCTCGATCCGCGTGGTGCAGGGCGACTCGACCTACTTCGGGCACGTCGACGGCCTCGGCGAGGAGGACCTGCGCCGCGTGGCGGAGTCCGTGTCCCAGGCGGTGTCCGGCGGCCGCCGCGAGCCTCAGGCACTCAGCGCCGCCGCGGAGCCGGCGGAGGCGTACGACATCCGGCAGCGGCCCGAGGAGATCGACTCCGCCAGCAAGGCGGACATCCTGCGCGCCTGCGACGAGGCGGCCCGCTCGGCGGGCGACGAGGTCACCCAGGTCACCGTGAGCTACGTGGAGAACCGCCGCCGCGTGCAGGTCTTCAACTCAGACGGCATCAACGCCGCCGACGACCGCACCCGCGTGCGCCTCGGCGCCCAGGTGGTGGCGCGGCGCAACGGCACGGTGGAGACCGGCCACGAGACGCGCGGCGGCCACGCCGGCTTCGAGCTCGTGGCCAACCAGCCCGAGCAGGTGGCGCAGGAGGCCGCCCGCAAGGCGCTCACGATGCTCGACGCCGTGGACGCTCCCACGGGCCGCATGACCGTGGTGGTCGGCAACGGCTTCGGCGGAGTGCTGCTGCACGAGGCGGTCGGGCACGGTCTCGAGGCCGACGCGATCCAAAAGCGCGCGAGCGTCTACGCCGGACGGCTCGGCGAGCAGATCGCGCCCGACTTCCTGCTCGCCTACGACAGCGGCGCCGAGGCGAACGAGTGGGGCTCGGACGGCATCGACGACGAGGGCACGCCAACCCAGCGCACCACGATCATCGAGGACGGCCGCCTCACCTCATATCTCTACGACCTGCTGCGGGCGCGCAAGGACGGCGTGCCGAGCACCGGCAACGGCCGCCGCGAATCCTTCCGCCACCTGCCGCTACCGCGCATGACCAACACCTACTTCGCGAACGGCAACGCCACGCCCGAGGAGCTGATCGAGGGCACCGAGCACGGCCTCTACGCGGTCTCGTTCGGCGGCGGCCAGGTCGAGCCCGCCACCGGCGACTTCGTGTTCGGCCTCTCCGAGGGCTACCTGATCGAGAACGGCAAGGTCACGAAGCCCGTTCGCGGTGCCACGCTGATCGGCAACGGCCTCGAGGCGCTCCAGCAGATCGACGGCGTGGCGGCAGATCTCGCCATCGCCACCGGCTTCTGCGGCAAGGGCGGCCAGCGCGTGGCCGCGGGCGTGGGCCAGCCGCACGTGCGCATCCAGTCGCTCACCGTCGGCGGGACGGCGTCATCGTGAGCCAGCCCGACCTCGAGCAGATCGCAAAGCGGGCGGTCGAGGCCGCGCAGTCGGCCGGCGCCCACGACGCCGAGGCCTGGGTGGAGGAGGCCGTTACCCGCCAGATCCGCGTGTACGAGCAGCAGGTGGAGAGCCTCACCGACGCCGGCAGCCGCGGCATCGGGCTCCGGGTCTTCCTCGACGGCCGCTCCGGCTATGCCTACGGCACCGATCTGAGCGACGCGGGCATCAAGGAGCTCGCGAGCCAGGCGAAGGAGAGCGCCGCGGTGGCGGATCCGGACGAGTTCGGCGGCCTGCCGGAGGAGTTCGGCGCCACCGCCATCGACGGCCTGCACTCGAGCGGCCTGGCGGACTGGAGCACCGAGCGCAAGATCGAGCTGGCCGTGGAGATCGAGCGGGCCGCCCGCTCGCACGAGGGCGTCTCCCAGGTGGAGGACACGGTCTACGCCGACGCAGACGGGAGCGTGGCACTCGCCAATTCGCGCGGCTTCTGCTCTTCCTACGAGGCCAGCTCGGCCTGGGCCTACGGCTCCGTGTTCGCCGGCGAGGGCGCCGATCTGATGACCGGCCTCGGCGTCGGCATCGGGCGCGACCCCGCCGAGCTCGACGCCCGCGCGATCGGCGACGAGGCCGCGGGCCGCGCGCTCCAGCTCGTGGGCGCGCGCCAGCCGGAGAGCCGCCGCTGCCCGGTTGTGCTCGACGCCTTCGTGGCCGCGAGCTTCGTGGGCTTCATCGGCGGGATGCTCTCGGCCGATGCGGTCCAGCGCGGGCGCTCCCTGTTCGCCGACCGCGAGGGCGAGGAGATCGCCTCGCACGCGGTCCGCCTCACCGACGACGGCACGGACCCCGAGGGTCCCGACAGCGCGCCCTTCGACGGCGAGGGCTCCGCCCGGCGGCGCACCTCGCTGATCGAGGAGGGCAAGCTGCTCACCTTCCTGTTCGACGCCCGCACCGCGCGCAAGGGCGGCCGCGAGACCACCGCCAGCGCGGAGCGCGGCTCCTACCGTACGCCGCCCTCGGTCGGCACCGCCAACCTGCTGCTCGAGCCGGGCGACGCCGACTTCGACGAGCTGGTCCGCCGCGCCGGCGACGGCCTCTACGTGACCGACGTCGCCGGCCTCCACTCGGGCGTGAACCCCGTGTCCGGGACCTTCTCCGTGGGCGCCACGGGCCGCCTCATCAAGGGCGGCGAGCTGGCCGGCCCCGCCCGGGAGATGACGATCGCGAGCGACCTCGTGTCGATGCTCAAGGCGGTCCAGGCGGTCGGCTCGACCACCCGCTGGGTGCCATTCGGGGGCAGCGTGAAGGCCGCTCCGATGCTCATCGGCGAGATGTCGATCTCCGGCTCATAGGCCGCGAGTCCAGTTCTAGAGCCAAAAAACGTCAGCGCGAAAACCGCAATTTGCGGGGTCACCGCGCCCAAATCCGCTATCTAGAGCCTCATCGTCCGAATCCGTTGTTAGGTTCGGAGCCGTCCTAGACCCCCGTTAAGGAGGAGCAGTGACGAAGTCCGAATTCGTGGACCAGGTTGCGTCCCAGTCTGGTCTGTCCAAGAGCGATGCCACGAAGGCCGTAGACACCGCTCTCGAGGTGATCGAGTCGACGCTGTCCCGAGGCGGAGAAATCAACTTCACCGGCTTCGGGAAGTTCTCGGTCGCAGACCGTGGGGCCCGTCAGGGTGTGAATCCGCAGACGGGTGAGCGCATCCAGATCGCGGCCAGCCGGGTGCCGCGCTTCAGCGCCGGCTCGGCCCTGAAGAAGGCAGTCAAGGGCTAAGCGGCGCCGCCCGCGCTGGAACCGAGTCAAGCCAGCGGGGAGCGCTCCGGCAGCAGTAGTGTCGGAGCTGTTTCCCCCTTCGCTGACAAGCTCGCTGCGCTCGTCGAAGAGCGGCGCAGCCAGATCGTTCTCGGCCTCGACCCCGACCCGGCCGCCCTGTGGCAGGTCGCGGTCGGGGCCGTGCGCGATCGCGATGGCGACCCCGCGGAGCTGACCGCCGCCGCGGTGGCCGAGCACTGCCGTGCCGCGATCGACGCGGCGGGCGCCTCCTGCGTTGCCGTAAAGCCGCAGCTCGCCTGCTTCGAGCGGCTCGGCGCGCCCGGCATCGCGGCTCTGAAAATCGTGATGGGCGCGGCGCGAGACGCCGGCCTGCTCGTGATCGCCGACGGCAAGCGCGGGGACGTGCCGGTCACGGCGCGGGCGTACGCGCAGTCGCTGGTGGGCTCGACGCCCGGCGAGTTCGGCGAGATCCCCGGCCTAGGGGCCGACGCCTTCACCGTCAACCCGCTCCTCGGGCGCGACTCGCTCGAGCCGTTCGTCCAGGCGGCGCGCGCCGCCGGCGCCTGCGTGTTCTGCCTGGTCCGCACCTCCAACCCCGGCGCGGCCGACGTGCAGGACCTCCCGGCGCCCGACCAGCCGCTGCACGAGCGCCTCGCGGCGATCGTGTCAGAGCTTGGCGAGGGCGGCCTGGCGGATTGCGGGCTCGCCGACGTCGGCGCGGTCACGGGCGCCACGCATCCGGAGGTGCTCGGCCGCCTGCGCGAGCTGATGCCGCGCGCCATCTTCCTCCTGCCCGGGGTGGGCGCCCAGGGCGGCTCGGCCGAGCTGCTCGGACCCGCGTTCGAGCCGCACCCGGCCGCCGGACTCGTCACGTCATCGCGCTCGATCGTGGATGCCTATCGCCAGTCCGGGGGAGACCCTCCAAAGGCGGCGGCCCTTGCCGCGGAGGAGCTCAGGCAGACCGCCTGGGGACTCGCGACCCGCGATTGAGGTAGGCAAAACTTCAATCGCGTACCGCAAACATCAAACATATGTCCAGTTGGTGGTAGGCGGTGTTTAAACCTCACAGCCGAATGGCGACAGAAGGGAGGTGCCACGATTTCTGTCCCTTGTGGCCGCCGGGGCGACTGCCGTATCACTGATTGCCCCTGCCGCCAGTTCCGCAGGCATATTCGGTACGGCTCCGATCCCGATCTCGGTGGGTCCTCACGGCGAGGGCGCCAACGGCCCGTCCGGCCACGCCACGATCTCGGGTGACGACCGCAAGGCGCGCTATGTCGCGTTCGATTCCGCAGCGTCCAACCTCGTCGGCGGCGACACCAACGGTCGCACCGACGTGTTCGTCTGGAGCCGGCCTCACGGCCGCGCCGGACTCCGCCTCTCCGCACCCGCCCGCCCCTCCGGCAACCTGGTTCGCGCCAGCGTGTCGTCGTCGGAGGTCCAGGGCAACGGCGACTCGGCCAACCCTTCGCTGGACGGCTCCATGCACAGCCGCCCGCGCTGCGTCGCCTTCCAGTCCACCTCGTCCAACCTGGCGCCGCGCGACACGGACTTCGTGTCGGACATCTTCGTCCGCAACTTCAGCCGCGGGCGCACCGTCCTGATCTCGCGGGGAATCGGCGCGCCCGCCGTCAATTCGTCCATTGACGGCAACTGCGGCAAGGTCGCCTTCGAGGCCGCGGGCAACGTGTTCGTGGCCCGGGAAAGCCGTGGCAAGCCGCACCTGATCGGCTCGGGATCCAACCCGTCGTACGCGCGTGACGGCTCCGCCATCACGTGGCAGCAGGGCGGCGGCCTCATGCTCAACGCCGGCGGCCACACGCTCCGGGTCGCCAGCAACGGCTCCGATCCGCACGTGTCCGACAGGACCTCGGGCGGCTGGGCCGTCGTGTTCCAGACCGGTGCCCGCCTGACCGGCAACGACACGAACCCCGGCACCGACGTGTACATGCGCGTGATCCGCGGCGGACACGTGGCCGACACCGATCTGATCTCGGCCTCGCGCCGCGGCGCCCACAGCCTGGGCGGCACCAACCTCGCCGGTGGCATCACGGCCTACGGCGCGCCGCGCGGCATCGTCACCTTCGCGAGCGCGCACGGCGGCAGCGACACGCTCTACTACCGCAACAACCACACCGGCAACATCGACGACCTCGCGCACGCGTCCGGCGGCGCCGCGATCTTCGACGTCGCCACGAGCGCGCGCGCCAACTTCGTCGCCTTCAGCTCCACGTTCAGTGGCTTCCGCTTCGACCACAACGGAAGCCAGCAGGACGTGTTCTTCAAGGGTTTGGTTGATGGAGAGGCGCTCTAGCCCGTTGGCAGTTCGCGGTTGGCAGTTGGCGCTTTAGCTCCGGCCCCCTAGTTAGCATCGGCCCTCGTGTCTCGATCGCGAAAGGGACTTGCGCGGTTGGCCGCGGTGATCGCCATCGCAGCTTTCGTGATCGCGTTCATCGTCGTGCTGGGCAGCTCGGGTACCGACAACCACTCGAGCACGCACGCACCGCCGGCCAACACCGCCACGCGCACGACCGGAGCGAGCACCACCACCGGCTCCAAGTTCGCTCACCGGCGCACCTACACGATCAAGCCGGGCGACACGCTCGGGGCGATCGCGATCAAGACCGGTGTGAGCGTTTCGACCCTTGAGGACCTCAACCCCGGACTCGACCCTCAGGGCCTCGTCGCTGGGCAGAAGCTAAAACTGAGGGAGTGACGGGAGCGCCAAGGATCAGGGACGGCATCTCGCGCGCGACCGTCGCAGTGGCGATCGGCATCGCCGCGTGGTGCCTCGCGAACGCGGCCGGCGCGGCGGCGGCCACGCCGCCCAGCCTCACCGCCACCGCGGCCATCGTGATCGACGCCAAGAGCGGCGCGGTGATCTACGGGCTGCACCCGAACGCGCGGCGCTCGATCGCCAGCACCACCAAGCTGATGACCGCTCACATCACGCTCGAGCGTGCACAGCCGAGCGACGTGTTCACTGCACCGGCCTACAACCCGGGGCCCGCCGAATCCGTGATCGGGCTCCACAAGGGCGAGCGCATGACGGTCCACGACCTGTTGCGCGCGGTGCTTCTGCCGAGCGCGAACGACGCCGCCTGGGACCTCGCCTACAACGTGGGCAACTCCTCGGTGCGGCGCTTCGTGCGCCGGATGAACAAGGAGGCCACGCAGCTCGGCCTCGCGCACACGCATTACTCCACTCCGATCGGCCTGGACGATCCAGGTAACTACTCCACGGCCGCCGACCTCGCCAAGCTCGCCACGATCGACATGCGCAACCCCAAGTTCGCGAAGATCGTGGGCCTCACGCACGCCACGCTCCGCAGCGGCTCGCGCGAGCGTACCGTGATCAACCGCAACGACCTGGTCGCCCGCTACGGCTTCGTCGACGGTGTCAAGACGGGCCACACCTCGGACGCGGGCAACGTGCTCGTCGCCGCCGGCCACCGCGACGGCGCGCGCGTGATCAGCGTCGTGCTCGGGGAGCCGACCGTGGCGCGCCGCGACGCGGACTCCGTCGCGCTGCTCCGCTACGGGCTCGACCAGTTCCACCGCGTGGGCGTGCTGAAGAAGGGGCGCGAGATCACGAGCGTGGACGTGCACCAGCGCAGTGGCAAGGCGGGTCTCGCGGCCTCGCGCTCGGTCACGCTCACCGTGCGAAAGGGCGTGCCCGTGCGCGTGCGAAAGCTGGCGCCCAGCGAGCTCAAGGGACCGCTGCCCGCGGGGCGCGCGGTCGGGCGAGTGGAGGTGCTCGTGGGCGGGAAGGTCGTCCGCACCGTCCCGCTCGTCACGGCCGAGAAGGTCCCAGGACCCGCGTTCTTGCGGCGACTTGAAGGAGCGCTTCACGCCGTACTGATCAGTCTCGCGATCCTGTTCATCTTGCTGGCCTGTACGCTCGTTGCGTTGCGGGTGCGTGTCGTGCGCCGGCAGCGAGCCAGATCAGCTCGATGATCATCACGGTCACTCTCAACGCCGCGATCGACAAGACGCTCGCGGTACCCAACTTCCGGCTGGGGCGACGCCACCGGGCGGTCGAGCAGACCTCGATGGCGGGCGGCAAGGGAGTGAACGTGGCGCGCGCCCTGAAGTCGCTGGGCCAGCCCGTGATCGCCACCGGCGTGGCGGGCGGGCCGAACGGCACGCGCATCATCGAGCAGCTCACCGAGGAGGCGATCCTCAACGACTTCGTGCGCATCCGCGAGGAGTCGCGCATGTCGACCGCCGTGGTCGACCCGACCTCCGGCGAGCAGACCGAGATCAACGAGCGCGGCCCGCTCGTCACGGAGGCGGAGCTCGAGCTGTTCGTGGACAAGCTGCTGTATCTGGCCAAGGGCGCCGAGGTGTGCGTGTTCTCGGGCAGCCTGCCGCGCGGGGTGGAGTCGGACGTGTACGCGCGCCTCGTCGGCGAGCTGCGCAAGCTCGGCGTGATGACGGTGCTCGATTCGGAGGGCGACGCGCTGGTGCTCGGCACGCGAGCGGAGCCCACCGTCGTGTCGCCGAACGAGCTCGAGGCCGAGGAGCTGGTCGGGCATGAGTTCTCGGACGCCGAGGACCGCCTCACCGGGCTCAACGAGATCGCCGCGCTGGGCGCGCGCGAGGTCGTGATGACGAGCGCCACGGGCTGCCTGGCGCTGCTCGGCGAAGGCGAGCGGCACCTGTACCGGGCCACGCTCGACCCGCTGGAGCCGGTGTCGAAGGTGGGCTCGGGGGATGCCTTCGTCGCCGGGTTCGTGGCCTCGCGCTACGGCGGCAAGCCTGACGAGGAGTGCGTTCGCTTCGCGGTCGCCTGTGGCGCCGAGTCGACCCAGCACTTCGGCGCGGGCGTGCTCGACCCGCGCGAGGTCGAGCGGCTCGTGCCCGAGGTCAGAGTGGAGACGCTCGACGCCTCCGCGGCCGAGGCAAGTCACTAGGCGCGTTCCCGCAAGCTGCGGATTTTTGGCTTCGGGAGCGGCGTAGGGCCGTTGATATCGTCCTCTTTCAGTCCGCCGCCGAACATAGGATGCCGCCATGGAAGTTGAGATCGGTCGAGGCAAGAAGGGCCGTCGCGCCTACGGCTTCGATGACATCGCCATAGTCCCCTCGCGTCGCACGAGGGACCCCGACGACATCGACATCACCTGGACGCTCGGGCCCTACCGCTTCGAGCTGCCGCTGCTCGCCTCGGCCATGGACGGGGTCGTATCCCCGCGCATCGCCGGGATCCTCGGCAAGCTCGGCGGGCTCGCCGTCCTCAACCTCGAGGGCATCTACACCCGCTACGAGGACGCCGAGGACCAGCTCGAGCGCATCTCCAAGCTGCCGCGCGAGCACGCCACGGCCGAGATGCAGGCGATCTATCAGGAGCCGGTCAAGCCGGAGCTGATCGCGCGCCGCGTCGAGGAGATCAAGGAGCAGGGCGTGGTATGTGCCGCGTCTCTCACGCCGCAGCGCGTGCGCGACTACTACGAGATCGCCGTCGAGGCGGGGCTCGACATCCTGGTCATCCAGGGCACGGTCATCTCGGCGGAGCACGTCTCCACCACCTCGGAGCCGCTCAACCTCAAGCAGTTCATCAAGGAGGTGCCGCTGCCGGTGGTCGTCGGTGGCTGCGCGTCCTACTCCACCGGGCTCCACCTGATGCGCACGGGCGCGGTTGCCGTTCTGGTGGGCGTTGGACCGGGCGCCGCCTGCACCACGCGCGGAGTGCTCGGCATCGGCGTGCCTCAGGCCACCGCGATCGCCGACGTCGCGGCCGCCCGCTCGCAGCACATGCTCGAGACGGGCGACTACGTGAAGGTGATCGCCGACGGCGGAATGCGCAACGGCGGCGACATCTCCAAGGCGTTCGCCTGCGGGGCCGATGCCGTGATGATCGGCTCGCCCCTGGCTCGCTCCTACGAGGCGCCG
>Ga0207657_10003494_pt1 | contig 16776 bp, 10 predicted proteins | sample KBSC33metaG_FD_184316 | JGI IMG/M metagenome (GOLD analysis project Ga0207657, IMG submission 184316) | Corn rhizosphere microbial communities from Kellogg Biological Station, Michigan, USA - KBS C3-3 metaG (SPAdes) (version 2) | ecosystem: Host-associated > Plants > Roots > Rhizosphere > Soil ... | reverse complement strand
GGCGCCGACTTGGCGAGCGGTCGGGTGGAGCTCGTCGACGAGCGAGAGCATCCGCTGCTTATGAGGCATCGTGACCAGAACGCCCGAGAGATTTCGCGTCGCCCGCGCCCCAGTGACGAAAGCCAGCAGGTCGTCTGCCTTCACGAGGCACGGGATGCAAACGGCGTCTATATCCTGCTCGGTGAAGAGCCGATTGAAGAGTTGGGGCGACTTGGCCGCCGCGAGGGGATTCCCTACCAGCGCGTAGAGTCGTGTTGTTCCGGCGATGTGCGCGGCAAGCGGCATCTGCGGCGGGCGATGTTGACGGAGGTCTCACTCTGTAACTACTATTGGAACAACCGTTCCAGTAGGAATTCTGTTCACTAGCTATGAGAGTTGTCAAGGGCGTACTGGATCGAAGCCTCGAGACGCTGGAGTTCCTGGCCGCCCATCCCCGTTGGTTGCGCCTATCGGAGATAGCGGATCGTCTCGAGTTGCCGAAGGGCGCGGCTCACCGAATGCTGGCGCAACTCGCGGCGCTTGGATGGGTCGAGCAGGATGAAGCGACCAATCAATACCGGCTCACGATGAAATTGCCCTTGCTGGGCCAGGAATATCTCGAGGGCACGGGTGTGCCCAGCCTTGTACAGCCGATCCTGGACGAAGTGGCGAGCAAATGCCGCGAGCTCGTGCGCATGACGGTGGTCCAAGGAGAAGGCCTCGCGTGGATAGCGGCGTCACAAGGCGCCGCGCCGGGCCTCATGTATCAACCGAAAATGACCGGCCGCGTGTTCTTGCATTCCACCGCGGTCGGAAAAGCTTGGCTGGCGACGATGACGGACGATGAAGCAGTCCATGCTGCCTTGGCCAGCGGATTGGGCAAGCCGTGGATCGGTGGACCGCAGGCCGTTCGCTCCGTGAGTGCGTTGCGGAAGGAGCTTCACTTGACGCGTGAGCGCGGTTACGCAACCGCCGTGCAGGAGGCAGAAGCCGGCGTCACTGCCATAGCGGTTGCCGTGCTCGCGCAACGCACGAAGCGCGTGATCGGCACGGTGAGCATTGCTGGGCCGATCACGAGGATCACCCCGACGACCTACGAGGTGAACTATCAACTCCTGCGGCGGGCTGGCGAGCGGCTGGGCGCAATTTGGCCGATGACTGACGCGAGGCCGGATAGTTACGCGGGATCAGCGACAGCGCGGTGAACGGCTCATGGACGGCGCCACGGTTCAGCTGTGGTGTTGCACCTGCATTGGGCCGCGTGACGCGGCCTCAACCATTTTCAAACGAGAGAGCAACGATGAGTCTTGCTGGCACAGGTGCCGTCGCCATTTGGCATGATCTATTGCCCGATGCCACGGAGGACTTTTACGAATGGCATAACCGCGAACACATGCCAGAACGCGTCGGCATTCCGGGCTTCCGGCGGGGCCGCCGGTACATCGCGATTGAAGGCGCACCGAAGTACTTCAACTTGTACGAGGCGGACAGTCCCGAGGTACTTAGTGGTGGGGACTACGTGAACCGGCTCAACGCACCCACAGACTGGACCAAGCGGGTCGTACCCTCGTTCAAGAATGTGGCACGATCCATCTGCCGAGTAGTGTTTTCAAGTGGTGTCGGTAGTGGCGGTACGATATTGACAATGCGCTTCGACATCCCCGCTGCAAATCGGGCGCGCGCGATCGAAGCATTGGTCGGCCGCATCCTGTCGCCGCTTTCGCTGCGGAACGGCATCTCGGGTGCGCATCTGTGCCTGGCTGACGAGGCAATCAGCAACATTGAGACGAGCGAAAAGAACGCGCGCGCGGACACAACACTGGTGCCCACTTGGATTGGCTTGCTCGAGGGCAACAGCGTCCGCGATGTTCGAGCCGCAGGACACGCGCTTGTGTCCGAACTGCAGCCGCTTGGGGCAACTTCGCCCGAAATCGGCATCTACACACTGGAGTTCACGCGCCTCAAGACACCGTGGAGCGCCGGGTAATCCTCGTCCAGCACGTCGGGCATCTTGCCTTTCGCCCGAGGACGGCATTTCGCCGCCGGGACCACCTTCGAAGTAGTCAAGCGTGATCATGAGGGCGAATGAGGTGCGCCATGTCGGTAACATGGTAACGACATGCGTGAAACGCCGCTTGAGCAAGTTGGTAGAGCGACGACTTGTGGCCGTTCTACGACCGTCGCAGGGTCGACCCATGGCCGCCTGTAGCAATTAGTCAAAGCGGTCATTCGCGGCATGCGCCGCACCATCTTATGTTAGCAAAGCACACCTTCTCTAATTCTTCATCAAACCACCTGGTGATACCTTGCAGGAGGTCGAATAAGTTACGTCGGGGTCTTCAGCTTGAATACCTTGCGCGCGGCAAAGTGCTCGGCAATCTCCGTCGCCATCTGCACATACAACTCATCCGAACCTGTGGCCGCGTGAATGTCCGCACTCAGCTTTTCATAGATGGAGCGGAGCGATGGGAAGCGTGTTTTGAAATCCTCGGGCAGCGAATTCATGTACTTGTCGATAGCCTGATCCGCGTAGTCACCTGGAGCAGCAAACCTCTGCGCCCATTGCTCGCAGAGAGTACGGAGCATGAAGAGCCCCGCAAGCGTCTGGCCGCACTGGTACGCGACCACAGCCCCCGAGTAGAAGCGTGAGATTTCTGTCGGAATCTCCGGAGGTACAGGGACGTGCTCCATCGGTGAACGACCGGAGAGGGTCAACCTGCCCTCACTGCGTCGGACAAGAAACACCTCAGGGAAGGTCTTGCATGACTGGCAAAGGTAACTGAGCACATACACTTGCTCGTACTTCCCGGAGTTCACGTATCCCTTTTGCCGATCCTCTGCGCTCGCGTGCATCTTGGTCGTCTCGACTGTGGAGCGTGCGGTTTCGAGATTGAACGCCTCCAGGCGGTCGCACGTCTTGCAAAACAGCTTGGCGTGCGTGAGCGAGAGGTGCAGAAAGGTAGAGCCTTCAGCACCGCCAACCGCGACCTGATCGTGACTAAGAATCCACGGAGACTTCGCAGCGCCGTGCGCCAGTGAGCCGGTCTGGCTGAGCAGCCCCTGAATCCCTACCTCAATACGTGGAAGGAACGCCTTTCGGACAGCGTCGTCATCGAGCACAACCGATTGATACAGGTGCTTCTCTTCGAGCAGGGTACGGAACGCCTCCGCAACGCTCTGAGCGAGCTTCTCGTTGTATGCCTGAATCGCGCCCTCCGCGGTGTTCAAACGCATCGCGTTCCCTTTAGGTGGTGCAATCCTCACAACGCCGTACTGTTGCGGATTGTCTATCATTAATCGTAAACCGTCGCCTATGAACCGGCAACGAAGTGCTTAGCACTGCAATGACCCGCCGTCCTGGAGGAACGAATGAAATCGCGAGCTCGCGCGCTGCTAAATAAGAGCATCGGTGCAATGATCTCAGCCATAGAGGTCTACAACAAGCCGAGCTTCCGGTATCGGGAAGAGACTTTCTCCGTGCTGGCTATCAATGCTTGGGAGCTGCTCCTCAAAGCGAAGTGGCTGAAGGAGCACGGGAACAACGTCAAGTCACTGTACGTCATGGAGTACAAAAGCAAGAAGGATGGCCAGCCCTCCAGGGTCGCAACGCCCCGCCTGACTGCATCGGGGAATCCGTTCACGGTCCCCATTCGCTACCTCGTGATAAAGCTTGAAGAGCACAAATTCCTCACTCCTGCCGCACGCGCGAACCTCGACATCCTCATAGACATTCGAGACTCGTCGGTTCATTTCTACAACAAGAATCTCCAGTTCGCGAAGACAATGCAGGAGGTCGGATGCGCGGCCGTGAAGAACTTCGTCTTCGCATGTGAAGACTGGTTCGACGAAACGTTGGCTGACTTTAACTTCTTCTTGATGCCGATCGCGTTCCTGACGCCAGAAGGCGCGAAGGCAGTGCCGTTGAACCAATCCGAAGCGAACGTGGCGGAATATATCGCGTATCTCGATACGAACATCGAGAATGACGATTACAGTGTCGCGGTCACGATGAGCGTGAAGTTCGAGCGCAGCTCTGATGTCGTGGATGGCATGAAGGTAAGGATCTCCAATGATTCTGATGCTGTGCCGGTGCAGTTCTCAGATGAGCTGATGAAGGCCAGATTTCCACTCGTGTACGAGACGCTTACTGCGGAGTGCCGTAAACGTTACTCCGACTTTAAGGCTACGCAGAAGTACCACGACATCAGAGATACTTTGAAGTCTGACCCGAAGTATTGCCACACACGCCTCCTGGACCCCAACAAGCCAAGCACCTCACGGCAGGACTGGTATAGCCATGCTGTCTTTACGGTGTTGGATGGACACTACACGAAGAAGAAGTCGGCCAAAGAAGCATAGATTGGTTCGAGCCCGTCAGCTCCACGCGCGAGGTCTTCTTGTCTTGCGGGACCAAGAGCATTCAGACAACGAGGGCCCGCGGGCCTTGGTCACCGCGTTCTGCGCGCTCGAGGAGAGCGTGGCTTTGGTGCGCGCGAATGTCGACGGCGCAATTCGCTGCCGTCGCCAAGCTCTACGACGGGATGCCATCAGAAAGGACGACCTCGAGAAGGGCCATCCGCGATCTCAAGGTCTCGTTGCCACACCGGAAGGTCGGCTCCGTCTAACGCCGGAGACCTATAACCAACGACCGGTTTCGGCGATTTCGTCAGCTGACTGCGTCTGGCCGAGAGCCGACGTACGATGTAAGGAATATGTGCGTGCCGTTTGACTTTGCGAGGGATTCAGTGTGAACGATGAAACGACGTGCCTGCTTCTCGCCAAGACCGTTCGCGCTGCGTTTCAGTTCGACGATGAGGCAGAAACCGCGGAAGCCGTAGAGCAAATCACGACCGCATTTAGTCGTGCGCTGCTATTTGTGCCCCTCGATGAAGCGCCGTCCATTGCCAAACAGCGCAGAATCCTCGCCAAGCTTGCGCTGGAAGATTTGCGGTCCGGCAGCCCTCTTGACGACGCTGTGCGTGTTCGCGTAGGCATGCATATGCCCTCCGGCATCTTCGACCTATTCACGAACGACAAGCTCCCAGACAATCGGCTTCTGCAACAAGCGATCACGGACGCGCGTCTCTCGCTCGGGCCCGCGCCACGTGGTCGTCCAGCAGGGTCAGCGAGTCTCGCGGCACGGCAACTCGCGCGCGAGTTAGCGAAAATTTGGCATGAGTGCACCAACCGCATGCCGACGGGGTCCGTGTTCGTTAGCAAGGAGTCGCAGTATAGCGAAGGCGGTCCATTTCACCGCTTCATCTCTGGGGTACTAGCGGCGGCGCCCGAGGGGATGCGCAGACCGCGCAAAGGAGTACTTCCCAAGGTCGACAGCTTCGTGAGACTCGCTAAGGCGGAGCTTGAGGCGGCGCAAGCGAGCGGCGACGACACGCAGCGCACGGGTTCGCTGGCCGAGGAAGACTGGCTCGGCAAGAAGCCAGCGACGTAGCGGCAATTTTTCTCCATGGGGTAGGCCGCCTCGTAACACTTCACCATCCCGTCCATGGTAGTCAATGGGCAAACCGGACGGGCACAACGGCGAAGACGTCGGGCAAGAGCACTTGGCCCTGCGCCAGCATCGTCGCTACGTGATACTCGGATAACGGCGACTCCGATCGCCGTGGCAGTGGTCGCGTGAAGAACGACGCGCCCCTGCTCCCGCGCCTCGTCCGCTTTCGCGACGCGCCGTTCTATCTCGGCATGGACCGCAACCGGTTTAACGCCGAGGTACGACCGGAACTCACGGAAATCCCGATCGGTACCCAGGGCATCGCCTTTGATCGCCTTGAACTGGACGCCTGGGTCGAGCAATATAAGCAGCGCAACGGGCGTCCCGCTCAACGTAAGGGAGTGTTGACATGGGACGTAAGAGAACGCCCGGGCTCATCGACCGTGATGGGATCTGGCACATCGACAAACGCTTCCGAGGTCGCCGCATTCGAGAAAGCACTGGCGAACGCGACCTCGCGAAAGCGGAGGAATACTTAACGAGGAGGCTCGAAGAGGCCCGGCAAGCCTCGGTGTTCGGTGTTCGACCCAGCCGCACGTTTCGGCAGGCCGCAACGAAGTTCCTGCAAGAGAATCAGCACCTGCGCTCGATCGGCGACTACGCGCTGCACCTGAAACAGCTCGATCCGTATCTCGGCGATCTGCCGCTCGCGTCCGTGCACATGGGCACGCTGCGGCCGTTCATCGAGGCGCGGCAGAAGCAAGGTCGCAAGACCAAGTCAATCAATCTTGCACTCGGTCTGGTCCGCCACATCCTAAACACCGCGGCCTCCGAGTGGCTAGATGAGAACAACCTGACTTGGCTCGCCGCGCCGCCCAAGATCAAGCTGATGAAGGTGACGGACGCCGCAGAGCCCTACCCGCTATCGTGGGACGAGCAGGCGCGGTTGTTTCAGCAGTTGCCGAAGCATCTGGCGCGGATGGCGTTGTTCAAGGTCAACACCGGTTGTCGCGATGCAGAAGTGTGCGGTCTGAAGTGGGAGTGGGAAGTGTCGGTGCCGGAGCTCAACACCAGCGTGTTCCTGATCCCCGGTTCAAAGGTCAAGAACGGGGACGAGCGGCTGGTGGTGCTGAACCGGGTGGCGAAGTCGGTCATCGACGGCGTGCGCGGCGAACACGACGAATATGTGTTCGTCTACCGCGGTCGACCGATCGACACCATCCACAACACCGGCTGGCAGGAGGCGCGAAAGCGTGCGGGCTTGCCTCACGTGCGTGTGCATGATCTCAAGCACACTTTCGGGCGGCGACTGCGTGCAGTGGGTGTGTCGTTCGAGGATCGGCAGGATCTCCTCGGGCACCGCTCCGGCCGCATTACCACGCACTACTCGGCCGCGGAGTTGGCGAACCTGATCGAAGCAGCGAACAAGGTGTGCGAGGCGGGTGTCCGCAAAATGCCCACACTCGTGATCTTGAAAAAACAAGCGCCCGCCGCGGTCGCGGCAAGTGCTTGATTGTCTGCTGAAATTTGGCGCGCCCGGCAGGATTCGAACCCACGACCCCCTGGTTCGTAGCCAGGTACTCTATCCAACTGAGCTACGGGCGCTGAGCGCGCGATTCTATCATGATGACCCTCGCCGTCGCGGCGCGCCGGGCACCCGAATGCCAGAGAGCATGACGACTTATCGCATCCTCACCTTGAGCCCGATCGCGGCCGCCGGCCTGCAACGCTTTCCGCCGGCGCGCTACACCATAGGCAACGCCGTCGAGCATCCGGAAGGGATCCTCGTGCGCTCGCGCGACCTGCACGAGATGACGATCCCGCAGAGCGTTCGCGCGATCGCACGCGCGGGCGCCGGCACCAACAACATCCCCGTCGCCGAGATGTCGCGCCGCGGGGTCCCGGTCTTCAACGCGCCCGGTGCCAACGCTCATGCGGTGAAGGAACTGGTCCTGACGGCGCTCCTGCTTGCCGCGCGCAACATCGTCCCCGCGTTGCGTTTCGTCGCCAAGCTCGACACGAGCGCGCCCGATCTCGACGAGCGGGTCGAGGACGGCAAGAAATCCTTCGCCGGCGTCGAGCTGCCCGGCCGCACGCTCGGCATCGTCGGGCTCGGCGCCATTGGCAGCCTGGTGGCGGACACCGCGATCCGGCTCGGCATGAAGGTGATCGGCTTCGATCCGGAGATCACCGTCGATGCCGCATGGCGGCTGCCGTCGACGGTGCGCAAGGCGCACAGTATCGAGGAGCTTTTGCGGCAGGCGGAGTTCGTGACGCTGCACGTGCCGCTGCTCGATGTCACGCGGAATCTGATCGACGCGCGGCGCCTGTCGCTCATGCGTCCGGATGCATCGCTGCTCAACTTCGCGCGTGCGGCCATCGTTGACGAAGAAGCCGTCGTTGCGGCGCTGCGCGCCCGCCGGTTGAAGTACTACCTGTGCGATTTCCCGAGCGCCCGCTTCGCCGGCGAGCCGGGAGTCGTCGCCCTTCCCCACCTCGGCGCGTCCACCGAGGAAGCGGAGCAGAACTGCGCGATCATGGCCATCGATCAGCTCCGCGAATTCCTCGAGCACGGTACGATCGCCAACGCGGTCAACTTCCCGAGCGTCGAGATGCCGCGCGAGTCGCCGTGGCGCGTGGCGATCGCCAACGCAAACGTGCCGAACATGCTCGGCCAGATCTCGACCGCCATGGCGCACGCGGGGCTCAACATCCACAATATGGTGAACAAGTCACGCGGCGAGACCGCGTATACGCTCGTCGACGTCGACACGCCGGTCGACGACGCGCTGGTCGAAGCGCTGGCTCGGATCGACGGCGTGTTGTCGGTGCGCGCGATTCCCGCGGTGCAGGACGATTGACGGCGCTTTCGTTCCCGCCCGATTGCGCAACCGCTACACGCCGCCCCACACCTCGCGCGCCGTCTCGATCACCAACCGCAACTTCGCCGCCTGCGACTCGACCGCGATGTCGTTGCCGTGCACGGTGCTCGAGAAGCCGCATTGCGGCGACAGGCACAGCTGCTCGAGCGGAACGAGCTTCGCGGCGGCGTCGATGCGCCGCTTGAGCTCGTCCTTCGATTCGAGCTGCCCGATCTTCGTGCTGACGAGGCCGAGCACGACCGTCTTGCCCTTCGGAACGTGCCGCAGCGGCGCGAAATCGCCGGAACGCGGATCGTCGTATTCGAGGAAGTAGCCGTCGACGGCCAGCTCGTTGAAAAGCACTTCGGCGACCGGCTCGTAGCCGCCTTCCGCCGCCCACGCGCTCTTGAAGTTGCCGCGGCAGAGGTGCACGCACACCGTCATGCCTCTCGGCCGCCTGGCGATCGCGGCGTTGATGAGATGTGCGTACCGTCGCGGCAAGTCGTTCGGATCGTCGCCGCGCTGCCGTGCGCCTTCGCGCATGCGCTCGTCGCACAGGTACGCGAGATTCGTGTCGTCGAACTGCACGTACGTGCATCCGGCCGCGCCGAGGCTCGCGAGCTCGTCCGCATACCCGGCGGCAACGTCGGCGTAGAACGCCTCGAGATCCGGATACGCTTCCCGGCTGATCGCGTCACGCCCGCCACGGAAATGCAGCATCGTTGGCGACGGGATCGTCACCTTCGGCGTGCGCGACGTCACCGAGCGCAGGAATTCGAAATCGGCGCGCTGGATCGGTCGCGCGTGCCCGACCTTGCCGGTCACCTGCATCACCGGCGGCTCGAAATCGACGTCGCCCTTCGCGCTGTGGAATTTGACGTGGATCCCGCCCTTCGTCTGCACGCCCTGGAGCTGCGTCAGGAAGTCGATGTGGAAGTAGGTGCGGCGATATTCGCCGTCGGTGATGCCACGAAGCCCGAGGTCCTCCTGGAACTTGACGACGCCGCGTATCGCCTCGTCCTCGACGGCACGAAGCTTCACGGCGTCGATTTCGCCCGTGCGAAACTGCTCGCGCGCGTCGAGCAGGAATCTCGGCCGCAGGAAACTGCCGACGTGATCGGCGCGAAACGGCGGGGTATTGCGCACGCCCGCCTGCGGCGTTGCGATGACGGTGCTCATGGGTACCTCCGGTCGATCGGGATGGCGTGATGCCAAGCGTAGCATCGCCGGCGCGCAGCCGGTGTCGGCGTCTTTCAGGCCACGCGATCGCGCGGCGCGCTCGCGTCGTCGGCTGCGGTTTCACCTTCGCGTGACGGCTCCGCCACAGGCGGCGCGACCTTCCCGGGCAGCGAGTCCTCGAGCTGCTCGACGCGCGGACCGCTCGGCTTGCGCCGGCGGAGCGAAATGCCCTTTGCCACCCATGCGATGCCCGACCACATCGCGATGAACGCCACCGGCCACGCGAGCGCGCGCGGCCACAGCGCGGCCAATACGCCGATGCCGATCGCGACGCCGGCCATCAGGAACAGCAGCCCCGCCTCGGCGGGTCCGAGAATGCGCCGATCCGTCAGCGCGGCGCCGAGCGCGCTGCCCACGCTGAACGCGCCGGCGGCCGCGCGGCCCGCGCTGCCCGATGGCGCGCGCCGCGAGGCGTGCCGAGCCTCGCGCTCGGCGGCTTCCGCTTCCGGCACCCGCCGCACGCGGTTGCGCCTCGTCAGGACGATCTCCGTCGACCGGGCGAGGTCGGCCTCGTACTGCCACGCCATCTGCTCGGCGAACGTGGCGTCCTCGATAGCGACGTCGAGCTCGTAATTCGACATCCAGCTCGCGAGATTGAGGTTCGTCGATCCGACGCGCGACCAGCGTCGGTCGGCCACGGCGGTTTTCGCGTGCAGCATCGTGCCGTTCCACTCGAACACGCGCACGCCCGCTTCGAGCAGCGGACGATATTGCGCGCGCGACAGCGGCGACAGCGCCGGTATGTCGCTCGCGCCGGGCACGAGCAGGCGCACGTCGACGTCGTCACGCGCCGCTGCACGCAGCGCCTGCACGTACGGCGACGTCGCGACGAAGTACGCATCGGTCAGCCACAATTGTTTGCGCGCGATCGACGCGATGATCAGGTCCATCCGGAACGTTCCGGCGAGCGTCGGCTCGTTCGCGATCACCTGCAGGCGCATCGTGCCGGCCGGCGCAATCCGATCTTCCGGTGTGAGGATCGATGTGTCGAGCGGATTGCCCGAAGCCGCGAACACGGCTGTGAATGCCTGCTCGAGCGCGGCCACCGCCGGGCCGCGGATCTCGATGCCGGTGTCGCGCCACGGCTCGAGGCGCCGCTTCGGATTGCCGAGCCAGCGTTCGCTCAGGCACAGGCCGCTCACGAAGCCCACCTCACCGTCGACGACGATCGTCTTCCGATGGTCGCGCGACAGCCATCCGAGCGGACTCGAGAGCCGGGGCGGATTGAAGACGCGTACGTCGGCGCCTGCTTCGCGGACGCTTCGCCACAGCGACAAGCCGCGCCAGCTCCCCAGCCAGTCGACGATCGCGTAAACCTTGACGCCGGCGCGAGCGCGGTCGGCGAGCAGTTGCGTGAACTCCCGCCCGATGTCGTCGTTCTCGACGATGTACTGCTCGAACAGAATGTATTTCTGCGCGTTGGCGAGCGCTTCGCGCCACGCGGGAAAGTTCTCGCGCGCATCGCACAACAGCCGCACGGCGTTGCCTGCGATCGCCGCCCCGCCCGCCGCGCGCGCGAACGCGCGCTCGGCGATGTCGCCGAGCGTCGCCTGGCCAAACGCGGAATAGCGGACGGGACGCAATGGCACGCGGCGCGCCGGCGATCGTCAGGTGGCCGGATCCGGAGCAGCAGGTGCCGGACCGGCGTGCGCGCCATCGCGCGAAAGACGCAGCGAGCCGACGAGGCCCGCGAGCACCGCCGGATCGATCGGCTTCACGACGTGGTAGTCGAAGCCTACGCTCTTCGAGCGCAGCCGATCCTGCTCCTGGCCGTACCCGGAAACCGCCACGATCATCGTTCGCCCGTTCTCGGGTAACGCGCGGATGTGCTCGGCGACCAGGTACCCGTCGAGCGCGGGCAGCCCGATGTCGAGCAGCACGGCGTCGGGCCGCAGGCGCTGTACCGATTCCAGCGCCGCCTTGCCGTCGTACGCGACGTGCACGTCGCAACCGTTCATCCGCATGACGCTCGCCGTGCTGTCGGCGACGTCGCGGTTGTCGTCGACCACCAGCACGCGCAGCCCCGCAGGCGACGGCGCGTCCGCCGGCGGCTTGCCAACGGGCACTGCGCCCGCCTCCGCCACCGGGAGCTGCACCGTGAATTCGCTCCCCCGGTTGCGCCCTTCGCTCCGCGCAGAGACCGTGCCGTTCTGCATCTCGACCAGCTTGCGCACGAGCGTCAGGCCGATGCCGAGTCCTCCGTGCGAGCGCGCGAGCGTACGATCGACCTGCGTGAACGGGTCGAAGATGCTGGCGATGAATTCGGCAGGGATGCCGACGCCGGAATCGCGGACGCGAAACGTCACCACGCTGCCCTCGCGCGCAACCGAAAGCGAGATCAGGCCGCCCTTCGGCGTGTACTTCGCCGCGTTGTTGACGACGTTCGCCAGGATTTGCGAAACGCGCGCGAAATCCCCGCTGACGTGCAGCGGCTCGGACGGAAGGTGCAGCGACAGCGTATGGCGCGAGCCGTCGATGTTCGGCCGGCTGGTCTCGATCGCCGCCGCAACCACCTGCGCGACGTCGACCGGCTCGATGTTGAGCTCGATCTTGCCGCGCGTGATGCGCGACACGTCGAGCAGATCGTCGACCAGCCGGACGAGCTGCTGGAGCTGCCGCGCGATCAGCTCGCGCGCCCACTCGAGCTTCGCCTTGTCGCCGTCGCTGACGCGGAGAATGTGCACGGCATTGCTGATCGGTGCGAGCGGATTGCGCAGCTCGTGCGCGAGCATCGCCAGGAACTCGTTCTTGCGCTGGTCCTCTTCCTGGATCTTGCGCAGCAGCAATGCATTGTCGATCGCGGTAGCCGCCCGGGTCGAAAGGTCGCCCACCATGGCGAGCGCATCGGCCGCGAACCGCCGCTCGGACGCTTCGAGCCCGAGCGACAGCACGCCGAGGCCGCGCCCGCGGACGACGAGCGGCACCAGCATCAGCGTGTGCACCGTCACCCCGCGGGGCAGCGCGATGCGCGCACTCGCCGCGGATCCAAGCGTTTCGGGTTTGCCGGTCTCGCGCACGCGGGCGATCGCCTCGTCGAGCCCGACGGCGCCGGTGTCCGCCATCGACGCGGTCAGCAGCGGGTGCTCGGCATCGCTCGCGGCCCATGCCATCTCGTGGCGCTCGCATTGCCCCTCGGTCGTAGCCAGAGACACGATGCACACGTCGGCCAGACGCGGAACGACGAGCCGCGAGATTTCGCGGAGCGTGGCCTCGAGGTCGAGCGAGCTCGCGAGCGTTCCGCTCGCCTCGGCGAGGAACGCGAGCCGCTGTGACGCGCGCTCGGCCGCCGCGCGCGCCGCCTTCTCCTCGGCGAGCGCGATGCGTTCCTGCACCTGCCGCTTCGCCTGCTCGGCGAGCAGATACAAATCGACGAACACGCGCACCTTGGCGCGCAGGATTTCCGGCACCACCGGCGATGCGATGTAGTCGACTGCGCCGAGCGAATAGGCGCGCACCATCCGCAGCTCATCGCCATAGTCGGCGGTCACGAGAATGATCGGCGTGTGAGCGGACTTCCTGCGCCCGCGGATCAGCGACGCAGTCTCGAGCCCGTCCATCCCCGGCATGTTGACGTCGAGCAGGATGAGCGCGAACTCCCGCTCGAGCACCTGGCGCAGCGCTTCGTCGCCGGACGACGCCGTATGCAGGTTCTGGCCCAGCTCCTCGAGCATCGTGCGGTAGACGAGCAGCTTGTCCGGCCGGTCGTCGACGATCAGGATGCTGGCCCGATCGGGCACCGCCGCGACGTGCTCATCCGCGCGGTCGTCCAGCGCGCCGCTCGTCTCGCCGGGATATTCCACCGCTCGCTTCGTCAACACGGGCGCGACAGCCAGCCGCGCAGGCACCCGAGCATCAACTCGGTGTCGACCGGCTTCGACAGGTAATCCCAAGCTCCAGCCTCCATGCACTTCTCCCGGTCGCCCTTCATCGCCTTGGCGGTGACGGCGATGATCGGCGTGTCACGGCACGCGGGAATCTGGCGAATTTCCCGGATCGTGTCGATTCCGTCCATCTCCGGCATCATGATGTCCATCAGGATCGCCTCGACGTTCGGCTGCGCAGTGAGCGCGCTGACCGCATCGCGGCCGTTGTCGTGCGACACGATGATCATGCCGCGGTCCTCGAGCAGCGACGTCAGCGCGAAGATGTTGCGCATGTCGTCGTCGACGATCATCACCTTGCGACCCTGCAGCACGTTGCTGCGCGCCTGCAGTTCCCGCAGCGTCGTGCGATGCGCCTCCGGCATCGCGGCCACCGCGCGGTGCATGCAATCGCTCGCGGCCTCCAGCAGCCGTTCACCCGATCGCACTTCGCGCACGCCGGGGCGCTTGGCGAAAGCGCCCCAGTGATCGAATTCCCCCACGTCCCTGCCCCCGCCATACAGGACGATCGGCGGGCCATCCGCGCTCCCGCCATCGCCGTCCACGAGGAGCACGCCGTCAGCAGGCGGATCGAGCGCCGCGTCGAGCACAAGGCAATCGACGGGCCCGCGCGCGAGCACGCTCGCCGCTTCACCGTAATCGGCGGCCGCCGTTACCTGCACGTCGTCCGCAGCGAGCGCCTCCGCGAACCACGCCCGCTTGCGGCCGTCCGGCGATACCGCCAGCAGGTGCCGGCACCTGCGTCCCACGTACGCAACGACGCGGTCGAGCAGCGCATCGATCTCCTCCTTGCTCTGCATCGGCTTCGCGGTGAACTGGAACGCGCCCGATTTGAGTGCGCGCTCGCGCGACTCGTCGGTGGAGATCACCGACACCGGGATGTGGCGTGTCAGATCGTCGTGCTTCAGCCGATCGAGCACGCGCCAGCCATCGATGTCCGGGAGAAAGATGTCGAGCGTTACGGCAGCCGGCTGGAACTCGGCGGCCAGCGTGAGCGCAGAGACGCCGGACGACGTGACGATTCCCTTGAGCCCCCGCTCGCGCGCGGCCTCGAGCAGGAATTGCGCGAAGGCCGGGTCGTTCTCGACGATCAGCACCACCTGGTCGCTCGACGTCACCGAGAGACGGTCGTCGGCCGCCTCGCCATCGGCCTCCGCCGGTGCGGGCTGGGCGGCCTCGCCGGGTGCGCGCATGCCGCCATCGGTGATCGGCATCGGCGGCACTTCGACGATCCGCGCGATCGGCGCGGTGTTGGACATCACCCGCGGCAATGCCGCGCTGTGCGCGCGATCCGTTACCGGCTTGCGGATCGCGCGCGAGGGAGCGTACGTCGTCGGCAGGAACAGCGTGAACGTGCTGCCCCTCTGCGGCGCGCTCACCAGCCGGATCTCGCCGCCGAGCAGTCGCGACAGCTCGCGGCTGATCGCGAGGCCGAGGCCGGTGCCGCCGTACTTGCGGCTGGTGCTGCCGTCGGCCTGTTGGAACGCCTCGAAGACGATCTGCTGCTTCTCCGCCGAGATGCCGATGCCGGTGTCGCGCACCGAGATCGCGATCACGTCGTTTGCGCGGTTCAGCGACTCGTTCTGCGGGCTCCAGCCGCTCGTGACCGGATCGATCGTCAGCGTCACGCCGCCCTGGTGCGTGAACTTGAACGCGTTCGACAGCAGGTTCTTCAACACCTGCTGCAGCCGCTTCAGGTCGGCGAACATAGTGGGCGGCAGGCGCGGGTCGAGCCGCATGAAGAAATCGACGCCCTTCGCCTCCGCGACGTGGCGGAACGTCCGCTCGACGTAGCGCTGCAGCTCGTCGAAACGCACGTCGGACGGATCCATGACCACGGTGCCGGATTCGATCTTCGACAGGTCGAGGATGTCGTTGATCAGCGTGAGCAGGTCGTTGCCCGACGCGTGAATCGTTTTCGCGAATTCGACCTGCTTGGGCATCAGGTTGCCGCCCGGATTCTTGCAGAGCTGATCGGACAGGATCAAAAGCGAGTTGAGCGGCGTGCGCAGCTCGTGCGACATGTTCGCCAGAAACTCGGACTTGTACTTCGACGTGAGCGCGAGCTGCTCGGCCTTCTCCTCCAGCGCCTGGCGCGCCTGCTCGACCTCCTCGTTCTTGCGCTCGACCTCCTGGTTCTGGTGCGCGAGCAGCCCGGCCTTTTCCTCGAGCTCCTGGTTCGTCTGCTGCAGCTCCTGCTGCCGGCTCTGCAGCTCGTGCGCGAGTGACTGCGATTGCGCGAGCAGGTCCTCCGTGCGCATGTTCGCCTCGATCGTGTTGATCACGATGCCGATCGATTCGGTCAGCTGGTCGAGGAACTGCTCGTGCGTCGGGCTGAAGCGCTCGAACGACGCGAGCTCCAGCACGCCTTTCACCTGGCCCTCGAAAATGATTGGCAGCACGAAGATATTCTGCGGCGGCGACGAACCCAGGCCGGAGAAGATCGTCACGTAGTTCTGCGGCACGTTGGCGAGCAGGATCTTCGATTTCTCGATCGCGCACTGGCCGACCAGCCCCTCGCCGAGGTCGAGCTGGCTGCCGAGCGCGCTCTGTCCCTTCGAGCCGTAGCTCGCGACGAGCGTGAGGCGCGGCGGCGCGGCCGTATTGAGCATGTAGAAGAGCGCGTGCTGCGCCGAAACCACCGGCGCGAGCTCGGAGAGAATCAGTCGCGCGACCGTCGTCAGGTCCTTCTGGCCCTGCAGCATCCGGCTGAACTTGGCGAGGTTCGTCTTCAGCCAGTCCTGTTCGGTGTTCTTGCGCGTCGTGTCGCGCAGGTTGCGGATCATCTCGTTCGCCGTGTCCTTCAGCGCCGCCACTTCGCCGCGCGCTTCCACGGCGATCGAGCGCGTCAGGTCGCCCTGCGTCACGGCGGTTGCCACCTCGGCGATCGCGCGCACCTGCGTGGTGAGATTGGCCGCGAGCTGATTGACGTTCTCGGTCAAGTCCTTCCACGTACCGGACGCACCCGGCACTTTTGCCTGGCCGCCGAGCTTGCCTTCGACGCCCACTTCGCGCGCCACCGTGGTGACCTGGTCGGCGAACGTGGCGAGCGTGTCGATCATCGAGTTGATCGTCTCGGTCATCGTCGCGATCTCGCCCTTCGCCTCGAGCGTGAGCTTCTGCTGCAGGTCGCCGTTCGCGACCGCGGTCATTACCTTGGCGAAGCCGCGCACCTGGCTCGTCAGGTTGCCCGCCATGAAATTCACGCTGTCGGTCAGGTCCTTCCACGTGCCGGCGACGCCCTTCACGTTCGCCTGGCCGCCGAGGATGCCTTCGGTGCCCACCTCGCGCGCAACCCGCGTCACTTCGGACGCGAACGACGACAGCTGATCCACCATCGTGTTGATCGTGTTCTTGAGCTCCGAGA
>Ga0207657_10003493_pt1 | contig 16779 bp, 18 predicted proteins | sample KBSC33metaG_FD_184316 | JGI IMG/M metagenome (GOLD analysis project Ga0207657, IMG submission 184316) | Corn rhizosphere microbial communities from Kellogg Biological Station, Michigan, USA - KBS C3-3 metaG (SPAdes) (version 2) | ecosystem: Host-associated > Plants > Roots > Rhizosphere > Soil ... | reverse complement strand
CGCGCAGCCTCGCAGCCTACGACCAGGCGATGGCCGCCCACTACCAGTGCCCGCTTGCAAGACGCGTTCCCTTCGGCGGGATCAACGGCTGCCTGCTCGCCGGGCCCGGCGGGGATCCTCAAAGCGCGCAAGTGGTGCTGTTCGGCAACTCGCACGCGGAAATGTATGCGCCAGCCGTCGCGCCGGCGCTCGCGCGGCGGGGCCTGCAAGGCCTGATGGTCTCGACCGGCGGCTGCCTGCCGATGACCCGGTTCAACACCTCGCGCGATTGCATCGAGCTGATGCGCTCCGGCATCGAGGCCGTCGCGCGGCTGCCGCGGGCGAGAACGGTGATCATCGCCTCGACCTGGCCGCGCGACATCGGGCTTTATGATGCGCGCGGGCGGCCGGTGCCGGCGCCGACCTGGCCGCAGTACCTTGCCGCGCTCAAGGAAACGCTCGACCGGCTCGAAAGCGCCGGCAAGACCATCGTGCTGGTGGGCCCCGCGCCGTGGCCCGGCTACAATTCGCCCAGCCGCGCCGCGCGCGAACTTGCCTTCAGGGGCCGGCTGGAGACCCCGCTGGAGCAATCCCGCGCCACGTACGATGCCCGCTTCGGCCCCGTCGAGGCATGGCTCGACACCGTCGGGACCCGCATCACCGTCATCCGGCCCTCGAGCGTGCTGTGCGATTGGGCGCGGTGCTCATTCGAGATCGACGGCAAGCCGGCCTATTTCGACGACAATCATCTGTCGCTCCTTGTCATGGGGTCTTTCGAGCCCTTGTTCGCACAGGCGCTGGACAAAGCCGTCCCGCCGTCCAAGAGGGTGGATTGATGGAGAGCAGCCCAAGAACCATGACCGCGATCGCCATCGCCGCGCCCGGCGGTCCGGAGGTGCTCCAGCCGCAGGAGATGGCGACGCCGCGGCCCGGGCGCGGCCAGGTGCTCGTGCGCGTCGCGTTCGCCGGCGTCAACCGCCCGGACGTCCTGCAGCGGATGGGGCGCTATCCGCCGCCGGAAGGCGCATCACCGATCCCGGGGCTTGAGATCGCCGGGAAGGTCGTCGCGCTGGGCGATGGCGTTCCGGGCGAGATGCTCGGCCGCAAGGTCTGCGCGCTCGTCACCGGCGGAGGCTATGCCGAATACTGCCTCGCCGACGCCCGGCACTGTCTCCCGGTCCCCGAGGCGCTATCGCTGGCCGAGGCCGCCGCCATGCCCGAGACGCTGTTCACCGTGTGGCACAACGTGTTCGAGCGCGGGTTCGCCCGCGACGGCGAAACGCTCCTGGTCCACGGCGGCACCAGCGGCATCGGCACGATGGCGATCAAGCTCGGCAAGCTGTTCGGCCTGACGGTCATCGTCACGTGCGGCACCGATGCGAAGTGCGAAGCCGCGCGAACGATCGGCGCCGACCACGCGATCAATTACAGGACGCACGATTTCGCCGCGGAGGTGCGGGCGCTCACCGGCGGCAAGGGCGCCGAGCTCGTGCTCGACATGGTCGCCGGCGATTACACGCAGCGCAACCTCGACTGCCTCGGCGTTGCCGGCCGGCTGGTGACGATCGCGGTGCTCGGCGGCGCGCAGGCGCATGTCAACATGGCCGGGCTCATGGTGAAGCGCCAGACGATCACCGGCTCGACCTTGCGCGCGCGCTCGGATGCCTTCAAGGCAGCGCTCGCCGACGAGATCGCCTGCACCGTCTGGCCGCTCGTCGAGGAAGGCCGGCTACGCCCGGAGATGGACAGCGAGTTCGCCCTGGGCGACGCGGCGGCGGCACACCGGCGCATCGATGCCGGCGAGCACGTCGGCAAGATCGTTCTTGCCATGGGCGCGCCATGAATCCGGATGGGCTGCAACGCCCGGGCCGGTCGGCGCTTTACGACCATGCCGAGGCCTATCTCGATGCGCTGGCATCGAACGATCCTTCGCGCCTGCCGTGGGCGGACGATGTCGTCTTCAGCGAGAACAACGTGCAGCTGGCGGTCGGCGACGGCACCTGGAACACCCTCGATCGGCGCCGCGACTACGACCTGAAGATGGCCGATCCCGCGACCGGGCAGGTGGCCTGGTTCGGCGTCATCGAGGAGCACGGGCATCCGGCGATCATGGCCCTGCGCCTGAAGGTCGAGCATGGTCGGATCGCCGAAGTCGAGACGCTCGTCACACGAAAGGTCGAGAACAGCCCGTTCCCGAGCATCGCCACCTACGTCTCGCCGCGGCCGCTGATGCTGGCCGATGTCGCGTCCGCGCAGCGCACGCCGCGCGAGAGCATGATCGCGCTCGCCGACGGCTACTTCGACACGCTGCAGCTCAACGACGGCAAGCTGTTCACCCGCTTCACCGACGATTGCGAGCGGATCGAGAACGGCCTGCAGACCACCCACAACGCGGGCGCCTTTCCCAACTACCCGATCGCCGCGTTCGGCTGCCGCGAGCAGTTCGAGAAGGGCCAGTACCGCTACGACGACCGGCTGCGCGCCCGGCGCTTCCCGCTGGTGGACGAGGAGAAGGGCCTGGTGCTCGCCGCGGGCTTCATCGATCATCGCGGCAAGCTGGTGGACTTCGCCTGGACCGACGGGACGCCCGTCAGGAGCTTCTTTCATTTCCCGCACTCGTACTGCCTGCTCGAAGCGTTCAAGATCGTCGACGGGGCCATCGCCGGCATCGAGGCGGTGTTCATCGACGTACCCTATCACATGCCGTCGCCGTGGCCGGCCGCAAGGAGCGATCAATGAAGTTCGGCATCTTCGATCATATCGACGCCAACGGGATGGCCATCGGCGATCAGTACGCCCAGCGGCTGAGGCTGGTCGAACTCTATGAGAAACTGGGCTTTTACTGTTATCACCTGACCGAGCATCATGCGACGGACCTCGGCATGGCGTCGTCGCCGTCGGTGTTCCTCGCCGCGGCCTCCCAGCGCACGAGCACGATCAAGCTCGGCACGCTGGTCTACCTCCTGCCCTTGCATCATCCGGTGCGGCTGCTCGAGGAGATCGGCATGCTCGACCAGCTGACCGGCGGGCGCTTCCAGGTCGGCGTCGGCCGCGGCGGGCAGCCGGCCGAGCACTCGCGCTTCGGCCTTGCCGAGGAGGATCTCGGAGCGATGTTCGAGGAGGGGCTCGAGATCCTGCAGCAAGGGTTCATCGGCGACCTCAAGGCGCACAAGGGCGCCTACTACGACCTGCCCGACGTGCCCCTGCGCATCCACCCCGTCCAGAAGCCGCACCCGCCGATCTGGTACGGAACCGCCTCGAGCCACCGCAACGCCTGGGCGGCCGAGCACGACGTCAACCTCTTGTGCCTCATTCCCAACGCCCGCTCGCGCGAGGTGTTCGACGATTATCGCGAGAAGCTCGCCGCGCGCGGCAAGGCGGAACCGTGCATCGGGCTTGCCCGCCAGCTGATCGTCGCCCCGACCGATGCCGAGGCCGAAAGGATCGCCGAGCGGGCCTGGAAGCCGTTCGTCAAGTCGTTCAACTGGTTGGTCGAGCACCTCGGCCGCCCGGCCTTTCCGATCGCGCAGACGTTCTCCGGCGCGGTCGACATGGGCCTTGCTTTCGCCGGCTCGCCGGCCTCGGTGCGCGATTTCGTCGCCCGGGCGCGCGACGAGGCCGGCGCGAACTATCTTGCGCTCGAAGTGGCGTTCGGCGACATCAGCGAGCAGGAGGCCGGACAGACGGCTGAGCTCATGGCACGCGAGGTGATGCCGGCTTTCGGGGAGTGACCATGGAAGACCTGATCCTCCACGAGGATCGCCGCAGCGGCAACTGCTACAAGATTCGCCTGACCGCCGCGCTGCTCGGCCTGCCGCTCGAGCGCAAGGCGTACGACATCCTCGCCGGCGAGACGCGCACGCCCGAGTTCCTCGCCAACGTCAACTCGAACGGCCGGATTCCCGTGCTCCAGGTCGGCAACCGCTTCCTGCCCGAAAGCAACGCCGCCTGCTTCTATCTCGGCGAAGGCACCGAGCTCGTCCCCACCGACCGGTTCGCCCGGGCCGACATGCTGCGCTGGATGTTCTTCGAGCAATACAATCACGAACCGAACATCGCCACGCTGCGCTTCTGGCTCGCCTATCTCGGCAAGGCCGACTTGACCGAGCAGCAGCGGGCGCAGATCCCGGCGAAGCGGATCGCCGGGGAGGACGCGCTGGCGCTGATGGACCGGCACCTGTCGGGCCGCGCCTGGTTCGTCGGCGACGCCTGCACGCTCGCCGACATTTCGCTCTACGCCTATACCCACGTCGCGGAGGCCGGCGGCTTCCGCCTGCGCGACCGCGCCAACGTGTGCAAATGGCTCGAGAGGGTGGCTGGGCTCCCCGGCTACGAGCCGATGGAGTGAAGCGCTTGCCGCGGGAGCGGCGATGGCCTACAGCGCTCGGTGCGCGGCCGTCCCGAGAGGGGCGGCCCTTCTGTTTTCACCGGAGAAAAACCGTGGCCCAGCCCACTCCCCTCATGCCCCACGCGACAGCTTCCTGGCTGGTCGACAACACTGCGCTGAGCTTCGAGCAGATCGCCGATTTCTGCGGCCTGCACATCCTCGAAGTCCAGGCGATGGCCGACGATCTTGCCAGCTCGAAGTACACCGGGCGCGATCCCGTCCACTCGGGCGAGCTCACTCACGAGGAGATCGAGCGCGGGCAGGCCGACCCGAAATACCGGCTCAAGATGCAGCGCGCCCCGGTCGGCGTCAGCCGCACCAAGGGGCCGCGCTACACCCCGGTGTCGAAGCGCCAGGACAAGCCCGACGGCATCGCCTGGATCCTGCGCAACCACCCGGAGATCTCGGACGCGCAGATCGGCAAGCTGATCGGCACGACCCGCAACACCATCAACGCGATTCGCGAGCGGACGCACTGGAACATCCAGAACATCCAGCCCAAGGACCCGGTCACGCTCGGGCTGTGCTCGCAGCGCGAGCTCGATGCCGCGGTCGCGAGGGCGGCCAAGCGCGCGGCCGCCGCCGAGCCCGAGGCGGAGACGGTGCCGATCGACCAGCGCGACGATCGCGAGAGGCTGATCGAGGAACTGCGCGCCGAGCGTGAAGCGGCGACCAAGGCGGCCGCCGAAGCCGCGCAGGAAGCGGAAGCCGAGGCCTGGCTCGAAGCCAGGCGCGCGGCGCAAGCGGGCGAAGAGAACGTCTAGGTCTCAGCTGGCGAGCGTCAGCCGCGGCTCGCCATCGTCCTTCTTCTCTCCCTGGGCCGGAGTGTTCTGCGCGGCCGGAACCGGAGGCGCAACCGCCGGCTTGGCGGCCGGCTTCGGCGCCTCGTAGGCGAAGCGGCCTTCGACTTGCGCGCCCTGCTCGATGGTCAGCGCATCGTAGTGCACGTCGCCCTCGATCACGGCGGTGCGCAGGATCACCAGCTCGCGCACGTTGATCGTGCCCTTCACGCGGCCCGAAAGGCGCGCGGTCTGCGCCTCGATCGCGCCCTCGATGCGGCTCGATTCGCCTTGCATGAGCGAGGCGCAGGCGATGTCGCCTTCGACGGTGCCGTCCACGTGAAGGTCGGCTGATGCGGACAGGTCGCCGCGAATGGTCACATCGGCGCCGATCACCGAAAATGTCGAGCTGCTGCTAGCCACGGGCCGGGGTGCTCCTACTGGCGAGATTTCCTCGGGCTTCTTCGAGAACATGGGGGGCATTCTCCAAATACCGGCGCGGATTGACCACGCCGCCGTTGATCCGCACCTCGAAATGCAGGTGCGGGCCAGTCGAACGGCCGGTGCTGCCGATCTGGCCGATAGCGTCGCCTGCAGCGACCCTCTGTCCGACCTTGGCGAGTGTTTTCGACATATGCGCGTAGCGCGTCAACAGGCCATTGCCGTGGCTGATCTCGACCACGTTGCCGTAGCCGTGAATCTGCCCGACGAAGCTGACCGTGCCGCTGCCGGCGGCGTAAATCGGCGATCCGTAGGCGCCCCGGAAATCGAGGCCGGGATGGAACGCGCCGCCACCGGTGAAGGGATCGCTGCGATACCCAAAGCCGCTCGTGATCTCGCCGCCGCTGACGGGGACGACCTGCGGGACGCCTTCGAGGCCCTGCTCGAGGGCGTCCATCCGCGAGAGGCTGAGACCGAGCCTTTCGAAGCGCGGATCGGTCGAGCCGTCGCTGCTGGTCGAGAGCGTCTCGAGCGGTCCGCCCTGCGCGCTGCGCATCGAGGCGAGCACCACGCGCGGATCGAGGCCAAGCTTGATCAGCGCCGCTTCGTCCCTCTTCGCGCGGCGGTCCGCATAGCGGGTGAGGTTCTCGACGAAGGCGAGCTGGCGCGCCTCGAGCCGCGCGAGCCCGGCGGCCTCCGGGATCTCCTCGCTGACCTTCCTCACGGTCTTGGCGGCTTCGGACGAGCTGTTCGAGACCGTCTCGCCCGGCTTCACGTCGTCGGGGAGCATCGGCAACATGTCGTCGATGAAGTCCTGGCGGCGCTTGAGCTCGTCGGTCACCTTGCCGATGTTGTCGCGGTAGGCCTTCACGCGGCTTTCCGCCGTCTGCACCTTGGCCTCGCGATAGAGCAGGTCGGCCCGGTGGTATTGCATCATGCCCATCACCGCCATCGTGCCGCCCCAGGCCAGCAGAACCGCCAGCGCCCCGCCGGCGGCAAGCATCTGCATCCGCGAGGTGAGCGTGACGAAGCGCACGTGCCCGCGCGAACGCATGAAGAATTCGCGATCCGGAAACCAGCTCTGCAAGCGATTCCGCACCGCGGCGACGGTTATCATTATCCCCGGTGACCCCGCGTCCCGTTATTGTGATGCAGCGGCGTAACGCGGTCTTGGTTGATCACAAATCCGCCCGGGCCCGCTCGGGGCCGAGCCGGGCGCTAAACGGGACGAGTCGTTTCCCGCGGGCGGGGAATCCCCACAGGGCCGGGAACCCGGCCCGAATCGAGCAGAAAGTCAGGCGCTTGCGACTCCTGCCTGACAGCCGCGCGATCGGGTGCTAGAGGCAGCCCACGATGTCGAGCCAACCTGAAGCCACGATCGACTGCGAAGCGCTCGTCGCCGACCTCGCCCGTGCGGGCCGCAAGGCGCAGCGCGTGCTGGCGCGAATGGACGATGCGGCCAAGGCCGAGGGCCTGCGCTCGGCCGCCGCCGGGTTGCGCCGCGAGGGCGAGCGCCTCATCGCCGCCAACGCCAAGGACATCGCCGCCGGCGAGGCGCGCGGCCTGTCGAAGGCGATGCTCGACCGGCTGCGGCTCGACGACAAGCGGCTCGAGGGCATGGCCGCCGCCGTCGAGGCGGTAGCCGCGTTGCCCGACCCGGTCGGCGAGGTGATCTCGCGCTCGAGCGTGCCGAGCGGGCTCGACCTGTCCCGCGTGCGCATCCCCATCGGCCTCATCGGCATCGTCTACGAGAGCCGGCCGAACGTCACCGCCGACGCGGCGGCCCTGTGCGTGCGGGCCGGCAATGCCGTTCTGCTGCGCGGCGGCAGCGAGGCGGTGCATTCCAATCGCGCGATTCACGCGGCGCTCGCAAAGGGCCTTGCCGAAGCCGGCGTCCCCGCCGAGGCCGTGCAGCTGATACCGACGCAGGAGCGCGAGGCGGTCGGCGCGATGCTGCGCGCGGCCGGCCTCATCGACATGATCGTCCCCCGGGGCGGCAAGAGCCTCGTCGAGCGGGTGCAGAACGATGCGCGCGTGCCGGTTCTCGCGCATCTCGACGGCATTTGCCACACGTATGTCCACGCGGCCGCCGCGCCCGAGATGGCCGTCAGCGTGGCGCTCAACGCCAAGATGCGCCGCACCGGCATTTGCGGGGCGATGGAGACGCTGCTGCTCGATGCGAGCTTCCCGGCCTGTCACGATGTCGTCGCGGCGCTGCTCGACGCCGGCTGCGAGCTGCGCGGCGACGCCCGCGCCCGGGCGATCGACCGGCGAATCGGCGCGGCGAGCGCCAACGACTGGGACTGCGAATACCTCGACGCGATCCTGTCGGTCGCGGTGGTCGATGGGCTCGATGCCGCGCTCGAGCACATCGCCCGGCATTCCTCCGGCCACACCGACGCGATCGTCACGAGCGACGCGGCAGCGGCCGAGCGCTTCCTCGCCGAGGTCGACAGCGCGATCGTGATGGTCAACGCCAGCACCCAGTTCGCCGATGGCGGCGAGTTCGGCCTTGGCGCCGAGATCGGCATCGCCACCGGGCGGCTGCACGCGCGCGGGCCGGTCGCGCTCGAGGGCCTGACGACCTACAAATGGGTGGTGCGCGGCAGCGGGCAAACGCGCCCCTGAACGAACGCTTGAACGCCTGTGCCGTTCGTCCCTAAGGGCGGGGCGAACGAGAAGGAGTGGATCATGCGTTACAACCGTCTCGGCAATTCGGGCCTGATCGTCTCCGAGCTGTGCCTCGGGGCGATGACCTTCGGTACGCGGGCGAGCCGTTTCGGGCTGGTCCACGGGCTCGACCAGGATGCGGCGACCGCGCTGGTCAAGCAGGCGTTCGATGCCGGCGTCAATTTCATCGACACGGCGAACGTCTACACCGAAGGGCAGTCGGAGGAATTCGTCGGCGGTGCGCTGAAGGCGCTCGGCCTGCCACGCTCGCAGACGATCATCGCCACCAAGGCGACCGGCGGCATGGGCCAGGGCAAGAACGAATCCGGCTTTTCGAGAAAGCACCTGCTCGACCAGATCGACGCCAGCCTCGCAAGACTCCAGCTCGACTACGTCGATCTCTACCAGATCCACGCGTGGGACCCGCACACGCCGATGGAAGAGGCGCTGCGCGCCCTCGAGGACATCGTCCGTTCGGGCCGCGCGCGCCATGTCGGCGTCTCGAACTGGGCGGCGTGGCAGATCATGAAGGGCCTCGGCATCCAGCAGCGTCGCGGGTGGGACACGTTCGTCAGCCTGCAGGCCTACTACACCGTCGCCGGGCGCGATCTCGAGCGCGAGCTCGGCCCGCTGCTCGCGAGCGAGGGCGTCGGCCTGATGGTATGGAGCCCGCTCGCCGGCGGCCTGCTCTCGGGCAAGTACAAGCTCAACGCAAATGGCGAGATCGAGGGCGAAGGCCGTCGTGCGTCGTTCGATTTCCCGGTCGTCGACAAGGAGCGCGCGATGGCGCTGGTCGAGGCCATGCGCCCGATCGCCGAGGCGAAAGGCGTGTCGGTCGCCGGCACCGCGCTCGCCTGGCTGCTCTACCAGCCGGTGGTCTCGACGGTGATCGTCGGCGCCAAGCGCGCCGAGCAGCTGGCCGAGAACCTTGCCGCGAGCGACATCGAGCTTTCGCGCGACGAGCTGGCGATGCTCGATGAGCTCAGCGCCCTGCCGCGCGAGTACCCCGGGTGGATGTTCGCGATGCAGGGACAGTACTTCGCCGACAAGGTTTCGCCGCGCCGCCGGGCCGAGTGAAGCGCCGCCTTGTGAACCGCGCCGGTCCGCTCACCGGGCTTCTCGGCGGCAGCTTCAATCCGGCGCACGGCGCGCACCGGCAGGTCACCCTTTTCGCCATCGCCGCGCTCGGCCTCGACGAGGCGTGGTGGCTCGTCTCGCCCGGCAATCCGCTCAAGAGCGACGACGGCATGGCTCCGCTGGCGGCCCGGGTCCGCTCCGCCCGGGCCCAGGCGAAACGCACGCCCATTCGCGTCACCGCCATCGAGCGCGCGCTCGGCACGCGGTTCACGATCGACACTCTGCGCGCGCTCAGGCGGCGCTATCCGCGGCGGCGGTTCATCTGGCTGATGGGCGCCGACAACCTCGCCCAGATGCACTTGTGGCGGGACTGGCGGGGAATAGCGCGGGAGATGCCGATTGCGGTCATCGCCCGGCCGGGTTATGATCGCGCTGCCCTCGCGAGCCCCGCGATGGCCTGGCTGCGGCGCTTCCGGTTGCCCGCATCCTGCTTGAAAAACCGGAAGGAATGGAGCGCCCCGGCGCTGATCGAATTGCGTTTCGACCCCGATCCGCGGTCGTCGACCAGCCTTCGACACACGGATCCGGACTGGGCCCGTCGGTTTACAGGCCCGCCGCCCCGCGACGCGGTGACGCACTCGCTCATTCCCGATCCCGCAGGTCCGGCCTCTGCATGACGCCAGCCGCATCTGCGACGGCCATTTCCTGCTTCAGGAGCACATCAACCTGCGATGACACCAGCGCAGACTGCGCCGGCCCTTGCCGGCATCTCGAAACCCGCCCGAATGGGTGACGCTCACCCTTCCGCTTCCGCAGACGCGGCGCGCCTGCACACGCTCGTTCTCGACAGCCTCGAGGACGACCAGGCACAGGAGGTCGTGTCGATTCCGCTGGAAGGGAAATCGAGCATCGCCGATTTCATGGTGATCGCCTCCGGCCGATCGACCCGGCAGGTGGCGGCGATCGCCACCAAGCTCGCCGAGCGGCTCAAGGCGGGGGGGTTCGGAAGCCCACGGATCGAGGGCCTGCCGGCCGCCGACTGGGTGCTGATCGACGCGGGCGACGTCGTCGTGCACCTGTTCCGGCCGGAAGTGCGCAGCTTCTACAACCTTGAGCGGATGTGGGGCTTCGGCGAGGAGCCCGCGGCCGCCGGCGGTCACGCCTGAGCGGCGGTTGACCGGCGCCTGGTCGCCGGCGAAAGGGGCGCAATGCTGCTCCACGTCATCGCTCGCGGAAAGCTCGGCCGCTCGCCCGAAGCGGAGCTTGTCGAGCGCTATGCGAGCCGCATCCTCTGGCCGCTCAGGCTGACCGAGCTGCCCGAGCGCGACGGGCGAATCCCCAACTCCCAGGCGCCGTTCCGCACCGTCGTGCTCGACGAGCGGGGCCGGAATCTCACGTCGGACGAACTCGCCCGGCAACTCGAGGCGTGGCGCGACGGGGCCATCCGCGAGGTCCGGTTCATGATCGGCGCGGCCGACGGGCACAGCGATCTCGACCGCGCCGGGGCCGACCTCTTGCTTTCGTTCGGCGCCGCGACCTGGCCGCACCTGCTCGTGCGCGCGATGCTTGTCGAACAGCTGTTCAGGGCAACCAGCATCCTTGCCGGTCATCCCTATCATCGGGCAGGATAAGCGCATGAAACTCGCGCTCCTCGGGGTTGCGGCCTTCTTGCTGGTCGGCTCCGGCGCCGCCGCCCCGCAAGCCCCGCTCGAGCCAAATCCCGCGCAGATTCGCGCGGCGCTGCGCGACGCGCTGGCCGAGCAGCGGATCGCCGAGGCGCGCAGCCGCCACCTGCAGGCGCAGGCGGCGCGCGCGGTCGAGGCGGCGGACAGGACCTCGAGCGAGGCCGCGGCCGTCGCCGCGAGCATCCAGCAGGCCGAAGCCGGCATCGCCGCCGCCGAGGCGCGTATCGCGCTCGTCGACCGCGAGAGGGCGACGTTGCGTGCCCGGCTGGGCGCCGAGCAGGAGCCGCTGGTTCACCTGACCGCCGCCCTGCAGCAGTTCTCGCTGCGCCCGGTGGCGGTATCGATCCTGCGGCCGGGCTCCGTCAAGGAGACCGTCTATACCCGGGCGATGCTGGCGAACGCCGTTCCGATCGTCCGCCAGCGGACCGCGCACTTGCGCACGCAACTCGCCCGCAGCCGCACGCTGCACGAAGAGGCCGAACAGCTGGCCGGCGCGCTGCGCGAGGAGACCGGGCGCTTGACTGAGCGGCAGCAGCGGCTGGCAGGGCTCGAATCCCGCCAGCGGCTCGCCTCGCGCGATGCGAGCGGCGACGCCGCGCGCGAAGCCGAGCATGCTCTCGCTCTCGCGGAACAGGCGCGCGACCTTGATTCGCTGGTGGGCGAGCTGGACCGCGCCGGCAAGCTGCGCCGCGAGCTCGCCGCGCTGCCGGGGCCGGTCCCTCGTCCGTCGAGCCCCGCCGCGGCGCAGCTCGCCGCCGCGCCTCCCCCGACCGCCGGCGTGGCCGGCACGGCCGGGCCGCCGCCGCAGCCCTATCTCCTGCCGGTCGCGGGACGCACGATCGCCGGTTTCGGCGCGCTCGAGGACGGCGGTGCCAGCGGCGGCGTGACGCTCGCCCCGCGGCCCGGCGCGCAAGTGGTCGCCCCCGCGCGGGGGCGGGTGGTGTTCGCCGGTCCCTATCGCGGCTTCGGCGAGATCGTCATCATCGACCACGACGGCGGCTGGACCAGCCTCGTCACCGGGCTCGCCCGGCTCGACGTTCGCGTCGGCGACCGGCTGGTCGGCGGCAGTCCCCTCGGCATCGCAGGCGCCAGCGCGCCCGCCATCTCGCTCGAGCTGCGCCGCGACGGCAAGCCGGTGAACCCGTTGCAGTTCATCCGGTGAGACAACGAAGGCGCCCGTCCCCCTTCTCGTTCCGCGGCCTTTTTCCGGTGCCGCCTTGCGCGACGGCCTCGCCGCAACCGGGTGGCGTCGAGCAAATCGCCCACAAACCCCTTGAATAAGAACGATAACTCGCTTTCAAATGAATGACGGCTCGTTACCCCTTCCGCCGCTACCGCGGCAAACCGTCGCCACGATCGGCGCACCTCATCTGGCGTTAACCCGCCCGATTGGATAAAATGCCGCTCAAACCTAAGGATTCTCGCGATGAAATTTGCCCCGCACCTGCGCGCCCTTGCCTTGCTGACGTCGGTCGCGCTGCTGCCGGCGGCGACCGCCGGCTACGCCCAGGTCGACAGCCGCATCTCGCCCGAATTCGCCAAGTTCTTCGCGGTCTACGAGCGGATCAAGGCGGATTACGTCGAGCCGGTCGACGATCACAAGCTGATCAAGGGCGCCATCGACGGCATGCTGGCATCGCTCGACCCGCACTCGGACTATCTCGAGGGCGCGAGCTTCGAGAGGCTGACGACGATGATCGACGGCAATTACCAGGGCCTCGGCATCTCGGTGCAGATGGACGACGGGGCGGTGAAGGTCGTCTCGCCGTTCAAGGGCAGCCCGGCCGAGAAGGCGGGCATCAAGGCCGGCGACTACATCACCCACGTGAACGGCAAGCTGATTTACGGCACCGATATCGACGACGCCGTCGAGCAGATGCGCGGCCCGGCGGGCAGCACGGTGCGCCTCTCGATCGTGCGCCAGGGCCGTGACGCGCCGTTCGACGTGTCCGTCACGCGCGGCGTCATCGACCTGCAGCCCGTCACTTCCGAGCTCAAGAACGGCAATATCGGCTACGTCAGCGTCAACGAGTTCAGCAAGGACGTCGGCAAGGACGTCAACGGCGCGATCAGGGCCCTCAAGGTCAAGGCCGGCGGCCGCCTCGCCGGCATCGTGCTCGATCTGCGCAGCAATCCCGGCGGCTCGCTCGACGAGGCGGTGGCGCTGTCCGACCTGTTCCTCACCCAGGGCCAGATCGTCTCCCAGCGCGGCCGCAATCGCCAGGACACGATCTATTATGATGCGGAAAGCGTGTTCCCGGGCGACGCTGCGGCCGGCACGCCGATCGTCGTGCTGATCGACGAAGGAACGGCGTCCGCCAGCGAGATCGTCGCCGGGGCGCTGCAGGACCAGCACCGTGCCCTGATCATGGGCGAGCGCAGCTTCGGCAAGGGCAGCGTGCAGTCGCTGCTGCCGCTGGGCAAGGACAGCGCGCTCAAGCTGACGACCGCTCGCTATTACACGCCGTCGGGCCGTTCGGTGCAGGAAGGCGGCATCGTGCCGGACATCCGGGTGCCGCAGCTGAGCGACCCGGACGAGGCGCTGAAGGAGAAATACGCCTATCGCGAGAGCGACTTGAAGCGCCACCTCGTCAACGAAGCCGCGCTGAAGGACGACGATCTCGAAAGCGACTCCAAGAAGGACCCGCGCTTCACGCTCACCGCCGACCAGCTGAAGAAGCAGGGCATCGACGACTTCCAGCTTCACTACGCGATCGAAACGCTCGAGCGCACGGCCCACATCCAGACCGCGCAGCGCTGAGCGGGTGAAGATGGACCGCTCGGACAAGCTCGCGCAGCTGCTGGCGATCGCGATACCCGCGCTGCTGCTCGGCGGCGCCTACGTCTCGCAGTATGTCTTCGGCCTGTTCCCGTGCGAGATGTGCTGGTGGCAGCGCTATGCCCATTTCGCCGCGCTGGCACTGGCGTTGCTCTCGCTCGTCGTGCCGCCCAAGCGCGCGTGGGTCCTCATGGCCGGCCTCGCGATCCTCGTTGCCGGCTTGCTCGGCGGCTACCACGCAGGCGTCGAGTACCACTGGTGGGAAGGGGTGACGACCTGCAGCACGACCGCCGCGGGAACCTCGCTCGAGGACATCATGAACGCGCCGCTCATTCGCTGCGACGAGGCGCAGTGGAGGCTGTTCGGGATCTCGCTCGCCGGTTTCAACTTCCTCATCTCGACGGCGGCGGCGATTGTCATCCTCGTCCTCCTCGCAAGGAAACCGGCCCAGGAGAAACCGGCATGACTCAAGACCGCTCGCGGATGATCCGGGTCGACCAGGCCGGCGAATACGGCGCCACGCGCATCTACGCCGGGCAGATCGCGGTGATGGGCGATCGCGGCCCCCAATCGCCGGAAATTCGCGCGATGGCCGAGCAGGAGGCGGCCCATCTTGCAAAGTTCGACGCGCTGATGGCGCGTCGCGGCACGCGCCCGACGGCGTTACAGCCGCTGTGGTCGGCCGCGGGATACGCCCTCGGGGCCGCCACCGCGCTGATCGGGCCGGAAGCGGCGATGGCCTGCACCGCCGCGGTCGAGCAGGAGATCGACCGTCACTACACCCGCCAGCTCGAGGAGCTCGAGCGGGACGGCGACGACCCGGAGCTCGCCGCAATGATCACCGAGTTCCGCGACGACGAGCGGGCCCATCGCGACGCCGCGATCGCCGCCGGGGCCGAGCGGGCGCCGGCATACCCCTTGCTTTCGGGCGCCATCCGCCTGGGATGCCGTGCGGCGATCCGACTTGCACAGAGGATTTGACGCGGAACAACGATGAGGCGCAAAGCGCTTCACTAGGGGTTCACCTAATGGAGACTTCATTCGGCTTGGCCCAAACGCGGGCATCGCATCGAAGGATTTGCACGATGAAACGCCTCGCTGCCCTCCCATTCGCCATGCTGGCCGCGGCGCTGGCGCCGTGCCCGGCCGCCGCGCAGGGCGCCGACGAGCCCAAGGTCAACCAGCTGATCATCTATGGCGACGACAAGTGCCCCCCCTCGACCGCCAACGAGATCACCGTCTGCGCCAGGCTCGACGAGAACGAGCGCTACCGTATTCCCGAGGACTTGCGTGAAATCAGCGGCCCGGGAAACACCGCCTGGGCGAACAAGGTGAAGTCGTTCGAGGCGGTCGGCAATTTCGGCCCGCTGTCGTGCACCGCCATCGGCGCGGGCGGCGAGCTTGGCTGCACGGCCAAGATGATCGAGGCGGCTTACGAGGAAAAGGCCAACTCCAGCTCGATCCGCTTCGCCGAGCTGATCGCCAAGGCGCGCCAGGAGCGGCTGGCGACGATCGATCCGCAGGCGGCCGCGACGCAGGCCCGCGTCGAGGCGATCGAGAAGGAGCAGAAGCGGCTCGAGGCCCAGGGTGTCCCGACCGCCGAGGCCGCCGCGCAGGCCGAGCAGGCGGTCGCCGCGCAGGAAGCCCAGGCGCAGCAGTCCAAGCCGTAACGCAAAAAACGCGCGATTAAGGAAATTCGGTTACCGCGGCGCGCATGAGCGGCCGAAAGCGCATCCTCACCATCTTCGGCACCCGGCCCGAGGCGATCAAGCTGTTCCCGCTGCTCCACGCGCTCGACCGGGACGAGCGGTTCGAAAGCCGCGTCTGCGTCAGCGCGCAGCATCGCGAAATGCTCGACCAGGTGCTGGCGATCGCCGAAATCGAGCCGGATCACGACCTCGACCTGATGCGGTCCGACCAGTCGCTCGACGCGCTTACCGCCGGGCTGCTGACGGGGCTCGGCAAGGTGATGGATGAAGAGCAGCCCGACCGGGTCGTGGTCCAGGGCGACACCGCCACCGCGATGACCGCGGCGATCGCCGCCTACTACCGCAAGATACCCGTCGCCCATGTCGAGGCGGGCCTGAGGAGCGGCGACATCCACCAGCCCTGGCCCGAGGAGGTCAACCGCAAGGTTATCGGCACGATCGCCGCGCTTCACTTCGCGCCGACCGCGACGGCAGCCGAGGCGCTGCGACGCGAGAACGTGGCGGCCGGCACGATCCATGTCACCGGCAACACGGTGATCGACGCGTTGCACTGGATCACCGGCCGGATCGCCGGGCATCCCGAGCTCGCTTGTGGGCTGGCCGAGCTCGAACGGCGCTTCGCGGGAAAGCGCATCATCGGCGTCACCACCCATCGCCGCGAGAATTTCGGCGACGGCATGGAAGCAATTGCCGAGGCGATCCGCCGCCTTGCCGCGCGTTCGGACCTCGCCATGATCTTCCCGGTGCACCTCAACCCGAACGTGCGTTCGGTGATGGGGGAGCGGCTTGCGGGACTCGAGAACGTCGCCCTGGTCGAGCCGCTCGATTACCTTCACTTCGCTCGGCTGCTCGACATCTCCACCCTGATGCTGACCGACAGCGGTGGGGTGCAGGAAGAGGCGCCGGCGCTCGGCAAGCCGGTGCTGGTCATGCGCGAGACCACCGAGCGGCCGGAGGGGATCGAGGCGGGCACCGCCAGGCTCGTCGGCACCGACGCCGATCGCATCGTCGCCGAGACCGAACGGCTGCTCGACGACAATGGCGCTTATGCGGCGATGGCCCGCGCCCACAACCCGTTCGGCGACGGGAAGAGCGCGGCGCGCATTGCGGAGCTGCTGGCGAATTGACCGGCCTCAGGCGAGGTGGGGGTACTCCTGGAACCACCGTACGAATTCTGGAAAGCCTTGCTCGATGGACGTCGTCGGTCGCCAGCCCAGGTCTCGCTCGGTCTCCGTGATGTCGGCGAAGGTCCGCCGCACGTCGCCCTTTTGCA
>Ga0207657_10003492_pt1 | contig 16780 bp, 11 predicted proteins | sample KBSC33metaG_FD_184316 | JGI IMG/M metagenome (GOLD analysis project Ga0207657, IMG submission 184316) | Corn rhizosphere microbial communities from Kellogg Biological Station, Michigan, USA - KBS C3-3 metaG (SPAdes) (version 2) | ecosystem: Host-associated > Plants > Roots > Rhizosphere > Soil ... | reverse complement strand
GCGGTCCTGCGCAGCATGAAGTCGCGGCCGAGGAGGCGAAAGCCGACCAGGATCAGCGCGACCGTGATGACGACGAGGACGAGGCCGATCGACGCCAGCATCTCGAAGTTGCCTTCGTCGCTCTTGTCGAACAGCAGCACCGAGAGCACCTGGGTGTTGATCGAGTAGAGGAAGATCGCCGAGCTCAGCTCGCGCGTGCCGGGGATGAAGACGAGGATGAACGCGCCCGCGAGGCTGCGCTTCAAGAGCGGCAGGACGACGCGGCGCACAGCCGTGAGCCGCGTGCCGCCGAGGATGCGCACCGCGTCCTCGAGCTCGGGATGGATGCTGCGGATCGAGGCTGCGCTGTTGGCGTAGGCGATCGGCAGGAAGCGCGTCGCGAAGGCGAGGATCAGGATCCACGCCGTGCCGTACAGCAGCAGCGGCGCGTGCGTGTAGGCGGCGTAGAAGCCGATCGCGAGCACGATTCCCGGGATGACGAACGGCGCCATCGTCAGGAACGAGAGCACGCCGCCGACGCGGCGGCCGACGAGCTCGCGGTTGACGACGTAGGCGACGACCATCGCCAGCAGCACCGCGATCAGCGCGGCGGCGCCGGCGTAGAGGAAGGTGTGGATCGTCGCGTTGCGCGTCAGCGTGTTCTCGAACAGGGTGAAGCGCAGGTTGGCGAGCGTCAGGTTGTCGAGCGCGAAGCCGCGCCCCCACGCCTTGGCGAGCGCCGCCTGGCAGATCACGACCATCGGCAGGAAGAACGAGAGCGTGCAGACGAAGAGGCACCAGCCGAGCAGCGGCCACTTCCACGCGCCGAGCTGCACCGGACGCCGTTCGCCGCCCTTGCCGGTGAGCGCGACGTAGCCCTTGCGGCTCGTCAATCGCCGCTGCACCCAGAAGAGCAGCACGGTGACGCAGAGCAGCGGCATCGCGTACGCGGCGGCGACGCCGACCTTCGGCGGATATTCGAAGAATTGCCAGAGCTGCGTCGTGACGACATGAAAGCGTCCCGGCAGCGCGAGCAGCGCCGGCGATCCGAACAGCGCGATCGCCTCGAGAAAGACGAGGATGAACGCGCCGAGCAGCGCCGGCAGCACGAGCGGCAGCGTCACCGAGCGCATCGTCCTCAGCGTGCCCGCGCCGAGGATGTTGGCGGCGTCCTCCATCTCCGACGAGACGAGGTCGAGCGCCGACTTGGTGAACATGAAGACGTACGGGAAGCTGTAGCACGCGGTGACGAGCACGAGCCCGGGCATCGAATAGATGTTGAACGGGCCCTTGTCGGCGCCGGTGAGAGCGACCGCGGCGCGGTTCAGCCAGCCCGCGTTCGGCCCGGCGAGCAGGATCCAGCCGACTGCGCCGAGGTACGGCGGGATGATGAAGGTGCCGAGGATCGAGACCCAGATCAGGCCCTTGCCGGGCATGTCGGTGCGCGACAGCGCCCATGCGAGCGGCACGCCGAAGACGAGGCACAGCGTCCCCGCCGACACGCCGAGCACGAGCGAGTGGCCGAGCGCCTCGAGGTAGCGCGCGCGGCTGTACGCGGCGACGTAGTTGGCGACGGTGAAGCTGCCGTCGGGCTGCTGGAAGCTGACGACGAGCAACCGCAACAGCGGGTTGACGACGAGCAGCAGGAGCAGCGCGATCGCGACCAGCCACACCCACGCCGACTTGTCGGCGTCGCGCCAGCGCCGTCGCAGCGACACCGAAGGCCCGGGTGCGAGCGCGGCGGCTTCGGGTCGTGCGCTCACGGCGCGCGCCGCCTCAGATGCCGAAGGTGTCGCGGAACTGTTCCTTCACTTCCGGGATGCCCTTGGCGATCTCCTCTTCGGTCGGCCGGATCACCTTGATCTCTTCGAGCGGCTTGGCGCCCGGGCCGACCTTGACGCCCTTGACGACCGAGAGCGAATGGTCCTTCACCTGCACTTCGGCGGCGGGCTTGTCGAGCAGGAACTCGACGAACAGCCTGGCGGCGTTCGGCGCCGGCGCGTTCTTCGGAATGCCGGTCTCGGAGACCATGAGCAGCGCGCCGTCGGCCGGGTAGATCACCGCAAGCGGGTTGCCCTTGTCGCGGCTCAGCAGCGTCGTCGCCTCGGGACCGGCGGCGACCCAGCGCTCCTTCGCGTTCAGCATGGTCACCGTGTCGTTGATCGAACGGCCGATCTGCGGCTTGTTCTTCTCGAGCTTCTCGAAGTACTGCCAGCCGTAGAGCTTGCGCATCTCGACCGTCCATGTGCCGACGTAGCCGCTGAACGCCGGGTGGCCGATCGCGATCTTGTCCTTCCACTTCGGATCGAGCAGGTCCGTCCAGCGCTTCGGTGCGTCCTTCTCGGACACGAGCGACGTGTTGTAGCAAATGGCGATCAGCGCAGCCGCGGTCACCCAGTATTGATTGTCCTTGTCGTTGTACTGCTTGAGCGAGTCGACCATGTTGGCGAGGTTGTGGGGCTGGTACGGCATCAGGAGGCCGTTCTTCTTCAGCTCGGGGTAGTGGCTGATGTCGGTGCTGCTGAAGACCGACGCGACCGCGAGATTGGCCTTCAGGTCCTGCTGCAGCCGCTGGAACGCGACCTGCGCCGTGGTGCGCACGAAGTTGCACTTGACGCCCGGGTACTTGCGATCGAACGCGGCGCAGATGTCGGCGATCGTCTCGGTGTCGTAGTGCGCGGTGTAGACCGTGAACTGGCCCTCCTTCTTCGCCGCGTCGTAGAGCTGCTGCTCCCACGGAGCCATCTGGGCGAGCGCGGGGAGCGCCAGCGCCGCGGCGGCGGCTGCGAGCGCAAGACGGATCGAGCGGGTCACCATCGTCATGTCTGCTCCTGGTTCTTACAGCCGGCTAGCGGCGCGCGAAGTCGGGCTTGCGCTTCTCGGCGAACGCGCGGACGCCCTCGCGGTAGTCGTCGCTGCGGTTGCAGCGGTCGATCGCCGCCTGCGCTGCGCCGTCGTGGATGTCGGTCGGGTCGCGCAGCCAGGCGTTGATCGTCGCCTTGGTCGCTTCCATCGTCAGCGGGGCGTTCTCGGCGATCGCGCCGGCGAGGTCGCGCACGGTCGCTTCGAGCGACGCCACCGGCGCGACGCGGCAGACGAAGCCGATCCGCAACGCCTCGGCGGCGTCGAAGACGCGCGCCGTGTAGAACAAGTCGTACGTGCTCTGCACGCCGACGAGCGCGAGGAAGCGGTGCACGCCGGCCTGGCTGTAGCCGAGGCCGAGCCGGCCCGCCGGCATCCGAAAGCGCGCGTCGTCGGCGCAGACGCGCAGGTCGCACGCAGCGGCGAGGCCGAGGCCGCCGCCGAAGCAGATGCCGCGGATCTGCGCGATCACCGGCTTGGTCGCGCGCGCCGGCGACTGGTACGCCGCCTCGACGACCTCGTTGTAGCGCCGCTGCGCCTCCGGCTCGCTGCGGTTGGCGCCGAACTGCGACACGTCGGCGCCCGAGACGAACGCCTTGTCGCCGTCGCCGGTCAGCACGATGACGCGGATCCCGGGGTCGCGGTCGAGCTCGCCGATGCGGCCCGGCAGGGCCTCCCACATGTCGGCGGTCATGGCGTTGTGCTTCTCGAGGTTCGAGAAGACGAGGGTGCCGACGGCGCCGTCGCGGCGCACGAGGATGTCTGCCAACTTGGGTTTCGTCAGTGGGGGGCAGCGGCCATCGTAGGCGCCGCGCGCGCACCGCTGCATCGGGCTAGCCCGGATGCCGTGCTCGCCGTGCGGCCATCGGCGTTCGCGGCGCTATCCTGCCGGCGCGCCGCCGGCGCCGACACATGGCCCAGCCCCGGATCTTCATCAGCTACCGCCGCGACGACGCGGCGGGCTACGCCCGCGCGGTCAACGACGCGCTGGTGCGGCGCTTCGGCGCCGACGCCGTCTTCATCGACGTCGACGACATCCACGCCGGACAGCCGTTCAGCGATGTCATCCAAAGCTCGGTCGGAGGCTCGGACGTGCTGCTCGCGCTGATCGGCAAGCGTTGGCTCGGCGAGCGCGAAGGCGCGCAGCCGCGCATCGGCGACGACGCCGATTTCGTCCGCCGCGAAGTCGCGGCCGGGCTCGCCAACCCGGGCATGCGCGTCGTCCCGGTGCTGCTCGACGGCGCGACGATGCCCGAGGCTGCGCAGCTGCCGCCCGACCTGCGCGCGCTGGCGGGGCGCAACGCGCTCGAGCTCGACAACACGCGCTTCGCCGCCGACATCGATCGGCTGCTGCGCGAGGTCGAGGAAGCGCTCGGTGAAGAAGCGTCCGCGCCCGCGACGCGGAGATCGTTCGCGATTCGCTGGCTCGCGGGCATTGCGCTCGCCGCGGCCGTCGTTGCGGCCGTCGTGTACGAGCTGCGATCGTCGTTGCCCGCTGCGCAAACCGGGGCAGCGTCGTCCGGGCGCGTCGCCGTCAACGGCGAATGGCGCGCACAGGTCGACTACGACTGGCCCGGCGCGCGCTATGTCGAGCGTTTCGTGTTCGCGGGCGAAGGCGACGCGCTGCACGGCAGCGCGTCGTTCCTCGGCGTCGCGCGCGGCGTGCTCGAAGGCGCGGTCGACGGCGCGCAGCTGCGCTTCGTCACACGGACCAGCGAGATCGGCGGCAGCGCTGCCGACACCGCGGTCGTGCACCGCTACCGCGGCCAGCTCGTCGGCGACGAGCTTCGCTTCGTGATGCAGACCGAAGGCGGCGGCTCGGCGCACGTGCCGGTCGAGTTCGTCGCGCGCCGAACCGCAGCGAGCGCTCCCGCGGACAACCGCTGAGCGTGGACACGCGCAGCGACTCTGCCTATGCTCGGCCGCGATGAAGAAGGCGGCGGTCGTCATCGGCGTCAACAAGACCGGCGGGCTCGTCCCGCTCGCCTCGGCCGCGGCCGAGGCCGACCGCGTCGCCGACTGGCTGGCAGCCGAAGGCTTCAAGGTCAAGAAGCTCACCGACGCCAAAGGTGCCGTGACGAGCGCGGCGGTGGCCAAGGCGGTCGCAGCCTTCGTCACGCCGGTGCCTCGATTTCACCTGCTCGTCGTCTATTTCTCGGGCCACGGCTACTGGCAGGCGCGTTCGGACCTCTGGCTGCTGTCGGGCGCACCGAGCAAGCCTCAGGAAGCGATCAACCTGCGCGCGGCGATCGACCTGGCGCGCTATTCCGGAATTCCGAACGTCGTCTTCATCTCCGATGCCTGCCGCTCGATCCCGAACGCGCGCGGCGGCGCGTACGTCGACGGCATCCCTGCATTTCCGAACTACGACGACATCGTCAGCGAATCGAAGATCGACGCGATCAAGGCGACGAGCGAAGCGCGACCCGCGTACGAGGGCGACATCGGCGGCACGCAGCGCAGCGTCCTGACCGCGGCGCTGATGAGCGCGTACGAGGAGCCGGAACCGAAGATGGTCGTGCAGCTGGTCGAGGACGGCCGTCAGATCGAGGTCGTTCCCAATCGCCGGCTCGAGGACTTCCTGCAGCGCAAGGTCGACGCCCTGATGGCACGCGTCGACCCCAGCGCGACGCAGACGATCTCGGTCAACGTGCCTTCGGCCGAAGAGGTCTACATCGCGCAGGTTCGCAGGCCGCCTGCGGCGCCGCCGCCAACACGCGGCCCGGCGCCGATCGGGCCCGGGCCACCCGCACCGCCCGGCCCGGCGCGCACGTCGCCGATCGCCGATGCAGGGCGCGCCGCTGCCGCCGCGGTGCACAGCGCGCTCTCGGAGCGCAACTTCGCGCCGCGGGCAGCGGCGGTGCTGTCGTTCGATGTCCGCACCGAACGCAGCGTCGCGCGACGCATGCCCGATCCGAAGCACGATCACTTCGAAAGCCAGACCGGATTCTTCGTCCGCGGTGCGATCGTGCACGAAGCGGTGGCGTCTTCCTTTCGACGCGACCTCGTCGCAGAGCGCCTGGAGGCCGGCGACGGCGCCGACCGCCAGGCGATCGTCCGCCTGCGCCTGTCGGCGGCAATGGAGGTTCCCGAGAAGAGCGCGATTTCGGTGACGCTGCGCTTCGCCGACGGCCGCTGCGCCGTGCTCGCCGCGCTGGCGGGCTACATCGGCCACGCAACGGTGAAGGCGGACGGGCTGACGAACGTCAGCTACGTACCCTCGACCAACCACGGCCGCTGGCAGGACTACGTGCAGCGCCAGGGCGAGCTCGACCGGCTGCGCGCGATGGTCGCCGTCGCCGCCGACCGCGACGCGTTTCATCTCCGCTCCGAGCGCGAGGCGCAGGCGCTCGCGGAGCACATCCGCGTCGTCAAGTCGATCGACCCGGCGCTCGGCCTGTACGCGGCGCAGGCCTTCGCGCAAGCGGGCAACGACACGCAGGTGGCGCTCGTTCGCGCGGCGATGGCCGACGACATCGGCGCCGATCTGTTCGACGTGCGCCTGCTGCTCGGCCGCCGATTCCGCGGTGGCGATCTGCGGTACCCGGTCGTGCCGTTCTGCCCGATGCTCACGCAGAACTGGAACCTGCTCGTCGGCCGCGGCATTCCGCTCCCGGGGCCGCTCGAAGAGGCGCGGCGCGGACTCTGCGATTCGTTGTGGACGACCTTCGATGCCGAGGCCGGCACGATCGTGCTCGATGCCGTGAAGAGAGGAGCGCTGCGATGAGGATCCTGATGGTGCACGGCATCGCCCAGGGCGGCCGCAAGGAGGCAGAGCTCAAGCAGATCTGGGTCGAGACGCTTCAGGAAGGCTTCGGCGAGGCGGTCAAGCCTTGGCCGAAGAAGGTGGAGTTCGACTTTCCGTACTACGGCGACATGCTCGACGACTTCGTCGCCCAGGCCAACCTGCCGTCGCCGGCGACGGTGCGGGCCAAGGGCGCCGGCCAGAACCTCGATTTCGAGAGGTTCATGCAATCGGCACTCGACCAGTTGCAGGCCGAAGGCGGGATCAGCGAAGCCGAAGTGCGCGACGAGATGCCGGAGGGAGCCTCCCAGGAGAAGGGGATCCAGAACTGGGGCTGGGTGCAGGCGATCGCGCGCGCGATCGACAACCGGCTCACGCCGGCATCGAACTTCACGATCGAGCTGTTCCTGCGCGAGGTCTTCCTTTACATCGCGCGCCGCGACGTCGCCGATGCGATCAACGCGAAGGTGGTCGAGAAGCTCACCGCCGAGCCGACGATCGTCATCGGCCACTCGCTGGGCAGCGTCGTCTGCTACAACGTGCTGAAGGCGCAACGGTCGCGACTCGATCTGCGCGGCTTCATCACCGTGGGCTGCCCGCTCGGCTTGCGCGCGATCAGCACCAAGCTCGGCGTGGTGAGCAACGTCGCCGATCCGAAACGCTGGTTCAACGCCTACGACGACGCCGACATCGTCGCCCTGAACCCGCTCGACAACCGCTGGTTTCCGGTGCAGCCCAAGATCACCAACCACGGCAAGGTGCACAACAACACCGAAAACCGCCACGGCATCATCGGCTACCTGAACGACGCGAAGGTGGCCGCGCAGGTCGCCGCTGCGATGGAGTGACGTTGTCGGGCGACACCGGCCTGGCCGAGGCGCGAGGAGCGCTGCGCGACGAGCAACGTCTTGCCCGCGAGCGGCTCGGCGTGATGCGCTCGATCTCCTCCGCCGACGTGCTCGCGGCCGCGCTCGCGCACGCCGACCGTCGCGAGCACGCCGGCGAGGTGCGCGGCGACCACGTCCGCTACGCACCTTTCCGCTATGCGCTGGCGACCGAGCGGCAGCGCTGGGCGCGAACGCGCGAGGTCCTGCAGCGCGTCGCGCCGGGGCCGGACGAAGACGGTCGCCAGCTCGAGATGGTCGCGCGCCAGGCCGCGTCGGTCGAGATGGTGCTGCGCGGCGACTGCGGCGGCGCCGCCGACCGGCGCCTGCAGGCACTGTGCGACCGCCTGCTGCTCGGCACCCTGCCCTCGTTCGATCTCGCGGCGTCGTCGCGCAGGCACGGCGACCACTACCTGGTGCTGGTCTCGGCCGGCCTGATCGACTTCACGTACCAGCTCGCCAAAGCGACGTTGCTGAGCTGGAAGCCGGCCGCCTCGCCGCGGGGCGGCGTCAGCTTTCGCTGCGAGCGCGACGACGTCGAGGCGGTCCTGGCGGAAACGCCGGTGCCGCTCTGGCTGCTGCGCACGACGCTCGAGCACTACCTGTTCCAGGGCATCCCCCGCGCACCGAAGGCGCCGGCCGCGCCGGCGCAAATCCATGCGCCACTCGAGACGCTCACCGCATTCAACGAGCGCTTCGTGATCGCGCACGAGATCGCGCACGCACTGCACGAGCACCTCGACATCGTCCACTCCGGCCTGGGTGCGCGCGGCGAGGAATTCGCCGCCGACGTGTGGGCGCTGCGCTGGACGATGGACGGCGCGCACCTGCTCGACGACATGGCGCCGAACATCGCGGCGCAGGGCGCGTTCTTCACGCTGACGGTGCTCGACGTGCTGCACCAGGCGCTCGACCTGGCCCGCCACGGCGCGGTGCGCACGGGCGCACGCTTCGCCGGCCATCCGCCGACGGAGCAGCGCCTCGCGACGCTGCGCGAGGCGTACGCCGAGATCGTGACGCGGGCCGACGGCAACCTCTCCGTGCGTGCCGCGTTGTTGCCGGCGGAAACGCTGTCGCTCCTGTGGCAGCGTCTTCTCGGCGACGGCTCGACCTCGCCGTGGCGGAACCGGCGGCTGCACGCGTCGTGGGACGAGCGGCCTTGAGGCGGCCGTCGCGCGCACTACCCGACAGGAGAGTGCGCGCAGGCATGTGAGTTGCCAACGCGCCGCCCTCGCACGAGGGAACTCGCGTCGTTTCGCAGCGAGCGATGCCGATGCGCAGAGCGATCGAACACAGGCATCGCACCCTTGCGGTCGTCTGTGCGTAGTCCGCAGAATCGTTTCGCCGGCGCGTCAAGGCCGGCGTACGGACGAACCGACTTACTGGAGACGACGCTGATGTCCCGTTTGCTATCCACCTGCGTAGCCGCCGCAGCATCGCTGCTGGCGCTGAGCGCAGCCGCCAAGCCACCCGTCAACGCCGACACGCTGCGGGTCCGCAATCTCATGTTCGGCGCCGAGCACGTCGACCAGCGCACTGCGCAGGTCGACTCGGGCAAGGTGATCTTCTCCTGGCTGACGAACGCCACGCTCGCCGCCTCGGTGAAGGGACACATCATCCTGCTCGACACGTACGTGCACCGCGCCGAGACCGTTCCGGGCCGCACGCCGTTCGTGGTCGAGGATCTCGTCAGCCTCGCGCCCGAGATGATCTTCATCGGTCACGGCCACGGCGACCACGCCGACAACGCGGCCTGGCTCGGCGGCAAGCTGGGCATCCCGATCTTCGCTTCGGCCGAGACGTGCGCCGACTTCAGGAACCTCGATCTGCCGGCGCTCGTCTCGTCGGCGGCGCTGCCGGCAGGCACGCAGCTCGACTGTCGCGACGTCACCTCGTTCGGATCGCACCCCGGCGCCGAGATCGTCAAGATCAACGCGCTCGAGCCGGTCGCCTCGATCACGGCGTTCCGACACTTCCACTCGGGGACCTCGTACGCGGAGACGCGCTTCCCGATCACGCCGGTGAAGAACGACGCCGACCCGCGCGACCCCGACATGTATCCCCCCGGCACGGCGCATTCGTTCCGCACCCTCGGCACGATCGGCGGCCCGATCAGCATCTACTACCACTTCGTCGTCCGCGGCGACCACAAGTTCACCTTCGCGTGGCACAACACGACGGGTGACCTGCACCACGGCTGCACGCTCGACCACGGCGTTCCCAATTGCTGGGACGACCTGTTCCCGGCCGAGCACATCCCGGCCAACGTGCAGAACGCGATCTCGTCGCTACCCGAGACCGATCTCGAGTTCGGCTCCTTCGTGAGCCTCGGCTTCGCGACGACCGGCATGCGCGACCCGATCGAGAACACGGCGCTGCTGAAGCCGAAGATCTGGGTGCCGATCCACCAGACGAACGCGGCGCTGCCGACGTCGTCGCTGCGGTTCAAGGTCGCGTACCTCTCGCAGATCGCGATCATGAAGCAGGCGGGCTTCCTGACGCCCGACCAGATCCCCGAGTACCGCTGGATGGTCGACCCCGACGACTACCTCAAGCCGATGGTGTACGACCCGAAGGACCCGCGCTGGAGGAAGAACCGGTAACTCCCGCGAGGGGCGGAGCCTGCGCGATCAGGCTCCGCCTTCACGGCTCAGCCGGTCGCAGACGAGCCGTTCCTCCGCCTGCCGGAGACGAAGCCGAGCGCTCCCAGTCCGGCGAGCATCAAGGCGTACGACTCGGGTTCCGGCACCGCGTCGCTGATGCCGACGTACTCGTTGTTCTGGAACGCAGGGACGCCGCCGGGCCGGTAATCGAACCCGTTGTTCCCCTCGACGCCGATCTCGAGCTGCGCGAGGACGTTGCCGCTGCCGAGATTGGTGGGGAAGCCTCGGTCCGCGAGGTCGGGATTCGTCTCGCCCTGCTCGAGGTCGGAATAGAAGAGCATTCGCGTTCCCGCACCTGTCGCGCCGGTCAGGTGACCGGCGTTGTCGGTGAAGCGCAGCCAGTCGCTGATCGGGCCGCCCGCGATCTCGGCGAAGCTGACGTCGCCGGCGACCACGGGCTCGGGCAGCATGTAGGTCAACGCGAGCTGCTGGCCGACGCCGACCGCGACCGACGGATCGGGCGCGAGGACACCGGCCAACGTGGTGACGGGCCCGCCGTTCACCTGAATCGTCGCGTGGCCGTTCTCGTCGAAGCGGACGAGAAACGGCCCCGCAGGCGTCAATGCAGAGAGGCCGGGAGCAGGCGTCGTCTGCGCAGCAGCGCCCATGGGCAACGCCGCGAGAAGACTGCCGACGACGGCAGTCATTCGGAGAATCGGAAGACCTCTTGGTTTCATGTCGGCTCCTTCCGGAACACTCGTTGTGCCCGGCTCACCGCGCGGAACCACGCACCGGCTTCCGCGCAGCCGGGTAGCTCGGAGCGGCCGCACAGCGGCAGACACTGCGCTCGCAGCTGCGGAGCTCGGTTCCGCTGCGATGCCGTCGACTCGAAGCGCTGTCAACTCTAGAAACGCGCCGCGAGGTGTCAATGCCGACGCCGCCCGCACCCCCGCGATCGCGGGAGTACCCGATCGGGTAGTCCGACAATCCGTGCGATGCAGGCTTCTCCTTCGATTCGTCAGCGCATGGTCATGCTCGTGCTGCTCGGCAACTTCGGCGGCGCAGTTCTGACGTTCATCTATTTCCACGAGGTCGACCCGGTCGCGGGCGGCATCGACATCGGTGCTGCCGAGCTGGCGTTCTTCGCGTTCGGCTTTTCTCTGCTGTCCGTCGTCGCGCAGCTCGCGAGCTCGCGCTGGATGCGACCGATCAACCAGGCGCGCATCGAGTCGCCGGCCCGCGCCGACGCCGGCGTCGCGCGCCGCCGGGCACTCTTGATGCCTGCGTTCATGGCGCTGCTGACGTTCACCGGTTGGGCGGCCGCCGGGCTGCTATGGGGCGTGCTGTGGCCGTTGCTGGCCGGCACCTTCGCGCTCGAGCCCGCATTGCGTCAGCTGTTCGGCATCACCTTCGTCAGCGGCATCTTCGTCGCCGCGTGCATGTTCTTCGGCGTCGAGCGCATCTGGCGCGCCGAGCTGCCGCGTTTCTTTCCCGCGGGCGACCTCAGCGCGGCGCGCGCGCCACCGCTGCGGGTGCGGCCGCGGATGCTTGCCGTGCTCCTCATCGTCAGCCTGTTGCCGATGGCAGTGCTCGCGATCGCAGCGCTCACGCGGGCGCAGGCACTGCTGCACGCCGATGCCGCGGCGTCGGCAGCGATCATCCGCAACCTCATCGCCGTCATCGCGGTGCTCGGGGTCGGCGGCGTCGTCGTGTGCGTGGGACTGGCGACGCTCGTTGCGAGCAGCATCGCCCGGCCGCTGCGCGATGTCCAGCGCGCGATGCTGCAGGTGCGCGACGGCGCGCTCGACGTGCGCTGCGCGGTGGTGTCGAACGACGAGATCGGCTCCGTCGCCGAAGGCTTCAACGGCATGGTCGACGGCTTGCGCGAGCGCGAGCGCATTCGCGAGACGTTCGGCCGCTACGTCAGCCCCGAAGTGCGCGACGAGATCCTCGCCGGCCGCATCGATGCCGGCGGCGTCCAGCACGAAGTCACGATCCTGTTCGCCGACCTGCGCGACTTCACGCCCTGGGTCGAAGCCACCCCGGCGCACGAAGTCGTGGCGGACCTGAACGCGTACTTCGGCGAGATGGAGGGTGCGATCCGCGCGTGCGGCGGCCTCGTGCTGCAGTTCATCGGCGACGAAATCGAGGCCGTCTTCGGCGCGCCCGTGTCACGCGCCGGCCATGCCGACGCCGCTGTCGCTGCGGCGCGCGCGATGCGGACGCGGCTCGCGGCGTGGAACGCCGAGCGGCGATCGTCGGGCCGGCGCGAGCTGCGCCACGGCATCGGCATCCACACCGGAACGGTGATCGCCGGCAACATCGGCAGCGGCGAGCGCCTCTCGTACGCCCTGGTCGGCGATGCCGTCAACGTCGCCTCGCGCATCCAGTCGCTCAACAAGGAGCTCGGGACGACCGTGCTGCTGAGCGGCGCCACCTGCGCCAGGCTCGCATCGACGGCCGGCTGCACGCCGCTTCCCGAGATGCAGGTGAAGGGGCACCGCGCCGCGGTGTCGGTGTACGCGCTGGCCTAGGGCCTGTTCACAGGCCTTAGGCCGCACGCTTGCGATCGTTCTCGGCGAGCGCCTTGCTGACGCCGAGCGCGAGCTCGCTCGTGAGCCGCGTGACCTTGTCCGCCTGCGCGGTCCACGCGCGCAGCTTGAGGTTGAGCGTCGGCGGCGGCGCCACGTCGCCGAGCAAGACCTCCGGCGGCGGGTCGTCGGCGACGAGCCGGTTCGACTTCGCCGTGTCGACGAGAAGCGCGACGACGTGCTGGATGTCGTCGCCGGAGTTGACGGTGACCGGGATCTCGACGCCGCGCTTTCCCGCGCTCAACGTCCAGTTCTTGACGTTGTCGCTGATCAGCCTGCTGTTCGGGACGATCATTTCGGAGTTGTCCCACTGCCGGATCCGGCTCGCGCGGATGCCGATGCGCCGCACGATCCCGGCCGCGTCGCCGACCCGGATCTCGTCGCCGACTTCGATCGGCCGTTCGAACAGCAGGATCAGCCCCGAGATGAAGTTGTTGAAGATCGTCTGCAAGCCGAACCCGATGCCGACGCCGAATGCGCCGACCAGCACGGTGATTCGCGTCAGGTCGAATCCGGCCGCGCTCACGGCGAAGAAGAAGCCGATCAGGAGGATGGCGTAGTTGACCATCGCCGAGATCGCGTACGGCACGCCGCGCGGCAGCGAAAGCTGGGGGAAGACGTCTTCCTCGAGGGCGAAGCGGACGATCCGAGAGAGCACGAACGCCAGCCAGACGACGAGGAAGAAGACGATCACGTCGCCCGCCGAAATGCGCAGCGAGCCGAGGGTCAGCTCGGCCCCCAGCAGGTCGCCCGCGACACGAAACACGGCGCCGCGCAGCGTGAAGAACTCGAGCGTCGCCGTCACCCACACCGCTGCGACGACGAAGAGCGCGAGCCGGCGCAACTTGTGGCGAATCCGCGGCCCCCGATTGCGCGCCATGTGGAGCAGGTTCAGCGGACGGAAGCGCAGCGCGAACGCGACGAAGGCGTCGAAGATCCGGAAGACGACGTAGAGGACCACGGCCGCATAGAGGCTGCGCAGCACTCCGCCGCCGAGCAGCGTCGAAAGGTTCACATAGCCCAGCACGTTCGCGACGACGGCGATGGCGAAGAACGGGAGAACGACGAGCGAGCCCATGCGGACGATCCGGTAGACGTGCCCGCGCCGCATGTCCTCGGGCGGCGGCTCGCGTCGGAGCCGCGTCGCATGGAACCAGACGAAGAACGCGAACCCGCCCAGCATCTCGAGCACGAAGAGCGGCCGGGTGAGGGGCGGCGCGCCTTCCGCGATCGCGCGCAGCTGATCGATGAAGAAAAAGACGACCAGCGCGTACAGCAGCGGATAGAGCGTGCGTGCGAACAGCCTCCGCAGGATGATCGCGGCGGGGACGAGCGCGATCGCACCGAAGATCGCGCTCAGGATCTGCGGCGTCTGCGGGTAGATGCGCGAGTTGGCGAGCAGCGCGAGGATGAGCGCGGTCGAGACGGGCAGCTCGAAGACGGTCGCCGGCTCGGCCAGCTGCGGATTCGCCTGGACGAGCGGCCGTGCCCGATGGCGCAGATAGAGCAGCGCCGCCGCGAAGAACACGAAGACGACGCCGTGCACGATCAGCCGATCGGCGTTGCGCGCGGCGAACGCGCTCAACCCCTGCACCTGCGCCCGGACCGAATCGCGGATGTTCTTGCGCGACCCCGTTTGCGTCCACAGCTCCGCTCTCCAGATCGGAGGGCCGTCCTGCACGAGGAGATGGCCGACGAGGGCATCGCGCCGTGCGGCGATCGTCTTCACTGCATCGTCGGCGCGGCGCTGTTGCTCGGCGACCCTGCTTTCGAGTTGCAGGACGCGCGACTGTTCGACCGCGATCGCCCGCCCTGCGCTGCCGACCGACGCCAGGATCGCTTCGGCGCGCGCACGGATTTCCGCCGGCGCTTCGGCGCCGCGCAACTGCTCGAGCGTGTTCTGCCAGCGTTCGCTCAGCGGCCCGAGGCGGCCGAGGTCGTCTTCGAGCTTGCGCGCACGGGCACCGAGCCGATCTCGCCAGGGCGCGAGATCCTTCGTCAAGGTTCTCCAGTCCGCCTCGAAGCTCCTGAGCTTGTCGAGCGAGGTCGAGCCTTCGACGGTTTGCGCCGTCTCGTCGAGCCTGGCGTCGATCTCGTCGGTCAGCGCCGGCAGGTCGCGCGCGATCGCCTGCGTCGCCGGATCCGGCGACGCGTCGGCCGCGATCTCGCTCAGCGTCGAAGCAGCGCTCTCGGCCTGCCCGACGACGTCGGAGAGCGGAATCGCCGCGATCGGCGTGGCCGCGGACGCGCTCGCGGCGGCCTGCGCGGAAGTGCCTTGCGCCCACGCGGAAGAGGTCGCGATGCAGGCAGCAGCCAGCAAGGCGACGCAGCAGGTTGTTGTTCTTGTCATGTCGGATGGCGCCGGGCCTGGTGCGGCTCCTCTCGCGTTGTCGCACGACTCGGCTGACCCTGAGGTCGACCCGGTTGCGTGCCGCTGCCCCGCGCCGGCACCCGCGCAGCGAGAATCACGCTCGAGGGGCGATGAAACGGCGATGCAGCGAAACGACTTCCATTGGCTCCGACGCGCGGCCGTCGTCGCGCTCGTCGGGGCGGTCTGCGGCTGCAGCTCGCCGCAGCCGCCCCGAGACGCACCACGGGAGACGATCCCGTCCGTCGCGCCGAGCGCGCCGGACGATGTGCTGTCCGCCGACATGATCGCCCGCCTGAACCCGCAGATTTCCCCCGCGGTGGCGCGCGCGATCGAGTTCGTGCTGCGGCAGCCGTCCGACCATCCGCGAGCCGCCGTGCTGGACTTCTCCGCGCACTCGAGCACGCCGCGATTCCATCTCGTCGACCGGATGAGCGGGCGCGTGCTGCAGAGCTTCCGGGTGGCGCACGGGCACGCGTCCGAAGGCCCGCGCAACGACGGCTACGCGGAGGTGTTCTCCAACGTTCCCGACAGCAACACCAGCAGCCTCGGCCTCTACCGGACGGCCGAGACCTACATCAGCGCGGTCTATCCGGGGCTCGCGATGCGCATGGACGGCCTCTCGCCGACGAACTCGAATGCCCGGTCGCGATTCATCGTGATTCACGCGGCCAAGTACATGGAGCCCGAGCCGTCGAAAGGAAAGAAGGCGTGGCGACCCGGCCTCAGCGACGGCTGCTTCGTCTTCTCGAAAGCCGACCGCGACGCCGTCGTGTCGAGTCTCGAAGGCGGTGCGCTGATCTATGCCATCTACGAGAAGCCGTGAGGCGGGCGGTGCTCGGCATTAGCGCAAGTTCTTCGTCAGGAACGCCTCGACGCGCGTCCAGAAGTCGATCCGGTTGTCTGCCCGCAGCCAGCCATGGCCTTCGTCGCCATAGACGATCCACTCGGGCTCATGGCCGTTGGCACGAAGCGCCTCGCGCATGCGAATGCCGTGCTCGATTGGCACACGCCGGTCCTGAGCTCCGAATGCCAGGAAGATCGGTATCCGGATCTCGGCGGCACGTTCGGCCGGGGCGGCCTTTCTCAGCAACTCGGCATCCTTGACGGGGTCGCCAAGCAGCATCGGCGTTGAGAACTCGCGCATCTCACGGTCGTAGTCGTTCACCCAGCTGTTTGCGAACAACAATCTCGGATCGGTGACGGCGACGAAGGCAACGCCGCAGCGATACAGCTCCGGATACCGGATCGCTCCCATCAAGGTCGCGTACCCGCCGTAGCTGCCGCCGGCAACGCAGATCCGCTTCGGGTCGGCGATGCCCTTGCTGGCCGCCCAGCGCACGGCGTCGGCGACGTCGTCCTGCATCGTCGTCTCCCAGTTCTTCCAGCCCTTCTGGAAGTGGTCGAACCCAAAGCCCGTGCTGCCGCGAAACTCGGGCTCGATCACAACGAAGCCGCGCGACGCGAGAAACTGCGCTTCGGCGTCCCACTTCCATTGCGTCCCCCGCAACCACGGACCGCCGTGAACCAGGACGACCGCCGGCCGGGGTCGGTCTGTCTTCTGCGGAGGCGTCGTCACCCAGACCGGCAGGTCTTCGCCATCGCGCGCCTGGATGCGATGAAGGTCGAGGGTTGCCATCCGTCGCGCGTCGATCGCGGGCCGCACGCTGCCCACCGAGGCCCACTCGCGCGTCCTTTGACGGTAGATCCAGAACTCGCCCGGAGCGCGATCCGAAAACGAGTGCACG
>Ga0207657_10003490_pt1 | contig 16782 bp, 13 predicted proteins | sample KBSC33metaG_FD_184316 | JGI IMG/M metagenome (GOLD analysis project Ga0207657, IMG submission 184316) | Corn rhizosphere microbial communities from Kellogg Biological Station, Michigan, USA - KBS C3-3 metaG (SPAdes) (version 2) | ecosystem: Host-associated > Plants > Roots > Rhizosphere > Soil ... | reverse complement strand
CCCGCCGCGCCGGCCAGCCCGGCCAGCAACCCCTGGCCCGGTGCCGAGCCCACCGCGTCCGCGGCCAGGTCCGCCACCGCCTGCGCGCCGAGACCGCCCAGGCTCAGGTACCGGCCCGGCGGTCCCGCCAGCGAGGCGGCCAGCCGGTCCAGCTCCGCCGATCGCGGCGACGGCCGGAAGCACGCGATGAGGGCCACCGGGAGGTACTCGGCCCGGCGCCCCAGCGCGGCCAGCGTCAGCAGGCTCGACGCGTCGGCCCACTGCAGGTCGTCCACGCCGATCACCAGCGGCCCGGCCAGCGCGAGCTCCTCCACCAGGTCGGCGAGCGCGTCCACCACCCGGAACCGCAGGCCCGGGTCGCTGGTCACCGTGATCGGGTTGCGTTCCCCGGTACCGCCGGACAACAGCTCCCCGATGGCCGCCCGCCGGGGATCCGTCGCGGACCTGGTGCAGCCGAACACTCCGGTCATAAGGCCGAACGGTCGCATGCCTTCCAGCTCTTCCGCCCGGCCCGCCGCTACCTGCATGCCACGCTGCCGCGCGTCTTCGAGCGCCACGCCCAGCAGCCGGGTCTTGCCGATGCCGGCCTCGCCCTCGATGAGGACGACGGCGCGCCGACCGGATTCGACCAGGTCCAGCGCTTCTGTAAGCACCGCGATCTCCGCCTCGCGGCCGCGGATCGCGGACACCTGCGCAAGCGTACTCGCCGCCCCCGCGCCGGTCAGGGCAATAGCCGGCAACCGGCATATACCGCCCGCCAGAACCCGGATCGGCCCTTGTCATGAATGTGGCACTCTGCACCAAGGGATGTGCACGTTGTCACATTCATACGCGCGCCCAGCGTCCAGGGCCCCAGCCGTCGCCCGTCCGCGAACCACTCCCGGCACCCATCCCACCGGCCCCTCAAGCCCCAAGCCCGATTCCATGAATGTGGCGCTCTACTGAATCTTTGGGGTAGAGCGCCACTTTCACTGAATTCCCGAGGGCTGCGGCCTCCGGCCGCGAGCGGGCCGGGCGGGGCGCCCGGCGCGTCCGGTGGCGCCCGCGTGACCAGCGGGTGCCAGGTGGCGCTTGAGCTGCGAGGGGCGGGGGAGCGTAAGCGTAGAACACCGCGAGCCGTCACACCGCAGGCACGAGGGTTCCCGCACCGCCGCTTCCAGGGCCGCGGCGAGCTCCGGCTGTTTCTCCCGGAGCAGCCCGCGCACGAAACGCTGGTTTTCCCACGCCCGGTAGTAGGTCATCATGCTGCCTCAGCATGACCGCGGCGCGGACGAAAGACATCCGCAGACCGGCTGATACGTACCAGCCGGCCTGCGGAGCATCCGCCTCAGGCGTGGTCCGCGGACGGGCCGCGCACCTCGCTGGCACACGAGGCCGAGGCGCGGCCCGCCGGCCCCGGACCGGGCCGCCGCGCGAACGCGGCCAGCCAGAGGGCCGCCGGCCGTCCCAGGTAATAGGCGGGCGAGTTGACCCGCCGGGTACGAGTGCTGGTTGTCATCAGATCCTCCAAGGGTTTACGCGCGCGCGGCGCGCGCCGGCGCCAGCTGGCGCAGGTAGGCGAGGGCGGTGATCGGCGCGGCGCCGGTCCCGCCGTAGTGGGCGGCCATGTCGAAGTCGAACTCCGGCGCCCGGCGGAAGCCGAGCCGGTCGTACAGGGCGATGGCGTCGGTCATGAAGCTGGCCGTGTGGAACGCGAACACCGGCACGCCGGACTCCCGCGCGAGGCGCTCGTTCGCGGCGATCAGGGCGCGCGCGACACCGTGCCCGCGCGCGTCGGGGTGGACGGCGAGTGCGCGCCCGCTGGCCCAGCCGGACGGCCAGCCCAATCCCTGGGCCGATGCGTCCGGGTAGAACGCCCCGAACCCGCGGATCCGGCCGTCCGCCTCGACCACGATCAGGTGCCCGTGGCGGGCGTGCGTGTCCAGGTCGAGCAGGTCGGCCAGGTACGGCGAGAAGACGTCCCGCGCGATCAGGTCGGCGTACTGGAGGTACGCGGCGATGATGACGCGCCGGATCTCCGGGTAGTCGGCGGGCACCGCGTCGCGGACGAGCGGCGCGCTATGCGGCCGGACCGCGGCGGCCGCGGCGACCGCGGGGACCGCGGCCACCGCCACGGCCGTGTCGGATACAGACATGACGCAAGGTCCTTCGTGTCGTGAGTGAGTCGCTCAGAGCACGACACGGCCCGGGCGGATGTTCACGCCGCCGGCCGGGAGTTTGCGAAAGCCCCGGGGTCACGCCTCGAGTTCGGCGGCCCGGGCCGCGGCCTCGCGCCGGGTGGCCACGCCGAGCTTGGCCAAGATGGCCGAGACATGGTGGTCCACGGTGCGGGTCGACACCACCAGCCGCTGCGCGATCTCCGCGTTCGACAGCCCGGCCGCGACCAGCCGGAGGATTTCCAGCTGGCGATCGGTGAGCCCGGCCGGGTTGGTCAGGGTGCCCGGCTGCGGCCGGCGCGGCAGCCGCGCGACACCAAGGCCCCGAAGCCGCCTGCGCACCAGCGCCACCGCCGGCGCCGCGCCGAGGCCGTCGAGGATCGTCAGCGCCTCCAGACAGGGCTCGACCTGGCCGGATTCGGCGAGCGCCAGGGCCTGCTCGTACGGGTCGCCCGCCGTGAGCCACGCGTCCGCCGCCGAACGCCAGTCGCCGCGCAGCGCCGCGGCGTACGGCTCGGGGCAGCCGGCGAAGGGCGCGGCGGGGTAGCCGAGCCGGCCCAGGTACAGCAGCAGCTCGCCGCGCTGGACGGCCATGCCGGGCCGGTCCGTGCGCTCCAGCAGCAAGCCCGGGTAGGGCCCGGCCCGGCCGTGGTCGCCGGTCAGCCACGCCTGCTCGAGGTGCGCCAGGCCGGTCGGAACCAGCCACTCCAATACGTCGGCCGTTGCCGCGTGGCGGGCCGCGCGCGCGAGCCACTCCGGGGTGTCCGCGCTGCCCTGCCGCACCAGCACCCGGGCCAGCACGGGAACCGTCTCGCGGCCGATCATGCCGGGGTCGTCCTGCCCGTCCAGCAGGTCCCGCAGCGCGGCCTCGGCCTGCGCCCACTGGCCGCGCATCAGCGCCAGCCGGGCCCGGCGGGCGGCGAACATGTAGCCGTGAACGCGGAAGTCCCGGTCGCGGCCGAAGCTCTCCGCCTGCTCGAGGTAGCCGAACGCCTCGCGGTACTCGCCGAGCCGCCACAGGCCCTCGATGAGGTTGTAGTAGGCCCGCATGACGTACTCGTGGTTGTCCAGCTCGGCCGCCTGCGCCATGCTAGCCAGCAGGTCCTCGCACCCGCGCAGGTCGCCCAGCTGCAGCAGCGCGGACCCCCGGTAGTTGCGGCACAGCGCGGCCACGCTGGCGGCCCCGCACCGTTCGGCGATGCCGAGCGCCTCGTCCAGGTACGGCAGCCCGTCCGCCTCCCGGTCGATGACCACGAGCAGGCCGCCGAGGTTCAGGGTGGCCAGCGCGTTCTGGTAACTGTCGCCGAGCGGGCGGGCCAGCTCGAACGCGCGCTCGGCCGACGCGCGCGCGGCGGCGGTGCGCTCCGTCAGCCATTGCTGCCGGGACAGCGTGACCAGGGCCCGGACGAGCCTGGTGTCGTCACCGTCCTGCTGCCACAGCTCGGCGGCGGTGGCGGCCGCCGCCACCGCGAAGTGCAGCTGGTTGCTGTTGGACAGCGCCCACGAGTACGCCTCGCCGAGAGCCGCCCGCCGGGCGGTCGACAGCCGGTGCCCGCGCGCCAGGACCTGGGCGTAGCAGGCCGCCGCCTGCCGGTGCGCGCCGACGCGGGCGGCGGCCTGCGCCGCCTCCTCGCCGTGCGTGATGACGGCAGTGTCGTCGCCGGCCTCCACCGCGTGGTGCAAGATCCGGAACGGGTCGCTGTCCGGGCCGGTGAGCAGGGCGCACAGCACGTCCGCGTTCAGCTCCAGCCGGACGCTGGCCGGCAGTGACTCCGCGACCGCCCGGCGGGCGAGTTCGTGCCGGAACGCCACGAGGTCACCCCGCACCTCCACCACGCCGGCCCGCTCCGCCTCGGCGACCGGCGTTAGGTCGCCGACCAGGACGCGGAGCAGGCCCACCTCGGCGCCGGACGGTATGACCGCCAGCCGGTCCAGCGCCGTCTGCGCCGCCTGGCTCAGCGTGCGCACCCGGGCCAGCACCGCGTCGACGACGGTCGGCGGCACCACCGAACCCGGGCTGGCCAGCACCTCGCTGACGTAGAACGGATTGCCGCCGGTGAGCTCGAACAGCTCGCCCGGATCCAGGCTCGTCGGGGCGGCCATCGCGCGGACCGCGTCCGCGGTGAGCGACGTCAGCCGCAGCCGGCTGGCCGCCGTGCTGCCGAGCGCGCCGAGCACCCCGCGCAGCGGATGGTCCCGGGCCAGGGCGTCGTCGCGGTAGGTCATCAGCAGCACGGCCGGCAGGCCCTGCACCCGGGTACCGAGGTAGCGCAGCACGTCGAGGGTCGCGCCGTCGGCCCAGTGGACGTCCTCGACCACGAGCACGGCCGGTGACGGCGGCGCGGCCAGCTCGTCGCACACGGCCGCGAACACGAGGTCGGGATCAACCTCCGGGGACAGCGCCGCGGCCAGCGGTCCGCCCGCGGCCGACCGGGCCGCGTCCCGCAGCGGGCCCAGTGCCCGCGGCGTGAGCAGGTCCTCGCACGCTCCGGCCAGCACCCGCGCGCGGCCGGCCGCCGCGGACAGGAAGGCCTTGATCAGGCTGGTCTTGCCGACGCCGGCTTCGCCGAGCACGAGTACGGCCGAACCCCGTCCCGTGCCGGCGCGTGCCACGGCCGTGCCGAGCATCTCCAGCTCAGCTTGCCGCTCCAGCAGAGACGGCGTCACGCGCATCATTGTCGCATCGGGCCAGCGGATCGGTAAGGGCCCGTGGACCCCGCTTCCGCCTGCGGCCGGCGGCGCGCGGCAGCGCCACCGCGGCCAGCACGCCGACCGCGGCCAGCCCGGCGGCCAGCCACATCGCGGGCACGAAGCCGGCGGTGAAGTCCGCGCGCGAGGCGTAGCCGCCGTGCCCGGCGAAGACCAGGCCCAGCACCGCCACCCCGAACACGACGGCCAGCTCGCGGAGGGCGGTGGCCGCTCCCGACGCCTGACCCTGCTCCTCCGGCGTGACGGCCGACAGCATCGCGGTGGTCAGCGGCGCGAAGAACACCGCGACCCCCGCGCCGGCCAGGGCCAGCGGCGCGACCAGCAGGCCGTAGGGCACGTCCGGCGTCACCACGGCGGCCAGCCAGCCCAGCGCGACCGACTCCAGGGCCAGACCGCAGATCATCAGCGGCCGGAAGCCGATCCGGTCCGTGATCACTCCGCCGGCCGGCGCGAGCAGTAGCGGCATCACCGCCATCGGCAGCGTGCGCAGGCCCGCCTGCACCGGGGTCGTACCGGTCCCGGCCTGCAGCAGCTGGGTGATCAGGAACAGCGCGCCGAATACCGCGGCGTACATGGCCAGGCAGGCCAGCGCGCCGGCGGTGAACACCCGGCTGCGGAAGAAGCGCATCGGCAGCATCGGGGCCGGCGTCCGCATCTCCCACCACACGAACAACGCCAGCAGCGCCACCCCGCCGCCCAGCGCGAGCGAGGTCTCTGCGCTCGTCCACCCCGCCGCTCCGGCCCGGATCACCGCCCAGACCACGCCGGACAATCCGGCGCTGCCCAGCGCGACACCGGCCAGGTCCAGCGGGCGCCGCGGGCCGTAGGTCTCGGCGAGCCGCACCCGGGCCAGCGGCATCAGCACCAGGCCGAGCGGCACGTTCAGCCAGAAGATGGCGCGCCAGCCGACGCTGCCGGTCAGGACGCCGCCCGCCAGCGGGCCGAGCGCGGCCCCCAGGCCGCCGATCCCGCCCCAGGCGCCGAGCACGGTGCCGCGCCGCCCGGGCGGCGTCACCGCCGCGAGCATCGTCAGGGTCAGCGGCGTGAAGATCGCGCCGCCCACCCCTTGGACCGCCCGGGCCGCCACCAGCGCGCCGATCGTCGGCGCCAATGCGGCGGCTGCCGACCCCGCGGTGAAGACCGCCACGCCGATCGTGAACATCCGCCGCCGGCCGAACCGGTCACCCAGCGCGCCGCCGGTCAGCAGCAGCACGGCGAAGCTCAGCGTGTAGGCGTTCACCGTCCACTCCAGGCCGGCGGCCTGGGCCCCGAGGTCGGTCCGGATGGCCGGCAGCGCGATCGCCACCACCAGCCGGTCCAGCGTGAACGCGAACAGCGCCAGCGACGTGATCGCGAACGTCCAGTACAACCGGGAATTCATGGCCAGCCTCCAGGTGATCGACAGCACCGGGAGCACGTCGCGGCCGTCCGCCGTGTTCACGTAGGTGCCGGCCGCGCCTTACGGATAGGCAGCCGCGCCGCTATGAATAGGCAGCGCTCACCGATGAGGCGGCCGGGGCCCCGGCGCGACGCTCGGCTCATGAACACCGAAGCATGTGCCGGGCTCTGCACCGAGCAGGGCATGGCGGCCGCGCACGCCGCGTATCACGCTCGCCTGCTCGCCCGCGCCCGCCGCGTCGTCGTCGACCCCGACCTGGCCGAAGATGTCGTCCAGGAAGCCTTCCTGCGGGCCTGGCGGGCCTGCGCGTCGTTCGATCCCGAGGGCGGCCCGCTGGTGAACTGGCTCCTCGTCATCACCGGCAACACCGCCATCGACATGGTCAAGGCGCGGGTCCGGCGACCTCCGCTGACGTCCGTCCCGGCCGACGAGAACGCACCCGCCGGCGGGCTCAGCGACATCGACCGGCTGATCCTGCGCTCCGAGCTGCGAGACGCCCTGGGCAGCATCGGCGCCCGCCACCGGGACGCGGTGATCGAGACGGTGCTGCGCGACCGCCCCTACGCCGATGTCGCCGCCGAGCTCGGCGTCGCGCCCGGCACCCTGCGGACCCGGGTCCACTACGGGCTCAGGCGGCTGCGCTGCGCGCTGGAAACCGCGGACGCCGCCGCCTAAAATCGGGACACAAGCATCGGCCACCGGCGGGTAATGGCATCCGGCTTGAAGGAAAAGCAATGTCCCGAACGGACTGGGCTCACGCGCTGGCCCACCACGTACTCGCCCGGCCCGGGGAAGCGTGACTCCGCTCATCGACCGGCACCGCGAACGCGGGCTGCTGGACCGGCTCGTGGACGCGGTCCGGGCCGGCGAGAGCAAAGTGCTGGTGCTGCGCGGGGAGCCTGGCGTAGGCAAGACCATGCTGCTGGACTATCTGACCCGGCGGGCCCAGGGATGCCATCTGCTGCGTGCGGCGGGTGTGCAGTCGGAGATGGAGCTGGCGTTCGCCGGCCTGCATCAGCTCTGCGCGCCGTTGCTGGTCCGGATGGACCAGCTGCCGGTGCCGCAGCGGGACGCGCTGCGGATCGCGTTCGGCCTGTCCGCCGGGCCGCCGCCGGACCGGTTCCTGGTCAGCCTGGCCGTGCTGAGCCTGGTCTCGGAGGTGGCGGGGGAGCGGCCGCTGGTCTGCGTGGTGGACGACCACCAGTGGCTGGACCGGGCCTCGGCGCAGGCGCTGGGGTTCGTGGCGCGGCGGCTGGCGGCCGAGCCGGTCGCCATGGTGTTCGCGGCGCGCGATCCGGGTGAGGAACTAGCCGGGCTGCCGGAGCTCGACGTGGCCGGGCTGCACGAGGCCGACGCGCGGGCGCTGCTGGACTCGGTGCTGACCGGGCCGCTGGACGAGCGGGTGCGGGATCAGATCGTGGCCGAGACGCGCGGAAACCCGCTGGCCCTGATCGAGCTCCCGCGGGGGCTGTCGCCGGGGCAGCTGGCGGGCGGATTCGGCTTGCCGGGCGCGGCGCCGTTGTCGGGCCGGATCGAGGAGAGCTTCGGCCGCCAGCTCGACGCCCTGCCGCCGCCGACCCGGATGCTGCTGGCGCTGGCGGCGGCGGACCCGTCCGGCGACCCCGCGCTGGTGTGGCGGGCGGCCGGGCGGCTGGGGATCGGCTTGCCGGCGGCGACGGCGGCGGAGGAGGCCGGCCTGGCCGACTTCGGCGCCCGGGTGCGCTTCCGGCATCCGCTGCTGCGCTCGGTGGCCTACCAGTCGGCGTCGGCGGCGGACCGGCAGGCCATTCACGTGGCGCTGGCCGAGGTGACCGATCCGGCCGTCGACCCGGACCGCCGCGCCTGGCATCGCGCTCAGGCCGCGGCCGACCCGGACGACGAGGTCGCGGATGAGCTCGAGCACTCAGCGGGCCGGGCGCAGGCCCGCGGCGGCCTGGCCGCCGCGGCGGCGTTCGCCGAACGCTCGGCCCTGCTGACCACCGATCCGGCGCGCCGCGCCGAGCGTACGCTGACCGCGGCCCACCTCAACCTGGAGGCGGGCGCTTTCGGCGCGGCGGCCGAGCTGCTGGCGGCGGCGGGGGATCAGGTTTCCTGGCCGCTCGACGAGCTGCAGAGCGCCCGGCTCGACCTGCTGCGCGGGCAGCTCGTCTTCGCCTCGGGCCTGGGCAGCGAGGCGCCGCCGATGCTGCTCAAGGCGGCCACCCGGCTCGAGCCGCTCAACCTTGCCCTGGCCCGCGAGACCTACCTGAGCGCGTGGATGGCGGCGCTGTTCGCCGGCCGCCTGGCGGGCTCCGGGGACCTGCTGGAGGTCTCCCGCGCCGCCCGGGCCCTGCCGCCCGCGGATCCTCCCGATGCGGCCAGCCTGGTCCTCGACGGCCTGACCCTGCTGGTCACCGACGGGCTGGCCGCGGCGGCGCCGACGTTGCGGCAGGCCGTCGGCGCCTTCTCCGGCACCGGCATCACCGCGGATGAAGCCATCCGGTGGGGCTGGTTCGCTCAGGCGGCCGCCAGCGCCCTGTGGGACGACGACGACTGGCGGGCGATGCTGCTCCGGCAGGTCCAGCTCGCCCGGGACGTGGGCGCGCTCGACCAGCTGCCGATCATGCTGGCCGCGCTGGGCACGGCCGTCGTGTGGTGCGGCGACTTCGCCGGTGCCGCGTCCCTGATCGCCGAGGCCGACGCGGTCTGCGAGGCGACCGGGACCCGGGCCGCCCCGTTCACCGCCATATTGCTCGCGTCCTGGCGGGGCCGGGAGGCCGAAGCCGCCCCGCTGATCGAGGTCACCATCGCCGAGGCCACCGCCGGGGGACAGGGCATCGCGGTGACCTACGCGCGCTGGGCGGCCGCCGTGCTCGGCAACGGCCTTGGGCGCTACCCGGAGGCCCTGACCGCGGCCCGGCAGGCCAGCGAGGACATGCCCGGGCTCTACATGTCCATGTGGGCGCTGCCCGAGCTGATCGAAGCGGCCGTGCGCAGCGGGAACACCCAGCTGGCCGCCGATGCGCTGCTCCGGCTGGCCGGCATCACCCAGGCCGGCCAGGCCGGGTTCGGGCTGGGAATCGAGGCGCGCTCGCGCGCGCTGCTGAGCGAGGGCGAGACCGCCGAGCGCCTCTACCGCGAGGCGATCGACCGGCTCGGACGTACTGCGCTGCGGCCCGAACTGGCCCGCGCGCACCTGCTCTACGGCGAGTGGCTGCGCCTCCAGAACCGGCGTGCCGACGCTCGCGAGCAGCTGCGGATCGCCCACGACATGTTCACCGCGATCGGCGCCGAGGCGTTCGCCGAACGCGCCCGGAGCGAGCTGGCGGCGGCCGGCGAGACGGTCCGCCGGCACACGGTCGAGACACGCGCCAGCCTCACCGCGCAGGAAGCGTCCATCGCCAGGCTCGCCGTGGCCGGGCGGACCAACCCGGAGATCGGCGCCCAGCTGTTCCTGTCCGCCCGGACGGTCGAATGGCACCTGCGCAAGGTGTTCGGCAAGCTCGGCATCAGCTCGCGCCGGGACCTGCGCCGGGCCCTGGACGGCCTCGGACCGGAAGGCTAAGTCTCGATCACCCGGCCTTGATCTGGGTGCGCAGCGCCTTCAGCGCGGCCACGTAGATCTCGGAGAAGGTGGGGAACGGCTGGATGACGTCGCGCAGCACGTCGAGCGGGACGCGGGCGCGGATGGCCAGGGTGGCCTGCTGCAGCCACTCACCCGCCTCGGGACCCAGGGCGTGGGCGCCGGTCAGCCGCTCACCGTCGGACAGCAGCGTCATGAAGCCCTTGGACTCGGCGTAGGCGTGGGTGTACGTCTCCGTCTTGGCCACCTCGGACAGCTTGGCGGTCCCGCTGAACGGGGCCTCGGACGCGCCGACGGCGGCGGCCTGCGGGTCGGTGTAGACCACGTCCGGGACGGCCTCGTAGTGGGCCTCGCGCGGCTCGCCCAGGAGGTTCGAGGCCACGACCTCGCCCTGGTACTTGCCCACGTGGGTCAGCAGCCGGATCCCGGTGACGTCGCCGATGGCCCACAGCCGCTCCCCGACGCGCAGGTTCGCGTCGACCGGCACTCCGTGCGGCCCGGCGGTGACCCCGACCGTGTCCAGGCCCTCGGGCAGCCGCGGGCGCCGGCCGGTGGCCACGAGCAGGCGGTCGCCGCGCAGTTCCCGCCCGTCGCCCAGGGTCAGGACGTAGTCCTCGCCGTCACGGCGGGCGGCGGTCGCGTGCACGCCGAGGATCAGCTCGATGCCGTCCCGGCGCAGTTCCTCGCCGAGCGCGTCGCCGAGCGGCTTGGGCTCACGGGCCAGCACGTGGTCCGCGCCCTCGACCAGGGCGACCTCACCGCCCAGGCGGTGCACGGCCTGGGCCATCTCGGCGCCCACCGGGCCGCCGCCCAGGATCAGCAGGCGGCGCGGGACCGCCTTCATCCCGGTCACCTCGCGGTTGGTCCACACCCCGTCCAGCTCGCGCAGGCCCGGGACCGGCGGTATCACCGGATCCGATCCGGTCGCCAGCACCACGTCGCGGGCCGTGTAGCGCCGGCCGGCTACCTCGACCACGCCCGGGCCGGCCAGCCGGCCGGTGCCGCGGATCAGGTCGATGCCGTTGTCCGCCAGCCACCGCGCCTGCCCGGCGTCGGAGTAGTTCGAGACCATGTAGTCCCGGTAGGCCAGCGCGGCCTTGACGTCCACCTGCGCGGTGGCCGCCGCCTCGATCGCGCCGTGCACGGCCTCGCCCGGGCGCAGCAGGGTCTTGGACGGGATGCAGGCGTAGTAGGAACACTCGCCCCCGGCCAGTTCCCGCTCGACCACGGCGACCTTGAGGCCGCCGCCGGCCAGCTCCCCGGCACAGTGCTCGCCGGGCGAGCCGCCTCCCAGCACGACCACGTCGTAGTCGTAGTCGCTCATGTGTCCGCGCCCTCTCCGGCCGCCTCGTCCGCCATGTACCGGGCGTACCAGGCCGGCCAGTCCGGGTCGGCCTTTCCGGTCTCCTGCTCGTACCTGCCGTGCGCCGCCTCGGCCCGGCGCAGCGCGTCCGCCAGCCCGTCCACCGAGTCGTACACCGCCAGCGCCGAGGTCGCCCGGCCCGGCAGCCGGGTGGTCACCTCCTGCACGAACCAGGAGTTGCCGTCGGGGTCGGCGAACGACACCCAGGACCCGTAGGTCTGGCGCTCGGGCGCCGGGCCGACCACCCGGCCGGTGGTCCCGGCGTGGTGGAACACCCCGCCGGCGTCGTGGAACACCTCGCTGACATCCACGCCGTGGCCGGCCAGCTCGGCCCGGGCCGCGTCGATGTCCCCGGTCACCAGCTGCAGGCCCTCGGTCGAACCCGGCGCCGCCGAGGTGACCCCGGTGCCGAAGATGACCGCGCAGGCCGACCCCGGCGGGGTCAGCTGCACCACCCGGAAATCCGGGCCGGTCGCGAAGTCGGCGTCCAGCCGCCACCCCAGCCCCTGATAGAACGCCTTGGCCCGGTCTACATCCGACACCGGGATCACCACGACCTCAAGCCTGAAATCCATGGCACTACTCCTTGTCCGTCCATTACCTCTAGCATCATCCACCATGACCACACCGCTGACCGGAACGGTCGCCCTGATCACCGGCTCGAGCAGCGGGATCGGAGCCGCCACCGCCCGCAGGCTCGCCGCCGAGGGAGCGGCCGTGGCCCTGGTCGCGCGGCGCCGCGACCGGCTCGACGAACTCGCCGCGACGATCACCGGCGCGGGCGGGACCGCGCTCGTCGTCGAGGCCGACGTGACCAGCGAGGAGCAGGCAGCGGCCGCGGTGGAGCGGACGCTGGCCGAACTGGGCCGGCTCGACACCCTGGTCAGCAACGCCGGCATCATGCTGCTGGGGCCGGCCCTGGACACCCCGGTCGCCGAATGGGACCAGATGGTCGCGGTCAACGTGCAGGGCATGCTCTATGTCGCCCACGCCGCGCTGCCGCACCTGGTGCGCGCCGCCGCGGACTCGCCCCGCGGCGTCGCGGACCTGGTCACGATCAGCTCCACCGCCGGGCGCGTAGCCCGCCCGGGCAGCAGCGTCTACAACCTGGCCAAGTTCGGCGCCAACGCGTTCACCGAGGCGCTCCGCCAGGAGATGATCGGCCACCGGGTCCGGGTGAGCGTGGTCGAGCCGGGCACGGTCGACACCGAGCTGGCCTCGCACCTGCGGCCCGCCATCCGGCAGGCCGCGCAGGGCCAGATCGAGTCGATCGAGCCGCTGCAACCGGAAGACATCGCCGACGCGGTGGCCTACATCGTGACCCGCGACCGCCGGATAGCGGTCAACGAGATGCTCGTCCGCGCCAGCGAGCAAACCTGGTAACCAGGCCGGGCGGGGTCTACTATCCGGCTGGTGAGCTCCCTGGATGTGCTGGCCGGCCGCCTGCCCGACGGCACGATAAGCACCGACCCGCAGACCCTGCGCCAAAGCGCCGCCGATTGCTGGCCGCTGGCGCTGCTCCGCCGGGTCCGCGGCGACGACCTGCCCGAACCCGCCGCGGTCATCTCCCCGGCCACCACCGGGGAAGTCGCCACGGTCCTGGCCTGGGCCAGCCAGACGGGCACCGCGGTCGTCCCGAGGGGGGCGGGCTCCGGCGTCTGCGGCGGGGCCACGGCGGACAGCGACGCCGTCGTCCTGGACCTGTCCCGGATGGACCGCATCGGCGAGGTCGACGTCATCTCCCATACGGTCGAGGTCCAGGCCGGGGTGCGCGGCGACCGCCTCGAGCAGGAACTGGCCAAGCTCGGACTGACCACCGGCCATTACCCGCAGTCGATCGCGATCTCCACGGTCGGCGGCTGGATCGCCGCGTCGTCGGCCGGGCAGGCCTCCACCGGGTTCGGCGCGATCGAGGACATACTGCTCGGGCTGACCGCCGTCCTGCCGGACGGCGAGATCCTGCGCCTGCGCCCGGTGCCGCGCTCGGCCGCGGGCCCGGACCTGAGAAGACTCCTCGTCGGCTCGGAAGGCACGCTGGCCGTCGTCACCGAGGCGACCCTCGCCTGCCGGGCTCGCCCCACGGCCTGGGACTGGCTGGCCTTCGGCTACCCGGACTTCACGACCATGGCTGAGGCCCTCAAGGACGTCAGGCGCGCCGAGACCGGCGCGGCCGTCCTGCGCGGGTACGACGAGACCGACGCCCAGCTGGGCTTCGGCGCCCTGAACCACACGACCGGGTGCGTGGCGCTGGCCGGCTTCCCGGCCGGCCCGCCCGGCCTGGACGCCAGGAAACAGTCCGCCATCGCGATCCTGCGCACCAACGGGACCGAACTCGGCGCCCGCTACGGCGAGCACTGGTGGCAGCACCGAAACGACGCGGTGCAGACCTTCGCGCAGATCATGGGGCCGGAGCGAACGTTCGGCACCGGGGTGATCGTGGACACGATGGAGATCGCCGGGCTCTGGTCCGCGGTCCCGCGCCTCTACGAGAGCATCAGAGCCGCCCTGTCCGCGCACGCCCAGGCGGTGGCCTGCCACCTGTCCCACCTGTACCCGTCCGGCTCGTCGCTGTACTTCACGTTCCTGATCACCGGCGCCGACGACCACGAGGCAGAAACCGCCTACCACGCCGCCTGGCAGCAGGCCGCGAAGAGCTGTACCGAAGCCGGCGGCACGATCACCCACCATCACGGCGTCGGCCGTCTCAAGGCGCCGTTCCTCGCCCAGGACCTCGGCGAGACCGGAACCGCCGTGCTGAACACCATCAGGGCCGCGCTCGACCCCGCCGGAATCATGAACCCGGGAGGACTGCGGCCATGACCAGCCCGTTCGGCCCGCTCGTGCTCATCGCCAACCCCAACGCCGGCCGCGGCGGCACCGCCAGAGCGCTACCCGCCATCGAAAGCGTGCTCACAGAAAAGAACCTCGCCTACCGCGTCGTCCGCACCACCCATCCCGGCCACGCCACCGAGGCCGCCCGCCAGGCCCTGAACAACGGCGAGCGCTACCTGGTCGCGGTGGGCGGCGACGGCACCGTGCACGAGGTCGTCAACGGGATGGTCAAAGACGGCGGCCCGGTGGCGGCGGACGCCGTGCTCGGGGTGGTGGCCGCCGGATCCGGCAGCGATTTCGTCCGGTCGTTCGGCCCGCCGGACGACGCGGCCCAGGCCGCCGCGCGCCTGGCCGGGGACAAGGTCCGCACCATCGATGTCGGCACGGTGACCTGCGCGGACGGCGAGACCAGGTGCTTCGTCAACATCGCCGAGGTCGGCCTGGGCGCGGCGGTGGTGGCCAAGGCCGCCAACCTGGGCCGCTTCCTCGGCGGCGCCCGGTACGCGGCCGGGTTCTGGCTGACGCTGCCGCGCTTCCGCCCGGCCACGGTCCGGCTCGACGCCAGCGGCCAGTACCACGCCTGGCGCGCGTTCAACGTGGTCGTGGCGAACTGCCGGTTCTACGGCGGCGGCATGCAGATCTCGCCGAACTCCGACCCCGGCGACTGCCTGCTCGACATCCTGGTCATGACCGGGCCCAAGTCGGACTCCTTCACCACGCTGCCCAAGGTCTATAAGGGCGCGCACCTGCCGCACCGCAACATCGCCGAACTGCGCGCCGCGCAGCTGAGCATCGAGGCCGAGCCGGACCTCCCGGTCGAGGCGGACGGCGAGGTGCTGGGCGTGACACCCGCCTCGTTCGGGATCATTCCCGGCGCGATCCGGCTGAAGGTGTGAGCCCGAGGGTGGTGAGCCGGGTCCGGCGGACGTAGACGTCCTGGTCGGTCAGGGCCATCTCGCGGCTGCGGGCCAGCGCCACCTCGACCCCCAGGACCGGCAGGCCGTCCGCCACCGGCTCGCCCAGGGACCGGTCCTCGCCGATCAGCCGGGCCGCCTGCCGCCAGTCATCGCCGAAACGCCCCACCAGCCGGACGGCGGTACGCGGCGGCAGCCCCAGCCGCGCCACCTCGTCCCGGGCCAGCCGCACCGCCGCCGCGGCCGGCCCGTGCAGCCCGAGCGGGATCTCCCGCGTCCGGCAGGGCCCGGCGCCGCCCAGATCGGCGGCGACCCGGTCCACCAGGTCCTCGGCCATGGCCCGGTAGGTGGTCAGCTTCCCGCCGGTGATCGTATAGAGGCCGAACGGTCCGGTGACAACCGCATGCTTCCTCGACAGGTCGCTGCTGGTGGTGTCGCCGGCGTCATCCTGCCCGGATGCAGCACCGAGCAGCGGGCGCAGCCCGGCCCAGGACGCCACCACGTCGCGGCTGGTCACGCCGGGGAACAGCCCGGCCACCGCGGCCAGGATGTAGTCCCGGTCGGCGTCGCCCACCGCCGGGTCGTCCAGGTCGCCCTGGTACGGGGTGTCGGTCGTGCCGGCGTAGACCCGGTCCTCCCACGGGACGATGAAGACGTACCGCCCGTCGTGCGCCGCCGACGGCGCGACCACCGCCGCCGTGGTCCGTACCGCGCCGGGCGCGAACACCAGGTGGACGCCCTTGCTCGGCCGCAGCCGCACGCGCCCTTGAACGCCGGATCCGGCCGCGAGTTCCGCGACCCGTTCGGCCCAGATGCCGGTCGCGTTGACCACGGCCCTGGCCCGGACCTCGAACCCCTGCCCGGTCATCTCGTCGGTCACCGCCGCCCCGGTCACCCGGCCCTCGCCGAGAAGGCCGGTCACCCGCGCGTGGTTGGCCAGCCGCGCGCCGGCCGCGTGCGCGGCCCGGGCCACCTCGATGGTCAGCCGGGCGTCGTCCGTCTGGCACTCGAAGTACCGGAATCCGCGCGACGGTCGGCCCAGCCCGGGTATGGCCTCCGCCACCCGCCCGGCGCTCACCGACGTGTGGTAGCCGATGTTCCGGCCCGCCGCCAGCACCTCGTACGCGGTCAGCCCGGCCCGGTAGGTGGCCCGGCGGCGCAGGTCGCCGGCCAGCATGTACATGGGAACCGGGCGCACCAGGTGCGGCGCCAGCCGGTACAGGATGCCCCGCTCCCGCAGCGACTCCCGCACCAGGCCGAACTCCCCGTGCTCCAGGTAGCGCAGGCCGCCGTGCACCAGCCGCGATGACCGCCCCGAGGTCCCGGCGGCGAAGTCGTCCTTCTCGACCAGCGCCACCGACAGCCCGCGCGCCGCCGCGTCCAGCGCGATGCCCGCCCCGGTGATACCGCCCCCGATGACCAGCACGTCGAACCGGTCCTCGGCCATCCGGGTCAGGCTGGCCGCACGGGTCTGCTCGGAGAACGTCAGCACCCGCCGATGGTAACGCGGTGGCGCCCGGGTCAGGCTGGCGGCTTGTTGTCCAGGCAGCAGCGGACAAAGTCCCTCCGACGGCACGATCGTCAACGTCTACCAACCCCGCAGCCGCGGGATGACCCTGGCGCCACCCGCGGGGGCTCTGCCCTGCCCCACGCTCCTGCTGCCTGTGAGTCACCAGATGCTCTCGTGGCCCCTGACACCCACCCTCAGCCTGTTTCTGATCGCACAGGAGTACGAATTTCATGATCACGAAGGGTTTAGTACTCTATGCGGTACCAAATCATTCGGGATCATGAAGAGCGATTAGAATTCCTCGGCCAGCGCCGCGAGCCGGTCGAGCGAAGCGCTG
>Ga0207657_10003488_pt1 | contig 16784 bp, 14 predicted proteins | sample KBSC33metaG_FD_184316 | JGI IMG/M metagenome (GOLD analysis project Ga0207657, IMG submission 184316) | Corn rhizosphere microbial communities from Kellogg Biological Station, Michigan, USA - KBS C3-3 metaG (SPAdes) (version 2) | ecosystem: Host-associated > Plants > Roots > Rhizosphere > Soil ... | reverse complement strand
GGGCCAGGCGCGGAAGAATCCGCGCCCTACGCAGGACCACCGATTCGGCGGGTGGATGGTGGGGTCATGGACGCCATTTCCCGCGGGCGACGGCGGGTTGGAAATTCTCGATTCCTTTGGCGGGCAGCTCGATGGTCCTGCCTTCTTCGGCGCTGCGATATGCGGACATCAGCAGCTTCACGACCTCCAGTCCGTCGTGGAACGTCAACAACGGCGTCTCGCGGCGGAGGAATGCGCGCGTGAAGTGGCGGTTCTCGGCTTCGTAACCGTACGCGGCGGCTTCGCTCGCCACTACGGGCATCAATCCCATCTCGGCGTTCTGCTTCTCGATCAGGTCCTCACCTGCCTTGCCGCTCACTTCGCGGCTGAAGAACAGGTTGAGTCCGCTGTCGAGTGTGTTCCATGACATGGAATACTCAGGGCCGAGTAGTTCGGCGGAGAGGCGAAGTCCCGCGCCGACGAAGCTCCACGATGTGCTCGCTTCACCGATCACTCGCGTGCCGTCGCTCGCTTCGAACTCGATCGTTGCGCCGGCGAAATCCTCGGATGGATGCTTACTGTAATCGACATCCTTCCCCATTGTCCTGCGCAGACGTTCGGCGTACTCGGGCCTGCTCCACTTGAGACTCGCGATGCGGCCGTTGATGGAAACGGGCGTGAGCGAGTTGCGTGGATCGCCGGGCTTTGTGAGCAGATAGCGCACCAGCTCCACAGAATGACACATCATGTCGTTGAGCACACCGCCGCCCTGCATGTCGCCGCGCCAGAACCATGGCATGTGCGGGCCACTGTGTTCTTCGGCTGCGCGCGCGAGATACGGGCGTCCGGTGGTCGCCGCGCCGCGGCTCCAGATCAGCGACCGGCCGGTCTCGATCTGCGGAGAGAACAACTGGTTCTCGAGGTATCCGTGCATCAGTCCAACGCGCTCGACGAGCTCGAGGACCGTCGTGGCTTCGGCGACGTTGCGTGCAAGCGGTTTTTCGCACGCGATTGCCTTGAGAGTCCCCCTGCCACTCTCGATCGCGCCGACTATCTCTCTGACGTTCTCGATGCGTGAGAAGTTGGGGCCGAGCAGCCAGATGGCGTCGATCGCTGGATCGGCAACCATGTCGGCGATGGAATCGTACGCGCGGGCATTTCCAACATCGAGCGTGCGCGCGAACGCCGCGGTCGCGGCTGCGTTCTCACGGTTCGGACTCCAGATTCCGAGTACGTCTGCGTCGCGCACTCCGACGAACGACTGGAGGTGGAACCGGGCGATGAAGCCGCTGCCAATGAAGCCGATGCCGAGTCTGTTGCTGCTCATTTGATTCCTCTAACTGTCGTAACTGACGCCCAACTGGTGCAGCACTTCCGTGGGGCAGCCGTTCCAGTTCGGATTGAAGACGTTCCCGATATACCGCACGTCCTTCCATCCCATCTGTGATGAGAAGAAGCCGGACGCAGTGAAATCGCGGAAGCTGTTGAAGAACGCAACGCCGTGGCTCATCTCAGGGCGAGCCTTTTCCGGCCACGAGATGTCGTCGAGCACCTGACGACGTTGCGCGTCGGTGCAATTCACAAAATTGGCATTGAAACGCGTGCGACATTCGGTGTCGAGCCACGCGAGTCCACCCCGCATCTCGACGCGATTCATCTCGGTCGCCTCGCCGAGCATGTAGTCCATGAATTCGGGGACGCGTGCATCGGTAGCGCTACCGGATCGCTCGTCGCGCGGGATGATCAGATCGACGAGGATTCGGACGGTCGCGTCTTCGTGAGCTGTAAAGAATTTGGGCCTTACTTTGGGCGCCTCGACGTCATCCTGCTGCAGCACGTGGGTGGCCCGGCTGATCGCTTCGGGCGTCCAGTGCAGCGCGCCGGTGAGAGGGACAGCACCGAGCAGCTTGAGTGCGTCCCTGCGGCTCATTCCGTTGTTCTTGTCGTCGCTCATAGTGCCCCCGCCTTGCGCTGTTGCGTTATGTAATCACTCGTGCGCCACGCGAGCGCGAGAATCGTCCACGTGGGATTCTTGTCCGCCTGCGATACGAATGGGCCGCCATCCGCGACAAAGAGATTCTTCACGTCGTGCGCCTGGCAATTCTTGTTGAGCACCGACTTGGTGGGGTCGTTGCCCATGCGCGTAGCTCCCAGCTCGTGGATGATCGTACCGCCGGCCGCGAGGCCGTAATCCCTTTCACGCGTAGGCATTGGCGAGAATACCTCGCCGCCCATCTCTGCGACGATCGAGCGGAAGGTTTCCTGCATGTGCTTTGCCTGATTGATCTCGTGATCGCTCCACTTCCAGTGGAAGCGGAGAACCGGGATGCCGTACTTGTCCACAACTTTCGGATCCAGCTCGCAGTAGCAGTCGTCGCTCGGAATCATCTCGCCACGTCCTGCGAATCCGACACTGGCACCGAAGTAACGACGATAGTCGTCCTTCAGTGACTTGCCGTAGCCGCCGGCGTTGGGGTAGCGCTGAATTCCACCCATGAATCCGTACGACGGAGCATCGAAACCGCCGCCGACCTCGATGTGATATCCACGCGGGAAGTCGAGCTTCTTGTTGTCCTTGGTCCACGGCATGTAGATGTGATTGCCGCCTGTCCCATCCTCGTTGTGCGGCATGCGGTTCACCATCTTTGGGATGAAGCCATTGAGACCGGCCCCGGTGGTATCGGTGATGTACTTACCTATGATACCGCTGGAGTTCGCGAGACCGTGCGGAAAGAGCGCGGATTTGGAGTTGAGCATGAGTCGCGCCGATTCGAAGGCACTAGCGGCCAGTACCACCACGCGAGCGCGAACATGCTGCTCGATTCCATCCCTGGTCCTGATGTAGGTGACGCCAGTTGCTATCCCGTTCTTGTCGATCGTTACTTCGCGCGCCATCGCACCCGTGATGAGGGTGAGCTTGCCCGTGTCGAGTGCAGGTTTGATCAGAACGCCCGGGCTCGAGAAGTTGGAGTTCGTCTGGCAGCCGCGGCCGCACTGTCCGCAATAGTGACAGGCCATTCGACCGTTCAGCGGACGCGTCAGAATTGAAAGACGTCCGGGAATGCAGGTGATATCCAGCTTGTCGCATGCCTGCTTGATCATCAGCTCGTAACAGCGCGGCCTGGGCGCAGGCTGAAAGATTCCGTCCGGATTGTTGCGCAACCCTTCGTTGCTGCCGAAGATGCCGATGAGCTTGTCGACCTCGTCGTAGTACGGCTTGATGTCGTCGTAGCCGATCGGCCAGTCGTCGCCGAGTCCGTCGATGCTCTTGCCGCGGAAATCGTCGGGGCCGAATCGGAGCGAGATGCGGCCCCAGTGGTTAGTCCGGCCGCCCAGCATCCGGGCGCGCCACCAGGAGAACTTGGTGCCTGGCGCGGTGGTGTAGGGTTCGCCCTCGATATCCCAGCCACCGATGCAGCCGTCGAACTCACCGAACGGCTTTTCGCGCGAGCCTGCGCCCCGGCGCGGTGACGCGTAGGCCGGTACGAGCATCTTGGAATCGCGAGTGCTGTACCATTCGGGCCCCGCCTCGAGCAGCGCGACATTTGCGCCGGCCTTGGTGAGAACGTAGGCGGCCATTCCACCGCCAGCGCCTGAGCCTACTATACATACGTCGTACTCGGGCCGCTGTGAGAGCTGGGACATCCATTCCTCCAACTTGAAATCGTGCGAGATTCTGGGGAGCTGCAGTGTGCGGGCGCGAAGATAGTGCGCGCGCGGCGCACTCGCAACGCTACGGGATCGTACAGACCACTGGCGCGACGGGTGCAGGAGAGCGAACGTTTCCCAGTTGACGATAACTCCACCGACATGTCATTCGAAATAGCAAAGGAATTTCCCTGGGCCGCCAGCGGCACCACCACGTATCTCAACGCTGCGGCGACCGGACCGCTGCCCGCGCGCACCGTCAGCGAGCTGGATCGCTGGACTCGACTTCGCGCGGAGCCGTGGAAGATCGCGCTGGACGAACAGTTTGCCGCACTGGCGAAAGCCCGCGGGCTGTGCGCCGGCCTGGTTGGCGCCGACAGTGATGAGATCGCTCTCGTTCCCAATACGAGCACGGGACTCAACATCGCGGCGCAGGTCCTTCCGATCGCGCGAGAAAAGGTGATCCTGGGATACGACGGCGAGTTTCCTGCCAACGTGTATCCATGGATGGCGATTCAGCGCAGAGGCGGCGCACGATACGAACAGCTGAGCCTGCTTCCGAACGGGCTTCCCGATTGGGACGCGCTGCCGGCCAGGCTCGATCGTGGTGACGTTGCAGTTGTCGCGATATCGTGGGTGTCGTTCGTGTCCGGCGATCGCGCGGATCTGGCTGCCATAGGAACCATGTGCCGCGACCGCAAGATATGGTTCGTCGTCGATGCGATTCAGGGAGTGGGGACCACGTTGCTGGACGTGCATGAGTGCCACGTGGACGTTCTATCGTGTGGCGCACAGAAGTGGCTGCTATCTCCATGGGGATCCGGATTCTGCTACGTGCGACGGGAGTTGATTCGGATGCTGGAGCCCCGCACCGTGGGCTGGCTCAGCGTGCGTGGCGCAGAGGACTTCTCGCACATGCTGGAGTACGATCTCACATACGAGGACGACGCCCGCAGGTTCGAGGTCGCGACGATTCCATATCAGGATATGGTCGGGATGGACTCGAGCCTCGAGCTGCTGCACGAGATCGGTCTCGACGCGGTGGCGTCGCGGATCCATGCGCTGGCTGGCAGACTCGTGGAAGGGATGTCGGCGATACCAAGCCTGTCGCTCGTGACGCCGCGCGACGCTAGCCGCCGAGCGGGAATAGTGTCGTTCAGAGCGAAAGACGCCGAAACGATTTCGCGAAGGTTGAACGAACACAACGTATCGCACTCCATTCGTGGCGGCGGTGTGATTCGATTTGCTCCGCACATCTACAATACCGAGCAGCAGATCGACAGAGTACTGGCGCTACTGGATGGGTAGCGGACCGGCTAACACCATCGTGAAGGAACGCTCGATCCCGAAGATCGGCGTGTTCGACGCGACCATGCTCGTGATGGGCGGTATCGTCGGTGCCGGGATCTTCAGCAATCCCGCCGTCGTCGCGAACATGGTGCACAGCGGCGTGCTCATGATGATCGTGTGGACGATCGGCGGAATCATAGCGCTGGCCGGTGCGTTCGTGTACGCCGAGCTCGCGGCACGCCATCCCGCGCGCGGCGGACACTATGCGTACATGCGCGACGCCTTTCATCCCGCGATCGCGTTCATGTTCGGCTGGGCGATACTGCTGGTCGTGCAGACCGGTGGAATCGCTGCAGTATCGGTGATATTTGCGCGCTATTTTCTCGCGGTTGTTCCGTTGCCGATGTCCGAGACGACGGTTGCGGTGCTGGCGCTTGCGCTGTTGACCGGAATCAATTGCGCCAATCTGCGCGCCGGCAACAAGACTCAGAGTCTGTTCATGATTCTGAAGGTCGTCGCCATAGTTGCGATAATCGGGTGCGGTGTCGCCATAATGGCGCACGGTACCGCGTCGGAGTCGATGAGCGGAACGATGCCGGCACACCCGTTCAGTGCGCTCGCGGCTGCGTTCACGCCGGTGATGTTCGCGTATGGTGGATGGCAAACGGCGAGCTTCGCGGCCGCCGACATGCGCGATCCTGCACGCGACCTTTCGCGCGCGATGCTTTACGGCGTGCTCGGAGTCGTGGCACTCTATCTTGCGGTGAACGCGGTATTTCTCCTCGCACTCGGCGCCGACGGGCTCGCGAGTACGGTGACGCCCGCCGCGGCCGTCGTCGATCACGTGTCGAGCCGGATGCACATCGGCGCCGAAGTGATGGCTGGCTGCATTGCCCTGTCGACGTTTGGCTTCCTGAGCCAGGGAATGTTCGCCACACCGCGCGTGTATCAGGCGATGGCAGCCGACGGATTGTTCTTCAAGGCAATCGCGCGTATCTCACCACGATCGCACACGCCAACAGTTGCGATAGCGCTTCAGGGGACGCTGTGCGCGATAGTCGCCGCGTCGGGAAGCTACGAATCCATCATGAGTTACGTGACTTCGGTGGATTTCATCTTCTACGGATTGGCAGCGCTTGCGCTGTTCGTGTTTCGGGCGCGGGATCGTGAGCGTACGAGTGTAGTGGGATACACCGTGCCGGGCCACCCGTGGACGACGGCGTTCTTCATGATCGCGAGCTGGATAGTGGTGGGGACGACCATCTACAGCGATCCGAGGCACAGCCTCATAGGAATCGCCGCACTGTCCCTGGGTGTGCCGACGTACTTTATCTGGATGCGATTGAGGAAGGCCGATCCGTCGATCGCGGTCGAGGCGCTGGATTAGCGTCGTCATTCCCGCTTTCGCGGGAATGACGAGTCTCTCTCTCGTCACACCGGGTTGTCGCGCTCGAACTTCGCGAGCATCGGTTCCGTCTCATTGGTATAGCACGACGGGCAGATGCTGTGGCTGAAGCGTGTGTTCATCCGCTTCGATATGTAGCTCTCCACCGTCTGCCAGTAGTAATCGTCGTCGCGAATCTTCTTGCAGTACGAGCAGATCGGCACGATCCCCTGCAGTGTGCGGATCTCAGCGAGCGCCGCCTGCAGCTCGGTCACGAGCCGCTCCCGCTCATCGTCCGCCTGCTTCTTGGCTGTCACATCGCGCGCCACGGAGTAGATCGTGCTGCGTCCGGCGTCGGGCGCTGCGTTCCATAGCAGCCATCGATAGCTGCCATCCTTGCAGACGTAGCGATTTTCGAAGGCGAGGGCGTGGCCGCCTGCTCGCACCCTGGCATTCTGCTCGAGAGTGCGCGCGCGATCGTCCGGATGCACGAACTCGATGAATGGCCGCGACCTCAGCTCATCGCATGTAAATCCAAGCGTGCGCTCCCATGCCAGATTGAGCCGCTTGAAGTAGCCGTTGAAATCCAGGCAACAGAGCATGTCGAGCGAGACCTCGAAAAAACGCTCCTCGAGATCGCTGACTGGCTCTATCGCGTCGTAGCCTGGACCTGAACGATGCGCGACCTGCTCCATCACCCTGCCCTCTCCTGTCTGATTCGCTCTGCGGTCGGTGGTTGTGCCATGTGTCATAGTCGTGACGCTGGAATCTAGCCAGCGTCACGCGCTTGCCATGGGGCAGATGAGGCAGGTCAGCTTCAGGTCGTCACCAGCTCGGATGGAGGGGCTGCCGGTGACTCGGCCGGGCTCTCCCGGATCGGTATGGATCACGCCCGGGCTCGGGTTTGCCAGTGGCGGGAGCCCGGCCGATAAACTTATGTTTCCGATCCACGACTCCGTCAAATCGCGCTCTTTCGCGGGATCCTGCAGATCCCGAACAGCTACCGAACTGTGATTTCCTGCAGCGCCTCGCGCGCACGTGGATCCTGCGTACGTGAAAGCGACGCAATCGCTCGCCGGCGCAGCATGTAATTGCTGTCGCTCTTCGCAATCGAGATAAGCTTGTCGACGGATGCGCGATCGTCGCTCTGGCCGTAGATGCGGATCAAAGCTTCCTTGAGGCTCGGATCTTCCATGCTGTCGTAGAGCGCAATCGTCTGGGTGCGGCCGCTCGCGCTCCGCGCAGCGAGATCCAGAGCGCGACGGCGCGCCTCCGCGGACATCTGCGAGTTGCGTGCAACGCCGAGGAGCCACTGAGTGTCGGTGGTGGTTCCGCGCTGGCCGATCACCTCGAGCACTGCTGCACGCGCGCGGTCGCTCGTCATCGTTCCAAACGAGCTGCGTAGCAGGTCGATATCCTTGCCGGTTGCCTCATTGCCGCCGAGTCCGCGCACGGCAGCTGCGAGTGTTGCGTCGGAGATGTCGGTGCGCGTCACTTCCTTGCGTAGAAAGTCGCGCGCGCGAGGATCGCCGGACTGCGACAGCGCTCTCACGCTCTCCTCGCCGATCCAGGGCGCCGAATTGTCTGTCGCCAACTGAATCAGAGACGGAATACCGGCGCCGTGACCCACGCGGCCTAGCATGTTGAGCGCGGAGCGGCGCAGTGACTGGGTCTCGTTCTCGTCGCGTGATATGCGTAACAGCAGATCGGTTGCCTGGGCAGTCTGCGCCCTGGAGTCGCTGCCATCGTCGCGCGCGAGCCACGAGAGCGCCGCGCGGCGGGTATCCGATGGACGGTTCTGGTCGCGCGCGATGCCGACGAGGGCCGGCGTAATATCGACGCCATCGGCAATAGCCGCGGGCAGAATCGCCTGCCGGCTTGCACGGCCGTCGGTATTCGTTGCGAGTGACATCAGATAGTCCGAAGCCTCGCGGCCCGAGACGGTACCGAGATCGGTAGCGCCTTCCGCAGTGTGCAGTGGACCGGCAACTGTCTGGATATTCGTAACTACACCGTCCGCGCGGTCGATCACTACACGAACTGGCCCCGCCGCGCACGGTTGACTCGTGACGCCGTTGATGACGTTCACCTGGCCGTAATACGATGAGCCGCCTCCGGTCGAGAGAAACGCCTGACCATCACCGCATACGTCGGGGCGTCCTGCGAATTCGAACTGCACGCGTGTAGCGGAGCTCGAATTGATGCGCGACGTGAGCGACTGCGCACCGAGCGTTCCCGGCGCGCCGCTGAACGAAACAGCGAGCGCGAGTGCGCCAGCGCCGATGAGGAACCCATGTGTCTTCATTTGTCGATGATGTCGAGGAGGAGTTTGGTGACACGCGGATCCTTCTTGCGTGACAGAGCAGATATCGCCTGCCGGCGCATGCTCGGGTCGGTGCTCGTGCGCGCGATGTCGATGAGCTTGTCGGCGGCTTGCGGCTCCGGCCGCTGGTCCAGGAGCGAGATGATCTCTTCCCGCGTGGATCTGTCTGCCGACGCATCGTACATCTTGATCAGGTCGGAGAGCTGCAGATCCTTCTTGCCTGCATAGTGCAGGGCGGTGATACGTACGTCGTTCGACACGTCGGTGCGTGTCATGAGGCTGCGGAGTGCCTGGGTCGATGCAGGCGACTGTTGCGCGGCAAGCGACCGCACGGCAATACGCTGAAGCGGAGCCTTGTCGGTAGTAGCCGTCGCGAATCCCACGAGAGCTGCAGTCGCGCGGTCGTCCGGCGCACGACCGAGCAGGCGGATCGCTTCCGCGCGTACTTCCAGTGATGGGTCGCTCTTGGCTGTGCCGATCAGCAGATCGGTGTTGTGCGCGTCATTCGAACGTGCAATCAGCCCGAGCGCACCGCGGCGAAGCGGCGCCGAGCAAGTATCGCGGCGCGCGAGCACCTTCGCGATGGCCGGATCGGCGTTCTTCGGATCCATCTGTACGAGCGCGTTCAGCGCCTCCACGCGGAGCTGCGCGTCTTCGTCATCGCACGATATTGCGCTCGAATCCGCCGTTCGGGCGATCTGCGCCGCTGCAGTTGCGTCGCCGCGAGCCGCTAGCGCGCCACGAATGCGTGTTGCGAGCACCGCCGCTTCCCTGTCCGACGAGCTCCGTGCATTCAAATAGAGCGTCATTGCGCGCGATTCGCCGTCTTCGGCAGCGGGCGTGGCAATCGTCATTTTCATTTCTTTCGCTCTCACTCTCGCTCTTTCAGGCGCGGTCGAGCTACGCGTTCCAGCGGAGTCGAGTGCCTGCAGCGCCTCGTGGAGATCGGCGATGCCACCGATGCGATAGAGTGCAAATGCACGCCAGTATGCGGCGTCCGCACGGTACTGCGAAGTCGGATACTGGCGCGTGATCTGGGCGAACAACTGAGCTGCGCGACGGTAGTCACCCGAGTTGAGAGTCTGGCGGGCGAGACGATAGAGTGAATCGGCTGGATCATCCGCAGCCCATGATGCGCGCGGGGACTCGGCCAATCCAGCGAACGCGCGTGGTGCGTAATCGAAGTCGAAATCAAGATCGGGAACCGGCACCGCCAGCGTCGCCGCCATTGGTGCGATCTTCCCCCTGAGCATCCATGCATCGTCCTGTGCAATACGCGCGGCCGAAGCCGCCAGGTTGCGAGGCAGGTCGGTGTCGATCCAGTCGAGCTCCTTGAGATCGTCGAGTCGCTCGCGCGGCAATATTTCTTTCGGCGGTGCCGGAGCGATCGCAGGGGCGGGCGTCTGGGCTGGCGCGGCCGACGCGAGAAGCGACATGGCCGAAGTAAGCGAGACGAGTGTGTAGATGCGCATGTTCGGTAAATCCTCAGTCAGTGGTGCTGGCTTCGATCGTCGCGTCATGGACGCGCGGAAGTACGTCGTGGGCGGTGAGTGTCTGATGTATCAATTGCAGATCCGTTCCATTGCGCTGGCCGCGCAGGCGCGCGACTTGCGCCAGCACCAGCTCGAGATCTTCCAGCAGTCTGTGTAGCGTTGGATCGCTGCCAGCCTTTGAATCGAGCAGCAGATGCGTCTGGGTAAGCAGCTCGCCGGCGCGCGTTGCCACAGCCGTATCGGACTCGGCCGCCGCTCGGTCGGACGGTAGCGAGGCGAGCAGTACCGTGGTCTGCGCGAGGTACCGGCTCATCTCGGATCCGCCGCCGGCATCGTTGAACTGAGATGCGAGTCGTGCCGCGGCCAGATCCCGCGAGTCGGACGTCGCGACCAAATGCGCATTCTGTATCCGTGCAGTTGCGCGAGATGGCATCGGGCTCGCGACACTCTTCGAGTTTTCCGTGTTCGAGTTTTCCGTGTTCGACGGAGTCGCATCTGCGGACGCAATTTGTTGTGTCGCCGGAGTTGCAGCGGCCGGTGAAGCAACGACTTGCGTAACGACGGTGCGCGGTGCCGCGTACCAGCCAAGACCAACTCCGCATACGAGAGCAGCCGCTGCAGCGAGGGTGGGGATGAACCAGCGTGGCGTGCGCGTGTGAAGAACGAACCGCGGTTTTGCGTTGCCGAAAACCCGCTCCTCGATCTGTAGCCACATTGCGTCGAGCGGAGGCTCGGGTGGTCGTCGTGAGGCGGCCAGTGTCTGCCGGATCGTCTCGTTCATTCGTTCCTCTTCCATCGCTGTCCTTTCTCCATCCCTGGACGTCATTGGTCCCTCAAAGCCGTCAGCGTGTCACGCAACTTTGCGCGTGCGTGAGCGACGCGTGTCTTGGACGTTCCTTCCGCAATCGACAACGCGTCAGCGATTGCAGCGTGTGTGTAGCCTTCCAGATCGTGCATGATGAGTGGCGTGCGATACATCTCCGGCAGCTCATCCACCGCGCGTTCGAGCCGGCTCGCCAGTTCTGCGTCGTGCCCGTCATCGCCAGCGGCAACCTCGCGCGCTTCTTCCATGTCCACGAAGCGAGCAGACTGCCGGCGCTGGCTTCTCAATGCCTGCAGCACGACGGACACCGCGATTCGATGAATCCATGTCCCGAACGCCGCTTCCTGCCGGAATCCGTTCAGCCTGGAGAAAGCACGAACGAAGGTGTCCTGAGTGCATTCCCGCGCCATATTCTCGTCGCACGTCATGCGATACGCCAACCGATAAACTCTTGAGGCATGAGCGTCGTACAGCTCGCGGCCGGCCAGCCGGTCGCCTTCCAGCACCCGTGCGATCAGGTGCGCTTCACTCATGCGCCGCTACCGCTGGATGGTGGTACTGGAAAGCTCCCAAGGTTACAGTGGTCGTCGGCCCCCAATCTCACGGTGGACTGAGGGGTTGGATGCCGGCTATCGGAAAAGCGTTCACTGAGGGTCGCTCCGGGGCAGATCTGGCTCGGCGCTGTATCTTACTCGCACTACAATCGTGCTGCCAAAACCACTCGTCCTCGCACTTTCTGCCGTCGCGCTCTGCGGCGCCGTCTATGCCGGCATGCGTCCGGTCGGACCACTCCCGCCTCTGGGTGGATTGCTCGATCCTGTGAGCGGAGTCTGGGGCGCCGCGGGCAACGCGGTCCTGCCGCGAAATGCAACCGTCGCAATTCCCGGTCTCGAGGGCACGGTCGACGTCCGCTATGACGACCGTGGAGTTCCGCACATATTCGCGACAACCGAAGAAGATGCCTACCGCGCGCTTGGGTACGTCGTCGCGCGGGATCGTCTGTTTCAGCTCGACATCCAGACCCGCGCGGCGTCCGGGCGACTGACCGAGCTGGTCGGAGCGCGCGCACTGGAGCTGGATGAAACACCGCGCTTGCTTGGAATGCCGCGCGCCGCCGAGCAGAAGCTCGCGGCGGTCGATCCTAACAGCGAAGCGCGCAGGATCCTGGATGCGTACGCCGCCGGAGTGAATGCATACATCGACTCGCTCAAGCCGCGCGACTATCCAATAGAATACAAGCTGCTGAACGCCAGGCCCGAGCGTTGGCACTCGATCAACTCCATTCACCTGCTCAACAGGATGGGATGGACGCTCGCATCCGGCGATCCGGATCAGATGCTGGTGCGCGCCGCCGCACTCGTCGGTGACAGCGCCGCGCGATCGGTGTTTCCGCAGCACACTCCCATCGAAGAGCCGATCCAGCCGCAACCCGGCTGGACAGCGCCGCACGATCGTTTCGAGACGATCGTTGCTCCCGGCGTGCCGAACCGCAATGCGATCGCGTTGTCGTCGTTGTATCAGCGTTTCCGGACCGACGATCCGGGCGCCGAATCGCAGCCTGCATTCGCGAGCAACAACTGGGCTGTGTCGCCCTCGCGCACGAAGGACGGATACGCGCTGCTGGCTGGTGACCCGCATCTGGAGCTGACGCTTCCAAGCATATGGTACGAAGTGCATCTCGTAGTGCCGGGAAAGCTCGACGTTTACGGAGTTACGATTCCCGGCGCGCCCGCAGTCGTGATCGGATTCAACCGCGACGTATCGTGGACCTTCACGAACACCGCCGCGGACGTCATGGACTTCTATCGCGAGACGGTTGACGATTCCATCAATCCTGCAAGGTACATGCTCGACGGACAGTGGCGTCCGCTCTCACGACGCATAGAGCAGTATCGCGATCAGTCAGGACGTGTGATTCACACCGATACAGTGCGTTACACGCATCGCGGACCGATGACCAAAGAACACGGCCACTGGGTGTCGATGCGCTGGACCGTGCTCGAGCCGTCCCACGAGCTTCAGGCGTTGTACGACGCGTCACACGCACGCAACACGCACGAATTTCAGGATATGGTATCGCGCAGCTTTCTTGCGCCAGCGCAGAACATGCTCGTTGCCGATCGCAACGGCTCGATCGCGATTCGCTCGACCGGTCATTTTCCGATTCGAGCCGGTGACGGAGATGGAGAGACGATCCGCGACGGTTCCACGAGTGCCAGCGACTGGCGCGGATTCTGGCCGGTCGACAGGTATCCGCAGTCCTTCGACCCGAAGCAGGGCTTTCTTGCCTCGGCGAATCAGGAGCCGGAAGCTCCCGAAGCCGCGTTCGGATATCTCGGTACGGATCACGGTTACGAAGTGTGGCGCGCGCTCCGCATCAATCAACTGCTGCGCGCAGATTCGCAGGTGACGCCAGACGACATGATTCGCTGGCAGACGGATCCGGGCAGCACGCGCGCCGATCGCTTCGTTCCCTATTTCATCGCTGCGGCGAAGACGGAGCGCGCGCGTGGACGGAGCAACGTAACGCTCGATTCTGCAGCGACGCTGTTGGCGCAATGGGATCGCACCTACTCACTCGACAATCAGCGCGCGGTCCTGTTCGAAGCAGCGATGCGCGAGTTGTCCGACCGTACCTGGGATGAGCTGAATCAGAATGGCGCGCGTGTCGCGACGCCGAGTACAGCGGTGCTCGCGGAGCTGCTGACACAACCAGCCAACCCGTGGTGGGATGATCGACGGACGCGGAGCGTTGCAGAAGACCGCGACGATATCCTGGCGCAGAGTCTCGCTGCCGCGTACGACAGTGTCACGACGAAATACGGCGCTCCGAATGCAGGCGGCTGGCGCTGGGACAGGATTCGATTTGCGAACATCTATCATCTGCTTCACATTCCGGCCTTCTCCGCGCTCCGTATTCCCGTGCCCGGTGGGACTGGAACGCTGACCCCGTCAACGGGAACCGGACATTACGGGCCGAGCTGGAGAATGGTTGTGGAAATGGGGCCCGAAGTTCACGCATGGGGCACGTTCCCTGGCGGGCAGAGCGGTAATCCAATGAGCCCAAGGTACAGGGATCATCTCGCATTCTGGGAGCGCGGCAAGCTTCAGCCGCTGATATTCCCGCGTACGAGCGCGGAGCTTCCGGCAAGCGCGACAAGCGCAACTCTCGAACTGAGGCCGACGAAGTGATCGTACTGCGATATGTGGCTCGCGTTGCGATCGTCGCCCTGATCTGCGCACTGGCGACGGTGGTATTCGGTTGGATGAGTCTGCCCGTCATAGGTTTCGTCTACAGCATCATCGACAGGCGCGCACGCGCACGCGGGACCATCGCCGCACTCGGCGCCGCACTCGGCTGGCTTGGCATACTTGGCGCCGAGGCAGCGCGAGGGGCCGACGTGCGCATGGTAGCTGTGGAGGTCGGCTCGGTGATGCAGCTGCCTGCGTTCGCTCTCGTGCTCGTCACGCTCGCGTTCGCCGCCGTGCTCTGCGGGACAGCGGCGGTGCTGGGCTCGGGGCTCGAGCGCACGTAATCTTCTACGTATTATTGTTGGGACAGGAACTTCAACACGGATTGGACCCACATGACCGAATCATCTTCAGAAAGCGTGGCGGAGTCGCTCTACACCGATCTGGAAAGCGAGCTCGCCACGACGCGCCGCATGCTGGAGCGCTTTCCATCCGGCAAGAGCGACTGGCGTCCGCACGAAAAGTCGATGACACTCAGCAGTCTCGCCTCGCACGTAGCGGAAATACCGCAGTACGGAATCGCGATCTTCGGCAGCGACGAGCTGGATTTCGCAAAGGGCCCATACGAACGGAACAGGTACGACACCGCCCAGGATCTGCTCGCCGTCTTCGACAACAAGGTGAGTCAACTCCGGCCAGCTCTCGCGGGTCTCGACTCGACCACTGTGGCGACGCCGTGGACCATGCGTAATGGTGATTACGTGATCTTCACCATGCCCAAGGGCGCTGCCTTCCGTCGCGTGATGCTCAACCATCTCGTGCATCATCGCGCGCAGCTCGGTGTGTACTACCGACTGCTCGGCGTGCCCGTGCCCGGATCATACGGACCATCCGCGGACGAGCCGATGTAGTTCCGTACAGCACGGATGAGCTTCGCGGCACACAAGTGCCACAGAGTTCATCCGTGCCTGGTCATGATGTACACACGTGCGTCTACACGCGCATCCCGCGTCCGGTGAGGAAGTGCCAGAGGACCGCGATGATCGCGAGCACCAGCAGGATGTGGATCAGTACGCCGACGGCAGGGAAGATGAAGAACCCCACGGCCCACAACACCAACAACACGAGCGCGACCAGCAGAAACATGTCATCCCCCGAATGTCACGAAAAGCAGGGGTGAATGTAAGACTGACTGGCCCGGAAGGCGCGTTAAGGACGCGATAAGAATCTGCGTCCCGCACGCGCCGTCCGGCGTGTGTTACTTGCCTTCCACCCTGGCGAACGCTTGATCAAATACCTCGAGCGCGAAATCGACGTCGTCTGCTGTGATGCACATGGGTGGCTTGATCCGGAGCGTGTTGCCATCCAGGCCGCCCTTGCCGATCAGCACTCCGAGCTCGCGCGTTGCCTCGAGGATCTCGACTGTCTCAGCCTTCGCCGGCTCCTTTGTCCCGCGGTCGCGGACGAGTTCGACGCCGAGCATGAGTCCCATTCCGCGTACGTCGCCGATCAGCTCGTGTGACTCCTGCAACCGCTCGAGTCCCTTCTTGAGGCGCGCGCCGATGACGCGCGAGTTCTCCTGAAGGCCGTCCTCGTCTATGATGTCCATCGCCGCCAGTCCAGCGGCCATCGACACTGGATTCCCGCCAAACGTGTTGAAGTGGATGCGCTGAGACAACGTTCGCGCGATGTCCATTCGCGTCGTCACAGCGCCGATTGGCGCGCCGTTGCCAAGTCCCTTGGCCATCGTCACGAAATCCGGAACCACATCGAAGTTCTGGAATCCCCAGTAGTGGTCGCCCGTGCGGCCGAATCCTGTCTGCACTTCATCGGCGATGCAGAGACCGCCGGCTTCGCGCACGATCGCGTACGCTTCCTTCAGATAGTTCGGCGCACCGTGCGTTGCTCCTCCAACTCCCTGGATCGGCTCTGCGAGAAATGCCGCGACCTTTCCGGGCGTGGAGTATCTGATGAGATCGCGTATGTCGCGTGCGCTCATCGTCGCAATCTCTTCCGGCGTTCCCGTGAACGGACTCCTGTACGGGTGCGGATTGATCGCGTGATGCACGTGTCCTTCACCTGACACGGGGAACTTCCAGGTGCTGTGCGAGGTCAGACCCTGGCCCGTTGGACTTCCGCCGTGATAGCCGTTCCGCACCGCGATGATGTCGGTGTTTCCGGTGAACAGGCGCGCCATCGTAATTGCGAGCTCGTTCGCTTCGGTTCCGTCGTTGACGAAATACGTCACGTCGAGACCGGCCGGCATCTTGGATGCGAGCTTCTTCGCGAGCTGCGCGAAGTTGGGATGCAGATACATCGTGGTTGCATGCTGCAGCGTTCCGACCTGCTCCTGAACGCGTCGCACGAACTCCGGATGCGAGTGCCCGCATGAAACGGTGACGATGCCGGCGAACATGTCGAGATATCGTCTGCCAGTCTCGTCGTACAGGTATTGCATGAACCCTTCGACGATGAGCAGCGGATCGTGATACGTGGTGAAGATCGCCGGATTGGTGTAAAGGCGGCGCATCTCCATGATCGCTTCACGGGTCGGGCCTGTGTACGGGCGCGGCGTATGGTTCACTGGCGGCATGTCGAGCCGCGGTGCAATCGTGGTCACCTGCTGAACTCCTTGATGTCGTTTCTCTGGCG
>Ga0207657_10003487_pt1 | contig 16784 bp, 14 predicted proteins | sample KBSC33metaG_FD_184316 | JGI IMG/M metagenome (GOLD analysis project Ga0207657, IMG submission 184316) | Corn rhizosphere microbial communities from Kellogg Biological Station, Michigan, USA - KBS C3-3 metaG (SPAdes) (version 2) | ecosystem: Host-associated > Plants > Roots > Rhizosphere > Soil ... | reverse complement strand
CCGGCGCCGAGCTGCAGGCGGCCGCGCAGCGGCAGCCACATCCCGCCAAGCAGTCCCTCGATGCGCAGCACGCAGCCGCGACCGCCACCGACGACGACCGTCAGCGCCTCGGCCGCGCTGGCCGCGTGCGCGGCAAGAACGAGGCTCGAACCGGAAGCGAGCTGATGGCTGACGATCACGGCGCGATCCGATGGAACAGACGTCGTCGCCCGCACACGCGCCCGCAGACGCAATGTCGACCGGCGACACGGAAAGCGGAGTTGACATCGAGCTGGACGCGGCGATACATGCGCACGCTCGCAGGCGTTGCGACGGGAGCGCACAGACTAGGCGCATGCCGCGCCGGCGATAAGACGGCATGCGGCCGAAAAGCGGTCGTCCGCGGACATCGCCGCGGCGCCGGGTGCTGCGGTCAGATCACGCTGCGGACTTCGGCCACGGGCTTCGGCACGAACTGCGGCCAGCGCCGCACGATCGCCGCGCGGATGCCGGCGCTGTCGATGCCGGCTTCGCCGAGCAGCTGCTCGCGGCTCGCGTGCTCGAGGAACCGGTCCGGCAACCCGAGCTGCAGCAGCGAGGTTTCGATGCCATGCGCGGCGAGCAGTTCGGCGACCGCGCTGCCGGCGCCGCCGCTGATCGCATTGTCCTCGACCGTCACGATCGCCGCGTGCGTCGTTGCCAGATCGAGCACGAGTGCTTCGTCGAGCGGCTTGACGAAGCGCATGTTGACGACCGTGGCGGCAAATTCGGCGCCGACTTCCAGCGCCGCGGCCAGCGGACTGCCGAACGCGAGGATCGCGATGCCGCTGCCGCGCCGGCGCACCTCGGCCTTGCCAACCGGCAGTGTCTTGAGCTCAGGCTCGATCTTCGCGCCGGGGCCGGTGCCGCGCGGATAACGCACCGCGGCCGGGCCGCCGTGGCGGAACGCCGTGGTCAGCAGCAGCCGGCATTCGTTTTCGTCGGATGGCGCGGCGACGAGCAGGTTCGGAATGCAGCGCAGGTAGGTCAGGTCGAAGCTGCCGGCATGCGTCGCGCCGTCCGGGCCGACGACGCCGCCGCGGTCGATCGCGAACGTGACGTCGAGGTTCTGGATCGCGACGTCGTGGATCAGCTGGTCGTAGCCGCGCTGCAGAAATGTCGAATAGATCGCGACGACCGGCTTGGCGCCTTCGCAGGCCATGCCGGCGGCGAGCGTCACCGCGTGCTGCTCGGCGATGCCGACGTCGAAGTAGCGTTGCGGAAACTCCTTCGAATAGCGCACCAATCCCGAGCCTTCGCGCATCGCCGGCGTGATCGCGAACAGCTGATCGTCTGCGCGCGCCATGTCGCAGAGCCAGTCGCCGAAGACTTCGGTGTAGCTCTGCTTCGCTGCGGTTTTTTTGGCGACACCTTTGGACGGATCGAATGGGCCGACTGCGTGATATTCGATCTGCTCGGCTTCCGCGGGCGCGTAGCCTTTGCCCTTGGTCGTGATGATGTGCAGCAGTTGCGGACCCTTGAGTTCCTTCAGCGTCTTCAGCGAATGCAGCAGCTGCGGCAGGTCGTGGCCGTCGATCGGTCCGAAATAGTGGAAATTGAATTCCTCGAACAGCGTCGACGGCACGAACATGCCCTTGAGGTGTTCTTCCCAGCGCTTGAAGAAGCGCCAGAGGAAGCCGTGCGGCTTCAGCCGACGCTTGGCGCCTTCGCGCATCGCATTGAGGCGCCGGCTCGTCATCAGTCGGGCGAGCATCTTCGGCAGCGCGCCGACGTTCTCGCTGATCGACATCTGGTTGTCGTTGAGGATCACAAGCAGGTCGGCATCGACGTCGCCGCCGTGATGCAGCGCCTCATACGCCATGCCGCCGGTAAGGCCGCCGTCGCCGATGATCGCAACGACCTTGCGTGCCTCGCCTTTGCGCTGTGCGGCGATCGCCATGCCGAGCGCGGCGGAGATCGAAGTGGAGGAATGCCCGACACCGAACGTGTCGTACGGCGATTCGTCGCGCTTCGGAAACGGCGCGAGCCCGTCCTTCTTCTTGATCGTTTCGATGCGATCGCGGCGGCCGGTGAGAATCTTGTGCGGATAACACTGGTGGCCGACGTCCCACACGAGGCGATCGTCCGGCGTGTCGTACAGATAATGCAGCGCGACCGTGAGCTCGACCACGCCCAATCCCGCGCCGAAATGGCCGCCGGCGCCGGCGACCGATTCGATCAGGTACTCGCGCAACTCGCGCGCGATTTCGGGCAGCTCGGCTTCGTCGAACCGCTTGAGATCGGCGGGGGAGTCGATTTTGGACAGGCGCGGGTAGCGCTGGGCGTCGATCATGGGGTGAAACATCGCGGTCAATCCGACATTTTCAGGCATCGCGGTCACAGCGGCAAGTTAGCTCAACTGCAGGTGTTCGGCGTGGCTTTCTCGAGCGTTTGATAAGGCACACTGGAGTGGGAGCTTGCGATGGTGGCTGAACCGAGACAGATACCGGCGACGAACGTCTCGGCGATGCTGTTGGCAAGCGCGGTTCCACTCGCCGTGGCGGCGGGATTCGTGCAGTCCGCTCGTGCGGCGCAGTGGGGGGCGCCGGCCGAGAACTGGACCTGGGGTCTGCTCGCGCTCGTTCCGCTCGAATTCGTCCGCGCGATCGTGCTGTCGAACCTGGGCGATGCCTTCAGGGATTATCAGAATCCGCAGCACGCTGTGCGCAAGTTTCTCGCCTCGATCGGTTCGCTGGTGGTCATGGCTCTCGTGTGGGGTGTGTTCAATATCGGCCCGGGCGCGGTTTTTGCGCTGCTGACGAATGCGCGCGCTTATCATCTGCTCGGCATACCGTTGTTCGTGCTCGTCGCCGATTGCGCCGTCACGCTGTATTTCTTCCGCGGCGATGCGCGCATCGAAGCGGCGCGAGTGCAGGCCGCCGCCGATGATGCCGATGATTGGGTTTTTCTCGCGACTTTCTATCTGCCGCCGCTGTTGCTGGCGTCGTTCCTGGCCTACCTGGCCGGCAGGCACTCGGCAGCGCTGTCGGCGTGGTTCGATCATCCGGACACGGCAATCTTCTTGCCGGCCGTGTTCCTGTACTGCGCCGCCTATTTTTGCGGCAAGGCGATCCTGTGCGCTCGCGTGCACACCGCACGTTTCGACGAAACCGGAGAACGGCTGCTTGGCGCCGGCTGGGTTCAAGGTTTGCTGATGCGCAGCAAGAGGGAGCGCGCGAAAGAGCTGGAGGCTGTGCGTTTTCGTAAGGCAGCGTTGTCCGGCAGCCCGCTGCCGTCCGTCGCAGTTCGCCCTCGTACAGCCCGGGTGCGCTAGTGCAACCGGGCGCACTCGATTCGCGTCATAGATCGGCGCGGAACTGCACGCCGTAAATGCGCGGTTCGTTGACGTAGCCGGTCAGATCGTCGAAGTCGATGCCGCCGATGATCGCTTTCTTGTTCGTGATGTTGCGACCGAACAGCGCGAGCTCGCGCTTGCCACCATCCCAGTTATAGCCGACGCGCAAGCCGCCGATCACCCAGGGTTTGCTCTGGAACTCCGCCGATTCATACAGAACGTTGATCAGCACCTTGCTGCGATAAGCCCAATCCGTGTAGGCAAAGAATTCGCCGTCGCGGAACGGGATCGCATAGCGTGCGGTGACGTTCGCAATCCATTTCGGCGCGTCGACCAGCGGGTTGCCGTCGATCAGCACGAGGGTAGTGCCGTTGCGCACGATCGTCGGATCGAGGATCGTGCACGGCGCGCCGCACGGCGTGATGTACAGGTTCGGGTCCTTGATCCGGGTGAAGTTGTAGCTCGTGCCTGCCGTCACCATCAGTTGGTCGGTGAGATACGCCTCGGCATCGAGTTCGAAGCCATGGCCTTCGGTTTTCTTCGCGTTGACCAGTGTTGCCGTGTTGCCGCTGCCGCCGACGGCAGTCAGCTGCTGGTTTTTCATTTCGTAGTCGAACAGATCGAAGCTGATCGTGGCGCGGTTGTCGAACAGACGGCTCTTCACGCCGATTTCACCCGAAGTCACGGTCTCGGTTTTCGCGGTCGACGGCGCGTCGCTGAAAAGCAGCCGCCCCTGGATGCTCGGCGCGCGATAGCCGGTGGCCACGCGCGCATAAAAATCGGTGTTTTTGCTGGCCGTATAGACAGCCGAAAAATCGCCGGTCGTCTTGGTCGTGCTCGGGTTCTCGTAGAACGGACCGGCGTGATCGGGCACGCCGAGAAAGGAAAGCGGCGACGCGAAGCGTTCGCCATACCAGTTCTTCTCGTCGTGCGAGACGCGCAATCCGCCCTTGAGCTTGAACTGATCGTTGACCTGGTAGCCGACAGAACCGAACAGCGCTTCGCTGACGTCCATCTGCGTCTGCCGCGCGTAGCCGTCCTGCCTGCCGCCCTCCAGCGTGGCGTAATCGAAGCTGTCGATCGTCAAGTTCTCGTTGAAGTAGTACGCGCCGACAATCCAGTCCCACGGCGTGGTGTCCTTGGATGCGAGATGGACTTCCTGCGTGATCTGGCGATGGAACGGCAGGCCGTCGGCGGTTTCCGACGGGAATTGAATAATGCCCGGGCCGGAAGGTGGCGCGAACACGGCGCCGTAGCCGCCGTCGATATCGCCATGGCTGATCGTGCGTACGCGGTCAAAACCGGTGATCGAGGCGAGTTCCATGTTGGCGAAGTCCCAGGTCAGGTGCAGGCTGCCACCGGCGGACTGGAAACGCTGGAAATTCTGGCCGTCGATCGAGATCTCGTCGCGCTTGAAGCCGGGCACGAGATTGTCGGTGCCGGGCTGGATGATGTTGGCGCGGAACAAGATCGCCGACCCGTCGTAGTTCATGCCGTGCACGTTGAGCAGCGCGTTGAACGTCTCGGACGGCTTGAACTGCAGCTGCACGCGCATGGCCTGTTCATCGTAACCGCCGAAGCTGTCGTGGCGGCCCGGTGCCGTATTGTTGACCCAGTCGTCGCGGTGCTGGTCGAGGAACGAGACGCGGGCCGACCACGACGGCGCCAGCGCGCCGCCGATCGCGCCTTCGAATTTGGCGGTATTCAGATTGGCATAGCTGAAATCGACGTAGCCGTCCGGTTCATCGGTCGGCTTCTTCGAATCGAACTTGACCACGCCAGCGGGTGTGTTGCGCCCGAACAGCGTACCCTGCGGTCCGCGCAACACTTCGACCTGGGCGATATCCCACACCGGAAAACCCTTCAGGATCGGGTTTTCGAGGACGACATCGTCATAGACCAGCGACACCGGCTGCGATGAATTCAGGTCGAAATCCGAATTGCCGAGGCCACGGATGTAGAAGCGCGGATAGGTGCGGCCGAACGAGGATTCCACGAGCAGGCTCGGCACGCGCCCCGACAGGAATTGGACGTCGTCGCCGCCCGACTTGATGATGTCGAGCTTCTCGGTGTCGATCGTGGAGATGGATTCCGGTACTTTTTGCACGTCTTCGACGCGCTTTTCGGCCGTGACCGTGACGACTTCGAGCTGGGTTCTGTTGGCTTCCTGCGCCTGAGCGGCGAAGCTCAATGCACAAGCAACGGGCAGGGCAAGACGACGTACAGCGCGATTCGTATTCATCATGGGATCCCCAGCGAGTCGGAGTTAAAAAAATGTAAGCCGCTGTTCTACCCGATGTGCCTTCGTTTTGCAAAAACAAAATCGTGGCAGGGATTCGCTCGATACGAGACTCCACCCGAGGTGGACGAATCAACACGTGAAAACACAACGGCTTGGCGCCGTTTACTCGCGCTATTTGCATGCCGCGAACGCGGCTATTGGGTAAATCGCCGATTCTTCGGCAGGTGATGCATGAGGAACTGCATCTGGTCGGAGAGGATGTTGCGATTGGAAAGAATCAGGTGCTCGACCCAGCTCGGCCGATACGGCACGGCGAGCAGCGGCATGCCGGCTTGTTGCGGAGAATGGCAGCCTTTGCGCACGTTGCACGCCAGGCACGCAGTGACGCAGTTTTCCCAAACATCGCGGCCGCCTTTGGACAATGGCACGACATGGTCGCGCGTGAGCTCGCCACGAGAATAGTGTTCGCCGCAATACAGGCACACCATGCGGTCGCGCGCGAACAGTGCGACGTTGGTCAGCGCCGGCGCCGGATCAAGCAGGCTGGGCCGGGCATGGCCGCGGCTGGCGACAATCGGATGCAAGTCGAGGAAGCTTTGCAGACCGCTGTCGCGATTGGTGCCGCCATGAATGGTCAGGCATGCATCGCCGAGCGTCCAGGCAACGGCGTCGCGTACGTACAGGCAGACCGCGTCCTGCCATGACATCCAATCCAGGATGCGTCCGCTGGAATCCAGCGACAGGACGCGGGTGCTATGGATGTCGTTGCTAGTTCGGGCTTCCGCCAGCATGGATCCTCCGTAGTCGGTGGTTGTGCCGTCGTGAAAGCAGCATAGACCATTTATTTGCAACGCCACAAGCGACAACGCTCCCTTTGCGGGAGCGTTGTGGATCGGCGCAAGCCGCGTTATTGACCGGTAGGGACCGACAACATCGAGATCGGGATGTTGCTGCGATTGAACCCGCCTGCGCCCGGATAGTTCGCTGTAATTGATGCCGTGCCCGTGGTGTAGCCTCTGCCCGGGTTCGGCGGATCGAACGACAAGCTCATCGAACCGATCTTCGTGCCGTTCAACTGCGCTGGAGGCGTACAGCTACGGCAGAAGCCGTTGCTGACCTGAAGCAGATCCATCGTGACGGTACCGCTGCCGTATGCACCCGACGCGGTGGCCCATGTCGGCTGCCCGTTGGGTCCCGGATAGTAGACGTAGGCGATCAGCGTCAGCGGCGAACCGGCGCTGGTGCCATTGGGCACGTCGAGCAGTTCGAAGCCCCAGCCGCCATCGTTCGTCGGCGGCTGGCCTGCGTACCAGTGGCCGGTGTAGTCGGGTTGTCCGTGCAACGACGTCGGCACGAGCGGCTCCACGCACCAGGTGCCGGACTCGCTGCCGATTGCCCAAGCCATGACACCAAGCTGGGTGGCACCGTTGCGATCAACATTGCGACAGACTGGCGCATTCGCGCTCTGGTTGAAGTCGACAACGATGCTGCCAGCGACGCTATCGGCGTGGAACGCCACTTGGCCCTCAACGGTATTCGTGTACACGAGACGGTAAAGCGTGCTGCCGTTGCTCTGAATGTCCGGTACGAACACCCCATCGATGAGCCGGCCGATAGCCTCGTACCATTCGGGAACGCCCGCCGAATCGTAAGTATAAAAAACCAAAAAGTATACATCGCCGAACGTGGCATCGTGATAGCCGAGTTCGAAATCAAAGCCGTGGCCGCCGTGCGTGCGATCGAACCAATTGCTCGGTATCGGTTGCGTGAACGCCGGCATCGCCGTCGCCGCCGTGGACCAGCCGACCGGACCGAGCATCGGCGCGGCCAGGCCCATGTTGCGCAGATTGAAGCGTGAGTAGTACGCGTTCATCATGTCGTTGGCCTGCACCGTGTGCGACAGCGTGGAGGCCGGCTGCGTCGCGCACGTCGCCGTCATGCTCTTGTCGCACGGGGCATAGAGGCTGGGAAAATCGTTCGGCGCGGCTTCGGCGCGATGGATGTTGACGCTGGAGGCCACCGCCTCCGGATCGAACCAGCGCAAGCCGGTATAGACGCCGGGGGTGTACGTGCCCGCCGAGGTGACTGTCGGGCCCGATACGAGAGCGGCCGCGCGCGCGGCGTCGCCGCTGCCGTTGACTTCGTAGCCCATGAACGGCGTGTACGTGCTGCCGTTCACGATCGCGACGTTGACGTCGTAGATGTCGTCGTACGGGCCGTCGTCGACATTGGTGTATGCGATCGCATTCGCTTGCGTATCAATGCCGGCCTTGGCGCCGATCGGCCCGGCAGCGGGATCGGTATTGGCCAATCCGAAGAAGCCCAGACCATGCGTCATCTCGTGCATGGCCACGGTGATGAAATCGATCGAGCTGGCGGGGCCGGACGCGAAGCCGAGATAGAAGTTCTCGCCGCCAATGATCGTGGACTGGCCGACATCCTCGTTGAAGGTGATCTCGATCTCGGCGTTGCTGACATCGTCGCAGTCTGTGCCGATCGCGCCGCACAGGCTCGTGCCGTTGAGATTGCCGATCGCAGCGGCCGGATACCAGGTGTATTTCTGCGGCACCGAGTTGAACGGGAATTCCGGACTGTCGAAGAAATAATAAATTGGCGCGGCGTGCGCGAGGATCGCCGAATTGGCGTCGCCGTCCAGATGCGCGCCACAAGCGTGTACCGTAATCGTGGTGTGCAGGTTCAGCTGTTGCGCCAGCTGTTGGGTCGCATAGGTCAACGCGTTCTTGCGTTGCTGGCCGAGTGTGGTGCCGGTATTGCCGCCAATCGGCGCCGCGGCGGTGGCGTCCGTCCAGAAGTCCGTGTCGCAGTCGTTCGTGTGATCGTTCGGATCCGTGCTCGCGTGAGTGAAATCCACGGCGATGCTACCGGTGGGAAGTGTGTTGGCCGTGGTCGCGGTGAGAGTGCCGCTGGCCGCGGATGGGCTGCTGTTGATGGCGGCGATGTACCAGCGTCCGCTTGGGCAGAACAGCGGCACATGGCTCGACGGCAGCACCAGGATCGACTCGTTCGAAGTCGAGCTGATCGAGTGGTACTGCGCGTATCGGAACAGCATCTCCTCGTCGACCGCCTGTGCGCCTTGCGCAGGGAATGGCGAGCCGCAGCGTACGAACAGGTCGACATCACCGCCGCTGGCGGCGACATCCACGCGCAGTTGCTGCGCCGCGCTGCCGACGTCGATGTAATAGTTCGTCAGGTAGTACGAGGACGGCAGCGTCAGCTGCACGGGTACGCCCGATTGCAGGGCAGTGTCGGCGAACGCGGCGCTACCGCACAGCGCCAGCGCAAGGCAGCAAACCCAGGAAAGAATCTGCCTCACGGCTGCGCTCCCTGCTTTTGTGCGTGCGCCTTCGGATTCGGCCGCTGCACGCAATCGGTGGCCAGCGTGCCGTCGGGCAGACGCGTAACCCGCATTACGCTCATCGTCGGCGCCGGCAGACGCCGCAACGTCGGCTTTGTTGTTTGTCGCGCCGGACTGTCCGCCAGCGGTTGTGGTGCGGGATTTTCGGCGGCATGTGCGTCGAACGCAGCCAGCACGACCAGCGAAACGAGAAGTCGTAGGTACATTGGAATTCCCCAGGGAATCGACGGGTGATGATCGGATAATGATAACGCGCTTGCGTTAGCGGTTTGCGAACACGTCAAGGACCGCCTGCGCGCCGCGGGTTGGCCGATAGCTTGCGCGCAATGCCGCCTGCAGAAATTCCTCGGCGCCGGCGATGGCCGCGCGCGGCGACCGTCCGCCAGCAAGCCCGCAAGCGATCGCCGAGGACAGCACACAGCCGGTCCCGCGCGCGCGCACGGCCAGCCGCGCGTGGCGGAATTCCTCGACGCCGCGCGCATCGACCAGCACATCGCGCACGATGCGCCCGCGCGCATGCCCGCCCTTGAGCAGCACCGCACGCGCGCCGAGCGCCCGCAATGCGCGCGCGGCCGCCTCGACGTCGTGCACGCTCGAACCGAGCAGGATTTCCGCTTCCGGCAGGTTCGGCGTCAGCACGTCGGCGAGCGGGATCAATTGCTCGCGCAATGCGCGCACGCCGCGCGCGGACAGCAATGCCGCACCACTCGTGGACGCGAGCACCGGATCGAGTACGACATTGCGCGCGCGCATCGCGCGCAGGGTAGCGGCCACGGCCGTTACATTGGCGGCATTGCCGAGCATGCCGATCTTGACGGCGGCGATGTCGAAGCCGGCAAACAGCGCCTGTAACTGGTGTTCGAGCGCGTGCGACGGCACCCGATGGATCGATAGCACGCTGTCGAGGTTTTGCGCGGTAAAGGCGGCAATCGCGCTCAATCCATGTGCGCCAAAAGCCGCGAACGTTTTCAGGTCGGCCTGGATTCCGGCTGCGCCGCCGGAATCCGAACCGGCAATCGTCAGGACACTGCAGCGAGGTTTTTTCGTCATCGAGTGTGGTGGTTTCGCAACAAATGGTGAATCTTCAATCTCCAAACGCTCGCAAGCGCCTGAAACGTCGCGGCTGACAGTCCAATCTCGCGCTTGACCTGGTGTTGCTTTTTTGCAAAGATGGCGTTGGAGTCACTCACTCCTAAACGCATCAGGGCCTATGCGTCGGGCGACAGCAAAAGTCGAAACACTTGCGGGAGCGCTGGGAATCATCCTCGCGCTCCCGCTTTCTTTTGCAGCCGCTGCAGAACCTGCAGCCGCGCACGTCAACTCTTTGGCCGAATTCGCCCAATCGGCGAGTGTACTGGATGCGTGGCGCGACTATGCGCTGGCCAATTTGACCTTGGATTTCTCCTGGGCGCGAGATACTGCCGCGCCGATCACTGCGCCGAGTTTGTTCGACCGCGGCATCGCGCACGTCGCGCAGCCCGCGTCGCATTTTGCCGGCGCCGGCGCTGCCGCCGCCGCGCTCTCGGTCACGCTGACGCGCAGCAAGACCGCGGACACCCCGCTGCTGGCTGCGAACGAGCCGACCCTGCTGCAGGATTACTCACCCGGCTTGCAGCGTTACATCCTGTCGCCTACTTACGTGCAGCCGTGGGGCGAGAATTCCTCATTCGGCGTCTCGGCGATCTTCGCCTATCAGCGTTTTGCCAGTTTCGGCCTCGGCCTCGACAACAAGCCGACGCCGTCCGGCAGCGTCACCCCGGTGATGTCGTTCGAGTATCGCAACAGCGAGCTGGCTTCCTATGGCTCCGGCATGCGCGTGGATTTCAACAGTGCCTTCACCGACCGGCTCAGCTGGCAGGTGGGATATCAGACACGCGTGAACATGGATGCGTTCAACAACTATCGCGGCGTGTACTCGGAGCCCGGCAGTTTCGACATTCCGGCCAGCGCCAACATCGGTCTGGGCTATGCGGTTTCCCCCGATCTGAAATTCGATGTCGGCGCTGAGCGCGTGATGTACAGCCAGATCACTCCGTTCACGAGCGCCGCATTGCCGACGCGCTTCCTCGTGCTGCTCGGCAGTTCGATCAGCCCGACGTTCGCCTGGCAGGACGTCGACGTCTATTCAATCGGTTGGACCTGGCGCGACACGAGCGACAGCGTGTGGTCGCTGCATTACAACACGCGTGAACAGCCGTTGCCGACTTCGCGTCTTTTGCAGTCGGCGCTCGAGCCGTACCTGGCCTCGCACAATATCGAATTTGGTTTCGCGCACCTGTTCGGGCGCGCGTCGAGCCTGCGCGTTGAGGCCACTTACGCGCCCAGCGAATTCGTACTCGGCCTGCCGACCAACAACTCGCTGCGCAGCAACGGCGACGGCAACCAGGTCGAATATCAGGCGCTGTGGACCACGCGCTTCTAGTTTTCTCTCCACGCTTCAGGGCACAGTTGGGGAGCGCGAGTCGCTCCCTTTTTTTGTCCAGCGTTCCGTTGCGGCTCAACCTCTGAACAAGCGTCGCGAATCGAGCGCCATCGCTTGGTCGAAGGGTCAGAGCATCTCGGAGGCGTAATCCGCCAGTCGTGAGCGCTCGCCGCGGCGCAGTGTCACGTGCGCCGAATGCGCCCAAGCCTTGAAGCGGTCGACCGCATACGTCAGGCCCGAGGTCGTTTCGGTCAGGTACGGGGTGTCGATCTGCTCGACATTGCCCAGGCACACCATCTTGCTGCCGGGGCCGGCGCGCGTGAGCAGGGTCTTCATCTGCTTCGGCGTCAGGTTCTGTGCCTCATCGATGATGACGTAGCGGCTGAGGAATGTGCGGCCGCGCATGAAATTGAGCGAGCGGATCTTGATGCGCGATGCAAGCAGGTCGTTCGTCGCAGCACGGCCCCAGCCGCCGCCTTCCTGCGGTGTGGCGAGCACTTCCAGGTTATCCGTCAAGGCGCCCATCCATGGCGTCATTTTTTCTTCCTCGGTGCCGGGCAGAAAGCCGATGTCCTCGCCGACCGAGACGGTCGCGCGGGTCATGATGATCTCGCGATATCGCTGCTGGTCCATCGTCTGCGCCAGGCCGGCGGCGAGCGCGAGCAGGGTCTTGCCGGTGCCGGCGGTGCCGAGCAGGGTGACGAAATCGATCTCGGGGTCCATCAGTGCATTCAGCGCGAAATTCTGCTCGCGATTGCGCGCAGTGATGCCCCATACCGAGTGCGAGCCGCCGCGGTAATCGTCGATGATCTGCAATGTCGCCAGGCCGTCCTTGATGCGCAATACGCGCAGCTCGACGTCGTTCTCGCCCGGCAGATAGAGGAATTCCTGTGGCTGCCAATCCTCATCCTTGCGCAGCTTCACCTCATAGAACGTGTGACCGCGTTCGGACCACGAGCGCAGCTCGGAATGGCGGTCCCAGAAATCCTTCGGCAGTTCGACGTGGCCGGCGTACAGCAGGCTGAAATCATCGAGCGCGCGGTCGTTTTCGTAATCCTCGGCCGGGAGACCGACGATCGACGCCTTGATGCGCAAGTTGATGTCCTTGGACACCAGCACGATCGGCACGTCCGGGCGTTGCTCGCGCAAGCTCACGATCGAGGCCAGGATCAAATTGTCCGGCAGCGTCTTCTTCTTGCCGGCGCCGTTCGTTTCGAAGTTCTGCGTTTGGAAGTATAAACGTCCAACTTGCGCCTTGCGGTCGAGCTGGATGCCCTTCGGGAGTCTGAGCTCCAGGCCATCGGCGATCGGCTTGTTCGAATTGCGTTCGATCAGTTCGTTGATGAAGCGGCTGACCTGGCGCGCATTGCGCGAGACCTCGGAAGCGCCTTTCTTCGCCGCGTCGAGCTCCTCGATCACCGTCATCGGCAGGAACACGTCATGTTCCTCGAAGCGGAACAGCGCGGTCGGGTCGTGCATCAGCACATTGGTGTCGAGCACGTAGATGCGCTTGCCTTTGGTCATGGTCACCTCGGGAGTGGGATTTGGAAACGACGCGCAGTGTGCGCGAGAGAGGTTGCGAAACAGGGAATGCCGGTCACTGGCGTGCGGATTCCGCTGCAATGGCGTCGAGCACCGCTTCGGCGTGGCCGGGAACCTTGACGTTGCGCCATTCGCGACGCAGCTTGCCGTCGGGCCCGATCAGGAACGTGCTGCGCACGACGCCGAGAAATTTGCGGCCGTACAGAGTCTTCTCGTGGATCACGTCGAAAGCTTTGCACCAGGTCTCGTCGGGGTCGGACACCAGCGCGAACTTGAGCGACTGCTTGTCCTGGAATTTTTCGTGCGAGGCGAGCGAATCGCGCGAGACGCCAAGCACGACGGCGTTGTGCTTGGCGAACTGCCTGGCGAGATCGCGAAAATCCTGTGCTTCACGCGTGCAGCCGGGCGTGTTGTCCTTCGGATAGAAGTAGACGACGACGTATTGGCTCTTGAAATCGCGCAGGCGAATCGGCCCGGCCGTGCTGTCGCCGCGCAAGTCTGGAACGGTTTTGCCGATCGTCACCATCAATATTTCATCGGGTCCATGATCGCATCGAGATTGAGCCCATCGCAGAACTCGAGGAAATCATCGCGCAACGCGGCGATGTGCGTGTTCGCCGGAATGCCGATCGTGATCTGTGCCGAGAACATGTCGGCGCCGGTCTGCATCGCGCGGTAGCGCGTGGACATGAGCTGTTCGATGCTGATCGAATGCTGCTGGAAGAATTCGGCGATCTGGAAAAGTATACCCGCCTTGTCGGCGGCGACGACTTCGACGACGTAAGGCAACAGATTCGTCTGCGGCGGCTTGGAGCCGGTGCGAAAATGCAGCAGGCGGACCTGCTCCTCGCGTTCGAGCCGCGCCAGCGCCGATTCAAGCTTGGCGATCGCGTCCCACGAGCCGGTAGCGAGCACCAGCACCGAGACGTCGCTGCCGATCGCAGCGACGCGCGTCTCGGCGATATTGCAGCCGCAATCGGCGACGCGCTTGGCGACCGCGACGAGCGGAGAGCGCGTTTGCGCGGCAAACGCATTGATCAGCAGGTGATTCTCGTTGGCGGCCGGGCGTGGGGCGGTGTCGGTCAAGACTTGCGGTTCCCGAGCGTTGCGCATGGAGCATCGATGCTGGCGGCGGTGTGCCGGCGCTGGGGTGAGAATACTTGCCGCGTTCATTACCCGCAAGTAACATCGCCCATCCTCGCAACTTCCGGGTCCGCCTTGAAAAAGCTCGTCGGCAGCATTTGCGCTCTCGCCACGCCTTTCCGCGGCGATGCGCTCGACCTCGACGCTTTTGCGCGGCTGATCGATTATCAACTCGACGGCGGCACGCAGGCGCTCGTCGTGGCCGGTTCCACCGGCGAAGCGCACGCGCTCGAACAAACCGAATTCGATCGCCTGCTCGCGTTTGCGCTCGAGCGCGCAAACGGACGCGTGCCCGTGCTCGCGGGCACCGGCACCGCAAACACGCGCAAGACGATTACCGCGACGCGCCGCGCGCAGAGCATCGGCGCCGATGCCGCGTTGGTCGTCACGCCCTATTATGTGCGGCCGACGCAGCAAGGCTTGCATCAGCATTTTGCGGCGGTCGCGGATGAGGGCCGACTGCCTGTCGTGCTCTACAACGTGCCGTCGCGCACCGGCTGCGATCTGTTGCCGGAAACGGTGGCGGAACTGGCCGCGCACGAAGGCATTGTCGGCATCAAGGAAGCGCGCAGCGAAGCCGAGCGCGTGGCCGCGCTGGTCACGCTAAAAAATCCACATTTCAGTGTTTTGAGCGGCGATGATCCAACCTGCGCACGCGCGATGCTGGACGGCGCGGACGGCGTGATTTCAGTCGCGGCCAATGTGGCGCCGGCGGCGCTGCGCGGCGTCTGCGATGCCGCAATCGCGGGTGACACCGCGCACGCGCTGGCGCGTGACGCCCGACTTGCCGATCTTTACACGCTGCTCGGCGTCGAACCCAACCCGATTCCGGTAAAATGGTGTTTGCACGAACTCGGGTTCGGTGCGGCCGAGCCGCGCTTGCCGCTGCTGCCGCTGGGCCAGGTTCACCACGCAAAAGCGCGCGGCGTGCTGCATGCGCTGCAATTGTCCGCGATTCAGGCGGCGCACAGCAGCGCCGCCTGAAACTTCGCCCAAAATTCAAACAGGACTTATCCGTGAAGCCGAAGCCCATCGTTCTCGTTCGCACGACTTTATTCGCCGCCGCCTCGGCCACGTTGCTCGCCGGCTGCGGCATGTTCCATCACAAGGACAACTACTATTCCAAGGCGCAGGAAACCAAGCCTCTGGAAGTGCCGCCGGATCTGGACGCGCCGCCCGCATCGAACGAGTTGACGGTGCCTGCTGCCGGCGCATCGAGCACGACGACCTCGACGAGCAGCGCAGCAGCCAGCTCGACGGCCGCGAGTAGCGCAACACCGCCGCAGATGAGCCCGAGCGGCGACAGTCTGCATGTCGCCGACAGCGTCGGTCACGCCTGGACGCGCGTGGGCCTGGCGCTGGAGCGCGCACAGGTCGGCACGATCAGCGAACGCAACGAGACTGCGCACAGCTATACGCTGGATGTGGAAGGTCTGAAAGCATCCGCGCCGGCTGCGCCGGCCGAACATCACTGGTACAGCCGCATCATGCATCCGTTTGGTGGCGGCAGCAGTGGTTCTACTACGTCGCCGGCGGTCAGCGGTCATCTCACCGTGACCGTGAGCGCCGATGGCGAAGGCGCGCGCGTGGACGTGAGCGGCGCGTCGGGTGATGCCAACGCGGCCGAGGCTGCGCGTCGCGTGCTCAATGCGCTGCGCGAGCGGTTGTCTTGAAAATATGAACTGCGCGGCCGCGTCGGCGGTCGCGCTCAGCGTTCCAGCAAGGGAAGTTTTCCCGGCTTGCCATCCCATTCCTTGGCGTCGGCTGGCGCGTCTTTCTGCACCGTCAATACCGGCCAGCCTTTGGAGAGTTCGGCGTTGAGCTGGATGAAATGCTCCTGACCCGCCGGTACATCGTCCTCGGGAAAAATCGCATTGGCCGGGCATTCCGGCTCACACAATGTGCAGTCGATGCACTCCTCGGGGTCGATCACAAGGAAGTTCGGCCCCTCGTGGAAGCAGTCCACCGGACACACTTCCACGCAGTCGGTGTATTTGCACTTGATGCAGTTTTCAGTGACGACGAACGGCATGGTTTGAGTTGTCAGTAGCAGTATTCTTGGGCGGCAAACTTGTGAATCTTCTGAATTGAAGCGCCGCGAGCGAAGGTGGGTTGCGTCCGCACTGAGCGCAGGCACCGGAGTGTACTCAAATGTACATGAGGATGCCGAGCATCGGACGGCTGCAAAATATCGAGCGCAGCAGCTTCAAACAGAAGATTGGCGCTCCCTAGGGGATTCGAACCCCTGTTTAGGCCTTGAGAGGGCCCCGTCCTAGGCCTCTAGACGAAGGGAGCGTTGTTTGAAAGACGCCGCGTAGTATACCGGGCCCGCCCGGCATGGGACAATTGCGCACGTGCAACGGAAGTGCCGATCAGAAACAGGTAATGACAGAATCCAATCCGCATAGCGCCGCGTTGCGCATCATTCCGCGCGAACAACATGGCGTTTCCCGCAAGAACATCTCCAGCGGCGCACTGCGCGTGCTGTATCGCCTGCACGAAGCGGGTTTTGCCGCTTATCTCGTCGGCGGCGCCGTGCGCGATCTGCTGCTCGGTGGTCACCCCAAGGATTTCGATGTCGCCACCGACGCCACGCCCGAAGACGTGCGGCGCTTGTTCCGCAACTGCCGCCTGATCGGCCGGCGTTTCCGCCTCGCGCATGTGATGTTCGGGCCGGAGATCGTCGAGGTGGCGACGTTCCGCGGCTCCAGCGACGATGGCAGCGGCGACCGCCACGTCGTCGACG
>Ga0207657_10003485_pt1 | contig 16786 bp, 11 predicted proteins | sample KBSC33metaG_FD_184316 | JGI IMG/M metagenome (GOLD analysis project Ga0207657, IMG submission 184316) | Corn rhizosphere microbial communities from Kellogg Biological Station, Michigan, USA - KBS C3-3 metaG (SPAdes) (version 2) | ecosystem: Host-associated > Plants > Roots > Rhizosphere > Soil ... | reverse complement strand
GCGCCTCCAGCCGTCCTCGCCGCAACCGGACCCACAGATCCGACAGCAGCGTTTCTCCCTCCCGGATGGTGGCGAATTGCCGGCTCATCAGCAATCGCTCGAGCTCGTCGAACCGCCCGTCATTGGCCGCAACGACCGCCCGTGCGAGGACGATCCGCTCATTGTCCCGCACCTGCGGCGGCAACCCTTCGACGAACACCTTGAGCGCGTCGGATCGCCCCTCGCGCATGAAATGGGTGGCGATCTCGACCGCCAGTTCGGCCGGGGCGTCGCCCGTCTGCCAGGCGCACAGATAGTTGTCTGAAGCGGCATCGGCGTCGGCGCTCAGCAGGGCCTGCAGCCGATAGGCCGGCCAGCTTGGCCGCAGGGCCAGCGACTGGGTCACCTGCGCCCGCGCCGGCTCAACTTCGCCCCGATCGAGCAGCGCAGTGGCGAGGATAAGGGCATGCAGCCACGTCGCGCCCTGCGCCGCGGCGCTGGCTGCGACCCGCTCGATCCACGCCTGCGACACGGCAAATCCATCGGGCACGTCACGAAGGTTTTGGGCCGCGATTGTGGTGCCTTGCGCCAGATCGTCCCAGCAGTCGCCGGGCGCCTCAACGCTGAAATCAAGGCCGGCAGCAAGGGGTCGCCCCAGCAGATGTTCGTGCCGAGCCCCCCAGGGCTGTCCGGCCGAGTAGCGACTATCCACCGGCAGGCGGGCCTGCTGGCGCAAGAAGCCGTCGACCTGCGCCAGCGTTGCAGCGGAAACGGCATGCTCCAACACACCCGCGGCATGGGTCACCGCCGCGCCGTAGTCGGCCTGATGCGCCCTCCCAGGATCAAGCTGGACCGGCGTGAATGCCTCGGTCCATTCCAGTTCCTCCCCGCCGGCGAGGGCGAAGCGCTGGTTCTGCGTCGGGGTGATACCGCTCTGGATCTCGAGATAGCGCCCCTCCCCCGGCCGGGACAGATAATCCATCCAGTTCTGCCCCCCGGCGGCGCTGCCGAAGTAGAAGAACTTGCGGCCGTGCATCTCGCTGGTGCTGGTCTGCGCGAGCCCATATCCACCACCATCGACTGCGAGTACGAAGCGTCTTGCGGCCGATGGCGCGCGAAAGAACACCGACGTTGCGTTCTCCCAGTTGTCCGGATAGGAGGCATCCCAGTCGTGCCGCGGAAAGGCGCACCGGCCGAGGTTGTTGCCGGGCCAGATGTGCTCGATCGAGTAGTCGGCCGGGCTCAGGACGCGCGTGCCCGGCTGCATGGGCACCGCGATATTCGTCCACCAATAGGCCAGTCGGCTCTCGGCCGACGGATTGACGATGCGCCCATGGGCAAAAAGCTGGGCGGCGCCCGCCGGCATGAACAGGTCGATCTGCCAGGTGGCCTCGACGATCCGATCGAACTCATAGAGCCTGAGGATCGGCCCCTCCGGCGTGTCGCTAACGCCCGCGAATACCGGCGCGCAGGTGAACGGCGTGTGCCCCGGAATAAGCCCGTTCCACTCGATGCCGCCGGAAAACCAGGCGTTGAGGGCCGCGAGGTTGGCGGGCTGGAACACCGGATTGCGAAACACCAGATCACGACCGGACTGGAGGTCCTTCAACTCCAGCAGCCTGCCCCCGAGGGAAGGCGCGACAACCGCCCGCAGGCGATCGTTTTCGATCACCAGACACTCGAGTTCGCCGGGTTGCTGGTCGCGATCGTAGTCGTCCGAGACCTGGTAGGGCAGGATCGAGTCCTGCCCCCAGTTGAAGCCGTGCCGACTCTCTTCCGCCGACAGGCCGAAATTGGCCGGCGTCGGGCGATCGGGCATCGGCTGCTGCCAGCGGAAACGCGCCATGTTGCTCGGTCGTCCAAGCCTCGCCATCGGCAGCGCGAGGGTTTTCTTTCTGACCCGGGATAGCCCTGTCGTCACGTTCCGACTCCCATTGCGGTGCCACAAATTACCCGCCGGCGCAGGCAGCGGGCGAGACTAGAGCGTTTCCAGAAAAAGTGCGAAGCGGTTTTCCGGTTCGGAAGCGCGACAAGACAAGGAGTTTGAGCTCTCGTTCCGATTGAATCGGAACGAGAAATGCTCTGAGTGCCTTCAGGCCGGCCGGTCGCGGCAATAAGACAGCAGCAACGCCGTGAGCACCACATAGAGGGCGGTGTGCAATTCGAAGCCAAGCATCACATCGGCCAACCCCAGCGTGACATAGCTGCCGACGAGCACCGCGCAGCCGTAGAGCCGGGCGCGGAACTGGCTGTCGCGGGGCGATCGCAGGCAAACGAGGATCGGGACCACCAGCAGCCCGAGATAGACCAGCACGCCGACGACGCCCATACCCACCGCAAAATTCAGCACCTCGTCGTGCAGGTGCGGCAGATCCGCGAGCGCCTTGTATTCCGGCGGCAGGAGGGGACGGATGGCTTCCATCCGCTGATGCCAGCCGACGCCGAACACCGGCGACTGCCAGAAGGCCTGGATGCCGGCGCGATAGATGGCGAAGCGCTGCAGCGTCGTGTCATCGGACAGGCTGGCGCCCGTCACTAGGTTCCGCGCCACGGTAAAGAGCGTCATCGCCCGTTCGTCCGAGAATCTCTCCGCGAGGAAGGCCACGGCAACCCCACCCGCCGCAATTGCCGCCGCGACCCCCGCCAGCGCCACCCGCTTGCGTTCGATCAGCATGACGATGGCCAGCACCACCAGCAGGGGCAGAGCGAGCATCGCCGAACGCGACCCACTCAGGATGGTCACCACCAGCGCGGCAGGTGGTCCAAGCAGATAGATCCAGCGTCGTGGCCCCCGATAGGCCAGCACGCCCATCAGCGACAGGAATCCCAGCACCACCGCAGTGTCGGAAAAGCGAATGGGATCGGAATTTATCCCCGCAACGCGATAGGGATGCTGCAATTCCAGGTATAGCCCGATCGCCAGGGCGACGAGCGTCCCGATCAGCGCGACATTGGCGACGACGGCCGAGTTTCTTGGATTGGCACCCCGGTCATAGAGCGCCGCCAGCGGCCCGTAGAGCACCAGCATGCCGAAATCGAGCGCATACACCAGGTCATGCCAACGGTTCGAACTGATGGCGATGACGGCGATATCGGCAGCCATGATCAGGAAGGCGACGAGGAACACCCGGCCGGCAAGATCGAGCGACGGGCGTGCCGGATGTGGCTGCAACGCCAGATACAAGGCAATGACGATCAGCACCAGCAGCAGCGCGTACGTCGTCAGCATGCCGAGTGCGAAGGGCAACACCAGCGTTGCCGCCAGCATGGTCCGGCGCAGCAGCGTCTCAAATCCGGCATAACTGCGCAATCGGGGCTCCGATACAACCTTCACAGCAAGGCTGCGGCCACGGGCGTGCACGGATAGACCGCCCCAAGGCGGGCTGTCAAATCGCCGGTCGACCGCTCGCCTCCGTCTCCGCCACCCTGGGGGCTGGGCGGCCTCAGCCTTGCTGCCGCCACACGGTCCGCATGACATAGTCGCGATAGCTGAGAATGATCCGCACCACCTTGTCGGAGACGTTGGGCATTGAATAGTCGGCCACGCGCCGCAGGGTGCGATCGTCGCCCCTGCCCTGCGTTTCGAGAATGGCAAGGCCCTGCAGCACCCGCTCCAGATCGAGGCCGGTCATCATCACGGCCGCCTCCTCCCTCCCCTCCGGCCGCTCGTGCGCCTCGCGAATGTTGAGGGCGGGAAAGTTGAGGATCGAGGATTCTTCCGTGATGGTGCCGCTGTCCGACAGCACCACCCGGGCCTGCATCTGTAGGAGGACATAGTCGAGAAACCCCAGCGGCTTCAGCAGTCGCACGCCACGATGGAAGCTGACATTTGCCGCATCGATGCGCTTTTGCGTGCGCGGATGGGTCGAAACAATTACCGGCAGGGCGAGTTCTTCGGCAACCCCGTTGAGCAGCGTCGCAAGCTTGCCAAAGTTTACTTCCGAATCGATGTTCTCCTCGCGATGGGCACTGACGAGACAATATGCCTGTGGCTCGAGCTTGAGGCGGGCAAGGACGTCGGAGGCCTCGATCCCTGGCATGTAGTGGGTCAGCACCTCGAACATCGGTGAACCGGTCTTGATCACGCGGTCGGGGGGCAGGCCCTCGCGCAGCAGGTATTCGCGCGCGATGTCGGAATAGGTCAGGTTGATATCCGCCGTGTGGTCGACGATGCGCCGGTTGGTTTCTTCCGGCACGCGCTCGTCGAAACAGCGATTGCCTGCTTCCATGTGGAAGATCGGAATCCTTCGCCGCTTTGCCGGGATGACGGCGAGGCAACTATTGGTGTCGCCCAGCACCAGCAGCGCGTCGGGAGCCTGTTCGGCCAGCACCCGGTCGAAGCGGATGATGATATTGCCGATGGTTTCGGCGGCGCCCCCGCCGGCCGCCTCGAGGAAGACGTCGGGCTGGCGGATGCCGAGATCGGAAAAGAAGATCTCGTTGAGCTCATAGTCGTAGTTCTGGCCGGTATGAACCAGCAAATGCTCGCAATGCTGGTCGAGCTTGGCCAATACGCGCGACAGCCGGATCAGCTCCGGCCGGGTGCCGACGACGGTCATGACCTTCAATTTTTTCATCTCACAGCACCCGGGCGGCGACGGTGTCGGGGTGCTCCCGGTCGAACGTCTCGTTGGCCCATAGCATGACGACCATCGTTTCATCCCCGATATTGGTGATATCGTGCGCCCATCCGGGGATGGTCTCGACCACCCGCGCCTCCTCGGCGGTCGTCACCAACTCATAGGTCTGGTCGGTGAGGATGTGGCGAAAGCCGAAGCGCGCCGCGCCATGCAGCACCAGGAACTTTTCGGTCTTGGAGTGGTGGTAGTGACCGCCGCGCGTGATGCCCGGTCGCGCGGTGAAATAGGAAAATTGCCCGGCGTCGGGCGTTCGCAGCATTTCGACGAACGAGCCGCGCTGATCGGTGTGCGCTGTCAGGGGGTAGGCGAAATCGGCCGGCTCCAGATAACTGAGATAGGTCGCATGCAAGGCCCGGAGCAAGCCGGTCCCCACCGCACCGGTGACGAGCGTCTGCCGGCTGTCGCGGAAGCGCTCGAGCTGCTCGGCCAGCTCGCCGAGGCTGATCTCATAGACCGGAGTCACCTCGGGGCGCGCCCCCGCGGCAGCGGGATCGCGCAGCACCGCGATGATCCGGGCGACGACATCGTCGACGTAGACCAGCCGCAGCCTCCGCGCCGGATCGCTGATGCCGATCGGCCGGCCGTGGGCAATATTGGAGCAGAACGTCGCGACGACAGAGTTGTAGTTCGGGCGGCACCATTTGCCGAAAACATTGGGCAGGCGGAAGATCGCGATCGGCGCCCCGCTTGATCGGCCATAGGCCTCGAGCGCCAACTCGGCGTCGCGCTTGCTGCGTCCGTAAGGATTGTCGAGTGCCGCCTGGATCGAGGAGGCGTAGAGTATCGGCAGCGGCCGCCCCATCGCCGCCACAGCCGTCACGAGCCGCTCGGTCATGCCGGCATTGCCGGTGGCGAACTCAGTTTCGTCCACCGGCCGATTCACCCCGGCCAGGTGCACCACGGCATCCGCAGGGCCCAGGAGAGACTGGAGCGCGGCAACATCATTGTCATGGGGGATAGGGACTACCGTCATCCCCTGCTCCCGCAACTGCACCACGAGATTGCTGCCGATGAAACCACCGGCTCCTGTCACGGCGACAACAGCCATCACGCGGCCGCCTGCGCCGGCAGACCGGCCACCCGATCGCGGATGAAATCGAGCTTCATCAACAGCGCCTTCATGCCGTCGACATCGAGCCGTGTGGTGTTGTGCGAGTTATAGTCGCTGGCCGCAGAAATACTGGTCTCACCCCGTTCGACATACTTGGCATAATTGAGGTCGCGAAGATCCGGCGGAATGCGAAAGTAGTCGCCCATGTCTTCCGCCTGCGCCATCTCTTCGCGGCTGAGCAGCGCTTCGAACAGCTTTTCGCCGTGGCGCGTGCCGATGACGCGAATGGGATGGTCAGGCTTGCCGAACGCCTCGAGCAACGCCTGTGCCAGTACCCCGATCGTCGCCGCCGGTGCCTTCTGCACGAAGATGTCGCCATTGCTGCCATGCGCGAAGGCGTACAGCACCAGGTCGACGGCATCCGGCAGCGTCATCATGAAACGGGTCATGTTGGGGTCGGTGAGGGTCAGCGGCGTACCGGCGGCGATCTGCTCGACGAACAGCGGAATCACCGAGCCGCGCGAGGCCATGACGTTGCCGTAGCGGGTACCACAGATCACGGTCTTGCCGCCGAGTCCCCTCGACTTTGCGACCATGACCTTTTCCATCAGTGCCTTGGAAATTCCCATGGCATTGATCGGATAGACCGCCTTGTCGGTGGACAGGCAGACGATGCGCTGCACGCCATTGGTGATTGCCGCTTCGAGCACGTTTTCCGTGCCGAGGACGTTGGTCTTGACGGCCTCCATCGGATGGAATTCGCAAGACGGCACCTGCTTGAGCGCCGCGGCATGGAAAATAAAATCGACCCCGCGGGTCGCCTGTAGCACGCTGGCCGGGTCACGGACGTCCCCGATATAGAATTTCAGTTTAGCTGTTGGGTATTTCTTGCGAAGATCATCCTGCTTCTTCTCGTCCCGGCTAAATATTCGAATTTCGCGGATTGGTGATTCGATAAACCGGTTGAGTACCGCATTACCAAATGATCCCGTGCCCCCCGTGATCATCAACGTCTTGCCGTCGAACATACTAGCCGCCTGTACGAAACCGAGCCTAGATCTAACGGGTGCGACTTATATCACCCTCGAACGAGAACGCCACGGCTTTCGGGCGCTCCAAAGGCGCATGACCGCCTCGGTTGGGGCTGTCTCAACCGGCCTGGGTCGCGATCAGGCCCTTGATTTCGGCGACGACGCTGTCGATGACGCGGTTGATGCCGTCGACGGCGAGATCGGGGTCGCCCGCAACGATGCCATCACACAAAATTTGGTGCAGGGGGAAGGATTCCTTGCCGAATTCCTTGCGTCCGAACGGCGATTCCTCCGAGCGCTTCAGGGCATCGTCGAGTTTGCTCAGGATCTGCCCGAACAACAGATTGCCCGACGCGTCGTAGATTGCACCATGAAATTCTGCGTCCGCGCGGTGCCAGTCCCGCCCGGAATTGACCACCTTCAACAGCCGGCGGCACAGCCGGGCGATGTCGAGCTTCTGCTCGGCGCTGGCATGGGAGGCAGCTTTTCGCACCACCGCCTGCTCCAGCGCGCGCCTGACCTCGAGCAGGCGGAGCAGCGCCTCGCCCTCGAGCCGGATCATGGTGGGCACGAGGCCGCTGGCAGAGGGCACCGGGGCCGCGAGAAAGGTGCCCGCGCCGCGCTTGCGCCGGATCAGGCCAAGCCCCTCCCAGCGGTTGAGGGCCTCGCGGATGGTGGAGCGTCCCACCCCCAGATGTTCGGCGAGGGTGATTTCCGGCGGCAGCCGGTCGCCCACCTTGAGCCCGGCGCGTTCGATCATATCGGCGAGGGCATCGAGCACGGCGTGGCCGCGAGACTTCGTCTCGATGCGATCGAGATATTTGAGCGCCGCCATCCCGCCGGCCGCCACTCCCTCGGATCGATCCACTGGCCATCCCCCGCTATCCGACTCGCTCTATAGCGGCTTGGCCGCGAAAAAGGCGAGTTATCGAACGCCCTCGCCGCTCATGCCCCCACTCGTTGCGCCCGCGGGCGCTGCAACTGCAGCAGCTCGCCAAGCGCCTCGACCAGCAGATCCATCTGCTCGCGCCGGTTATAGCCCTGGCAGGAAAGCCGGGCGATGTGATGCCCGCGCCACTCGAACACCGGAATTTCGATGCTGTAGCGGTCGAGCAGCGCATCGTGCACCGCCTGCGGGTCGCAGGGCGGAATCGGCATCGCCACCATCTGCGGGGCCGAGAATTCCGGGCTCGACAGCGCCGGCAGCCCGGTCATCTCCCGCACCTGCACCGCGGTTTCCTGCGCCAGCCGCTGGCAATCAGCGGCCACCGACCACCAGTCGTGGTCGCGCCGGAAGGCGATGGCCGCCGGCACCGACAGCCACGCCGAGGGATCGCGCGTGCCCTGCATCTCGATTTCGTCGGCGAAGGCGGAATTGCCGAACGGACCGCCGACGCCCGGCTGCTTGTTGTCGGCGGTCCAGCCATGGCTGATGACCAGCGGATCGAGCATCGCCTGCATTTCGGGACGGGCGTAGAGGAAGGCCGACCCCTTCGCCGACATCAGCCATTTGTGGCAATTGCCCGAATAGAAGTCGGCCCCGAGCGCATCGAGCGCCAGCGGCACGTGACCGGGCGTGTGCGCTCCATCGATGATGCTGATGATGCCGCGCCGCCGCGCCTCGGCCAGCACCGCCTCGAGCGGAAACAGCAGCGCCGTCGGCGAGGTGATGTGGCTGAGGAACAGCACCTTGGTGCGCTCGGTCATGCCTGCGATGATCGCCTCGGCAAACTGCTCGGCGGCCACCAGCGGCAGCGGCACTTCGATCTCGACCACGCGGGCGCCGGTGCGGCGGGTCACGAACGCCCAGGTCTTTTCGAGCGCCGCGTATTCGTGATCGGTGGTCAGGATCTCGTCGCCCGCCGCCAGCGGGATCGACTGCGCCACGATGTTGAGGCCGGTCGTGGCGTTGGTGACCGCGGCAATGTTGTCGACCGCCGATCCGAACTCGGCTGCCAGGGCTTCGCGTACCACCTTAAGATTGCGCGCCAGGCCGCGGCGGGAGTCGAGAAATTCGACCGGCTGCCGCTCGAGCTGCACCTGCCAGCGCTGATACGCTTCGAACACCGGGCGCGGACAGGCGCCGAACGAGCCGTGGTTGAGGAACACGACCTCGGGATCGAGCAGGAATTGTTCCGACAGGTTGGTGGTCAATTTAGCGGCCTTTGAGAGTGGGATCGAAAGCATCCCGGAGCCCGTCGCCGAGCAACGACGTGGCCAGGATGGTGATGGCGAGGGCGAGCGTGGGGAACAGCGCCATGTGCCAATAGAAGAACATGAAATTCATGCCGACATTGATCATCTGGCCCCAACTCGGGGTGGGGGGCTGCACGCCGATGCCGAGAAAGCTCAGGCTGGCCTCGAGCATCATGGCGAGCGGAATGGCGAGCACGAACCCGACGATGATCGGCGACACCGAATTGGGGATCAGGTGCCGCCAGATGATGTGCCAGGGCGAGGCGCCGAGCGCCTGCGCGGCCATGATGAACTCCTTCTCGCGGAAGGATTTGACCTGCGCCCGTACCAGGAGGCAGACATTTACCCAGCCGAACAACGCCGCGATGGCGATGATGGCGAGCAGCCCGCCACGCGTCAGGCTGGCGAGCAGCAGCGCCGCCAGCAGCGGGGGCACCACGGAGAACAGCTCGACGATGCGCATGGTTATCCAGTCGAAGCGTCCGCCGAGATAGCCGGCCAGTGCCCCGAGCGGCAACCCGATGATGAGGCTGAAGAACGCGGCGGAAAAGCCGATGCCGAGCGACACGCGGGCGCCGTAGACGATGCGGGCGAAGAAATCTCGCCCCAGGTCGTCGACGCCGAACCAGTGTTGCCAGGAGGGAAACGCCAGCGACTGGGTGAGGAATTGCTGGTCGTTGCCACCAGTGCCGGTGATCACCGGGGCAAACACGGCCATGAAGATCAGCACAAACAGCACGACGCCGCCGGCGACCGCGGCCTTGTTGGCGGCGAAACGCCGCCAGGCGAAGTAGAGCGGGCTGCGCTGGCGCGGCCGATCGGGGATGGCAATGCCAACGTCGCGCGAAACCTCGCTCATCGCTGCCGCCCCCCATCGATGCGGATGCGCGGATTGAGCAGCGCATAGAGCACGTCGGAAATGAGGTAGGAGAGACAGAACAGCATGGTCAGCAGCAGCATCAGCGCCATTTCCAGCGGATAGTCGCGCTTGTCGATGGAGGAGACGAAATAGGCGCCAAGTCCGGGCACCCGGAACATCGCCTCGACGAAGATACTGCCCGTGGCGATGCCGACGAACATCGGCAGGAAGATCGTCACCATCGGGATCGCCGAATTGCGCAGCACATGCTCGAAGATCACCGCCCGCTCGGACAGGCCCTTGGCCCTGAGCACGGTGACGAACGGCTTGTTGAGGGTATCGAGCACCGCCGAGCGGGCATAGCGGGCATAGGTCGCGATCGGCACGGCGGCGTAGGCCAGCACCGGCAGGATCCAGCGCCTGGGCTCGCCCCAGCCATTGGCCGGCAGCCAGCCGAGCCAGACCGCGAACACCAGGATCAGCAGCATCGAGATGACGAATACCGGAATGGTGAGGCCGAGCGTCGCCAGCGCCGAGGCGAGGTAGTCGATCCACGAATTGCGGTTGAGGGCGGCGGCAATGCCGAGCAGGATGCCGAGCGGCGCCCCGATCAGGATGCCGAGGCCGCCCAAAGTGAGGCTCGGCAGCCAGGCATGGGCCATCAGGCCCAGCACGGTTTCGCCGGGGCTCTGGTAGGGCACGCCGAAATCGAAATGCAGCACGCCCCACATGTAGCGCAGGTATTGGATGTAGAGCGGCTGGTCGAGGCCGAGCTGCGCCATCAGCCGGGCGCGAATGTTGTCGGGCAGCGGCATTTCATTGCCGTCGAACGGGCCGCCGGTGATGGCGTGCATCATCAGGAAGATGATCACCGACACCACGATGAAGGTCACCAGCATCGACAGCGTGCGACGGACAATGAAACTCAGCATGGGCGGACTCCCGGACGGTTGCTGCGCGGGGCCCCCTCACCGGCCTGCCGGCCACCCTCTCCCCAGGGGGGCGAGGGTTTGCTTTCGGGCACACCCCCCGCAACATCGCTCGCTCTCCCCCCCGGGGAGAGGGTCAGGGTGAGGGGCGCCCAGTGCACAAAAGCCGCATCCATGCTCATGTCACGATCGCTTCGACGAAATGGTTGCCGGCCAGCGCCACCAATTGCGGCGCCGCGGTATCGAGGAGCGGCTGGCTCGCCAGTTCGCTGGCCGCGAGGCGCGGCGTCAGCGCCACGATCTCGTCGGTGTTGAGAAAGGTGCGGCGCCGGCGAGCCTTGGGATTGGCAACCGGCACGGCGTCGAGCAGTGCCCGTGTATAGGGATGGCGCGCCGCCGCGAAGATCTCGTCGGTGGGGGCGCGTTCGACGATGCGGCCGCGGAACATCACCATCACTTCGTCGGCGAGCGAGCGCACGACGCTGAGATCGTGGCTGATGAACAGCAGCGACAGCCCCATGTCGGCCTGCAGATCCTGCAGCAAATTGACGATCTGGGCCTTCACCGAGACATCGAGAGCCGAGGTCGGCTCGTCCGCCACCAGCACCGAGGCGCCGAGGATCAGGGCGCGCGCCACCGAGACGCGCTGCCGCTGGCCGCCCGACAGTTCGTGCGGATAGCGAATGGCATAGCTCGCATCGAGCCCGACCTTCTCCAGCCAACGGCGGGCATGGTCGCGCCGCTCGGCGGCGGTGAACAGGCCGTGGATGCCGAGCGGCTCGGCGATGATTTCGCCCAGCGTCATCATCGGATCGAGGGAAGCGTAGCTGTCCTGGAACACCACCTGCATGCGGCGGCGGTAGGGCTTCAGCGCCTTGGCGTCGAGTGCAGTGATATCCTCGCCTTCGAGCAGGATCTGGCCGGCACTGCTGGCGAGCAGGCGCAGCGCCAGGAGGCCCGTGGTGGTCTTGCCGGAACCCGACTCACCCACCAGCGCCACCACCTGGTTGTGCGGCAGCACCAGATCGACGCGATCGACGGCGACGTGCTCCCCCCCGCCGCCGCGCAGCGTGAAGCGCTTGGAGATCTGGCGCAATTCGAGCGCCGGCGCCATCAGCCGACCTTGATACATGCGACCTGCCTTCCGGTGGCGAGGGTGACTAGGGGGGGCGCCGCCTCCCGGCACGCCGCCACGGCAAGCGGGCAGCGCGGGTGGAAGGGGCACCCGGCCGGCGGGTGCGAGGGGTTGGGCGAAGCGCCCGGGATTTCGACAAGCCGCTGCTTGCCGGCGGTCTGCCCCGGCATGCTGTTGAGCAGCGCCTTGGTGTAGGGATGCAGCGGTGCCTCGAAGATCGCCTCGACGGGGCCGGTCTCCATGACCTTGCCGCCATACATCACCACCACCCGGTCGACAGTTTCGGCGACGACGCCGAGATCGTGGGTGATCATCACCAGACCCATGCCGGTCTCGGCCTGGATATCCTTGATCAGTTGCAGGATCTGCGCCTGGATGGTGACGTCGAGCGCCGTGGTCGGCTCGTCGGCGATCAGCACGTCGGGCTCGCACGACAGGGCCATGGCGATCATGGCGCGCTGCAGCATGCCGCCCGACAATTGATGTGGATAATAGTCGAGCACCGCGCCGGGATTCCTGATCTCGACGCGGGCCAACAGGTCGATTGCCCGCTTCCGCGCCTCGGCCTTCGAGACTGGGCGGTGGGCACGGATCGTCTCGACGATCTGGTGGCCGATGGTGAACACCGGATCGAGCGAGGTCATGGGATCCTGAAACACCATGGCGGCGACGCGGCCGCGCAGGGTCGACAAGGTCCTGCTGCTGGCGCCGAGCACGTCATGGCCGCCGAGCGTCAGGGTCGTCGCCGTGATCCTGGCCGGCGGCTCGCGCAGCAGGCGCAACAGGGCGGCGCAGGTGACGGACTTGCCCGAGCCGGATTCCCCGACAATGCCCAGGCTCTCGCCCGAGTCGAGGCCGAAGCTGACGCCCCGCACCGCCTGCACGAGGCCGTCATGCTGACTGAAGCTGACGTGCAGATCCTCGATCTCGACCAGCCGCATCGGGAGCGCCGCCTTTCGTCGCAGGACGGGGGCCCGAGGCCCCCGTCCCATCGGTCATTGCTTGGTAATGTGCGTGTAGAGGAACTCTTCCAGCCGATCGAGGGGCGTAAAACCCTTCGAATTCGCCTCGATGCCGGCGCCGTGCAGCTTGTCGCTGACCGCATCGATCGTCACCGGATGCACCAGCGGCACCAGCGCGGCGTTGTCGATGATCACCTGCTCGGCCTTGGCGTAGTCGTCGAGCCGCTTGTTCCAGTCGGCTTCGGCATCGCCGGCATTCACCAGCTTGTCGTATTCGGGGAAGCTGATGTGGTGGCGTCCCCCGGTCCGGAACAGGTCGTAGAAATTGCTCGGATCGAGATAGTCGTACTCATAGGGCGCGAGGAAGAAATTGTTCTTCCGCTTGAGCAGCGCATCCGACCAATCCTGCGTCGACATCGACTTGATCGACATGTCGATCCCCAGCACCTGCTTGAACTGCGCTTGCAGGTACTGCAGCATCGGCGCTGCAATGGCGTCGTTGTAGCCGCCCTGCTGGCGGTACCAGATTTCGATCGGCGGGAAGCCCTTGCCGCCCGGATAGCCGGCCTTGGCCATCTCGTCCTGCGCCATCTTGGGATCGAACTTGGCCTCGTCGGCGATCTTCTGCTGGAAGCCGGGATAGCTCGGCGCCAGGATCGACTTGGCCGGGATGGCGATATCCTTGAGCACCGTCGAGGTCAGCTCGTCGCGATTGATCGCGTACCACAGTGCCTTGCGCACATCGACGTTGTTGAACGGCGCCTTGTCGAGGTCGAAGGCAAGATAATAGACCGCGAACACCGCGTTCTTGCGGATGGCGTTGGGGAAGCGCTGCGTCACGAACGGCACCTGCCCGGCGTTGAGCGCCGTCCAGTCGGCCTCACCGGACATGAAGGCGGGAAAGCCCACTTCCGGCGGCCCAAGCTGGGTATCGAGCGTCAGCTTGTCGATCTGCGCCTGCCACGGCCCATGATAGGTTGGGTTCTTGACCAGCGTCATGGTGTTGTTGGACTTTTCCCAGCTCTGCACCATGAACGGGCCGGACGCGACCAGCGTATTTACGTTGAGCGCGTAGTCGTCGCCCAGCTTGTCGACGACGTGCTTGGGCACCGGGTACCAGAGGCTGGCGACGCCGGGGAAATAGGATTTCGGCGCATCGGTGGTGACTTGCAGGGTCTTGTCGTCGATCGCCTTGATGGCGAGCGTCGAGGGATCGGCCTTCTTGTCGGTGACGTCCGACCAGCCCTTGATGCCGCCGGCCAGCTGCCAGTACCAGTTGAAGTCGTAGCCTTCCTTGGCGGCGCGCTGCAGCGCGAACACATAGTCCTCTGCGGTCAGCGGCGTGCCGTCGCTCCACACCAGGTTGTCCTGCAGGTGGAAGGTCCAGGTCAGCCCGTCCTTGGACTGGTCCCAGCTCTTGGCGCCCATCGGCTGCAGCTTGTATTCGTTATCGAACGCGGTCAGCGGCAGCATGATCAGTTCCGGCGCTCCGGCCCGCTGATAAACCGTCTTCATGTAGTCCATATAGGTGCCGCTGGTCGATTGACCCGGCGCCGTCACGTCCTGCTCCGCATGCGCAACGACCGGCACCGCCAGCATCATCGCCGCGGCCATGAGCCATCGTGCAAACCTGTGGATTTTTCTCATTTGGCTTCCCTCCTCTTGCCACCGGCCATCGTGAAATGGCTCCTCCCGCGGCGTCTGTGTCCGGCTCGCTGGCTGGGCCCGGCTAGGCCGGTCCGGCCGGCGGCCCACACCCGCCGCAACATTCAAGGCCCCGATCACCGCTCGCTGCCACCTCGGCACGACGATCACGTCCTATGACCTATGTCTGACATACTCGCGCAAAAATGCGCAATCGAGATTTGCGCGCCCCCCACAGCAATGCGCCACTCTGACACACCGGTTCGCCCCGCGGCGACTGTGAACCCGCAGCGCTGTCAGCCTCGATCAGGACGACAAAGCCCGGTCGGGTCGCTGCCCGGGCTGGGTCCGGGGCCGCGCGGGCCGGACGTTATCGGGGGCGAGGCCCCTCACACCGACCCTACCGTCTTGAGCCGCACGCGCGGATGCACCTCGGTCTGGCTCATCACCACGGTCTGGGGCCGGAAGCGCTCGACGATCGCCCGGACATGCGGCCGGATCGACGGCGAGGTGATCAGCACGGGCAGTTCACCCTGCTGCGCCGCCTGCTCAAAGCCCTTCTGCACCGAGACGATGAATTGCTGCAGCCGGGACGGCGCCATGGCGAGATGCCGCTGCTCGCCCTCCCCGGCCATGGCCTCGGCGAAATCCCGCTCCCATTGCGGCGACAGGGTCAGCAGCGGCAAATTGTTGTCCGGGCCCAGATTGGCGGCGCAGATCTGGCGCGCGAGGCGGGCGCGCACATGCTCGACAATGGTCTGCGTGGAACGGCCGGGCGCCGCGATCTCGGCGATGCCTTCGAGGATGGTCGGCAGGTCGCGAATCGAGATGCGCTCGTTCAGCAATGCCTGCAGCACGCGCTGGATGCCGGAGATCGAAATCTGGCCGGGCACCAGGTCTTCCATCAGCTTCTGCTGGTCCTTGGTGAGCCCGCTGAGCAGCGACTGCACGGCCGAATAGGTCAGCAGTTCGGCAACGTTGGCCTTCAGCACCTCGGTGAGATGGGTGGAGACCACCGTCGAGGGATCGATGATCGAATAGCCCTTGAGCTCGGCTTCGTCGCGCAGCGCCGGCTCGATCCAGGTGGCGGGCAGCCCGAACGTCGGCTCGGTGGTGTGGAAGCCGGGAAGGCTGATCGGCTTGCCGGCGGGATCCATGACCATCAGCTGGCTGGCGCGGATCTGGCCGTGGCCGGCCTCGACCTCCTTGATCTTGACCTTGTAGTCGTTGGGCTCGAGTTGCATGTTGTCGAGAATGCGCACCGGCGGCATGATGAAGCCCAGCTCGCTCGCGAGCTGCCGGCGCAGCGCCTTGATCTGCTCGGTCAGCCGGTCGCTGCCGGCCTCGTCTTCCTTCACCAGGCTGAGCAGCCCGTAACCGAGTTCCAGCTTCAACTCGTCGATCTTGAGGCTTTCCTTGATCGGCACCTCGTCCTGCCCGACGGTGTTCGGGTCGGCCGCCTTGGCGGCCGCGGCCGCCGTCGCCACTTCGGTGGCAACGAGGGCCTTGGCGAGGTTCTTCTTGCGATTGGAAGTGAAGGCGAGGTAGGCGGCGCCGCCGGCGATGACGATGAACGGAATGAACGGCATGCCCGGCAGCAGCGCCATCAGCACCATCACCGCCGAGGACATGCCGAGGGCTTTTGGATAGCCGGTGAACTGGGCGACCAGCGCCTTGTCGGCGCTGCCGGCGACACCGGCCTTCGAGACCAGGAGGCCCGCGGCGGTCGACACGATCAGCGAGGGAATCTGGCTGACGAGGCCGTCGCCGACCGTGAGCAGGGTGTAGTTGGCGCCCGCCTGCTGGAAGCTCAGCCCCTGCTGCAGCACCCCGATGATCATGCCGGCGATGATGTTGATGAAGGTGATCAGCAGGCCGGCGATGGCGTCGCCGCGCACGAACTTGCTGGCGCCGTCCATGTTGCCGAAGAAGGCGCTTTCCGCCTCGAGGTTGGCACGGCGCTTCTTGGCCTCGGCTTCGACGATCAGCCCGGCCGACAAATCGGCGTCGATGGCCATCTGCTTGCCCGGCATGGCATCGAGGCTGAAACGGGCCGCGACCTCCGCGATACGTCCGGAACCCTTGGTGATGACGACGAAATTGACGATCACCAGGATGGCGAAGACCACTCCCCCGATGACGAAATTGCCGCGCATGATGAAATTGCCGAACGCTTCGATCACGTGCCCGGCGGCATCGGTGCCGGTATGGCCGTTGGAGAGGATCAGCCGGGTCGAGGCGAGGTTGAGCGCCAGCCGCAGCATGGCGGCAATCAGCAGCACGGTCGGGAAGGACGAGAATTCGAGCGGCGTCTGGATGAACAGCGCCGTCATCATGATGAGGACGGAAAAGACGATCGA
>Ga0207657_10003483_pt1 | contig 16789 bp, 14 predicted proteins | sample KBSC33metaG_FD_184316 | JGI IMG/M metagenome (GOLD analysis project Ga0207657, IMG submission 184316) | Corn rhizosphere microbial communities from Kellogg Biological Station, Michigan, USA - KBS C3-3 metaG (SPAdes) (version 2) | ecosystem: Host-associated > Plants > Roots > Rhizosphere > Soil ... | reverse complement strand
CAGGGTCATGAAGCGCGACAGGTAGCTCACGATGTGCGCCACGGTGAAGATCATCTTCGACGTGTTCCCCGTCTGCACGCGCTTGCCGTTCAGTTCCAGGTACAGGTCGAGATCCTGCACGTCGAAGATCTCGTCCTTCGTCACGAGGAACGGGCCGACGGGTCCGAACGTGTCGCAGCCCTTCCCTTTGTCCCACTGCGAACCCAGCTCGAACTGGTAGGCGCGCTCCGAGACGTCGTTGACGACGCAATAGCCGGCCACGTACTTCAGCGCGTCCTTCTCGTCCACGTACTGCGCGCGGGTGCCGATGACGACGCCCAGCTCGACTTCCCAGTCGGTCTTTTTCGAGCCCTTCGGCAGCTGGATGGGATCGTCCGGGCCGGACAGGCACGACGTCGCCTTCATGAACATGATCGGTTCCTTCGGGATCGGCGCGCCCACTTCGGACGCGTGATCGGAGTAATTCATGCCGATCCCGATGAACTTGCCGATGCCCTTGACGGGCACGCCGAGGCGCGGGTTGCCGCGCACGAGCGGCAGCGTCTTCCAGTCGACCTTCGCGAGCTTGCGCAGCGCCTTGTCCGACAACACCGACGCGTCGACGTCCTCGATCACGCCGGACAAGTCGCGCAGGCGGCCTTCCTCGTCGAACAGGCCCGGTTTTTCCTTACCGGGGCGACCGTAGCGAACCAATCTCATATTCTTCCTTCTGGGTGAGCAAAACGATGCCGCATTTTACTTGACGCCGTTGAAGGAAGCTGAGGGCATAGCCGACGAGGCCGGGCAGTTGCAGCGCCACGAGCACGCCGAACGCGACACGGTACGCCATCGCGGGGACGTGGCCGGCCGCGTCCAGCCGCCACAGGCCGACGATCAGCCCGAAGCCCGCCTGCACGAGGAACGCGCCGATGAAGATCAGGAGATTCAGGCACGTGGCGGCCCGCCCGGTCAGCGCGCGCGGCAGGCTTTGCGCGACGATCGCGTATTCGATGCCCGTGATCGTTCCGACGAGCGTGAACAGCACCGACAGCAGCTGCAGGCTGGGACGCCAGTTGCACGCGATCGCCACCTGCACGAGCACGAACAGGGCGACGCCGACGGCGGCCACGTCCAGCGCCTCGATGCCGCGCCGGCCCGCCCATTCCGTGATCATGCCGACGGCGATGGCGCCGAAGATCACGGACGCCATCCCCATGTACAGCAGGTAGGCGACGGCGCCGTCCGGGAAACGGGCCACGTCCGACAGCCAGCGCCCGATCCACAGGCCCTGGATGCCGAAGAAGATCGCATGCGGCACGAGCACGAGCGAGATCGTCGTGCGGAACGCGGGTGCACGGTACACGTCCAGCACGGAGCGCACGGTGGGCAGCGCGCCGCCGGCGCCGTTCGACTTCGGCGTGACGAGCCAGATCAGTGCACCGCAGCAGGCCGTGAGCGCGGCCAGCAGCACGAACAGGCCGCGCCAGTCCGTGTGTTGCAACAGCATCCGCACGGGCATCGTGCTCGACGCCGCCCCCAGCCCGCCCACGGCGATCAAATAGCCCTGCACGGACGGCAGGCGCTTGGGCGAGATCCACGTGGAGATCGCCTTCACGGCCGACATGAAGCAGCCGCCCAGGCCGCAGCCGATGACGGCGCGCGCCAGCACCAGTTGGCCGAAGTCGCGTCCCGTCGCGAACAGCAGCGTACCGAGCGCCGCCACGAGCATCAGCACGACCTGCACCTTGCGCGGACCGTAGCGGTCGAGCGCGATCCCGACCGGCAGCTGGACGAGCGCGAACGCGAAGAAGAACGCGCTGGTGAGGAGGCCGAGCTGGCCCGGCGTCAGCGCGAGCGCGCCGACCAGATGCGGCGCCAGCACGGCGTTCACGTTGCGCAGCAGCGAGGACAGGTAATGCCCCAGCGCGAACGGCAGGAACACGTAGAAAAACACTGCCACCCCGTTGAGGCGCGACTGGCTCTGGTCGGTTTCCATGGGCACCTCCTGCGACTCAGGCCGCGTCGGGTTGGCTGTCGCTGGCGCGCCGGTCGTGCGCGGATACAGCCTGGATCGGAATCACGCGGCCGAGCGCGCCCGCGGCGTCGTGCTCGTCCTCGCCACCCTCGAAGAAGAACTTCTTGCGGCCGAACGCGGGTTTCAGGTGATCGAGCCACGTGGCCTCGGGATCGTATTTCGCGAAGAACGGCCGGCGCACCCAGTCCGGATTGCGCGCCTGGAGGAACTGCAGCGCGAACAGCTTCTCGCCGTTGATCGTGACCACGCCGTCGATCACGACCTTGCCCGGGAACGCGCTCATCGACGGCCCGCGCACGGTGCGCGACAGGCCCGACACCATGCTGTACGCGGACTGGAAGATCTCGTGCGCGCGCGCCAGCGGCAATGCGAAGTACTCGCGCGGGCCCGTGTCGCGCTCGACGAACATGTAATAAGGGATCGCACCCAGGCGCACGCCCGTCGTCCACAGTTCGGCCCAGCTGTGCGGGTCTTCGTTGATGTGGCGGATCAAGGGGCCCTGCATGCGCAACGTGGCGCCCGTGCCGACGATGCGCTTGACGGCCTGCTGGGCGATCGGCTGGCGCAGTTCGACGGCGTGGTTGTAATGCCCCATCAGCGCGAGGTTCTTGCCGGCCTTGACGACTTTCTCGAACAGCCGCATCAGGTCGTCGCTGTCCTTGTCCGACACATAGCGCTGCGGCCAGTACGCGACCGACTTGGTGCCGATGCGGATGTTCTGGATGTGCGCCAGCTCGGGCGCCAGCAGCGGTTCGATGAACTCGGCCAGCGAGCGCGTATTCATGATCATCGGATCGCCGCCCGTGATCAGGACGTCCGTCACGTCCGGATGCGTGGCCAGGTACGACACGAGCTCCGTGCACTCGCGCGCATCGAACTTCATCTCCTCCATGCCGACGAACTGCGGCCAGCGGAAGCAGAACGTGCAATAGGCGTGGCACGTCTGGCCGGCGCTCGGGAAGAACAGCACGGTTTCCTTGTATTTGTGCTGCAACCCCTTCAGGGGCGCGTCGTTCACGCGCGGCACGTTGTGCGTCATCTGGCCGGCCGGGTGCGGATTCATGCGCATGCGGATGCCGTGTACAAATTGCGCGATTGCGGCCTCGTCCTTTTTGTACAGCACGAGGTCGCGCAACTGTTCGTATTCGCGGGCCGGCAGCATGTCGCGATGGGGAAACGTCAGGCGGTAGATGGGATCGTCCGGAATATTGTTCCAGTCGATCAGGTGGTCCATCACGTATTCGTTCGTGCGGAACGGCAGCACATGGGAGACCACTTGCACCGCTTCCTGCAAGTCGGGGCTCATCCATTGCCACTGGCGGGCGTTCTGGATCGACTGGCGGGTATAGGGCTTGAACTTGGCTGGCGTCGCGTCGTGGGTCACGGGAGTTCTCCTGGTGAGAAGTGGTTGATGGCAGCAAAAGGTGACGCATGGAAATAATTGCCGACAGGAAGCGATAGTAGGGAGCCGACATGCCCGCCGAGTTGCCGAGAGTCAAGCCCACATTCCGTTTCGCCCCCATTTCCACGCGCACTGCGCAAGATCAGCGTTGCCTTTGCGCCCGCACATCGGAGACCGCTTGCGTTAGCACAACAGCCCGGCCAGACCCCCGGCGTAGAGTACGAAATGCAAATAGGCAACTTTTAGACCTATCCCTTTTTTTCCCGAAAGGACATCCTATGAAACCGACCGCAACCGTATTCGCCACCGTCCTGTGCCTGTCCTGCGCCGGCGCGCTCGCCTCGGAACCGACCGCGAAAGACGCGATCGCCATGGCCGAGCGCGGCGCCGCCATGGTCAAGGCCAAAGGCAAGGACGAAGTCATGAAACGCATCACGGCCAAGGACCCGGAGTTCGTCCAGGGCTCGCTGTACATCGATATGCGCGACGTCAAGACCGGCATCGTGCTGGCCCATCCGTACAACCCGTCGATCGTCGGCAAGGACCTGACGGACGTGCCCGACGCCAACGGCAAGAAATACCGGCGCGAGATCATCGAACTGGCCGCGGCCAAGGGCAAGGGCTGGGTCGACTACCAGTACAAGAATCCGGCCAGCGGCAAGATCGAGCCCAAGACGACGTACATCCTGCTCGTCGATGGCGTCGTGCTCGAGGCCGGGCTGTACAAGAAATAAGCGCGCGAGCGCGAACGACGTGCCTGCGGGCGGCATGCCCGTGTTGTGACGAACGCGGGCGGCTTGCTTCCCGCGTTTGTCTTGCCCTGCGGAGCGAAGCATGCTGAAGAAACTACGGATCGGTCCCAAGCTGCTGCTGGCGCCCGGCCTGGTGCTGGTGCTGCTGTTGATGCTGTCCGGGGCCGCCTGGTACGGGATGGTGCGCCAGAACGCGTCGCTGGAAAACATCGTGCAGGTCCGCGCGGCGCGCCTCAAACACGTGGCCGACGTGGCGGGCGACGCCAAGTACGTCCATGCGAACGCCTACCAGCTGCTCGCGTGGATCAACGGCAGCTTCGCCAAGAACCGCCTCGACGCCCTGATCGCCGACATCGCCGCCCGCCACGCCGCCGTGCAGGCCCGCTTGCAGGAACTCGCACGCACGACCGACGGCGCCGAGCGCAAACCGGTCGAGGCGTCGCTGGCGGCGCTCGCCGCCTACCGCAAGGCCGTGCAGGACACCATCGAAATGGCGCAAGTCGACCAGTCGATCGCCACCAACTCGATGCAGAAGGCGGAAAAGGAATTCGTTGTGCTGAACCAGCAGCTGGCCCAGCTGGCCGCGCTGGAACAGACGCTCAGCGAGCAGGCCGACAGCGCCGCGCGCGCGGAATTCCACAGCCTCGGCACGTGGATGGCCGCGCTGGTGCTGCTGTCGATCGTCGTCTCGCTGGCCGTGACGATGGTCGTGCGCCGCGCCATGCTGCGCGACATTGCCGCCATCTCCGTCGTCGTGGGTGACCTGGCCGAGGGGCGCCTGTGCGCGAGCGCCGGCAACGACGGCCGCGACGAGATCGCGGACACGGCGCGCGCGCTCGACCAGACCATCGCCAACCTGAACACCACGTTGCGCAGCGTGCTCGATGCCGTGCGCTCCATCGACACGGCGTCGCAGGAAATCGCCAGCGGCAACCTCGACCTGTCGGGCCGCACCGAGCTGCAGGCCGGCTCGCTGCAGCAGACCGCGAGCACGATGGAGACGCTGACCCAGGCCGTCAAGGGCAATGCCGACAACGCCCGGCTGGCGACGGAACTCGCGGCCGAGGCGGCGCGGCTGGCGGCCGGCGGCGGCCGCGCCGTCGACCGCGCCGTCGCGACGATGGAATCGATCCGTGCCAGCTCGCGCAAGATCGTCGAGATCACGGGCGTCATCGACGGCATCTCGTTCCAGACCAACCTGCTGGCGCTGAACGCCGCCGTCGAAGCGGCGCGCGCGGGCGAGCAAGGACGCGGCTTTGCCGTCGTCGCCAGCGAAGTGCGCACGCTGGCCCAGCGCTCCGCGTCCGCCGCGAAGGAGATCAAGGCGCTGATCGCCGATTCCGTCGCGATCATCGACAGCGGCAGCGTGGCCGTGGGCGAGGCAGGGTCGAGCATGGGCAGCGTCGTCGCGTCCGTGCAGCAGGTGAACGACATCATCAACCGCATCAGCGCCGCCAGCAGCGAGCAGGCCGACGGCATCGCGGAGATCAACCGCGCGGTCGGGCAGATGGACGACATGACGCAGCAGAACGCCGCCCTCGTCGAGCAGGCCGCGGCGGCGGCGGCGAGCCTGCACGAGCAGACTGTCAACCTGGCGCGCGCGGTGTCCATCTTCCGCATCGAAGACAGCGGGGACGAGGCGCCCGTCGAGCGGCGCGCACCGGACAGCCCGCTGCGCGGCCGGCCCGCACTCGCGCACACGCCCGCGGACGCCGCGGACACGCTCCGTCCGCGCCGCGCCGCCAACGGCTGACGGCGTTCAGCGGAACGGCTTGCTGACCCAGCGTGAGCCGGCCAGGCCGAAGCGCCAGGGCACGTCGACGGCTTTCGAAATGCCGATGCGCGGCCCGCTGACCACCTCGATGCCGCCCGGCGCCGGCGCCAGCTCGAACGGCGGCGCCGCCAACGATTGGCCGTTCAGGGCGCGCGTGACACCCAGCGCCTGGCACAGCTTGCCGGGCCCGGAACACAGCAGCCAGTGGTCCGTCGTGCCGCGCCGTTCGACCATCGTCTCCAGCCCCGTCACGGGTTCGAGCGCGCGGATCAGGACCCCGGCACCATGGCCCTCCTCCCGGCAGACGAAGTTCAGGCACCAGTGGATGCCGTACGAGCGGTAAACATAGGCGTGGGCCGGCGGCCCGAACATCGCGAAGTTGCGGTCGGTCGGGCCGGAATAGCTGTGCGAGGCGGGGTCTTCGCCGTCATAAGCTTCCGTCTCGACGATGCGCCCGCCGACGCCGTCGACGAGCACGGTGACGCCGATCAGCTGACGGGCGACGAGGTGCGAAGGTGATGAAAAATCAATGCCGGCAAGGATCGTTGAAGACATGGAGCAATTCTATATTGTTAAGATTTGACTGGTCGCACTGTCTGTTTTGCTACACAAAAGCAATACTTTGATGCAACTTCGACGGTAGTCGTTTATAGTGAGAAACTTCGCACGTCTTTCCGTGCAGCATCACCAGCACCGTTTTCCCGTCCAGTCATGAGTACAGCAGCTGCCCTGGCGCGTCCGAGCGCCGCCGAGGATCCCGTCGACGCTCTCATCAAGTCGATCCGTATCCCGCCCCGCCCCAGCCTGCTTGCAGACCTGCAGCGGGAACTCGCGTCGTCCGATCCCAGCCCGGCCGAGATCGCCCGCATCGTCGCCAGCGACGTCGGGATGTCGGGCGCGCTGCTGAAGCTCGCGAACTCGTCGATCTTCGGCGGCCGGCGCAAGGCCAAGTCGATCGAGCAGGCCATCCTGTTCCTCGGCATTAACCAGGTCGCGTCGCTGATGACGGGGCTGCTCGCGCGCCAGGCGATTCCGGCGAACAGCGCGGCGCTGGCGAGCTTCTGGGACGTGTCGAGCCGGCGCGCCGAAGCGATGGTCTTCCTGTCGCGCCGCCTGCGCATCGGCGAGACCGACGTGGCCCATACGTTCGGCCTGTTCTGCGACACGGGCGTGCCGCTGCTGATGGACCGCTTCCCCGCCTACGCCGCCACCTATGCGGCCGCATCGCTGGAGACGGAGCGTCCGTTCACGGCGTTGGAACAGGAGCGCCACAGTACGAGCCACACGGCGATCGGCACCCTGCTCGCGCGCAACTGGGGCCTGTCGGAAGACGTCGCCTGGTCCATCCTGCACCATCACGATTACGCCGTGCTGGACGATGCCGACACGTCGCCGACCGTGCGCTCGCTGGTGGCACTGTCGCTGCTGGCCGAAAACGCGATCCGCAAATACCAGGGCGACGCGGAATCGCTCGAGTGGAACAAGGGCGGGGCGCGCGCGCTGGCCTACCTGGGCCTGTCGGACGAAGAGACGGCCGAGCTCCTGGACGAACTGCACGAAGCCTTCCACGCCGAGCAGTAAGCCGTCTTTACATCTGCCCAGGACGGGCAGATACTTCCTTCACGAGACCGGTCGATGAAGCGCCGGCCGAGGAGGAGACATGAAACGCCTGGCGTCCCTGCTGATCGCACTGCCCCTGCTGCTGGCCGGCTGTGCCGGCATTGAGCAACAACACCCCACCCCGCCGCTGTTCGCCGACGCGTCGTTCAAGCCGCCGTCGGAGCCCGTCGGCGCGCAAGACCTGTTCACCTTGAGCCCCGCCATGCGCGCCTACGCGCACAGTCCCGCCTTCACCGCACATTTGCGCAACAAGGGACTCGAACGGGGCCTGATCGACGCGTTGTACAGCAAGACCGACCTGAAGCTCGAATACGATGCCACGCGCACGCGCACGGCGTCCGAGACCTATGCCGCACGCGCCGGCAATTGCCTGTCGCTCGTCGTCATGACGGCCGCCTTCGCGCGCGAACTCGGCATGACGGTGCATTTCCGCAGCGTGCTCGTGGACAGCACCTGGAGCCGCGACAACGGCATCTACCTCGTCTCCTCGCACGTCAACATCGCGCTGGGCCACCGCAAGCCCGACGGCATCCTGTACGACGAGACGTCCGAGCACGAACTGGTCGTCGACTTCCTGCCGCCGCCGGACGCGAGCCGCCTGCGGAGCCGCGAGCTGGAACAGAACGACCTCGTCACGCTATACCTCAACAACCGCGCCGCCGAAAACCTCGTGCTGGGCAAGCTCGACGATGCCTACTGGTGGGCGCGCGCGGCGGTGGCGACGAATCCGCCGGCCGCGATCACGTACAACACGCTGGGCGTGATCTACCAGCGCCACGGCGACCTCGCCATGGCCGAACGGGCGTTCCGCGTGGCGCTCGACCGCGAGCCGGAAAGCCTCGTCGTGATGCAGAACCTGGGCCCGCTGCTGGCGAAGACGGGCCGCACGGCCGAAGCGGCCGAGCTGGCGCGGCGCGTGGCCAGCATCGAACCCGTCCCGCCGTTCGAGTACTTCGACAAGGGCATGGCGGCGCTCAAGGCAGGCGACTACGACACGGCGCGCAAGCTGTTCGAACGCGAGGTCAAGCGCGCGCCCTACTACGACGAATTCCACTTCTGGCTGGCGGTGACGCTGGTGCAGCTGGGCGACGCGAAGGAAGCGCGCGAACAGCTCACGCAGGCGATCGACACGAGCACGAAAGCCGACAACCGCCAGATCTACTCGGCCAAGTTGGCGCACTTGCGACGCCAGAGCGCGAACAGCGTGCAGGTGTACTGACGACCGGCAGGTCGGTCAGCGCCGGCGCTGGCGCGCGGCCGACGGCGCGGGGCTGCCGCGCGTCTCGAGATGGCGGAATACGATGCGCCCCTTGTTCAGGTCGTACGGCGACATCTCCAGCGTGACGCGGTCGCCCGCGATGATACGGATGTGGTTCTTCTTCATCCGGCCGGACGTGTAGGCGACCAGCTGGTGGCCATTCTCGAGGTCCACCCGGAAACGCATCTCCGGCAGCACTTCGGTGACCTTGCCATTCATTTCGATCAGTTCTTCTTTCATGGTGTTCCTTTCGATGTCGTCCCGTCTTGCATCGGCACGCGTCCGGGATGGGAATACGCCATCGCAGCGTCATCCTCGGGACGCTGGTCACGCATTGCCTGCAAAGGGTCGGGAAAAGATACGGCGCCGGTTGCATCGCGGCGCCGTGGAGGGGATGGATTCGATATGGGGACGTTGTACCGGAAAAAAAGGGTACGGTACGATGCACATCAAGCCCGTGCGCGTACCATGACGGCCTTGCCGGGAGTACAATGGCCGTGCGATCCCCATAAATTCCCCACATTCCGAATGCGCATCGAGAGCCCACCATGAAACTCGTACACTCGACTTCCCCGGAAAAAGCTCCTGGCAAAAAAGCGACCAACATCACCCTGGCAATGGACGTGTACCTGGACGCCAAAAGCATGGGCATCAATATTTCTCAGCTCTGCGAACAAAAACTCCGCGAAGAAATACAAAAACGCAAAGAACAACAGTGGAACGAGCAGCACGCGGGCTTTCTGGCCACCTATAACAGCGTGGTCGAAACGGAAGGCGTGGCGTTGCAGGAATGGCGCGCGTTCTGATGGCGCGCTTCGATATCTACGACAATCCGGGCAGGAACAAGGCGAGCATTCCGTATCTGGTCGACGTGCAAAGCAATGTGATCAGCGGTCTGGCGACCAGGATCGTCATACCGCTGCGCCAGCTTGCCGGTTTTTCCAAGGTCACCCTTCCCCCTGACCTGTTCCCGCTCATCACTATCGACGGCACAGAGCTTTTTCTTGACACTCCGCAACTGGGTGCCATACCGTCGAGTGAACTCAAGGTCAGGATCGGTTCCGCTCAGGATTACCGGACCGAGATTCAGAACGCGCTGGACAGGGTGTTCGGGTCCTGCTGACCGTCGTCGCTATACCAATGTGGAGGGGTCATGCATCACACGCATCGTGGTAACGTCGCAGTCGGTAACGTCCGCTGGTCGCCGGCCAAGTCCCTCTGGTGGACCGGCATGGTGTGTGCCAGCGTCATCGGCGGCTGGCTGACGTTCAGCTGGGGGGCGCTGACGTTGTTTCTGGCGGCAACCGCCACGGTGCTGTTGTTCGGCCATTCCCTCGGCAGCCATCGCAAGCTCATCCACGACAGTTTCGGCTGCCCCAAGTGGCTGGAATACGCGCTCGTGTACGCGGGCGTGCAGGTTGGCCTGGCCGGGCCGCTGGGCCTGCTTGCCCAGCACAACCTGCGCGACTATGCCCAGCGCCAGCCCGATTGCCATGATTTTCTCCGCCACGGCAGGTCGTTCTGGCGGGACGGCTGGTGGCAACTGCATTGCGACCTCGCGCTCGCCGATCCGCCCGTCCTGCCCGTTCCTCCGGCAATTGCTGACGACAAGTTTTACCGCTTCCTCGAACGGACCTGGATGCTGCAGCAGATTCCGCCCGCGCTCGTCCTGTACGCCCTCGGCGGCTGGGCGTTCGTCATCTGGGGCGTATGCGCCCGTATCGCGGCGGGCGTGACGGGCCACTGGCTGGTCGGGTATTTCGCCCACAACCACGGCGGCATGCACCACACCGTCGACGGCGCGGCCGTCCAGGGGCGCAACGTCGCCGCCGCGTCGCTGCTGACCATGGGCGAATCGTGGCACAACAATCACCATGCCTGGCCGGGCTCGGCGAAACTGGGCTTGTATCCCGGCGAATGGGATCCCGGCTGGTGGGTGCTGGTGCTGTTTGAACGGGCCGGATGGGCATGGCGCCTCAAGCTGCCCGCCGATTGTCCCGCCCGGCCGGAGCTGCGCAGCCACGGCGCCGGCGATCCCGTCGCCGCATCGGGACCGCGCGTGTCCGCATTGTCCACGCTGCGGTCGACGGTCGCGGCAAGCGTCCGGCTGCTGGCGCGGCGCGGAAACGCCGTGCTGCAGGGCCCATGCGTCGGATTGTCGGAACAATCGTTGCGGCGCCTGGCCGGTAGGTCCGTGCACGTCGTGCGCGCGCCCGCGCAGGCGCGGCTGGTCCTGCGTTACGACGGCGACCGCGATGATGTACGCGGCCTGCCCGCCCTGCTGATCGCCATCGGCTCGCGGAACATGTGGACAGCGGCCGGCGCGATCGTCCTCTTGCCGCTGGCCGCGATGTGCGAGATGGTCCGCGGCCAGTTCCACGCCGGATGACACCGTCTGAAAGCGCGATACCAGGGCGTCGATGCTCCAAAACGGGGCATCGAAAACGCCGGCAGAACGGTATTTACAACAGGTATTGCCGTACGGCCAAAAGTTGTCGAGTTTCCCAACATCCCATGTTAAGCTTGTGTTCATAAAGATCGGCCACTGCAAGAAGCCGCGATCAACAGGGATAGTTAACCGCCGCGCGGTCAGGCCGGTACCGGCACGCAGCCTCGTCACAGCGTGCGGGAGGGAGAACACATGGGCTCGAAGAGTCCCAGCATGCCGGGAGGCGCCATCTGCCGCCGGCTCGTGTTGATCATCGCGCTTCTGGCGTACGGATTGCATGCCGACGCCAAAACGCTGCGCGTCGTCACCGACAACAACTATCCGCCTTACCTCTACCTGAATTCGAGCGGACGGCCGGAAGGGTATCTCGTCGACCTCTGGCACCTGTGGGAACGCAAGACCGGGGTCCATGTCGACCTTCAGCCCATGCAGTGGAGTAACGCGCTACAGCGGATGCACGACGGCCAGGCCGACGTGATCGACATGATTTTCCGCACCCCGGGACGTGAACCCCTGTACGACTACTTGCCGCCGTACGACACGGTATCGGTCGGGATCTATGTCGATCCATCGATTTCCGGCATCCACGACGTCCAGTCGATGAACGGTTTCCTCGTCGGCGTACAGCGCGGCGACGCCTGCGCCGAACAGTTGGCAAGACAAGGGATCACCAACCAGGTGCCCTACCCGGGCTATGTCGCCATCCTGGATGCCGTGCGGGCCGGCGACATCAAGATCTTCTGCATGGACGACACGCCGGCGAACTACTACCTCTATCTCTATCGCGACCAAAAGAAGTTCGCCAAGGCCTTCACCATCTATACGGCGCAGTTTCACCGGGCCGTCGCGAAGGGCGACAAGGCGACCTATGACCTGGTCGAGCAAGGCATGGCGCGCATCACGTCGGAAGAACGCCAGGCGCTGCGCAACAAGTGGTTCACCGAGCCGATCCAGTTCCGCCCCTATCTGCGCATCATCGCGTTCGTCGTGCTCGGCGCGCTGGCCGCGCTGGCCGCCACGCTGCTGTGGATCCGCTCGCTGCGCGGCGCCGTCCACGCGCGCACCGCCGAGATCCAGCGAAAGAACGCACAGCTGGAGGCATCGTCCCGCGCGCTCATGGTCGAGCAAGCGCAATTGCGCACGCTCGTCGAGAACAGCCCGGATGCCATGGTGCTGAAAGACAGGAACAACGTCTACGTGCACTGCAACGCCGGCGCCCAGGCGCTGCTTGGCCTGCCGGGCGACAAGGTCATCGGGCGGACCGATGACGAGCTGTTCCTGGACAAGGCGTTCGCCGCGTTCATCAAGGAAACGGACGACGACGTGCTGCGCACCGGCGAGACGCGCCGGTACGAAGAAGAACTCGCGGGGCCGGACGGCACGATGCGCAACCTGGACGTGATCAAGGTACCGATCCATGCGCATGAGGGCGAGATTGCGGGCGTCCTCGCCGTCGCGCGCGACATCACGGAGCGCCGCCGGGCGGAGCGTGAACTGCGCATCGCCTCCGTCGCGTTCGAAAGCCAGGACGGCATGCTGATCACCGACGCCCAGGGCCGCATCGAGCGCGTCAACGCCGCCTTTACCCGCGTCAGCGGCTACACCGCGCTTGAGGCCATCGGGCACAGTCCGCGCCTGCTGCGCTCCGGCCTGCACGAAGACGATTTTTACACGTCGATGTGGTCGCAGTTGACGACGACGGGCTACTGGACCGGCGAAGTGATCAACCGCCACCGCGACGGCAGCCTGTACACGGCGCGCCTCTCCATCACGGCCGTACCGGACGCGCAGGGCCGGACGATCCACTACGTCGGCAACCTGCAGGACGTCACGGCGGAAAAGCGGGCCCACGCCCTGGCCGAGCACCTGAAGCTGTTCGACCACCTGACCGACCTGCCGAACCGCGCCCTGCTCGCCGACCGCATGACCCGCGCGATGGCCGGCGCCGCCCAGGAATTCGGCGCCGTCATGATGGTGAACCTCGACCACTTCCAGAAACTGAACGATTCCCTCGGCCATGCGGCAGGCGACCGGCTACTCGTGGAAATGGCGCGGCGCATCCGTTCGATCATGCGCGACAACGATACGCTGGGGCGGTTCAGCGGCGACAGCTTCGTCCTGCTCACCGAACGCCTCGGCACCGACCGGCAGGCGGCGGCCGCCCGCGCGCTGCAGACGGCGGACGCGATCAGGGCGACGATCGCCGAGCCGATGATCCTCGACGGCCATCGGCTGACCTGCACCGGATCGATCGGCATCACGCTGTTCCGCGACGCGACCGAGAATCCCGAGGCCTTGCTGTGCCAGGCCGAGCTGGCCCTGTACCAGAGCAAGCGCAGCGGACGCAACACGGCGCGCGTCTTCGAGCACGAGATGCAATCCGAACTCGACGACCGCAACTGGCTCGAGAAGGCGTTGCGCGACGCCATCCGCGACCACCAGCTGACGCTGCACTACCAGGTCCAGGTCGATGCCGACGAGCGTCCGATCGGCGCCGAGGCCCTGCTGCGCTGGTTCCATCCCGAACGCGGCGCCATCCCGCCCGGCGCGTTCATCCCGCTGGCCGAGGAGACCGGACTGATCGAACCGATCGGACGCTGGGTGCTCGCCACCGCGTGCCGGCAGCTCGCCGCCTGGTCGCGGCAAGACGCCATGCGCGGCCTGACGCTCGCCGTCAACATCAGTGCGCGCCAGTTCGAGTCGGACAGCTTCGTCGACGACATCCTGGCCGAGATCCGGGGCACGGGCGCGCCCGCGGACAAGCTGAAACTGGAGGTCACGGAAAGCCTGGCGATCGGCGACGTCCAATCCTCGAGCCGCAAGCTGCATACGCTCAGGGACAACGGCTTTTCCATCTCGCTCGACGACTTCGGCACCGGCAATTCCTCGCTCAACTACCTGACGAAGCTGCCGCTCACGCAGCTCAAGATCGACAAGTCCTTCGTCGACGAACTGCCGGCGAGCCACCGCGACGCGATGGTCGCCCAGACGATCATCAACATGGGCCGCGGCCTCGGGCTCGACGTGATCGCCGAGGGCGTGGAGACGACCGCGCAGCGCGATTTTCTCGTGGCGCAGGGGTGCTATTCGTTCCAGGGCTATTTGTTCGGCAAGCCGGTGCCGGCGGGAGAATTCGAGGCGCAGGTGCGGGCGGCGCTGGTGGCGGCGGAGGCGCAGTAGGGCCGCCGGTTCAGCGCGGTTCGATCAGCCGCCGCCACACGTCCAGCTTCTGTTCGAACGTCATCGCCATATGCGCCGGAGAGCTCGACGGCAGCACCACCGTGCGGTAGCCATGCTCCGCAAACTGCGGCGCGAACTTGCCCGACGTCTGCCCATTGAAGCCCACCGTTTCCAGTTCCGGACACAAGCGGTGCAGCCGCTCGAAATCGTTCGCGGCCGGCTTGCGGATGGCGGAATCGAGGCTGCCTTCGCGCTCGCAGGCGGCCAGCACGTCCCACAGGCCAAAGCGGTGCGCCAGCAGGCGTGGCAGGCGTTCGGCGTACGGCAGCGCATACAAGTCTTCGCCGACCAGGGCGCCGACGAGCTTCCAGAACTGGTTGCGCGGATGCGCGTAGTACTGCTGGGCGGCCAGCGACGCGGCGCCCGGAAAGCTGCCCAGGATGAGGATGCGGGTGTCGGGAGCGATGACGGGCGCAAGGCCCGTGAGCTGGACGGAATCGGAAGAGGTCGGCATGCGACAATTCTAGCGTCCGCAAAAGAAAAAAGCGGCGATACGCTTGCACGTACCGCCGCAAAGGGCATTACCGCATATCAGTAAGCAGTAAGGCCAGGGACAGTCGATTCCGTCAGTTGCGCGCCTGCGCCGTGTCGTCGATTTTCGCCACGGCCGGTGCCGCATCCCAGCCGCCGCCGAGCGCGCGGATCAGCGCCACGGTGGTGATCGCGCGGTCGCCGCGCAGCTGCACGGCGTTGCGCTCGACGTTGGCCAGGTTGCGCTGCGCGTCCAGCAGTTCGAGGTAGCTGCCGCGGCCCGCGTCGTACAGCTTCTGCGCCAGGTCGGCCGACCGGCGTGCGGACACCACTGCCGCCTCGATCTCGGCGCTCTGCCCCGCCAGGATGCGCAGGCCGGCCAGGTTGTCCTCGACTTCGGCGAACGCGCTCAAGACGCTCTGACGGTACGAACCCACCGCTTCTTCCAGCGCGGCCTCGCTGCGCACGACGTTGTTGCGGTTGCGGCCACCGTCGATCAGCGGCATCGACAGCGCGGCGCCCAGCAGCCACGAACGGCTGCTCCATTTGAAGACTTCGGCGAAGCTCGTGCCGACGCCACCGGCGCCCGCCGACAGGTTCAGCGCCGGGAACATCGCGGAGCGTGCGACGCCGATGCGGGCGTTGGCCGCTTCCATCGAGCGCTGGGCGCTGGCGATGTCGGGGCGGCGTTCCAGCAACGTCGACGGCAGGCCGGCCGGGATCAGCGGCAGCGCGGCGGCGTCAAGCAGCGGCGTGGAAGGCGCGCTGAAGTTCGACGCCGGCTTGCCCAGCAGGACCGCGAGCGCGTGTTCCGCCGTGGCGCGCTGGCGTTGCAGGCCGATGGCTTCGGATCGCGCCGTCGCCAGCTCCGTCTTCGCCCGCGACAGGTCGAATTCGCCGATGTCGCCCGCGTCGAAGCGGTGGCCCGTCACGCGCACGCTTTCTTCGCGCAGCTGCACCGTGTGGTTCACCGTCGCGATTTCCGCGTCCAGCGAACGGAGGCGGAAATACGTCTGCGCCACGTCGGCCTGCAGCGACAGCAGCACGGAACGGTACGTCGCTTCCACCGCGCCCGCATCGCTGCGCGCCGCGGCGACGTTCGACGAGACGCGGCCGAACAGGTCGACCTCGTAGCTCGCCGACAGGCGCGCCGAATACACGTTGGCGGCGGGGACGTTCGTCCCCTTCGGCAGGTTGGCCTCCAGCGGCGACAGGCGGGTGCGCTCGGCACCGATGCCCACGCCGACCTGCGGCATGCGATCCGCCTCGGCGATGCCCGCAATGGCGCGGGCCTGCTTCACACGGGCGGCGGCCACCGTCAGGTTCTGGTTGTTCGCCGTGGCTTCCCCGATAAGGCCATTCAAGGTCTCATCGTTGAACGCGCGCCACCATTCGCCGCGCGGCTGGGCTTCGGCGGGGCGGCCGACGGTCCACGTGGTGCCGTCGGCGGCGCTGCGCACATCGTTCGCCGCAGCGGCAGGCACCGTCTGCGATTCCTTGAACGCCGTCGGCGTGACGACGTCCGGTTGCTTGAAGGTCGGGGCGGCACAAGCCGTCAGCAGCAGCGCTGCCACCAGCGGCGCCACGCCCCTTGCAATCATCGTTTTCATATCAATGTCCTTTCAGTGCCGGCGCATGGTCGCCACCGGTGCCATGCGGTGCGGCGTCGTGGGCGTGGGCATGCTTGGGCTTCTCGAAACGCTTGGCCAACGTGCGCAGCAGGACGTAGAACACCGGCGTCAGGAACAGGCCGAAGAACGTCACGCCCAGCATGCCGGCGAACACGGCGACGCCCATCGCGTGGCGCAT
>Ga0207657_10003482_pt1 | contig 16791 bp, 11 predicted proteins | sample KBSC33metaG_FD_184316 | JGI IMG/M metagenome (GOLD analysis project Ga0207657, IMG submission 184316) | Corn rhizosphere microbial communities from Kellogg Biological Station, Michigan, USA - KBS C3-3 metaG (SPAdes) (version 2) | ecosystem: Host-associated > Plants > Roots > Rhizosphere > Soil ... | reverse complement strand
TAAGATATACAAGGGCTATGATCACCGCAGCATTGAACGGAAAGTTGAACAATGTTGAATATGAAAAAGACAGAATTTTTGGAATGATGGTACCGAAAAGTTGTCCTGGTGTTCCTGATGCATTACTGAATCCCCGAAGCACATGGGCAAACAAAGATGCTTATGACAAGCAGGCAAATGACCTTGCAAAAATGTTTGTAAAGAACTTTGAAAAATATGCAGACTGTGTGAATGAAGAAATTTTCTTTGCTTCACCCTTGGTAGTTTAAAAAATTTATCTATTTTTAAACGTTGTTCTTAACTGAACAATAATGCTAACAAAACTGCCTCTTCGATTGCTATGCACATAAAAAGCTCCACCGTCATCGGTGGAGTTTTTATTTCTGACAATACTCTTCACTCAAATAAAACCAGGATGATAATATCAGTTTTACTTAACCACTTTTATGGTTCTCTTCTGCATACCCGCATATTGAACAAAATAAACTCCTTTTGCCATTGATTCTGCTGATGTGAATTTTACAGTGTAAGTATTATTTTCAACTACATTTAATTCTTTGGTTTCAACAATTCTTCCTGCGGCATCTATCAGGCAAATACTTGCTTTTCCGTTTTCAGGAGCTTTTAAATAAACAGATAATTGATTATCGAAAGGAACCGGAGCCGCCACAAACCAATCATGCAAAGAGGGAACTCTCTTTGTAACCATTATGGTTCTTGTCGTATTGCTATCATTATACTTTATAAAATAATTGCCTCCTGATAATTTATCAAGATTTGTAAATGAAGTATCATACACTTCCTGTTGCTCTGTTAATAATAAAATTGTTTTGATCACGTTTCCATTTGCATCATTTAAAAACAGGGTTGCGTTTCCATCAATCTGCCCGATCAATTTTACATGAATGATATTTGTGAAGGTATCAGGACTTACAAACAACCAATCATTGCCATACAATTCAACATTCTGTTTCCTTTTTAAAATAAGATAAGCCTTATGCATATCAGGAATGCCGTAACCAAAACTGCTATCGGGATTATTGTACATGTTTGAGCCTTGATACACTGCATTTAAAATCGTCATGTTATTATATGAAGGAAACGCTTCCCATAAACATGCGATCAACCCGTTAATATTCGGAGTTGAGAATGATGTTCCGCTTCCTGATTCAGGTGCATCATTGGTTCCCCATATCGTTGCATCCCAGCCTACAGAAACAATATTTGGTTTTACTTTTCCGGGATATCCAACACTGCTAAAAGACGCTATTACGCTGTCTGAATTAATTGCACCAACTGTACAAACGCTGTCAGCATCCGCAGGAAAAATGATATAATGCCACGGATTATTTGCTTCATTTCCTGCGGCGTTGGTAACGATCATTCCTTTGTTTGCGGCCATTGCTGCGCCTCTGCTTACAATAGTTGTGCTTGCATAAATATCTGCATAGCTATGATTAAAAGAAGGATCGTCAAATAAAGAATAACCAAGAGAAGAAGAGATCATATCAGCTCCGGCACTGTCTGCAAATTCAGCGGCAGCAACCCAATTTTGTTCTTCAATCGGTTTTTCACTTGAGTCATTTTCACTACGCAACAACCAAAATTTTGCATGCGGCGCAGTGCCAACCATTATGCCGGGAACATTTGCAGCTATTGTACTTAAACAGAACGTGCCGTGTGCATTGTCTTCATCAACACTGTTATCGTATGCAACAAAATCTTTTTCTCCCAACACTTGATTATTCATTCGAATACTATCGAATGCTTTTAATTCTTTGTACTGATGAAAACCTGCATCGAGTACAGCAATAGTAATTCCATCGCCAGTGTATCCTTTGTTGTGAAGAAATTCTCCATGATGAATATGCACCTGGTTTGATGAAGTGCCGTAATTAAGTGTATCAGTCATTCCCGAAGCGATCGCAAATGAAGATGGCTGTAATGGTTGAATTTTTTCATCAATCTTTTTAATTTTTGACGGGATCAAGCCAACGGCAGTTGCATGTTTCACAAAAGGCAATGTGTTGATGGAATCAATAATTGAATGATCATTGCAATAAATTAAAATTTGATTCAGCCATTTGCTTTGATTTAAATAAGTGACACCTTTTGCCACTACTTGTTGAATATAAGATGGATTTACCGGAAGGTCAGTGTTGTTGATTGCAATATGATATCTTGTTCGTCTGTCAATGGCTTTTTGCGAAAGAAATTGCGAAGGATTACTGATGCTGTAGGGAGAATTATTTTTATCAGTGAATTGTATTATCCATTTTGTGCTTTGACAAAAGGCTGTATTTATAAAACAAAGTGAAAGAAAAAAAGTAGAGAAAAATTTCATTGGTCATCAGCTTTATATTTTTTGTTGAATAAAATTTGATACCGCAACAACCCAAAAACCTTCAAATTCCGAAATTTCAAAATCACAAAATCATAAATCTCTCAATGATAATCTATGAGGTTCAATTTTATTCCATAACTATCCGGTTCATATCCACCCGATGTTGGTTGCCATGTCCAATGCAAAAATTCTTTGTACACCAATCCAATGCCCTGGGCATACACTTCAACAGAATAATTTCTTTGCTGGTAATTATTGGGATCAAAATCTCCCGGCGGCGAAGTTTCATCTTGTTGCAAAACTGTTATCGTGTTATTCAATACACCATTTAATACTGTGAATGGCTGACCTGCATTTTGATAAGTATAATTCCATCCATCCAAATATTGATAAGGTGATCCGGCACTTTTTGTATCGATATAAGAATTACCCGGCCAGCTAAAATCATTTTGGATGGGTTCTTTCAATTTTATAAAACGAAGATTATTTTCATCCATCACTTCAATCCCATGATTAATTGGTGTGATGTAGTAGGTGGCAATTGGCTGCCATTCATTAACAGCAAGAGTATCCGTAATAAAACGATACACGCGATAAGAAAGCCTGTTTTGATTATCTCTTATGGTGTCTGCAATGCTGTCCTTCGCAAGATAGCTATGCACTGTAAGGCTTGTTCCTGTATAAAATATAACGGTTGAATCAAGACGATAAGTGAAAACATGACCTGTTTCTAACGGATAATAATCTGAGGGTAACGGCAAATTAAGTTTGGTTGTTTGTTTGGCGCAACCGGTAAATAAAAAGATCCCCGCAATAAAACAAAAACTTATAATTAAATGTCGAATCATTGTCGCAAGATAAGTAAAGAAGTGCCGGTGAATTTTAATAGTTAATAACGAATATTATGATTGGAAAATATGTCACCTGTTTAAATTTATTTTTACTCATTCACAAAAGAAGATTCAACACATTTTAAAATCGCTGCTGCCGCTGTAAAAAAATTGAAGCGAAAAATAGTTGCAATGAAACAAGCAAATAGTTATGAATGAAAATTGTATCTGATCTGTTCAACAGAGAACAAGGCGTTAAAGAGTGCGACGCAACAAAAGTTCAATAACAGCAATACAGCCTGGCTCATAAAAATTCATTCTTATCTTTTAGCCAGTAATGTAAAGCGATTAACATTGCCATCAATGATCTCATACATTATTGAACCTTTATGCAACTCTGCGATCCTTCTTACAATTGATAAGCCAAGACCAAAACCTTTTACATTTTGTGCATTATCGCCACGGAAAAATGGAAGGAACATGCGATCATGATCTTCAGTGCTTAACACAGCACCTTTATTTTCCACGTGAATGTAAACGGCGTTTGAAAGCGCTTCCATTATTACTTTCACATTCTTATCGCTCGAATAGAGATAAGCATTTTTAATAAGATTGCGAACCGCCGAACGCAAAAGCGTTTCATTGCCGGGAAAATAGAGATATGATTCTTTTTCGGGAGTTTCTGCAAAATCAAAACAAACATTGATGTCGGGAAAAATTTTTTTTGCAGTTACGATGACATCCTGCACTAATTCATCTATCCGCACTTTCGGCCAGTGAATAGAATAATTTATATTCTCGTATTGTGAAAGCAACAACAAAGAATTGGTAAGATCAATCATTTCCTGCTGATCTTCTTTTAATGATTCCAAAACCTTGTATGCGTCTTTTACCGTTAAATCTTTACGCAATGCAGATTCAGTTTGAGAAAGCATTGTAGCAAGCGGTGTTCGCAATTCATGAGATGCATGATGAACAAAATTCTTCTGCAACTGAAACGCTTTTTCCAACCTGTCGAGCATATTGTTGAAATTGGTAGCTATCTGCACTATTTCATTGCTTTTTACATTGCCTTTTCCAACTTTTACCCGAAGTTTAAGATTGCTTTCTGTGATGTGACGCATTTGCAAACTAAGTGCAACAAGAGGACGAGTGGCTACGAGAACATAATAAAAAGCAAACAAGCCGGTGATAATAATGCCCGCTGCTGCTACAACAAATATTATTAACCGTAAAGAAGAAAGTCGTGCAACAGAATATTTATCGTACGCGCTTGCAATGACATAACCTTGTTTACCTTGCTTATTTATGAATAAAATTATTCCTTGCAAAGACCCTTCGGAAAAATCAATCCGCTTTTTTGTTTTAACACTTTGAAGAAGGGAAGTATCAGCAGCATAGTTCCAATCCGCAGGTTCTGTTTTAATAACGCGGTAGTTACTATCAAGTAATGCAAGGTGAAAATTTATAGGAGTTGCGGGAAGATAATAGTTAAGTTTTTCAAGCGTTGCTTTACCGGCATCTTTTATGCCATAATAATTGGCAAACTCAGTATAACCGTGTGCCCATAATCTTTTAGCAAAATCGTGTTTGCGGTTACGATCGTATAAAAAATAAACTGATAAAAGTGAACCGATCAGGATGATTGAAACAACCAGTGTAAGTGTCAGTACAAATCTTATTCGTACACTCATGATAAAGGAGCCTCCCGCACATAATAGCCAAAACCAGGCTTTGTGTGAATAAGTTTAACATCAAAAGGTTTGTCAATTTTATTGCGAAGGAAACTTATATAAACTTCTATGGTATTAGTGCCGGTATCAAAACTTAATTCCCATACTTTTTCAAGTATCACCTGCTTGGAAATTACTTTACCAGTGTTGCGACAAAGTAAAACAAGTAAAGCAAATTCTTTCGCAGTAAGATTAATGTTCTTGCCGCTTCTTGTAACTGTTTTTTTGTTCATGTCTATCTCAAGATCCGCAACGATTATTTTATCATTGATCTCTGTTGCGGTTTCTGCTCTTTTGAGAAAAACTTTGATACGTGCAAACAATTCATCAAAATGAAATGGTTTTACGATGTAATCGTCTGCACCAAGGTTAAAAGCATCGACTTTGTCCTGGATTTCTCCCAGTGCAGTGAGCATGATGATAGGCACTTTACTGTTTTGTTGCCTGAATTCTTTACAGAGTGCAAGCCCGTTTTTATACGGAAGATTTATGTCAAGCAATACCACGGAATAAGTATGTTGCTTAAACAATTTCTCTGCTACCGCTCCATCGTAAGCAACATCAGCCTGGTAACCGTGCTGAATAAGCTCTTCCTGCATAACCTGGCTAAGTTTTGGTTCGTCTTCTGCAATTAGTATTCGGTAATTGTTTTCCATTATCTTTCAATAAAATTGATTATACAAATTATGAAAAAGTTTTTAATGGTAATAACGGTTAGTGTTTTAAGTGGACAGGGTTTTTCGCAAAATTTATTAACCGTTTTCGAAAAGAGTAATGGATTGCAAACTGCTACTTATGTGCAATGTATTAAATATTATTTTTCTCTTGATAAAATGTTTCAAACAATTTGTATAAAGAATTTTGATACCACGGATGCAAATTATCCTTTGCAACTTGTTTTGTTTAGTGCTGATAAAAAATTTGATCCTGTTCAATGGCATAAACAGCATAAGGTTATCATTTTAATTAACAATGGTATTCACCCGGGAGAACCCGATGGTATTGACGCAAGCATGATGCTTGCACGGGATTTGTGCACCGCTGAAATAAAAGCACCGGAAAATGTTGTGTTAGCTATTATTCCGGTTTACAATATTGGCGGATGTCTTAACCGCAATAGCTTTTCAAGAGTTAACCAGGATGGGCCTGTAAGCTATGGTTTTCGCGGTAATTCTCAAAATCTTGATTTAAACAGGGATTTTATAAAAGCCGATTCAAGAGATGCAATGGCTTTTGAAAAAATTTTTCAATGGTTGAATCCTGATATTTTCATTGACAATCATGTAAGCGATGGCGCCGATTATCAGCACACAATGACGATGCTTACAACACAACATGACAAACTAGGCGGCGAGATCGGAAAATATTTGCATGATGTATTTGAACCATCACTTTATAAAAGCATGAAAGAAAAAAATTGGCAAATGTGTCCTTATGTAAATTTTGAGGAAGGCAATCCCGAAAAAGGTTGGGTGGCATTTTATGATCCTCCGCGATACAGCAGCGGTTATGCTGCTTTATTTCAAACAATGGCATTTGTTCCTGAAACACACATGCTGAAACCTTTTGCAGATCGTGTTCACAGCACTTATGCATTTATGCAAACCGTAATTGAGCAAGCTTCATTACAAACGAATGAAATTATTGCAAAACGAAATACTTCAATTGAAGCAGTAAAACAACAACAAATCTTTGCATTGAGTTGGAAAGAAGATTCATCAAAATATGAGTTGATCGATTTTAAAGGTTATGAAACAGGAACAAAAACAAGTGATGTAACCGGTATGCCGAGATTATTTTATGATCACTCAAAGCCATTTGAAAAGGAAGTAAAATTTTATAACACTTTTGTTCCGTCTGTTACAGTTGAAAAACCAAAAGCGTATATTATTCCGCAAGGATGGCATGATGTAATTACACGATTGAAAATAAATAATGTTGAAATGAAAAGATTAACAAATGATACAACAATTAAAGTTGAATATTATCATATTGATGATTACAAAAGTTTAGCTCACGCATATGAAAAGCATCATTTTAATTATGATGTCAAGCTTTCTGCTAAAACTGATACGATTCATTTTTTAAAGGGCGATTATATTGTTTATACAGGTCAACAGGCAGACAGATATATTATTGAAACACTTGAACCTTTAGGTGATGATAGTTTTTTAAAATGGAACTTTTTTGATGCGATCTTGCAGCAGAAAGAAGGCTACAGCAATTACCGATGGGAAGATGTGGCTGCAAAATATTTACAGCAACATCCGGAACTTAAACAAAGGCTTGAAGAAAAAAAGAAGACCGATACAACTTTTGCCGCTTCCGCGGATGCGCAACTTGATTTTGTTTACAAGAACTCGCCTTATTATGAACCTGTGAATATGCGCTATCCTGTTAACAGGTTAATGAAATAAAAAACCTGTCAGGTCTTAAAGACCTGACAGGTTTAAACCTTTCGCCGACAAGATATCACTTCAACAAATAATAGAAAGCAATTGTTACAATACCAATCGCACCAAGAATAAGTGCATGCACAAACCAGTTATCTTCTTTTACTTTTCTTTGCTGAAAATGCTCGTGCATTTGAGTAGAGGTTCTTTCCTGCTCTCCCACTTTCACCGTGTGCTCCGCATTTTGACGGATGATTCTTTCCGCAGTAATAGTTGAAAAATATTTTGGAATAACTTCATCGGAAACAAATTCATAACCTGACGCTTTTTTTGCAAGCTTCCCTATCCCCTGCAGATGAACAGTATGATCTTTTTCCAATTGGTCTTTTAATTGCTCAGAAAATTGTTTTACATTATCGACAACAGTAGTTTCATCAAAACCCGTTTCCTTTGATAAAAATTGATACAACTTTTTATCAGGCCCGTCAAACCTGTTATAGTGAACAGTGTACACAGGAGGATATAAAGTCTTATCTATAAAATCAAGCTTTGCGTTTTGCATTTCAACACTGAAAGAACCAATACCGGGCAATGACACTGCTTTGTTTAACGCAAAATATTTATAGATGTATTGTTGCATGAGGAAGATTTATTGCAAGATAAAATTGTTTTGTGTTTTATGTTTTATGTTTTATGTTTTGTAGTTGATTGAATGGTGTTGAGTAAATTTCAGAACGTACAAGTGAGTGACACAACAGACGATACCATAAAATACTACAGTTGGTAACAAAAAAAATTTACTTCTTAATAGTAGTTCTTATATCACCGAAAGAATAAACAATTCCTGCAAGAATATTAAAACCTAAAACAGGATATTGATTCCAACGTTCATATTTATTGTTGAACAAATTATTCACTTGTACCCATCCGTTTAGTTGTGGGAGCAAAGTAAATTCAACACCAACATTCACGTCTGCCGCGGGTTTCAGCTTCTGGCTTTCACCAAGTTTATTACGATACTGTGCGCCATCCCAGAAATAAAGATCACTCTTGATAAGAAAATCTTTTACGATCTGCCAGCGCAATGAACCGTTCAGCTCAACAGGCAAAAGTCCCCAGGCTTTTTTATTAGCTTCAAGTGAACTGTATTGATTAAACGTTGCACCTGCAAGCATCGAAAGTTTTTCTCCAACTGTATAACCAATTTCTCCATGCAAGCGAATATCATTCATCGAAGGTTCGTTTACTACAACAAACGATCTGCCGGTAATTGTGTCATTCGCAAACAATGGCTGATTTGAAATTTTTAAATAACTTACTCTTGCGCTGTAAGTAACATGTGTGCCGGCAGAACCTTTGAATCCTGCATATTGTTCTTTGATTCTCGTATTTAACAAAAAAGTTGGTTGCTGCAGCCAAGGATTAATTGCAGCAAGTGATTCATACGTTGTTTTGTTGTAATAACCGATCCAGCCTGCCTGCAAAATAAATCGCTCATCTTTTAGTTTTGCTTCAGCAGAAATGTTTGGAAGAAAATTGAAAACACTGTTATCCCACGAAGGCGTAACACCTGCAACCAAAGTAAAATTTGGAGTTTTAAATTCTATGGCAGGCGACACATAATATAATGTGTTGCTTATTGTGCCCGATGTATCACTTTTATAAGTTGTAACATCTCCTGTAAGACCAAGATCGAAAGCGAGAATTTTTCCGAAAGACTTTGACATTGGTACATTGAAAACAAAATTACTTTCATTCGCGCCGTGATTATCCTGGAAAAGATCGAGTGATAAACTCGGATTGTAATTTATTCCTGCAGCATTTTGTGTTTTATTGCGCACACCAACTTTTCCGCCAAACGTTGTGAAGCTTTGCCGAAGATCATCTTTTGTAAACTTTAAAGTGTCCGGCTTAAAACCGTATTGGTATGTTGTGGTGTTATCGTAAAAAACTTTTCCGCTCCACTCATTTTTGTTTGTTGGTGAACTAAAAATTCCGATCGCATCCAAACCTGTTTTACTGAATTGCTGAAATTCTATCGGTCCTTTTGAAGAAGTAAATTTTCCATCAAGGTTTATCACAGATTTCACACCATCACCCATTGAAACTCCTGCCTGCAAGTAAGGCGTTGTAAAATTTCCGTAACCGGCTTTTACAAAACTTCTGTTCTCCCAATGAATGTTTGTATCAATGTTTGCAGCAAGTGGTTTCAATGCCGGCGATTGATAAGAGAAGTTTACGTTTTGTGAAGGCACATCATATTGCAATGCTTGTCTCGTTGTATCGGGCGCCGGTGTTGCAGCGCTGAAATTTATTTTCGTTGTTGGTTTTAAAGTTGGCTGAAATGCTGAAGTAACCGTAACCGTTCGTTGTGGCAAAGTGTCTCTTGCCGGTGCTTGCGTTTGTATTGTTTGCGCTTTATTCTTATTCGTGTTTCGTTTTTTTGCGCGTTGTGCAAACAATTGCGACGCCACTAAAACAAGTAATGATATAAAAATTATTTTTTTCATCCAGTGCTTATTTCTGTACGTGTTTTTTATTTTTTATGTTGCGAGCTTTCTATAATTCTATTAAGCGCCTGTTGTGTCACTCACTTCATCCTTCTGAACTTTATTCAACAATTCACAATTGACTTCTGTCTCTTATCTCCTGTATCTTATCTACTGTTGCACCTTACTATTCTTATCCTTTTCAGCGGTAACAACATCAAGCTTTTGCTGCGCTTCTGTTTGCAATTCCGGTATCGTTGAATTTGCAACCACGCTTTTCAATGTTGCTTCTGCATTAAAGTAGTCTTGCTCTTTATAATAAATATCGCCCAATAAAATGTATGCTTTTGTTATCCAGTAATCATAAGAGCCCGCTTTGTTGATCACTTCAAAACTTGCTTTCTCCGCTTCAGGTAATTTGTTTTGATTGAACTGTATCTCCGCAATTCTATAACGCGCTTCCGCCGCATATTCTGATTTACCCGATTCAACAACAGCTTTGTAAGCAGCCAATGCCTCAAACACCTGGTTGTTGTTTTGATAATTCTTTGCGATCACCATATTCGCCATTATTTTATCATCGGTTGCAATTCCTTTTTGCTGTAAAAGTTCTTGTGCATTTGAAACTGCATCTGCCCACTGTGATAATTTATATTGACAACGCAACAAGCCACGCATGCTCTCCAATTTGTTTTCATCACTTACTGCAATTGTTTTTAACTGCTGAAAATATTGTTCGGCTTTGTTGTAATCTTTCAATTCAAAATAAGAAATACGTGCAGCTCGTAACACACTTGCTTCTGCATATTTGTTGGGCGCTTTTGCAGCTACTGCGGAATAATATTGCAATGCATTATTAAAATCTTTTCGCTCATCGTATATAACTGCAGTTTGATAATTTACATCCACTGCATATTCTCCATCAGGGAATTTCTGCAGATAATTTGTAAAACCTTTCAATGCATTATCATAGGATTTACTGTTGTAAGCAAGTTCCGCAGAAACATAAGTAAGTGAATCTTCTTCAGTGTTGCTTACATCTTTTCCATTCTGCCGCATGAAGGCAACAAAATCATCCGGGTGTTGATTCTCTATAAAAATATTTCTAACATAATTTACAGCTTGATCACTCTCTTCAGAATTCGGATATGTTGAAATAAGTTTCTTAAAACTATTTAGTGCCTGAGTATTATCATGCTGATTAAAATAAGCAATACCCAATTTCAAATAAGCCTGCGGCGCCATCGTTGCACCATTTTTACTTTTTAAAACTGCATTCAACGCAGGAACTGCATTATCATAATTTTCATTGGCGAGATAAGTGTTGGCAATTTCCATGTTTGCATCTGAAAGAAGTGTTGATGACGGATACTTATTCGAAAGTGATTGCAACAAAGCCACCTTTTGATTATACTGTCCTGAAGCACCTGCAATCACCGCCTTTTGATACAATGCATAATCAGCGCCTTTCAAATTATTGTTGATGATGTTATCATACATGTGCAATGCTTTGCTGAAATTTTTCTGCATAAAATAACAATCAGCACTTCGTGCATACACATCCTGTTCAAGCGGCGTTGATGTTGGGAAAACTGAAGTAGTAATTTGTTCAAAATTTCTTAATGCATTTGTATAATCCTGTTCGCGCATTAAGCTATAACCAAGTGTGTATCGTGCATTTGTTGGATTTACTTCTCCGTAAGAAACAGGATTGCGCATGTAAGCACTGATGTAATAAACAGCGGAATCAAATTCATTCAAACGATATGCAACTTCACCTTTCCAAAAATTTATATAAGGCAATTGCTGTTCGTTGTATTGTGTTGCCATCGCCTGGTTCAGCAAGTCACCAGCCTGATCAATTTGCTGATCATTGATCAATTCTACAGCACGACCATATAATATTTTTGGATAAACACGTTTTACAGATTCGCTTGGAGATTTTATCGAATCAACGAGATTAAGCGCATCCTTATAATTGTTTGTATTTGCTAAAACATTTACGAGAAAATCTTTTGCTTCATCAGCATACGTTGATTTAGGATATGCAGTTAAAAAAATTTTCAGCTCATTTAACGCAACATCAGGATAACCTAATTCGTAGGACAACTTCGCATAATTGAATTGAGAAATTTCTTTTTGTGTTTTATTGCTGCTGTTCAATGCGCAAAAAAGAAATGCACTTCTTGCACTTTGCTTTTGTCCTAATTCAAGATAAGAATCGGCTAACAAGTACATACTATTCTGCGCAAGTGAATCTTGTTTTCCTCCAAGCTCTTTAAAACCATCAACTGCTTTTTTATATTGTTTTGCCTGGTAATAACAATAAGAAAGTTCGTATAAATCTTCCCTGCTTACTTTTTCTGTTTGTGAAACATAAGCTTCAATGTATGGAAGCGCCTTTGCAAAATTTCCTTTCTCAAAATAAATATGCCCCACCAATTGTTTCATCTGCAGATCATAATATTGATTTCCGCTTTGCAATGCTTTCTCACCCATCGCTAAAGCTTTATCCTTGTCTCCCTGGTAATAATAAATTTCCGTTTCGTAAAAAGGAACGATGCCTTTGTATGCGGGTTTATCTTCAGTCACTTTAAAAGCAGTCAGTGCATCTTTATAATTTTTATCGCGCAATGCAATAAATCCATAATAATAATTTGCATCAACATAATTAGGATCAGTTTTTATTTGACGGATTGCATCAAACAAAGGTTTTGCATCATTAAATCTTTGCATGGTGAAATAGGCATAACCCAAATGAAATTTCATATTTGCTATTTCAGCATTACTTAAATTATCGTACTGCACTTTTTCATAGTAGGCAACTGCATCCGTAAAATTTTTTTTGTTATAATAATATTCTGCAAGATGATAACTCATCATCTCAGCGCGGGGTTCATTATGTTCAAGGTCAATAAATTCAATGGCTGCTTGTTCGGCGGTTTCATCTTTCAACTCGAGACCGCAAATAATAGAGTAATATTTTGATTCAGATTGAATAGTAGCGGGAATGCTGCTATTGGTTTTCTCATCAGCATATAACGTTTTAAAAATAGGATACGCTAAACTGAATTGGTCTTTCTGGTAAAGTTCTTTGGCAAGTTTAAAATCAGCATCGGGGTCGTCATTTGCCTTTGTGTATTGGGCATTTGCAGCAAGTGTTATCAACACCGTAAAACTAAATATGCTGATCTTCCTGAAATATAGATTCATAAACGGTTTCAACGGAAAATAATTCCAAATATTTTAATTCCTTTCTTAATAAAACGCAAAATCGCGCTAAAGATAACATCACAGCGTAGCAAAGCAAAGAGCATTCCATTATTTGTGGATAAAGTTTTCAATCATTTATTTTTGCAGCAAGTAACCTGCGTATCAAACACAAATTGTTTCAAATGAAAAAATTTTTCTCTACCAATCACAGTGCTGCGGCTTTTAATTTTTCAATGTTGCTCTTACGCGTAAGCACCGGCTTATGGCTACTGATAAAACATGGTTTGGAAAAGCTGCAAAATTTTTCAACCATGCAATCTCACTTTTATAATTTCTTTGGAGTCGGTTCAAGTGTTACGCTCATGGTGGCGATTTTTGTAGAAGTATTTTGCAGTATGCTTGTTATTCTTGGTTTATTTACAAGACTCGCAGTAATACCTATTATTATTATGTTGACCGTTGCTGCATTCAGTGCAAAAGCAACACAGCCGCTGATGAATAAAGAACTTGATTTTCTGTATCTCGTTCCTTTTATTGTTTTACTTTTTTGTGGTGCCGGCCGTGTAAGTGTGGATGGAATGATGAATAAGTAATTTTTTGCTTACCAGCTTTTACTTTTCATGGCATCACCTGTTGTGTCACTCACTTGAACGTTCCGAACAATATTGAACAAAGTAAAAATTCAAACTTAAAAAGTAAAAACGTAGAGATTCTTTCTTTTGAATTTTTACTTTTTACTTTTTTATTATTTCGTCGCTTTAAAGAAATGATACGACCACATGCCCGCTTTTAAACTTTTATATTGATACAATGTTGAACGAACATTGGCTTTGTTTAACGGAGTGCGTTTACCAAAAATTCTTAGGAAATTATCGCAAATAACACCGGGAATAAAACAATAATAAAGACGTTTTACAGTAGGCATGATATGCGAAGTGATGTTGCGCGATTGAGCATTTTTGAAACCGGTTTTTGCAGCATTCATTTTAAAAATATCAAGACACTCGAAAGACGGAACAGCCCATGTGTGCGCCCATTTCTGTAACCAACTATTTGGATCATTATTATATTCTTCACTATTACTGAAAAAATCTGCGACTACAAGTCTTCCTCCTTTTTTTAAAACCCTGAATGCTTCTTCCAAAAAGATTTCTTTATCAAAGGCATGGCACACACTTTCAATTGCCCATACAACGTCAAAATAATTATCGGGAAATTTTGTGTTGAGATAATTGTCAACGGAAAAATTTATTTTATTATTTAACCCAAGGTCTCCCGCTTTTTGTGTTGCATAATTTACCTGTTGTTTGCTGAGTGTGATTCCTTCCACTTTGCATCCGAAATTCTTCGCAAGAAAAATAGATGAGCCACCAACACCACAACCGGCATCAAGAATTTTTTCACCGGGTTTTATTTCTGCAAATGCAGCAAGTTTTGCATTCATGTTGCGTAATGCCGAGCGTAATGTTGTTGTTGTATCATCCCAATAACCATAATGCATGCACATTTGTGAATTGAGATGCCAAACAATTTCATAATCTACCTGGCATTGTTCGTAATAATTTACGATGTCATTTTCTGTTATTACCGCATTCATGATTTTTTCTTCATTAAACTAAATACCCAGTTTACTATTTTTCCAAACCATGGCTCATGATATTGCCACCTTAAACCCTTTTTATATCTTTTTTCATCAAACCACTTGTAATACGCTAACCAAAAGGGTTCATGCAGATTCCAGATTTTACAATAAGGTGCTTTTACTCCCGAAGTTGCGATAATATTATTCACCGCTCTTCGCGCTGCCTCGTTTGCGCCTTCCATGGTTGCGAGATCTGTATAAGTTTTTACGTAGTCTGAAGCAAGAAACAAATTTGGAAGATCTGTATAAGATTGAGGACGAAGTGACCATTGATTGACCTGGTTCACCAAAAGCGGTTCTTCGTTAGAATCACAAACAGATGTTCCAAATGGCGCCGGTTTTACAACAGCGCCCTGCGTTGTAAAATCTGCAATATCATTTCCGAAAATTATATCGCAATCAATATGTGCAAATTTCAATTGCTCATCTTTTAAAATTACAGTACCATCTGTATTAAAGCTTTGTTTCATTTCGTACCAAATCTCTTCAAGCACCTCTTCCTTTGAACAATCTCTCGCAGGCTTTTTATGTATCAATCCCGGATTGTCCCAGTTCGATACATCAACTGAAATAAGTCCTTTCACACTTCCATCACCACACATCTTTATATCAAAGTCTTTCCAGAATTGTATTTGAGAAATTGCCGTGAGTGCCCATGGTGTATCAGACATAAGAATATGCCCCCTGTTAAGCGGTATATCCTCCGTGAGATAAAATTGAATTCCATTCATCCAGGCTACTGATTTTGCAAGTGTGTCAAGATCTTGCAAACAAGGATCGAGTTTATAGATATCAGCGTTCTTGTCAAACAATTTTGCAGCGCGCTCAACAGGTATGCAACAAACGTAATAATCAGCAGTGTAACTTTTCTTCTCTTTATTTTGCATAATGTCCACACTGCTTATTTGTCCGTCTTTATCGGTGTTCATAAACACAACTTCACTTCCATAATTAATCTGTACACCTAAACTTTCTAAATACACGCGCCATGGAAACAGCCATGTTTCATTGGTTGGTCCGCAAAGAATTCTGTCAGCGTTTATTGAAGGGTTTCCTATATTGAAAAGCATTTGCAATACAATATCGCCATCGGTTTTTGTGCTGGCTGTTTCTGCTTTTGCAGCAACCAATGTTCTTGTAATGCCATCAACAAACAATGTTCTGTACGCATCGCTGTGTTTATTGGTGTCCATGAATTCCCACCAACCAACATGCTCATATTCATTTTGGCGGCGAGCTTCACAACTCGTCATCAGTTGCCATATCTTTAAAGCAAAAGTTTTTGCTTCACCTGGCAATAAACCTGTGTCAGGTGGGTGAAAAAGATCGTGTATCAATAATTCAACATCAGCAAGAGTTTTAGGAAAACTTCCGGGCGCAAATATGGGCGGCTTTCCCATTCGGGTTATCATGATTCGCGAGCAGTCAACAAGATTATCAACAACACCATTTTGATTTTTCTTTCCTGTTCTTGGATTAGTGAAAGGAATGCGACTCATCGTATCGATCACATGCCGGTAAAAGCCGGGGAAAAAACGAAATCCATGTTCACCTGGATAAGGTTTTTGTATAGGCATCATTTGACCCTCGGGCAGCGGTGCAACCGGAGGCTTGGGAAGACTAATCTTTTCATCAACTGGTACTGAACGGGCTTTGCCGCCGACAAAGTCTTCCAGTTTTTCAAAAACAGTTACAGAAAAACCACGTTCGGCAAGTTCATGGGCAACGCTCATTCCTGCTACGCCACCACCAAGAACAATTACAGTTTTGGACATATGTACGGTTTATAAGGTGAAAGTTATGTGCTACTCTTTTTATAAATATTGAGTGAAGAGATGAAGTGTTATGAGGGCTAAAAATTAAACGTACTAATTTTCTTCATCAATGCAATCAACATGTTTTGGCAACCAAATATAATTTTTATTTTATTGAAAATAATTCTGCAAATATTTTTTTGCAGATCAACTGCATCGCCACTATTTTACTTTTGTTGTGTCACTCACTTGTAAAGGTTTTAGCTGCATGTGGTATTAAAATTTAAGAACCCGTACGTAGATTTAATGAACGCAGCAGAAAATTTAGGAATCTTTACTGCTTTTAATATGTTGATTTTCTTATTTCATAGATCAATAAAATTTTTATCACAG
>Ga0207657_10003480_pt1 | contig 16793 bp, 17 predicted proteins | sample KBSC33metaG_FD_184316 | JGI IMG/M metagenome (GOLD analysis project Ga0207657, IMG submission 184316) | Corn rhizosphere microbial communities from Kellogg Biological Station, Michigan, USA - KBS C3-3 metaG (SPAdes) (version 2) | ecosystem: Host-associated > Plants > Roots > Rhizosphere > Soil ... | reverse complement strand
TGGCAGCGACCTCGGCGGCAGCGAGGATGAAGAGGACTTCCTGCTGTCCCGCGTCGCCGAATCGCCGAGCCCTGGTCAGCACGCGCGCGGCGCCGAGATCCATCGCCGCGTCGATGCGGAGCTCGCCCGCATGACCGTGATCGAGCGCACGGCATTTGTGATGCGCCACGCCGAAGGCCAATCGCTCAACGACATCTCGCAGACGCTGTCGATCAACACCAGTGCATGCAAACAAGCGATCTTCCGCGCCGTGCGCAAATTGCGCGGTGCGTTGCAACCATTGCGGTGAATCAACATGAAAACCATTGAATCCGACAATCCGCCAGTGTCCATCAGCGACAACGATCTGATCCTGTATTTTTACCGCGATGGCTTGTCCGCGGAACGCATGGTCGAAATCGACAATGCGCTATTCGTGCAGAGCGAGTTGCGTCGGCGTTACACCGAGTTGCAGCGCCTGCTGCACGAAGTCGATTGCGCGCCGATGCAGGAGCCCGACGCCCAGTTGACGCAGCGCGTCTGGAACAAGCTCGCGGCGCGAATCGAGGCCGAACCGGTGCGCGAAGGATCGCTAAAACGTTGGTTGACGTTATGGCATACACGGCTTCCCCGCTTCCCCGCTTACGTGGCCGCAGGCTTGCTCATGCTCGCCGCTGCTGTCGGCTTCTACGCAGGCAGGCACAATGCCGTTCCGAGCAATGACACTGCGCAAGCACGCGCGGCATCGGCGCGTGTGCTCGATGCGTACGTCGCGGACCACCTGCGTTCGACGGAAGGATTGCTGCTGACTGCCGCCAATACGGATAGCAACGAACTCGATGCCGGGAATCGCGAACTCGCCGCTGCGCTCGTCGAATCGAACCGGCTTTATGCGCTGGCCGCCGCGCGCGCGGGCAATGCGCGACTCGGCGATTTTCTGCGCCAGCTCGAACCGGTGCTGCTCGAACTTGCTAACCGGCCGGCCGATGCGCCCATCGAATCACGTGAGGGCCTGCGCGAGTACCTGCGCAAGACCGACCTGCTGTTCCAGGTGCGCGCCACCCAGGCGCGCGTGGATCCGGCAAACCGACATCGAACCTGAAGGAGCGTTCATGCAATCCGCAACACGCACGAAGCTGTACACCATTATTGCCGCGTTGCTGCTAAGCGCAGGAGCATCTTGTGCTTACGCCGCGAGCAACGACGAGATGGCACCCGCGGACAAGCAGCTCAACCAGCTGTACTGGCAAGGCCACGAAGCGCTAAAGAACGCAGACTGGAATGCAGCGCTGAAACATTTCACCGACTTGGAAAAGCAGATGCGCGCGAAGGAACCGCAAAACGCCGACGCCGCGATCTACTGGGAAGCCTACACACTGATGCAAGCCAAGCGCGCGACGGAAGCGAAAGCTGCCGTGGAACGCCTGCACCACGACTTCCCCACCAGCCGCTGGAACAAGGATGCCGACGCGCTGCTGCGCCAGGGCCAGAACCCGGTTGCGAGCGCCCAGCAGGAAGTTGCCGCCAACGACGAAGACATCGCCGAGATCGCGGTCGAGGGTCTGCTCAACGCACCGCCCGAACGCGCGGTGCCGTTGCTCAAGAAGGTGCTGCAAAGCCAGCATTCGGAAAAGGTGAAGAAGCGCGCGCTGTTTGTGTTGAGCCAGATTGATCAAGACGCCGCGCTCGACTCGGTGGTCGACGTCGCCAAGAACAGCAAAGATCGCGAGTTGCGCGAGGAGGCAATCCGCATGCTCGGCGTGAGCGGCCAGGATCGCGCGATCGAGCGCCTACGCGAACTCTACGCAAATGCGAACGACGCGCAGGAGAAGCGCGCGATTGTGCAAGCCTGGCTGACAGCTGACCGCAAGGATTTGATCCTCGCCTCGGCGCGCGCGGAGACCGATCCCAGCGTGCGCAGACAAGCAATCCAGGCGCTCGGCGCTCTCGATGCGTCGGCGGAGCTCAAACAGCTGTTCGACGCAACTCACGACGCGCAGAACCAGCGCGAGATCATCCAGGCGCTCGGCGTGGCCGGAAATGTACAAGCGCTGGCGTCGATCGCAGAGAGCCGGCAGCCCGACGAGTTGCGCATGCAGGCGTTGCAGGCGCTCGGCGTCGCCGGCGAAGAAGGCGGCGCCGCGCAACTCGTCAAGCTGTACCCGCAGATGACGACGCCGGCGTTGCGCGAAGCGGCCATGCAGGGACTCCTCGTTGCCGGCAACGCCGAGGCACTGACGCAGCTCTACAAGCAAGCCAAGAGCAAGGAGGAAAAACAGGCGCTCCTGCGCGCACTGACTACGCTCGGTGACGACGCCGCGCTCAATATCATCGAACACGAACTCGACAAGCAGGGAGGTTCCCATGAATGAGCACATGCGCGTCTCGACCTTTCTCGGGCTCACCGCAGCGGCTCTGGCAATGCCGTCGCCGGCGTTTGCAGACGAGGCACGGTTTTCGCAGCAGCTACTGGCACATGAAGGCTGGACCACATATCGGGTACCGATGATCGCGTCGGCGGGTGTTCCGTGCTGTTATGAGTTTCACGACAAGAATCTGATGCAGACCGGCTGCGATCTCGACGGCCGTATGCGCGTGATCGGCACCATCGATCACGGGCCTGTGTCGAAGGACGACACGCTCGCTGTCTACGTTCACGTGACCCATGCGCACGTGGACAAGGTGAATACGTTCGCCGCTTCTTGCCCGGTGCATGTCGGCAGCGAGCTGCAGCGCATCGAGAATGTGGGTGGCGCCGAAAGCGTCGCCTGGCTTGCCCGAGAAGTGCGCAATGACGAGCATTTCGGCAACACGGCCGACGACGAACTTTCCGCGCTCGCGATGCACGATGACGCGACCGCGACGACAACGCTGGCCGAATTGAGCGAGGCCAAGCATCCGCGCAAGCTGCGCGAACAGGCGCTGTTCTGGAGTGGACAGTTGCGCGGTGCGAGCGGCGCGGCACTCGCCGAACGCACGGCGACGAGCGATCCCGACCCCGATATGCGCGTGCACGCCGTATTTGTCCTCTCGGAGTCGCACAGCGTGGATGGTTACGCGCTGATTCATCGCATTGCGCAATCCGACGCGTCCGAGCATGTGCGCGAGCAGGCGCTGTTCTGGATGTCGCAAACCGGGGATGCCCGCGCGAAGAACGATATCCTTGCTGCAATCGAGCGCGAACCGTCCGAAAAGGTTCGCGAACAAGCCGTGTTCGCACTATCGGAACTCAAGGATCGCGGCGGCGATGCGGCGCTGATCGCTCTTGTGCGCGGCAAACATCCGCGCAAGGTCAAGGAGCAGGCGCTGTTCTGGCTGGGCCAGTCGGGCTCAGACGAGGCGCTGCACTTCATCGATGAGGTGCTTACGAGCCGCGAAACCGCGCATCACGACGGCTGAGCGGACGCAACGAGCGCTTTCGGGGCTGTGGATCTGGACTCTCTACATCGGATGGAAATCGTTGGCGCCGGCGGCGCGGAAATCGACGCCGCCGGCCCTCTTTGGGACTGTTGCTTTCCACACTTCAACTACGGGCGCAGTGCAACGTGCACCGGGTCCGCGTCACTTCTGCTGCAAGGTCAAAGTCGCCGTCATGCTCGGATGATAGATGCAGTGGTAGGCGACGTCGCCATTGGCGTTCGCCACCCATTTGAACGACTGTCCCGGCAGAATCGGTCCGGAATCAAAGCTGCCGTCATTGGCGGTAACGGAATGTGGAATCGTGTCACCGTTCGTCCACATGACTGTGGAGCCGGGTTTGACCACTGCTTTTTCCGGAATGAATGACTGCTGCCGCATTTCGATAGACACGACGTTCGAGTCGGCCGCGTCAGCTGTCGAAACTGCCATGCCGAGCGCAGCGCACACCGCAACCAGGATCAACCGCATGGCTCAGTGCTTCTTGTCGAGTTCGGCCAGCGTTTTCTCGGCATGATCCAGATGAGCCTGAAACGCCGGCTTTACGTCGACCAACATTTTTTTAAGTTCCGCGTTCTGCGCATTCGGAATCAGCACGTCGGTGATCGCTCCGAGCACCTGCTTGTGGTACGCGACCTCGTTTTCGAGATACGCCTTGTCAAAGTCGTGGCCTTTGAGCCCACGCAACTTTGACTGTTCGGTGTCAGCGTTACTCTGCAGGGACTTGCTGGTGTCGCTCGCTTCCGGCTTCACTCCGAGGCGTGTTACCAGGGCACTCGCATTATTGTTGACCGCAGTGTGGTCCTTGATCATCAGGTTTGCGAATTCGTCCACGCCGGGTGTCTTGGATTGCTTGAGCGCAATCTTGCCGTTTTCGACATCGATCGAGTTGGCGGTAACGACGATCTGCGCAATTTGCGCATCGCTGACCGCGGGTTTCGTTTCGGCGGCGGTGCCGGTTCCGAGTGCGGCAAGAAGGGCCAGGCCTAAGCATGTTTTCGTAGCCATTTCATTCTCCTCAAGTGAACGGGCCGGCTCGTGCCGGGTGATTCAATATACACCAAATTGATGGTGTATATGGTAGATTATGACCGGACCGTGCTACCGTAGCCAAAACTGCAGGAAAGAACTCATGGCAGGCAACAACTGGTTTCGCCGTCTTCTCGCCGGTAGCCGCGGCCGCATCGTGGCAAAACTGCGTGAAGGCCCGGCCACCATCAACGAGCTGACCGAGACCTTGTCGATGAGCGCGAACGCCGTTCGTTCGCAGTTGTCGGCGCTTGAGCGCGATGGTCTCGTCATGGCGCAACCGCAGTCGTCTACCGGCGTCGGCAAACCGCCGAACACATATCAGCTCACTGGAGACGTCGGCTCACTGACGCCCAAGGCGTACGCTGCTGTTCTTGACATCATCCTCTGCGCCGCCCGCGATCGCGTCGGTGCTGCGCGCTACGCCCAGGTCCTCGACGATGCAGCAACGAGGATCGCCGGCGATCGACCCATTGCGACCTCATTGGAGGCGCGGCTGGTGGAGACCAAGAACCTTCTAGGCACTCTCGGTGCCGAGGTCGAGGTGCAGCGCAGTGGCCGCAAGGTTCGCCTGCAGGGCATGGACTGTCCGCTGACTTCCGTCGTCGCCGGCCACCCCGAGCTTTGTCGGATGCTTGCGGACGTAATCGGCAGGCGACTGGGAGTCACGGTCACCGAGTGTTGCGATCGCTCTACAGCGCTGCCTCGATGTTGCTTCGCTGCGGAGATTCCCGGTCGTGCTTGAGCTTCAACGGCGCCGCGAATTGTCCTGAGGAGCCGGCGCCGCGATCCGAATGTCGCCGCGCATGCGCGCTTGCGCCGCTGCGGCAAACCAGACCACGCCGCGGGGCAAGGCTTGTTTTGCCCTGGCGAGGCGACTTGCCACACTTCTATGACTGCGAACGCACATACGTCGACGGTTTTGCAGCGTAAGGTTTACGCGTGGTTGCACCGGAACACTGCCCAGCTGCCCAGGAATCAACGTGGCGGATTATCGGATTGAGGTAAGTCCCGATCCAGAATCGGGGCTTTATTTCGTCCAGATCTTCTCGCCCAGCACTGCCCTCACGGCAGTCGCACGGACAAAGCCAATCTATCGCTCGTTGGAAGACGCGCAGAAAAAAGTAGGCGAATCGATCGCGTCGGCAATGACCACGACCCCCGAACCCGAATGGAAAGCGATCGTTTTCGATAACACCTGACCACGCATCGTCGCCCACAACGACGGCGTGTGCGCGCCGGAGAACGGGCTGGATAGCGCGCCAAGCTAGAACGTTTCCTTATTATCGGACGGTGCCAAGTCGTGCAACTCGCGCCATATCGCCGTCGATCGCTCGCAATGTTCGACCATTTCTTTCGTGAGGGCTCTCAGTCGACCAACATCGATCCGATGTGATTTCAGGTAAACACGCAGCCGCTCAATCGCCGCCATCTCTTCTTCCTTGGCCCGACGCAACTGCTCTATGAGTTCGTAGCCTTTCGTCCGGAATGGCATATCTTGCTCCTGTCAGTGCAGTGTGGATTCCCCCTGCGCTAGCTGAAGCCAAAAACCTACGAATACTTGGACGGCGATTGATATCGAGAGTTGAGCCCTACGGTGCCTCTGAGCTGGCAACTGTTAAGGTCCGCCGCTGCGGGCTCGGCCCTCGATTTTGCACCTGCATGAATCGTGGCTGTCGCGCGTCTCGGAAATGCGCGACGATTTTTTTTTGATTCATGTTGAGTAGCTTCGGACGCCTATGCCATCCGGCCCATAGCAATCTGCGTCGACTTGCATAAAATCCCGCCACCGTCCCACCTGGAGCCGCTTCCATGCCGATCCGCTCGAAAACCCTGGTCGCGCTTTGCGTCGCCAGTTTCAGCGCCGCCGCCGCGCAACACGGCGTCGATTCGAACGACATGCAACGCACTGCGCCGCCGTGCGATGATTTTTTTGCTTATGCCAATGGCGCTTGGCGCGCCGCGCATGCGATACCCGATTACATGGATCGCTGGAGCCGGCGCTGGGAATCCGGCGAGATCAACAAGGAACACGTGCGCGACATCCTCGCCGAGGTTTCGCAGAAGACCGATTGGCCGAAAGGCGGCGCGGAACAGCTTTCCGGCGATTTCTACGCTGCCTGTATGGACGAAACACAGGTCAATGCGCTCGGCATGAAACCGGCGCAGCCGTTGCTGGACGAGATCAGCGCGATCAAGACAAGCGCCGATCTACAGCACACGATCGAACACCTGCACGACATTGGTATCGCGGTGCCGTTCGGGCTATTCGCGGCCCAGGACCTGCACGAACCGACGCAAGTGATCGCGCATCTGTCCGCGGGCGGACTCGGCATGCCCGATCGCGACTACTACCTCAAGCCGGAAAAGCGTTTTGTCGAAGCGCGCGCCAAATACCATGAGCACGTGCAGAAGATGTTCGAACTCGCCGGCGAGAAAGCGGCGGCGGCGAAGGCAGACACGCAAACTGTGTTCGCCATCGAGAAACGTCTTGCCGAAGCTTCGCTCGACAATGTCGAGTTGCGTGACCCGACCAAGCAGGACCACAAGACGAAGTTTTCCGACCTCGCGCAGCTCGCACCGAGTTTCGATTGGGCGAAGTATTTCGATGCCGGCAAGTTGCCGCATGCCGACCTCAACGTCACCCAGCCGAAGTTCCTGCAGCAGTTCGAGAAAGAGCTCAAGACCACGCCGATCGCGCAATGGCGCACCTATCTGCGCTGGCACGTGCTCAACGCCGGCGCCGACACGCTGTCGAAAGACTTTGTCGCCGAGAACTTCGCTTTCAACGGCAAGTACCTCACCGGCGCCACGGAAATGAAACCGCGCTGGAAGCGCTGCGCGGAAGCGACCGACACGCAACTGGGCGAAGCGCTCGGCAAGAAATACGTCGAGAAATATTTCCCGCCTGAAGCCAAGGCACGCACGCAGACGATGGTGAAGAACATCCTGCTGGCGATGGGCGATGCGATCCATGACCTGGATTGGATGAGCGAGGAGACCAAGAAGAAGGCGCAGGAGAAGCTAGCCAGCTTCAACGTCAAGGTCGGCTATCCGGACAAATGGAAGGATTACGCTGGCGTGAATATCTCGCGTGCGTCGTATTGGGACGACGTGGTGTCGGCATCGCGCTGGAACGTCGACGACGGCCGCAAACAGGTCGGCAAGCCGGTCGACCGCTCGCGTTGGGGTATGACGCCGCCGACATCGAACGCCTACTACAATCCATTCCTCAACGAGATCGTGTTCCCGGCCGGCATCCTGCAGCCGCCGGCGTTCGACGTGAACGCCATCGACGCGGTGAACTATGGCGCGATCGGCGTGGTGATCGGCCACGAGATTACACATGGTTTCGACGACCAGGGCTCGCAGTTCGACGCGAGCGGCGCGCTCAACAACTGGTGGACGCCGCAGGACAAGGAAAAATTCACCGCGCGCGCGCAATGCGTGGTTGATCAGTTCGACGGCTACTTCATCGAGCCGGGCATCCACCACAATGGCAAGCTCGTGCTCGGCGAATCAATCGCCGACCTCGGCGGCGCCAAGCTCGCGTTCCGTGCCTACCAGAAATCGCGCGAGGGCAAGACTCCGGAGCCCACGATCGACGGACTCACTCCGGAACAGCAATTCTTCATCGCCTGGGGCCAATGGCGCGGCGACGAAACGCGTCCGGAAACGCAGCGCACGATGGTGCAAGGCGATCCGCATCCGGTGGCGAAATATCGCGTGAATGGGCCACTGTCCAACCTGCCCGCGTTCCGCGATGCCTTTCAGTGCAAAGCGGATGCGCCGATGGTGCGTCCGGCGGCAACGCGTTGCGAGGTCTGGTAGAGACACTGTTTTTTTAGGCGGCTAGCCATTTGCGAACGCGCTCGTAGACTTCGCGTCGGTCGAGCAGATCCAGATGGTTCATGCCATACGCAATCCACTGCCGCGACGCCGGCAGTGCCAGATTGCGCTTGGCGTCGGCGCCCTGCCCGAGCGCACTGCTCAACGGCACGAGGCCGTCGCCGAGCAGTGTCTCGCGCAACTCACCGGTTTTCTTGCCGAGCGAGGCGGCGATCGCGTAGCAGGCCACGCCATGCGGTAACGGCACTGCATGAGGCTTGCGCCGGGAACGCGCGAAACGGTCGCGCTGCTGCCAATCTTCGTCGCTCATATTGCCGTAGCGAAGATCGGTGATGCCGGCGCTGCGCATCTTGCCGAGGCGCGCGAATGCCGTCGTGTAGGGACTGGCGTCGAGGATCGCATCGATCCAGTGGCCACCGCGTTCCAGCGGTGCACCGTGATGCGGCGTGCCGAGAAAAACGATCTTGCTCAGTCGGCGCAGCCAGTCGTGACCTGCAGCTTCGGCATGACGACACGCGCTGCGTGCCACCAGTCCGCCCATGCTGTGGCCGAGAATCACCAGCTCATCCACCGCGACCGGCCACGCTTGCAGCAGCGTCTGCAGCTGCTCAGCGAAAGCGCGGCCGTTGCTGGAGACGTGCAGACCGGTGTTGTAATGCAAATACAGCGGCGTGAATCCGGCGTCGACGGCGAGAGCTGCGCCGTGATCATGGTCGTGGCGCCGCCACTGCAGATCGCTCATGCACAGGCCGTGTACGAGCACGAGGATTTTTCCGCTCGGATGCGGAATCGCCGTCGCCAGCGCCTGGCGTGTCAATTCCAGTGCGTGTCCATCGCGACGCACGGCCATGGCAATCGCCAGCGGATTGGCGCTGTCGGCCAGATGATCGCCGAGAACCCCGTTCAGAGCCGCGAGCACCGCTTCACGCTGCGGCGACGACGTGCCGCGCCCGATCAAAGGCGCGAGTTGTCCGAGCAGTGCATTGATGCCGCCGCCCACGACGCGCGCCACGCCGCGAATGGATTTGTATACGAAGCCGGTAAGTCCGCGCGCTGGTTTCTGGGTCGATACGCCGAACACGCCGGGTGTGCGCAGGATGTTGTGATGCATGGTTTCGACCAGGCTGGTCAAACCGAGCGTCGCATCGACTGCAAGGCGGCCGTAGCCGTGCAGGTCGGAGCCACGCACGTGGGCTTTCTTGGCCATTTCGCCTGAGACGTCCTGAACAGATCCAGCAGGTTAGCTCGTCTGCGATCAATTGTCGTCCGCACTCGGTTGCAGCGTTCACGTGCTGCGGAGTAGTGTTGGAGCTTCGGCACGCCTGAAGGAGACGCGAACATGGATTGGCAGAAGGGTCGGCAAAGCGACAACGTCGTGGAAGATGAGGGCGGCGGCGGTGGTGGCGGTGGCGGCGGCGGCATGCGCTTCGGCGGTTTCCATCTGGGCCTGGGCGGCACGATCATCGTGGTGATCATCGCGCTGATCTTCCCGCAGACGCGTCCGCTGATCATGAACCTGTTCCTCAATGGCGGTGGCGTAGACACGACGCAGCAAGCTGCACCGGCACCGACGCATCCCCTCACGCAGGAACAGCGCAACGATCCGCAGCACCGCTTCGTCAGCACGATCCTGGCCAGCACCGAGGACGTGTGGGGCGCGTATTTCCAGGCCGGCGGCCGGCAATACGAACAGCCCAAGCTACTGTTGTTCCACGGGCGGACGCGTTCCGGCTGCGGTGCTGCTGAAGAATCGATGGGGCCGTTCTACTGCCCTGCCGACCATCGCGTTTATCTGGACCTCGATTTCTTCCACGAGATGGACACGCGCTTCCACGCCAGCGGCGACTTCGCGCGCGCCTACGTGATCGCGCACGAGGTCGGCCATCATGTGCAAGAGCTGTTGGGTGTCATGCGCCAGCAAGGCAGGCCCACGGAAGGTGCAACGGGGTCATCGGTGCGTCTTGAGCTGCAGGCCGACTGTTTCGCCGGTGTCTGGGGCAACCGCTCGCAAGCGCAACTGAACTGGCTGCAGGCCGGCGATATCGACGCCGCGCTCAATGCGGCGTCGCAAGTCGGCGACGATACGCTGCAGAAGTCCGCGCGCGGCTACGCCACGCCGGATTCGTTCACGCACGGCACCTCCGCGCAGCGTTCGCGCTGGTTCAAGGCCGGTTTCGCAAGTGGCGATATCAAGAGTTGTGACACGTTCAACGCGGCGTCGCTTTAGCCGCCGAAGCGCGGCAATACAAACGCGAAGGTGCAGCCTACGCAGAATGCGAGCAAAGCCAGCGCGTAAAGCGTCGCGCTGAAATTGCGCAGGCGCCGGCATGCACGCGCCAGCGCGGCATCGGCCGGACAGGGCAATGCGCGCGAGCGCCATAGCGCGACGCCCGCCAAGGCCAGCATCGACGCCGCCGCACCGAACACCAGCGCTTTGTGTTCGCTGAGCCAGACCAGTTGCGGCACGGCGCCGACGAGACCAACCAGCGTCGCCCCGGCGCCGAGCGCAACCAGTACCGCCGGCAGCACGCAACACACCAGTGTCGCCGAACTTGCCAGCAGCGCCGTCAACGCCAGCGCCGCGTCGCGTTTCAGCGGTGCGGTCATCGCTTTGCCTTCAGGCGTGCACGCACTGCGTCCAGCGTTTCGTCTTCGCGATGGATCGCCTTGACCGCATACCCGGCATCGGTCAGTGCGCGGCGGATCTCGTCGTCGACGATGTCCTGGCCCGGTTTCGTCGCCAAAGCAACCAGCTTCTGCTCCAGGCTCACCACCACGTCTTCGGTCGCGGGAAACGCGCGCAGCTTCTTTTCGATGCCCTGCGCGCAGAACGCGCAGACCAGCCCGTTGACGTCGATCTCGATCGTCGCCGCCGGAGCGACTGCCGGGACCAACAGCACTAATGTCGAAAATACATGTTTATACATTTTCATCACCTTCAGAAATTGAACATGGCCATGAGCTGCGGCTTGCCGTGGTCGGTCACGCCGGCCTCGATCCAGGCGCCGCCCTTGAACAAGCGCAGCAGATACGCGCGCTCGACGCCGCGATGCAGCACGCCGGTGTAGTTGCGCGCCTGCACGACGAACCACGCGGCCAAATCGGTGTAATCGTGCGCATACGGCGCGAAGCCGAGCTGCAGCGTGTCGACGCGGTGCGAGTAGGCGCTCGATTCGTGCAAGTCGCTCATCAGCGAAACGTAGATGCGCCGCGTCTCGTAGTCGGCCTGAAACCCGGCTTCGCGATCGACCCGGCTGCCGCGAAAGTCATTGCCGGTCGCGCTGCCGAGTCCGGCCCAGGCAAATACATTCGCCTGAGCGTCCTCGAGATTCCAGCGATGCACGAGATAATTCGCGCGCAAATAATCGATCTCGCGTGTGCGTGAAATCTGATCGCTATCGAGCCGCAGATGGCCGCCGCCGAGCGACAGCCAGTAAAACGGCGCGTAGAACGCCTGCACCTCTTCCATCGTGCCGGCGCCGTACTCGGCCATGATCGTGGTGCCGTTGGCGAACGCGATCGGCTTGGCTTCGGCTTGCGCGAGCGCTGCCAATGCCAGCAGCGCCGACGCCGGCCGGATATAACGAATCGTGTGATGCATCGAAAAATCCCGAAATCTGAAAACCCGCGCACAGAAGCGCACCGCCGCGCAACGCGCGGCATGCAGAACGGCTCAGGATTCAGGCGATCGGAGGTCGGGTTGGCGGCGAATCCGTGCGACTGTGTTGCGGCACGCGCAATTCGTTGCGCTCAATTGCCTGCGGCACGGCGACCACCACGATCGGCAGCATCGGCGCAATGAAAGCCACACCGCACATGTCACAGTTCGCGACGCAAACCTGCTGCGGGCAACATGGTTGGTGCGGGCTCGGGTGTTGCGTCACGCCTGCCATCGCGTCCTGGTCGCAATGATGTCGCGGCGACGCGACCGCGCCGACCGCCCCTTGCAGGACGAGGGTCAACGCGAGCAGACACTTGAGCGCGGTTCGCAGCATCGTGCAATCACTATATGCCACAGGAGACCGCAACGGCTAGCAATTCCTTGCGCGCTGTGGCGAAATTGCGCTTCCTTCCAATCTTGCGCCATAGATGACGAACACTTTACGCCTCGCGCTCAGCCTGCTCGTCGTCCTGCTTTCGGCCTGTGCCGGCGCTCCCGACACAAGAAAATCCGCCTACTCGCCGCTGATCCTGATTTCGATCGATGGTTACCGCGCCGATTACATCGAGCGCGGCCTGTCGCCGAACCTGGCTGCGCTAGCGCATGACGGCGTGCGCGCGCAGGCCCTCAAACCGGCGTTTCCGACCCTGACATTTCCGAACCACTACACGATCGTCACCGGCCTGTATCCGGATCATCACGGCGTCGTCGCCAATCGCATGCTCGATCCGGACAATGGCAAGCGTTTCGTGAGCAGCGACGCACAGCTGGCCGGCGACCCGCAGTGGTGGGGCGGCGAACCGTTGTGGGTCGGCGTGGAACGACAAGGCAAACATGCGGCGACGATGTTCTGGCCCGGTTCCGATTACCAGATCGACGGCGTGCGCCCGGAATACTGGCAGACGTTCGATCGCCGGGTCAGTGCCGACGCTCGCGTCGATCACGTGCTGCGGTGGCTCGATCTGCCCGCGCAGCAGCGTCCGGATTTCGTCACACTCTACTTCGATCAGGTCGATCACGAGGCGCACGATTTCGGCCCGATATCAAAGCAGACCGACGCGGCGCTTGCGCTGGTCGACGTTGCGCTCGGGCGCTTGTTGGATGGCCTGCGTCAACGCCATCTGGAAAATTCGGCAAATCTCGTGATCGTCTCGGACCACGGCATGACTGCCACCAGCACCGAGCGCACGATCGTGCTCGATGACGTCGTCGATCTGAACGACATCGATCTGATCAACGACGGCGTCTTCACCGGTCTTGCCGCGAAACCCGGACGCGAAACGCAAGTGGAGAACTCGCTGCTCGCGCCACATGCGCACATGACCTGTTGGCGCAAGGCGCAGACGCCGGCACGCTTGCACTACGGCGCGAATCCGCGCGTTCCACCGCTGCTGTGTCTGGCCGCCAACGGCTGGTCGATCGCCACGCGCCACTCACTGGAGCGGCCCGATCGCGAAGCACACAAAGGCGAACACGGATACGACAACGACGATCCCGACATGCGCGCGCTGTTCGTCGCGCACGGCCCCGCATTCCGGCGCGGATTGCTCGTGCCGGAGTTCGACAACGTCGATGTTTATGCGCTGCTGGCAAAAATACTCGGCATTCGGCCAGCGCCGAACGACGGTGATTTCAACGCCGTCGCACCGATGCTCGCGTCCCCTGCTCATTGAGCGCCAGCGCCGCGGCGGCGAGATCGCGCATCTGCTGGACGCTGCCCGCACCGAGGCGCTCCACGATTTCACCCTGCACTTGCTGCCATAGCGGCAGCGCCTGCGCAATCGCTTTGCGGCCCTTTGCGGTCAATCGCACTTCGGTCACACGCTGATCGTCTCCCGTCGCGAGCGTAACGAGACGCTCGCGCTGCAGCGGCAATAGATTGCGCGCGAGTGTCGTGCGATCCAGGTCCAGGTCTTCCGCCAGCGTGTTGATGGCCGCCGGTTCGGAGCGTTCGACCGCGCGCAGCAGCGAGAACTGCGTGACCTTGACGCCCGCTTCGGCCAGCGCCGAGTCGTAGAGTTGCGTGAGCGCGCGCGTAGCGCGGCGCAAGTTGACGCAGACGCACTCGGTTTGTCGTTTCATAAATACGTGTATATACTCCTTTCTCGCCGGAACGCAAGTCCACCATGACCTTCATCCTCGCTCGTCGCCTCAAAGGCCGTTTCCACTACGCGTGGGTCGTCGCGGCACTGACCTTCCTGACCCTGCTTGTCGTCGCAGGCATTCGCGCTACACCGAGCGTGCTGATCGTGCCGCTGGAACATGCTTTCGGCTGGCGACGCGACCAGATCACGCTCGCGGTTTCCATCGGCCTGTGCCTGTTCGGCTTGATGGGACCGTTTGCGGCGGCAGCGATGCAGCGCTTCGGCGTGCGCCGCACGATGATGACTGCCTTGGTGCTGCTGGCTTCAGCAATGGGCAGCAGCGCATTCGTGACTTCGCCGCTGGGTTTGATTCTCACCTGGGGCGTGCTCGCCGGCATCGGCACCGGCACGATGGCGATGGTGCTCGGCGTGACGATCGTCAGTCGCTGGTTCGAGTCGCGCCGCGGCACCGTACTGGGATTGCTCACCGCGAGCACGGCCACCGGCCAGCTGCTGTTCCTGCCGCTGTTGGCGTGGGTGGTCGAGAATGCCGACTGGCGCCTCGTCGTTTGCATCGTCGCCGTCGCGGCACTGTTGCTGATCCCGCTGGTCGCGCTGCTGCTGCCGGAACGCCCCGCCGATATCGGCCTGCCGCGCTATGGCGCGTCCACTCCGGACGATGCCGCGGCGGCGCCGGTGAACAATCCGATCGTCGAAGCGTTTCGCACCCTGGGAATGGCGTCGCGCACGCGCACGTTTTGGCTGCTGTTTGCCACATTCTTCATTTGCGGGCTCAGCACGAACGGCTTGATCGGCACGCACCTGATCGCCTACTGCGCCGACAATGGCATACCCGAAGTACGCGCCGCGGGCATGCTCGCCGCGATGGGCGTATTCGACATCATCGGCACGACCGCATCGGGTTGGCTCTCCGACCGCTTCGACAGCCGTCGCCTGCTCTTTGTCTACTACGGGTTGCGCGGATTGTCGCTGCTGTATTTGCCGTATTCCGATTTCTCGTTCTACGGGCTCGGACTGTTCACGATGTTCTACGGCCTGGACTGGATCGCCACGGTGCCACCGACCGTGCGTTTGACCGCCGAGCGGTTCGGCAACGTGCGTGGGCCGGTCGTCTACGGCTGGATCGGCGCGGGACATCAAATTGGCGCGGCGACGGCAGCGTTCGGCGCCGGCGTGCTTCGCGTGCAGACCAACCGCTACGTCGAGGCATTTCTACTCGCCGGGCTGGCCTGTGCAATCGCCGCACTCATGGCGCTGCTGATCCGACGTGAGACGGTGAAAACGGTACTGCAACCCGCCACTGCTTAGCGCGTCAACGGAACCGATTCTATTTGCCCAGACGCTGCACGGTTTCCCGATAGCGCGCGGCAATGCGCTGCTCGTCGTGGTGATGAAAATCGCGTACCGCCCACGCGCCATTGACCATCACGTCACGCACGAGATTCGTGTTGCCTGCAAACAGCAATGTATCGAGGACCGCGTCGATGTTGCGCGCCGCGAGCAGCACCGAGGTGTCGTCAAGCACGAGCAGATCGGCACGCGGCGCCGCGTGTGGCGCGACCGGATCACCACCTTCGATGACGCCGATCTCCACGCCGGCAGCTTGTGCGCCACCGAACACGCTTTCGGCCCACAGCGTTTCGCCAACGCTGTTGCTGGATTCGGACACCGCAATATTGCGATGACGCGTGCTCAGGCGCTGGCCGTACTCGAGCCAGCGCAGTTCCTCGACCGGCGACACCGAGATATGCGAGTCGGAACCGATGCCGAGTGTGCCGCCGGCTTGCAGGTAGTCTTTCAGCGGAAACAGCCCATCACCGAGATTGGCTTCCGTCGTCGGGCACAGTCCGGCTACGGCACCGGTTTCGGCCAAACGCCGTGTCTCCTCGTCGGTCATATGCGTGGCGTGCACGAGGCACCAGCGCGGATCGACCGGCGCATGGTCGAGCAGCCATTCGACCGGCCGCGCATTGCGCAGGCTCAGGCAGTCCTGCACTTCGCCGATCTGTTCGGCGACGTGGATATGGATCGGCGCGGAGTCGACCACACCGGATGCGAGCACCGCGCGCATCGCCTCCTCCGGCACCGCGCGCAGACTGTGCAGCGCAACCCCTATGTGCAATGTGGAATCTTCCATTTTGCGCAATTTTTCCAACAGGCGCAGATAACCATCCAGATCATGGCCGAAACGCCGCTGACGCTCGGACAGCGGCCGGCCATCGAATCCTCCACTCATGTACAGCGTCGGCAGCAGCGTCAAGCCGATGCCGGTTTCGCGCGCGGCTTCGATCAGTGCCAGCGACATCGCCGCCGCATCGGCGTAAGGCTTGCCGTCGGGCTGGTGATGCAGGTAATGGAATTCGCAGACCTGCGTATAGCCAGCCTTGAGCATCTCCACGTACAGCTGCGCGGCAATCGCCCGCAAATCGTCCGGCCCGATGCGGCTGGCGAACGCATACATTGTTTCGCGCCAGGTCCAGAAGCTGTCTTCCGGATTCGTCTGTCGTTCCGCCAAGCCTGCCATCGCGCGCTGGAACGCGTGCGAATGCAGGTTCGGCATGCCGGGCAGAACGAACCGCCCGATGCGCGACGCGCCCTGGCCATCGGCGTCTTCGTCAACGACGTCGAATGTGCATTCGGCGGACACCTCGATACGCGTGTTCGCTGCCCATCCGTGCGGCAGCCAGGCAAAATCGGCAAAATAGACAGTCATAATGCCGCGCAGAGTAGCTGGCGCTGCGCCAGTTGTCATC
>Ga0207657_10003479_pt1 | contig 16794 bp, 13 predicted proteins | sample KBSC33metaG_FD_184316 | JGI IMG/M metagenome (GOLD analysis project Ga0207657, IMG submission 184316) | Corn rhizosphere microbial communities from Kellogg Biological Station, Michigan, USA - KBS C3-3 metaG (SPAdes) (version 2) | ecosystem: Host-associated > Plants > Roots > Rhizosphere > Soil ... | reverse complement strand
GCAGACAGGTCCGTCAGGCGTTTCGGGAGGGAATCGCATCAAGGCTCCACCCGTAAGACGAAACCGTCCCGCGGCTCGCGGCGCCGCGCGGACGGTCGATACCACCTACGCCGCGATCACCCGCGCGACGGCGAGACCCCGCGTCGACGGGAAGTTCTTCGCGCTCGGGAACGAGCGCCTCCGGCTCCACGGCGTCACCTACGGCACCTTCGCCCCCGACGCCGACGGCGTCCGCTTCGGCCCGCCCGAACACGTGGAAGCCGACTTCGCAGCGATGGCGAATGCCGGCATCAACGCCGTCCGCACGTATACCGCCCCTCCTCCGTTCGTCCTCGACGCGGCCGCCGCCAACGGGATCTGGGTGATGGCCGGCCTCGCGTGGGAGCAGCACGTCGCGCTGCTCGACGAGCCCGGCCGCCCCGCCAGCATCGAGGCCGCCGTCCGCAAACAAGCGGTGAGTTGCGCCGGCCACCCCGCCCTCCTCTGCTTCACGATCGGCAACGAGATCCCGACGCCGCTCGTCCGCTGGCACGGCCGTCGCCGCGTCGAGCGCTTCCTCGCCCGCCTCGCCGACGCCGTGCGCGACGAGGCCCCCGACACGCTCCTCACCTACGTCAACTACCCGTCGACCGAGTACCTGCGACTGCCGTTCCTCGACTTCGTCGCGTTCAACCTCTACCTCGAGGAGCCGTCCGCGGTCGCCGCGTATCTCGCCCGCCTGCAGAACCTCGCCGGCGAGAAGCCGCTCGTCCTCGCGGAGCTCGGCGCCGACAGCCTCCGCAGCGGACTGAACGGCCAGGCACATGCGATCGGCGACCAGCTGCGCGTCGCAGCCGACGCCGCCTGCGCCGGCACGTTCGTCTTCTCGTGGACCGACGAATGGCACCGCGGCGACGACGCGATCGTCGACTGGGACTTCGGACTCGTCGACCGCGGGCGCCGTCCGAAGCCCGCGCTCGCCGCCGCGCGCGACGCCTACACCCTGAAGGCACCGGCCGATGTGCCGTTCGTTTCCGTTGTTGTCTGCAGCCACAACGGCGCGCGGCACATCGGCGAGTGCCTCGCGGGGATCGCCGCGCTCCGCTATCCGAGGTTCGAGACGATCCTCGTCGACGACGGCTCGACCGATGCGACCGCGGCGATCGCCTCCGAGTTCGACGTCCGCGTCATCTCGACCGCGAACGACGGGCTCAGCGCAGCGCGCAACGTCGGGCTGCACGCCGCGGGCGGCGAGATCGTCGCGTACCTCGACGACGACGCGTACCCCGACCCCGAATGGCTGCACTTCCTCGCCACCGCCTTCAGATCGACGTCGCACGCGGCCGTCGGTGGACCGAACCTTCCCCCGGGCTCCGACGGCGACGTCGCAGCCTGCGTCGCGAACGCGCCGGGCGGGCCTGTGCACGTCCTGCTCTCCGACTCCGAAGCCGAGCACCTTCCCGGGTGCAACATGGCCTTCCGTCGCGCCGACCTGCTCGCGATCGGCGGCTTCGACGAGCAGTTCACCGTCGCGGGCGACGACGTCGACATCTGCTGGCGGCTCACCGACGCCGACAAGACGCTCGGCTTCCACCCCGGCGCCGTCGTGTGGCACCACCGTCGCACCACCGTCCTCGCCTATCTCCGCCAGCAGCGCGGCTACGGCCGGGCCGAGGCGCTGCTCGAGCGCAAGTGGCCCGAGAAGTACACGCGGCGCGGCCACCTGACCTGGCGCGGCCGCCTCTACGACCGCGCAAGCGCGACCGCGTTCCGGCGTCGCCGCATCTACCACGGCACCTGGGGCAGCGGCGCGTTCCAGCCGGCGGAAGACGCGCCGAACAGCTTCCGCGACGCGGTGCTCGCGCCCGACTGGGTGCTCGTGCTCGCGTTCCTCGCCGGGCTCACCGCGCTCGGCCCGTTGTACAAGCCGCTCTTCTACGCCGGGGCGGCCGCGTTCGTGGTCGCCGCCGCAGGCTCGCTCGCCGCCGCGGTCAGCGCGGGGCTGCGCGCCGAGATCCAAGGAGTCCGGCTGAAGGCGCTGATCGCCGTGCTGCATCTCCTGCAACCGCCGGCGCGGCTCGCCGGAAGGTTGCTGCACGGGCTCTCGCCGTGGCGGAGACATGCCGCGGCGGGGATCGCGATCCCACGCGAGCGCCTATTGACTGCGTGGCACGAGACGTGGTCGCCGGCGATCGAGCGCGTCGAAGCGGTCGAGGACGCTGCGCGCCGTGTCGGAGCTCGCATCGTGCGCGGCAACGCCTACGCGCACTTCGACCTCGAGGTGTCGGCGGGCGCATTCGGCTCGGCGCGTCTGCTCGTCGCCGTCGAGGAGCACGGCCGCGGGCGCCAGCTCGTCCGCTGCCGCGTCTGGCCGCGCATCTCGGCTGCGGCATGGCGAACCACCCTCACGTTGCTGACGGCCGGAGAGGTTGCGGTGCTCTCCGGCCGCAACGTGATCGGGTGGGGCGCCGTCGCGATCGCCACCATCGTCGCCTGCGCTGCGATGTGGGAGGCGGCACGCGCGACCGCGACCGCGGTGGCCGCGTTCACGGGACCGCGGGAGGAAGACCTGCAGCCCGCATGGATCGCATTGCGCGTGGAGGAAGCATGAGGAAGCGCGAACGCGGCCCGTGGTGGACCTGGCTACCGCTTCTGCGGAAGTCGCTCCGCTACGCGCGGCCGTACTGGCACCTCGTCCTCGGCTCGATCCTCATGATCGCCGCCACCTCGGCGCTGAGCCTGCTCGCACCGTGGCCGCTCGCGATCATCGTCGACTCGGTCCTCGGCTCGAAGCCGCTCCCCCACCTCGTCCCGCACTTCGTCGGCACGCTCAGCCGCACCGACCTACTGATCGCCCTCGTGCTCGCAGGCCTGGCCTTCACGGCGGTCGAGAACGCGATCACCGTCGCGAACGAGTATGTGACGACGCGGCTCGACCAGTGGATGGTGCTCGACCTGCGCGGCGACCTCTTCCGCCACGTGCACAAGCTGTCGCCGAGCTTCTACGAAGGCGAACGCACCGGCACGCTCATGTACCAGATCAACGGCCTCGCGAGCGCGGTCGGCTCGGTCGTCGTGGCGCTGCCGCCGGTGTTGCAAAGCATGGTGACGCTCGGCGGGATGTTCTTCATCGCCTACCACATCGACCCGACGCTCGCGCTCATCTCGCTGACCGTCGTGCCGGTCATCTACGGGTCGCTCGGCTACTACGCACGGCGCGTCGAGCCGAAGCTCGTGAACGCACGGCGGCTCGAGGGACAGAACCTCTCGATCGTCCACGAGGCGATCTCGATGCTCAAGGTGATCGTCACCTTCGGCCGCGAAGGGACGATGTTCCGGAAGTTCCGCGAGCAGGGCGAGTCGGCCGTGAACGCGCGGATCGGCGTCACCGTGCGGCAGACCGTCTTCTCCCTTGTCGTGAACACGACGACGGCCGCGGGCAGCGCGCTCGTGATCGGCGTCGGCGCGTGGCACGTCCTGCACAACCAGCTCACGGTCGGTGAGCTCCTCGTCCTGCTCGGCTACATCGCGGCGATCTACAAGCCGCTCGAGCAGCTGAGCGGAACGGTCTCGGCGCTGCAGGAGCAGTTCGTCGGGCTTCGCTCCGTGTTCCGCCTGCTCGAGCACGAGCCGGAGATCAAGGATCCGGCCGAGCCCGCAGAGCTCGGTCGCTCGACCGGCCGGTTCACGTTCGAGAACGTCTCGTTCGCCTACCCGAGCCGCACCGGCACGCTCACCGACGTCTCGTTCGAGATCGAGAGCGGTTCGCGGATCGCGGTCGTCGGCCCGACCGGCGCCGGCAAGACGACGCTCGTCTGGCTGCTCGCGCGGTTCTACGACCCAGCGGCCGGCCGCGTGCTGCTGGACGGATTCGACCTGCGCAGCCTGCGCGTCGCCGACCTGCGTGCGCAGCTCTCGATCGTGCTGCAGGAACCGCTGCTCTTCACCGGGTCGATCTCCGAGAACATCCGCTTCGGGCGGCTCGAGGCGTCGGACGCGGACGTCACCGCCGCAGCCGTCGCCGCGAATGCGGACGACTTCGTGCGCAAGCTGCCAAAGGGCTACGACACGGTGCTCGGCGAAGGCGGCGCGCGCCTCTCGGGCGGCGAGCGCCAGCGCATCGCGATCGCGCGCGCGTTCCTGCGCGACGCGCCGATCCTGATCCTCGACGAGCCGACGTCGTCGATCGACTCGCGCACCGAGTCGATCATCCTCGACGCGCTCGAGCGGCTGAGCTTCGGCCGCACGACGTTCACGATCGCGCATCGCCTGTCGACGATCGCGCACGCCGATCGCATCCTGGTCGTCGACAAGGGACGGCTCGTCGAGTCGGGCTCCCACGACGAGCTGCTCGCGACCGACGGCCTCTATCGGCAGCTATGGGATGTGCAGACCGGCAGTCGCCGGCGCAGCGCCTGGTCGGCGCCGCAGCGCGACACCGCAGCCGCCGCCAACACGCTCGTCGAGGCGATGCGGCTCCTGCTCGATGCGTCGCCGGACGAGGCGGCCGCCCTGGTCGCACAGCTGACGTCCGAACAGCGCGACGCGCTGCGCGACCTCGACAGCGCGACGCTCGCCGGCCTCGGCACCGACGCACTGAGGGCGGCGCTGTGAGGCGGCCGGTTGTCGTCCTGCTCGGGATGCTGACGAAGATCCCCGTCGCCGGCCCCGCCTGGCTGCTCGTCCACTACATGGAGGCGTTCCGGCGGCTCGGCTTCGACCCGTGGTACGTCGAGGCGCACGCGCGTACACCGTCGATGTTCATGCGGACGGAGGACGACGACTCGTCGGCGCGCGCGGCGGCGTATGTCAGTCGGATCCTCACGCGCTTCGGCTTCGGCAACCGCTGGGCGTTCCACGCGCTGCACGACGACGGCCAGGTCTACGGCATCTCGGAGACACGGCTCAACCGCCTCTACCGCTCCGCCGACCTGATCGTGAACCTGCACGGCGGCACCGTCCCGACCGACGAGCACCTCTCGGGCGGACCGCTCGTCTACCTCGAGACCGACCCGGTCGAGCTCGAGGTCGAGCTGCACGACGGCCGCCCAGAGGCATGGGACTTCGTGCGCCGGCACGCGTCGTTCTTCACCTGGGGCCTGAACTACGGCAACGACGACTGCCGCGTGCCGATCCCGAGCGGCATCGAGTTCGTGCCGAGCGCGCCCCCGGTGCTGCTCGACTGGTGGACCGACCATCGCAAGCCGGCCGCCGGGCCGTTCACGACGATCGGCAACTGGGAGCAGCGCTGGCGCGAGGTCGTGCTCGACGGCGACACCTACCACTGGAGCAAGCACTTCGAGTTCCAGAAGGTTCTCGATCTGCCGTCGCAGACGAGCGTGCCGCTCGAGCTCGCGCTCTCGAGCCTCGGTGACGACGACCGCATGATGCTCGAGTCGCACGGCTGGCGCGTCCGCCCAGGACTCGGCTTCAGCACCGACCTCGACGCCTATCGCACGTTCATCCAGCTGTCGCGCGGCGAGTTCAGCGTCGCCAAGGATCAGAACGTGCGCCTGCGCAGCGGCTGGTTCAGCGAGCGGAGCGCGACGTACCTCGCGTCCGGTCGGCCGGTCGTCGTCCAGGACACCGGCTTCGGCAGCTACCTCCCGACCGGCGAAGGCCTGTTCGCGTTCACCGATCTTGACGACGCGGCGGCAGCGCTCGAGGCGATCGCGGGTGACTACGAGCGGCACTCGCGCGCAGCCGAGGAGATCGCGCGTGAGTACTTCGACGCAGAGCGCGTCGTCCGCGACCTTGTCGAGCACGCGACCGCCGCGACGGAGGTCGCATGAGCGTCACCGAGCGCGTGCGCACCGCGACCTCGACGGCGTTCGTTGTCGGCACACCGTTCTCGGGCGCGACGACGCTCGCCTGGGCGATCGCGCAGCATCCGCTCGCCGAGCCGGTGATCGGCGCCGGCGCGGACGCGGCACTCCGTGTGATCGACGACGACCTGCCGCTGCTCGAGCCGTTCCTCGGCTCGACGGGACGCACGCTCGTCGTCGCCGGACCGGATGTCGCCCAGCGGCGGCGGCTCGTCCCCGATGCGACCGTCATCCACGTCCGGCGGGCGACGCGACTCCTCGACGAGGTGATCTGGCGGCGGATCGAAGCCGACTGCGTCGCCGCGGAGCCGGCGCTCACGGTCGAGTACGCCGATCTCGTCCTCCATCCGGAGCAGACGCTGCTCGAAGTGCTGGCGCACCTCGGGCTCGAATGGCGCGACGAGTGCCTGTGGCCGCTTCGCCTCCTCACCACCTCGTCGGCGCCGCCGCCACTCTCGGGGCCGCTCCCGGTGGCGGCGCCGCAGACGAACCGCGCGAACGACGCGTACGGGCGGCGGCTGCGCCAGCTCGTCGAGGCCGTCGTGCCCCCGCGCTCGCGGATCCTCGTCGCGAGTCGCGGCGACGACCGGCTGCTGCGCTTCCGCGGCCGGATCGGCGCGCACTTCCCGCAAGAGGCCGACGGCGGCTGGGCCGGGTACTACCCGGCCGACGGCGCCGAGGCGGTCGCGCATCTGCGTGAACTCACCGCGTCGCACGTCGTCTTCCCGCAGACGGCGCTCTGGTGGCTCGAGCACTACACCGAGCTCCGTTCGTACCTCGAGGACACGTGCCGGCTCCTGGCGTGCGATCTCGAGCTCGGCGTCGTCTGGGAGCTGCCGGACGGAACCGAGCTCACACTGCCCGCGTCGCTCCAGCACGTCCCGCGCACGCCGCGCGAGCCGGACAACGCCGCCGCGTTCACGATCGAGCGTCACCCCGACCCGCCGCGCCGGTCGCGGGCGCTGAACGGCGAGCTGTGGGCCGTGACCACGTTCTTCAACCCGGCCGGGTACCAGACCAAGCGCGACAACTACGCCCGCTTCCGCGCCGGCCTCGCGGCTGCGGGCGTTCCTCTGCTCACCGTCGAGCTCGCGTTCGGCGACGCGCCGTTCGAGGTGACCGACGCCGACCAGCTCGTGCAGCTGCGCGGCGGCGACGTGCTCTGGCAGAAGGAACGCCTCGTCAACATCGGCGTGCAGCACCTGCCGGACGACTGCGACCGCGTCATGTGGATCGACGCCGACGTGCAGTTCGGGCGGCTCGACTGGGCCGACGTAACGCGACGCCTGTTGCGTGACTACGAGATCGTGCAGCCGTTCTCGCACTGCGTGCGGCTGCCGCGCGGCGCCGAGTCGTGCGAGCCCGCGACGCTGCCGTTCGGGAGCGGCGAGAACCAGCTCTTCTACGGCATCGCCTGGGGCCTGCAGGCCAAAGGACGGCGCAGCCTCGAGAGCTACGCGCAGCACGGGCACACCGGCTTCGCGTGGGCGGCGCGCCGCGAGCTGCTCGAGACGCACGGGCTCTACGAGCTGAACCTGCTCGGGAACGGCGACACCGACATCGCGCATGCGATGTTCGGCAGCGACGACTACTGGGGGCTCGCGAAGCTCGGGCCGGAGGCACGCGCACACCTCGCGCGCTGGGCGGGGCCGTTCGCGGCGAGCGTCGGCGGCAGCGTTGCGCACGTCGACGGCGTCGTCACGCATCTCTGGCACGGCGACAGTTCACTACGTCAGTACGACCGGAGGCTCGACGTGCTGCACGAGCTCGATCCCGAGCGGCACATCGTGCGCACCGACAACGGGTTGCTAGCCCTGTCCGCCGCCGCGCCGGAAGCGGTGCGCGAGTGGACGCGCGACTACTTCTCGACGCGCCGGGAGGATGGATGAGCGTAGGCTCGACGGAGCTCATCAAGGAGCGGAGGTGGCGGCTTTGCCGCCGCCGGGAGCGGGAATGACCAGCGTCTGCTTCACGATGTCGGTCGCCGACGAGTACGACCTGGTCGACGACCGCGTAGCGCGTCTCCGTGCCGCGTATCGCGATTGCAGGATCGTGCTGTTCCCCGAGCACTGCGGCGTGTGGCCGAGCGACGTCGAGGTGCGCCCCGTCGAGCGGCTCTACCCCGTTGCTAACGGCGGGCTCGTCGTCGAGCGCCACCTCGAGGCGTTCATCGCGTCGGGCTGCGCGTGGTGGTTCAAGGTCGACCCCGACACGGTCGCCTGGCGCCCGCTGAACGACCTGCCGGAGGACGTCTGCTTCTTCGGGACGATCCAGGGCGGCGAGCCCGGCCCGTCGCTGCAAGGCGGGTGCGTCGGTGGGACACGCGCGGCGGCGCAGGCGCTGCTCGCAAGCGGCGCACTACGCTCGCCCGAGCTCCTCGATCCGCAGGCGAGCTGGGCAGGCGACAACCCGCACCTGGCGGCGCGCGTCGAAGCCGACATGGTCAGTTTCGACTTCGTGCACGCGTGGGCCTGTCGCGCCGCAGGCATCGAGCTCCGCGACCATCCCGAGATCCGCTCCGAGTGGCGCGACCCGCCGGCCGACGCGTGGCGGTGGGCGTTCACGCATCCGCACAAGTGGCTCGACGTCGAGGCCGAGTCGCTGCAGATCGACGAGCGGCATGCGGTCGCAGGCAGGCTCGCGCAGTTGATCGAGCGCGAGGCGCCGATGACGGCGTCGGTCGCGATCGCCAGCAAGGGCGACTCGGCGCTCGTCTCCGAGCTCAACCGGCGCGCGCGCCACTTCCCCGCCGACGAGTCCGGCGAGTGGGCCGGCTTCCATCCGGCCGACAGCGACGAGGCGATCGCGATGCTCGAGCGCGAACGGCTCGACGGCGTCGACCACTTCGCCCTGCCGGAGACGGGCGACTGGTGGCTCGAGCACTACGACGCCTTCGCCGAGCATCTCGCCTCGCGCGCGCGGCTCGTGGCGCATGCGGAAGGCGCCGGCTGGCTCTGGGAGCTGACATGAAGCTGATCGTCGCCGGCGCGCTCGCGTCGAAGCCGCGGAACGGCGGCGAGGCCTGGGTGCGCATGAGCTACGTCCTCGGCCTGCGGCGGCTCGGGCACGACGTCGCGTTCGTCGAGGAGCTCGACGCGCCGACGGCGGACGCCGTCGACTGGTTCGCGACCGTATGCGACCGGTTCGCCGTCGACGGCACGCTCGTCGACCGCCACGGTCATCTCCTGTTCGGGCCGGAGCCCGAGGCTGCGGACGCGCTGATCAACATCAGCGGCAACGTGCGCGCCAAGCGCGTGCTCGACCTGGCCGTGCGGCGCGCGTTCGTCGACCTCGATCCGTGCTTCACGCAGGTCTGGCATGCGGACGGCGCCGTCTCGCTCGACGGCCACCACGTCTACTTCACCGTCGGCGAGAACGTGGGCACGTCACACAGCACCGTCCCGACGAACGGCCTCCGCTGGCGGCGCACGCGCCCGCCCGTGGTGCTCGACGAATGGCCTGCAGCGGAAGCGGCGTTCGACCGGTTCACCACGGTCTCGACGTGGCGCCCGGGGCACGGCTCGGTCACGGTGGGCGAGCAGACGCTCGGCCTGCGCGTGCACGCGTTCCGGGAGCTGCTCGACCTGCCGCGAGCGACGTCGCTTCCCTTCGAGGCCGCACTCGCAATCCACTCCGACGAGACCGACGACCTCGCCCTGCTCGAGGAAGGCGGCTGGCAGCTCGTCGCGCCCGAGGATGTCGCTGACGATCCCGACGCGTTCCGCGCATACGTCGCAGGCTCCGGCGCCGAGTTCTCCGTCGCGCAGGAGGCCTACGCCGCGATGCGCACCGGCTGGATCGGCGACCGCACCGTGCGCTACCTCGCGAGCGGCCGGCCGGCGCTCGTCAGCGACACCGGCATCCGCTCCGTGCCGACGGGCCAAGGGCTGGTCACGTTCACGACGCCGATCGAGGCGCGCGACGCGGCGCGCGACCTCGTCGAGAACTACGACGCGCATTGCGCCGCGGCGCGCGCGCTGGCGGAAGAGCATTTCGACTCCGACCGCGTCCTCGCGCGGCTGCTGGAGGACCTGCTGTGAACGTCGTCGTCAGCGGCATGGTCGCGGGCGAACCCGGCCAGGGCGGCGCCGCGTGGGCGATCCTCCAGTACGTGCTCGGGCTGCGACGCCTCGGGCACGACGTCACGCTGATCGAGCCGGTCGACGAGCTGACGCCCGACCGGGTGTCGGCGTTCCGGCGAATCGTTGCTCGGTACGAGCTGGACGGTGAGCTCGTCGCGGACGGCCGGACCCCGCCCGCGTGCAGAGACGCAGACGTGCTCCTCAACGTCTCGGGGATGTGGCGCGGCGAGACGCAGGCGCCGGTGCGCGTCTACCTCGATCTCGATCCCGCGTTCAACCAGCTGTGGGCCGAGGTCGAAGGGCTCGACGTCGGGCTCGACGGGCACACGCACTTCGCGACCATCGGCCAGCACGTCGGCGAGCCCGGCTGCGACGTGCCGACGTGCGGACGCACCTGGATCAGAACGCTGCCGCCCGTCGTGCTCGAGCACTGGCCGTTCGCCGACACGCGCGTCCGCCACTCGTTCACGACCGTCGGCAACTGGCGCTCGTACGGATCGATCCTCTACGGCGGCCGCGTCTACGGCCAGCGCGCGCACTCGCTGCGACGGCTCGCCGGGATCGCGTCGAGCTCGACGCACTCGTTCGAGGTCGCGCTCGCGATCCACGCCGACGAGGTCGACGACCTCGCGCTGCTGCGCCGCCACGGCTGGCGGCTCATCGATCCGGCGTACGCCTCGTCGACTCCGAGCGCCTACCGCACGTTCATCCGCTCGTCCTACGCCGAGCTTTCGGTCGCGAAGAGCGGCTATGTCGAGTCGCGCTGCGGCTGGTTCAGCGACCGCAGCGCGTGCTACCTCGCCTCCGGGCGGCCGGTGGTCGCGCTCGACACCGGGCTTCGCGACGTCCTCCCCGTCGGCGAAGGCCTGCTCGTCTTCACCGACGCCGACGAGGCGGTCACCGCAGTCGACGACGTCTGTGCGCGCTACGACGAGCACCGGCTCGCCGCCCGGCGGCTCGCCGAGGAGCACCTCGACTCCGATCTTGTGCTCACGCGGCTCCTCGACGAGGTGACGCGATGAGCCGCGTCCTCCTCGTCTGCAACCAGTTCCCGAAGTTCTCGGAGAGCTTCATCGTGCGCAAGTTCCTCGGGCTCGTCCACGGCGGCTGGGACGTGCACGTCGCGTGCAACCGCAGCGACGACGAGCAGTGGGAGCACTTCGCATCGCTGCTGCCGCGCGCCGAGTTCGCGTCGCGCGTGCACGTGCTCGACAGCCTCGAGGCGCTGCTCGCGGAGCTCCAGCCTGACCTCGTGCACTTCGAGTTCGGGCACCACGCGCGCGGCGGTGCGCGTACGGCGGTCCTCGCCGGCGCACGTGTCGTCGCGAGCCTGCGCGGCAACGACATCAACGCGAACGGCCTCGACGACCCGGAGTTCTTCACCGAGCTCTGGGAGACGCTCGACGGATTGCACGTTCTGCGGGGCGCGCTCTTCGACCGGGCCGTGGAGCGCGGCTGCCCGCCCGGGTTGCCGCACGTCGAGATCGCACCGGCCGTCGACACGGCGTTCTTCCGGCCACAGAAGCGCACGCGCGAGGAAGGCCCGCTGCGCGTGCTCAGCGTCGGCCGCTTGCACTGGATGAAGGGGTACCCGACCGCGCTGCATGCGATGGCGCTGCTCCGTGCACGCGGCATCGCGTTCGAGTACCGGATCGCCGGCGCGGCCGACTACGGCGAGGGGAAGATCGAGACGGTCTTCGCGATCCATGACCACGGGCTCGAGGACGCGGTCGAGCTGCTCGGACCGGTCTCGCAGCACGACGTGCGCGCGCAGCTCGAGTGGTGCGATGTCCTCCTCCACGCCGCCGTGTCCGAAGGGTTCTGCAACGCAGCGCTCGAGGCGCAGGCGATGGGCGTACCCGTCGTGTGCACCGCAGCGATCGCGGGCAACGTCGTCGACGGACAGTCCGGGCTCGTCAGCGCGGTGCGCGACGAGGTGGGACTCGCGTCGTCGCTCGAGCTGCTCGCGCGCACGCCGCGGCTGCGGAGGCGGCTCGGCGTGACGGGGCGGCGCCGCGCGCGGCAGGAGTTCGCCCTCGAGGAGCAGCTCGGCCGGTTCTCCGACTGGTACCGCGAGCTGCTCGCGACACGGCCTGAAGGCGCCGAGGCGCGCATGCTGCGCATCCGCCTGCGCCGGGCGCAGGACAAGCTGCAGGAGCTCGAGTTCGAGCGCGAGCGCCTCGCGCGCGACGTCGAGCGCCGCGAGAGCGTCGAGGCCGTGCGCGAGCTCGTGCACGAGCACGTTCCCGAAGACGAGCGCGTGCTCGTCGTCAGCCGCGGCGACGAGTCGCTGCTCGAGCTCGGCCGCGATGCGGGCCATTTCCCGCAGAGCGACGACGGGCGGTATCTCGGTCATCACCCGGCGTCGAGCGCCGATGCGATCGCGCAGCTCGAGCTGCTGCGGGATCATGGCGCGGCGTTCCTCGTCTTCCCACGCACCGGGCTGTGGTGGCTCGAGCACTACCGTGGGCTGCGTGTGCACCTCGAGGAGAACTACACGCGGCTGGTCGTCGACGAGCAGAGCGGCGCCGTGTTCGAGCTGCGGGAGGTCGCATGACGCGGCCACGCCTGAGCGTTCTGGTCAACAACTACAACTACGCCGACTTCGTCGGTGCGGCGATCGAGAGCGCGCTCGACGAAGGCGTCGAGGTCGTCGTCGTCGACGACGGCTCGAGCGACCACTCGCGCGAGGTGATCGAGAGCTTCGGCGATCGCGTGACCGCGGTGTTCCAGGAGAACGCCGGGCAGGCGGCCGCGTTCAACGCCGGCTTCGCCGCGTCGAGTGGTGAGATCGTGATGTTCCTCGATGCCGACGACATGCTGGCCCCGGGAGCGGCGGCCGAGATCGTGGCGGCGTTCGATGAGCCCGGCGTGGCGAAGCTCCACTGGTCGCTGAGCGAGATCGATCGCGAAGGGAACGTCACCGGTGAGCTGCGGCCCGAGGTGCTGATGCCGACGGGTGACCTCCGGCAGCGGATGATCGAGCACGGCCCGCTCGGGCACTCGAACCCGCCGACGTCCGGCAATGCGTTCGCGCGGTCGGTGCTCGAGCAGATGCTGCCGATGCCCGAGGACGATTACCGCATTTGCGCCGACGCGTACCTCGTCATGCTCGCGTCGCTCTACGGCGAGCTGCGGCGAAGCCTGGTGCCGTTGTCGTTCTGGAGACGCCACGGAGACAACCGCTACAACGGCACGCGCGAGACGATCACCGAGCGCGTGCTCGCAGACCTGAAGCGGTACGACGTGCTCGCGGCGACGCTCGCCGTCCACCTCGAAGCGCAGGGCGTCCACGCACAGCCCGAGCTCTGGCGGAAGCGCAACATCGGCTACCGCCGCCTCGACCGGATCAGGACGACGGCCGCGGAGATCGAGCAGGTGGTTCCCGCGGGCGGAACGTTCGTGCTCGTCGACGACGGCGACTGGGAGCAGGGTCACCTCGAGAACCGCGACCTGATGCCGGGACGTACGGCCGTCCGGCTGTTCGAGGGAGCGACCCTCGCCGAGCCTCCGGCCGAGAGCGCGCTGCTCGACGAGATCAAGCGCCTCGCGGCCGCGGGCGCGTCGCACGTCGTCTTCGTGTGGCCCGGCAGCTGGTGGCTCCAGCACTATCCCGCGTTCGAGGGCTACCTGCGCGCGCACGGCGCGCCGATTGGCGGAACGTTGCTGGGGTTCACACTGCGCGCCGGTGTGGCAACCGAGCCGACGCCGGTCGGACGGCTGCCGCGCGACGCCGACCTCCCCACCCGGCGTGAGCGGCTTCGGCTGCTCGACCGGCAGATCGACGACGTCCGCGCGACGATCGCCGACCTCGAGGGGGCCCTCCGGTGACGGTCGCGACGATCGATCGCGTCGTCCGCAGCCGTGAGGCGCTGCTCGAAGCGCTCGACTCCGCGCCGGCCGTCGACCTGTCGTTCCTGGCGCAGGTTCCGAGCGACGACGGCTGGGCGAGCGCACCGGACCTGCTCCGCCTGCTCCACGCGCTCGTCCACGCGCTGCAGCCGCGTCACGTGCTCGAGTTCGGCTCGGGGGTCTCGACGGCGGTGCTCGCGCATGCGGCTGCCGAACGCGGCGATTGCGCCGTCACGTCGGTCGACCACGACCCGCGGTTCTTCAGTGCGACCCAGGATCTCCTCGGCGGCTCGACCGCCGTCTCGCTGCAACTCGCGCCGCTGGTCGCGCGTGTGCACGCAGGGCAGCTCGGCCCGTCGTACCTCGTCGACTCGTCGCTCTTCGCCTCCTCGCGCCCCGCCGATCTCGTCCTGGTCGACGGACCGCCCCAGGTGCTCGGCGGCCGCTCAACGATGCTGCCGGTCGCGCTCGACTACGCGCAATGCGGATCGGTCGTCCTCTTCGACGACGCCGACCGCGACGGCGAGCGCGACGCGCTCGCTTCGTGGGAGAAGGTGCTCGGCGCGGCGGTCGAAGTCCATCGCCCCGAAGGGTTCACGCGCGGCCTCGCAGCGGTGATCCTCGTCGCGCCGAGAACCGCGCAGATCCGACTCGCCCCGAAGAAGACGTGACAATGCACCCGTACGCCACCAGCCACCCGCTCGTCGACGTCGACTGGCGCGGCGTGCCCGCGGTCTCCAAGGACACGCGGCGTCTCCCCGGACGCCCCGGCTTCGTCCAGCGAACGAGCCGCGAAGCGCAGGTCTACGCGGACGTCCTCCACCCCGAAGGCGTGTGGGCACCGCGGCTGCTCGAGGCGACGCCCGACACGATCGTCCTCGAGCGGCTCGACGCGCAGCCGCTGTGGCAGCTCGAGACGGCCGACGTCGCCGGGCGTGTCGGCGCCGTGCTACGCGCAACGCACGACGCGCTCCGCGCCTCGGCGGACGCGCCGTTCCTCCTCGGGTACGACCGCCGCTTCTACGATCGCTGGTTCAGACGCGCCTGCGTGCTCGCGCCGTCGCTCGACTCGCTCCGCGCCGCGCACGACGAGGCAACCCGACGGCTGCTGGCCGAGCCGCCGCTCGTGATTCACGGCGAGCTGTATCCCGCGAACGTCCTCGTGCGCGGTGACGACGTGCGGTTCGTCGACTGGGAATCCGCCGGTCGCGGTCCGGCGGTCGTCGACCTCGCCGCGGTGACGACCGGCTGGGACGACTCGACGCTCGATTCGTTCCTGCAGGAATACGGCGCCGTCGACCCGCTCGCGCTCGAGAGCGCACGATTCCATCTCGCGGTCCGCTGGCTCGGCTGGTCGGCGAACTGGGCGCCGCCGGCGGAGCATCGGCGCGATTGGCTCGCCGAGGCGCGGAAGGCGGCCGCGTGAGCAGGTTGATCGTCAACGCCGACGACTTCGGCCGCAGCCGCGGCATCAACCGCGGCGTGCTCGAGTGCCACGACCGCGGCATCGTGACGAGTGCGAGCCTGATGGCGGTGTGGCCGGCGTCGGCCGAGGCGGCCGAGGCCGCGCGCGACCGGCCGCGCCTCTCGATCGGCCTGCACTTCGACGTCGGCGAGTGGCGCTGCCGCGGCGACGAGTGGGAGAACACGTACCTCCGCGTGCCGCTCGACGACGAAGACGCGCTCCGCAACGAGCTCGACCGTCAGCTGCGTGTGTTCCGGACGCTCGTCGGCCGCGAGCCGACGCACCTCGACTCGCATCAGCACGTCCATCGCGAAGAACCGGTGCGGAGCATCCTGCTCGACCTCGGCCGCGAGCTCGGCGTCCCCGTACGTCACGAATCGGCCCACGTCACCTACCGCGGCGACTTCTTCGGGCAGCTGCGCACCGGCGAGTCGACGCCGGAGGCAGTCGCGGTCGATGCGCTGATCGAGCTGATCGAGACGCTCGACGAGGACACGACCGAGCTCGCCTGCCATCCCGGCTACGCCGACGACCTGGCCACGGGCTACCAGCACGAGCGCGCGCTCGAGATCGAGACGCTCTGCGACGTACGCGTGCGCGACGCGCTGATCGAGAACGGCGTCGAGCTCGGCTCGTTCTATGCGCTCGCCACGCGGCGCACGATCTTCAGGTAGGGATGATCCGGCCGTGACGGAGTCACGGCCGGCAATCGTCTGCGGGAGCTCGAGCGGGATCGGTCGCGCGATCGCGCGGAGGCTGCGCGACGACGGACTCAACATCGTCTTGTTCGCCCGACGCCGCGAGCTGCTCGCGGAGGAGGCGGACGTGCCGAACACCGTCGTGGTCGCCGGAGACCTGCTCCTCGCGGACGACCGCAGCCGGCTGGTGGACGAGACGCTCGAGCGGCCCGCCGCCGGGACGCGCGGCCGAGATCACCTCCGAAGCGGGGCGCCCGGCCGGACCGACACGGAGCGGCTGCGCAGCGTGTGCGGGGAGAGCCCGCCGACGGACACGATCCCGCTCAAGCGCCTCGCCCAGCCGGCGGAGATCGCGGCGGCCGCGTCGTTCCTCCCATCGCTCGACGCGAGCTACGTCACCGGCTCGGTGCTCGTCGTCGACGGCGGGATCTCGAGCGCGGCGCACTAGGGAAGGTGCCAGGCACCGTGCCTGGCACCTTCTCGATGGTTCAAGCGGCCGCGCTGACCGGGTCCTGCCGGACGACCACCGTGTCGGCGACCTCCCAGATCTCCGCCGCAGGCAGCCCTGCGCGCTCGGCGTGCTCGCGGATCTTCTCTGGGCTCGAGGCCTCGTAGATACAGATCGTTCCCAGCGTGCCGTCCGCCTCGATCACGACGTACGAGCGGATCCAGCGGATGTCGCTCGACATCTCCGTGTCGCCCACCCGGGCCGAGGTCGCAGCCGCCTCCGCCAGGTCTTCGGGGGTCTTCCAGCCCATCGGGCGGCGAATCGCATAGAGCTTCATGACGTCTCCTTTGGCCTAGATAACACGATCGGTCGTCTTGACTTTTACCGGTGCGGCCCTCGTTCGCGGGGATGATTTGCGACCGATAGTGCTAACTTGGGCACATGG
>Ga0207657_10003477_pt1 | contig 16802 bp, 13 predicted proteins | sample KBSC33metaG_FD_184316 | JGI IMG/M metagenome (GOLD analysis project Ga0207657, IMG submission 184316) | Corn rhizosphere microbial communities from Kellogg Biological Station, Michigan, USA - KBS C3-3 metaG (SPAdes) (version 2) | ecosystem: Host-associated > Plants > Roots > Rhizosphere > Soil ... | reverse complement strand
GACGCGGGTGATCTGCACCCCCCAGGCCTCGGTCGCCTGATCGACCACGACCAGCAGCCGCGCATTGATCTCGTCGCGCTTCGACAAGGTCTCGTCGAGGTCCATCGAGCCCATCACGGTGCGCAGATTGGTCGTCGAGAGCTGGAGGATGGCGAGGTAGAGGTCGCTGACCTCGTAGGCGGCCTTGGCGGCGTCGAGCACCTGGAAGAAGACCACTCCGTCCACCGCCACCATGGCATTGTCCTTGGTGATGATCTCCTGGCCCGGAATGTCGAGCACCTGCTCCATCATGTTCACCTTGCGGCCGACGCGATAGAAGAAGGGCATGTAGAAGTTGAAGCCGGGCTGGGCGACGGCTGTGAAGCGGCCGAAATGCTCGATCGTGTAGTGATAGCCTTGCCTCACGATCTTGATGCTCGACATGAGGAACAGGATGACCAGCAGGACGACTGCCAGGATGCCGAATAATGCCATGTTGAGTGCCCCTCCCCGGGCGGTGCGCGTTATAATGTAGACAATGGGGGCGCCTTCCAAGCAAAATCGCGAGATGCCGCCGCTCCCCGAATTGCGCCTGTGCCGCTCCTTGCTCTTCCTTCCCGCGTCCAATCCGCGGGCGATCGAAAAGGCTCGTGGGCTCGCCGCCGACATGGTCGTCCTCGACCTTGAGGACGCGGTGAAGGCGCAGGACAAGGCGGCGGCGCGGCAAGCGGCGGTGGAAGCGGTCGCGACGCCGTTTCCTGGGCTGGTCGCGATACGGGTCAACTCGAAAGACTCGCTCTGGCACGCCGACGTCGAGGCGGTGCGAAGGAGCGCAGCGCAATTCGTCATCTACCCGATGACCGCCGGCCCCGAGGATATCGGCCGGACCGCCGCGGCGACCGGAAAGCCGGTGCTTGCGATGATCGAGACGGCGCGCGGAGTTCTCGCCGCTCCGGCCATCGCCTCGGAAGCCGCCGGACTGGTCGCGGGCACGAACGACCTTGCCGCCGATCTCGGGCTTCGCCCCGGAAGCGGCCGGGAGGCGCTCCGGACCGGGCTCCAGACGATCCTTCTCGCCGCCCGGGCCGCGGGCGTCGCGGCGTTCGACGGCGTGTTCAACCGGCTCGACGATTCCGAGGGGCTGGAGGCGGAGTGCCGGGAAGGGCGAAGCTTCGGCTTCGACGGCAAGTCGCTCATCCACCCCAATCAGATCGACACCGCGAACCGGCTGTTCGGCCCCTCCGCCGAAGAAGTGGAAGCCGCCCGCCGCCTGATCGCCGCCGCGACCGACGGCGCTGAGCGCTACGAGGGGGAGATGATCGAGCGGATGCACGTCGAGCAGGCGCGGGCGGTGCTGGCCAAGGCCCGCGCCTGACTCCCCCTCCTTGCACAGAAGAGGGGAGATTGCAGCGCTCGATTACAGCTGTTATCGTCGCCGCCGAGCGGCCGAGTCCGGCCGCGGGGGAGACTTGACGCATGCACCTTCGTCGCTTTGCCTTGACGGCCGCTCTTCTGCTCGCCGGCGCCGCTTCACCCGCGCTCGCGCAGCCGGCGCAGGCGCCCGCCGCCGCTGCGAGCGCCAAGCCGCGCTACGGCGACTTCGGCATCGATCTCGCCGCCATGGACCCGGCGGTGAAGCCGGGCGACAGCTTCTGGCACTTCGTCAACGGCAATTGGGACAAGTCGACCGAGATCGCCGCCGACCGGACCAGCGCCGGAGTCGGAGTCCTGCTCGCCGACGAGGCCGAGCGTCAGGTGCGCGAAATCGTCGAGGACATGGCGAGGAACCCCGCGGCGGGCGGCGAGACGGGTCGCCAGGTCGGCGACTTCTACGCCAGCTGGATGGACGAGGCTGGGATCGAGAAGCGCGGCACCGCGCCGCTCAAGCCCTATCTCGCCCGGATCGCCGCGGTCAAAACCCGCTCGGACCTCATCCGCCTGTTCGCCCTCCCGGGCTACACGGCCCCGGTCAATGTCGGGATCACGCCGGATCCGGCCGACCCGACGCGTTACATCGCTGGTGCCGGCCAGGGCGGCCTCGGCCTTCCGAACCGCGATTATTACCTTCTCCCGGGCGCGAAATACGACGCGATCCGCGCCGCCTATCGGGCCTATGTGGTCCAGATCCAGAAGCTCGCCGGGATCGCCGACGCCGAAGCCAAGGCCGACCGGATCATCGCCCTCGAGACGGCGCTGGCCAAGGTGCAGTGGGACCCGGCGCGGCAGCGCGACATCAAGCAGGTCTACAACCCGATGAACCGGGCGCAGCTCGCCCAGCTGGCGCCGCAGTTCGAATGGCCGACCTATCTCGAGGCTTCCGGACTCGGCAAGATCGACACGGTGGTCGCCGCCGAGACCAGCGCGATCACCGAGTCGGGCAAGATGCTCGACTCCGTGCCGCTGTCGACGTGGAAGGACTATGTCGCCTTCCACTTCATCCGCAACCACGCCCAGTTCCTCCCCAAGGCGATCGACGACGCCAACTTCCAGTTCTACGGCAAGACTTTGCGCGGCCAGCCGCAGCAGCGCGAGCGCTGGAAGCGGGGCGTTCAGATGATCAATGCCGCGCTGGGCGAGGCGGTCGGCAAGATCTACGTCGAACGCCATTATCCGCCGGAGAGCGACCGGCAGATGGCGGAGCTGATCCGCAACCTGCGCGGCGGCCTGGAGGCGCGGATCGCCGCCTCGCCGTGGATGGATGCCGCGACCAAGGAGCAGGCCCGGGCCAAGCTCGCCGCCTTCGATCCGCGAGTCGGCCACCCGACGACATATCTTAGCTATGCGGGCCTCAAGGTGGATCGCGGCGACATCCTCGGCAACGTGGTGCGCTCCCAGGATTTCGAGTGGAAGCGCGAGCTGTCGCGCCTCGGCAAGCCGGTCGATCGCAGCCTGTGGGGAATGACGCCGCAGACGGTGAACGCCTACTACAACCCGCTGATGAACCAGATCACCTTCCCGGCGGCGATCCTCCAGCCGCCTTATTTCGACCCGAGGGCCGATCCGGCGGTCAATTACGGGGCGATCGGAGCGATCATCGGACACGAGATCGGCCACGGCTTTGACGACGAGGGCCGCCAGTTCGATCCGAGCGGCAAGCTTCGCGACTGGTGGACTCCCGGGGCGGCTTCGGAGTTCGACGCCCGGGCCGGCAAGTTCGGCAAGCAATATGACGGCTACGAGCCGATCCCCGGCACGCACATCAACGGCAAGCTCACCATGGGCGAGAATATAGGCGATTTGGGCGGCATCGAAATGGCCTATGCCGCCTACAAGCGCTACACCGCCGAGCATGGCGAACCGCCGGTGATCGGCGGGCTGACCGGCGACCAGCGTTTCTTCATCGCCTACGGCCAGAGCTGGCGTTCGAAGGTCCGCGAGGGGGCGCTTCGCGAGCGGCTGCTCGCCGACCCGCACAGCCCGCCGGAATATCGCGTCGACGGCGTGGTGAGGAACGTCGACGCCTGGTACGCGGCGTTCAACGTCAAGCCCGGCGACAAGCTGTATCTGCCGCCCGAGGAGCGCGTTCACATCTGGTGAGGGAAGGGGCCGCGGCCCCACGGTCCTTTTTCGTCATCCCGACGAACGCCGGGACCCAGGAACTCCGCTTCCCATAGCCAATCTTGGCGCTCGTGTTCTTGGGCCCCGGCTTTCGCCGGGATGACGCTGTTGCCTGACGTCACCGACTAGCACCGGATGACGCTGTTGCGCGTCCCTCGACCCGGCGCCTATGGCCTTCAGCAGCAAGATCAGGAGGATGACTTGGACCGTCGCCATTTCCTCGCCGCAAGCGGCGCCGCCGCGTTGAGCCTCGCCGCCGCTCCAAGGGCCGCCTTCGCCGCGGCAGGTTCCGGCGACGCCGAGCTCAACGCCCTGTTCGAGCGCATCTTCCAGGAGAATGTCGCCAACAGTCCCGAGCAGGCGACTTCGCTGGGATTGGACAAGGGTACTAATGCCGTCCTCAAGCATCGGCTTTCCCCGCGCACCCTCGAGGAACGGGCGCGCCAGCTCGCCAGGGCACAGGCGGCGCGGGCGGCGGTCGAGGCGGTCGACCCCAAGACCCTGTCGCCCGCGGCGGCGCTCAACCGCGAGATCGTGCTCTATTCGCTGGCCACCCAGACCACGGCGCCCCAGCGCTTCGGGCTCGACAGCGCCATCCGCCCCTACCGGATCTTCCAGCAGGGCGGAGCCTATTTCTCGGTCCCGGACTTCCTCAACACCGCGCACACGGTGAACGACAAGGAGGATGCCGAAGCCTATCTCGACCGGCTCGACGCCTTTGCGACCGCGCTCGACCAGGACAGCGCGATGCAGCGCATCGAGGCGGCGCGCGGCTATGTCGCTCCGGCCTGGTCGCTCGATCTGGCGCTCGGCCAGATGGAGAAGCTTCGCGGCCAGAAGGCGGAGGACAGCTCGATCGTCCAGTCGCTGGCCAAGCGCGCCAAGGCTAAGGACATTAACGGCCGCTGGGAGCGGCGGGCGACCAAGCTCGTCGAGGAGCGGGTCTATCCGGCGCTCGACCGCCAGATGGCGCTGGTCCGCGAGCTTCGCCCGGCGAGCCAGCCGGGCGACGGAATCTGGCGGGTCCCGCACGGCGACGAGATCTACCGGGTCGCCCTGGAGCAGGCGACGACGACCAAGTTCACGCCCGACGAGGTCCATCGCATGGGCCTTCAGCAGGTGGCCGAGATCAGCGCCCAGCTCGACAGGATCCTGCGCACGCAGGGGATGACGAAGGGCGGGGTCGGCGCCCGGCTGGCGGCGCTCAACGTCGATCCTTCGCAGCTCTACGCGAACACCGATCCGGGCCGGGCGGAGCTGATCGCCAGCCTCAACGCGGGCGTCAAGGAGATGTACGGCCGGCTTCCGCGGGCGTTCGCGACCCTTCCCAACGCGCCGCTCGAGATCCGCCGGGTTCCGCCGGAGATCCAGGACGGGGCGTCGAACGGCTATTACAACCGCGCATCGCTCGACGGGTCGAGGCCGGCCATCTACTTCATCAACCTGAAGGACACCGGCGACTGGCCGAAATATTCGCTTCCCTCGCTGACCTATCACGAGGGCGTTCCGGGCCATCACCTCCAGATCAGCCTCGCCCAGGAATCGCGCGACATCCCGACGCTTCGCAAGACCGGCTTCTTCAGCGCCTATTCGGAAGGCTGGGCGCTCTACGCCGAGCAGCTCGCCGACGAGCTCGGCGCCTACAAATCGCCGCTCGAGCGGGCGGGCTATCTCCAGTCGTTCCTGTTCCGGGCGGCGCGCCTCGTCGTCGACACCGGTCTCCACAGCCAGAAGTGGAGCCGCGAGAAGGCGACCGACTACCTCGTGGAGACGACCGGCTTCGCCCGCCCGCGCTCGCAGCGCGAGGTCGAGCGCTACTGCACCCAGGCCGGCCAGGCGTGCAGCTACAAGGTCGGCCACATGGCGTGGACGCGGGCGCGCAAGCGGGCCCAGGCCCTGCTCGGCGCGCGCTTCGATCTGAAGCAGTTCCACGAGGTGCTGAAGGACGGGGCGATGCCGCTCACCATCCTCGAGCGGCGGGTCGAGGAGCGGGCGCGGGGCAGGGCCTAGAGGGTCGACCGGTTGGTTTGAAGGCTCGTCATGCCGGACTTGATCCGGCATCCACCTTCTTTCTCCGCAGCTTGACGAAGAAGGTGGACCCCGGATCAGGTCCGGGGTGACGGGTGACCGCGCAGTGACGGCCCAGGCGGAACAGCGGCCGCTCTACAGAACGAAGTCGGACGCCACCAAATTGGTCTGGGTGGCCAGATTAACCTGCACGTAGAAGTCGGCAGTCCCGTCGCCGTTGAGATCGCCTTCGACGGCCCAGGTCGAGCCTTCGAGCTGGAAGGCGCGAAGCTCGCCCGCATTGTGGCTGAAGGCATCGGAACCGATGAAGGTGAAGGCCTGGTCTCCCGCGGCTTGCGGGTTGGCGTCGATCTCGTGGACGTCGATCAAGTCCCGGTTCTTCTCGAAATCGGCAATCGTGTCGAAAACCCGGAGCGTCGAATCGTTTGCGGAGCGGAAGACGAAGAGGTCTGAGCCGAAGCCGCCGCGCAGATAGTCGGCACCGGCGCCGCCGAGCAGAAAGTCGTTGCCGCCCATGCCGTAGAGGGAATCGTTGCCGTCGTTGCCGACGAGGGCATCGCCCTGCTGGCCGCCGGCGATCGAGTCGTTGCCCGCGCCGCCGAACACCTGGAGCTTGCCGTCTTTCTCCGCCAGGCCGTTGAAGGTCAGGGTCTCGTCGGACAGCAAGGTGGAGGCGAGCACCTCGAGCGTCTCCCCGCGGGCGACGTTCCCGTCGTTCGTCGTGATCTGGTAGCTGACATGGCTCTCGCCGCCGAGCGTTGTGCCGCTGAACAGGGTCAGCCGCTCGATCCCTACGAGGCTGGTCGGAAAGAGGGTCAGGTTGTAATTGCCGAGCAATCCGACGACGTCGGTGCCGGGGCCGCCATTGGCGCTGTCCGCCGCCGTGAAAGCGTCTCCGAAATAGAGATAATCGTCGCCGTCGCGGCCGCCGACCGAATCGTCGCCGCCCTGGGTCATGTCGAACAGGTCGTTGTTGCCGGTACCCTCGATCACGTCGTCGTCGGCGGTTCCAAGCACGACGTCTCCCGGGGAATAGACGCCGTTCACGGTCACGGTCACGGTGACCTCGTTGCCGCCTGCTACGGTATATTGGAAGCTGTCCTCGGCCTGCGAGTTGGCCGCCCCCGTGCCGCCTACGAGATAGTCGAAGGCGTGGTTGGGATCGTAGGCGTAGGTACCGTCGGAATTGACGGTGAGCAGTGCGCCGGAGGCGAGTTCGATCGTCGTTCCGACATTGTCGCCGCCATTCACTTGCGAGACGGTGATCTTGCCGTCGGGGTCGGAGTCCGGGCCAAAGCCGTTGTCCGTGAAGACCGAGCCGGTGGCGACGGCATTCTCGTCGGTCATGATGGCGTCGGGCTGCGCCACCGCCGGATCGTCCGTAGCCGTGACCGTCACGGTGGCGGTCGCCGGCTGGCTGGTGCCGCCGTCGCCGTCGGTGAGGATGAAGGCGATCGTCCGGTCGCGCTCCGTCGGCCGGTCGGAATAATTGGCGAAGCCGATCGACCGGACCAGCTCCTGGACGAGGTCGGGCGTGGCCTGGTCGGTGAAGGTGATGACGAGCGGGGTCGAGGGGTCGGTGCCGCCGGAGATCGTGCCGATACGGTCGCCGGAGTAGAGGATGTCGCCCTCGGAGACCTCGAAGGGTCCCTCGATCACCACCAGCCGGTCGTTGGCGCCGCCGCCGGCGGTGAATTGAACGGTGAGTGTGCCGCCGTCGAAATCGGGCGAATCCGCGTCGGTGACGATTGCCGCCGGGGCGATCCGGGTCGGCGCATCGTTCTCGATGAAGTCGAGCGAGGTGCTCGTGCCTTGGGCTTCGCCGTTGAGATCGACCTGAGGAGGAGAATTTGCGGCAGCAGCAACCATCCGAGCGTTCCCGAAACAGCGCCGCGCGCTCCGGAAGAGGGCGCGCCCAGGCGGTGCATGCGCAATGGCAGATCGCGGCGTCGGTGGCTACGTCCCGAATACGAACGCCTTGCCGCCGGCTCGCGAATGTGACGGCGTGACGCCGCCGCCGCTTATGCTATCGCAGGGCCGATGAGATGGCTCTGGGTCTTCGCGCCGCTCGCGGCGGTCGTGCTTGGAAGCGCGATTCCGCCGGTGGGAGTCGAAGCGCCCAAGCTCGCCTACGAGGACGTGACCTGCCCCTCCGGCGCCTGCCCTGTGCTTCCCGGCGCTTCCCGGCCGGCGCCTGCCCAAGGGGCGTCGACTCTGCCGGCAATCCCGGCGGCCGGCGGCGACATCAAGGTGGTGGTCAGCCTTCCGCAGCAGAAAGCCTGGGTATTCCGCGGCGGCGCGCTTATCGCCACCTCGCCCGTCTCGACCGGCAAGCGGGGCCACGAAACGCCCGCGGGGACCTTCCCCATCCTGCAGAAGCAGGTCCACCACCGGTCGAACCGCTATTCGAACGCGCCCATGCCCTACATGCAGCGGCTGACCGCTTACGGAATCGCCCTCCACGCCGGGGCGCTTCCCGGCTATCCGGCAAGCCACGGCTGCATCAGGCTCCCGCACGCCTTCGCGAAGCGGCTCTACGGCCTGACCGGGCCGGGCACGCGGGTAACGGTGACCCGGGCCCGCTTCCGCTCGGCCGCCGTCGCGGCTCGGCTCAGCTGAAGCGGCAATGGATTTCGACGACCAACTGCGCCGCTATTTCGGAACCGCCGACCTCGCCGCCGCAACTCCCGCGGCGCTCGAGGCCGGAGTGGAGCGGATGAAGGTGGATCTCGGGCTTGAGACGGACCGGGCGAACCGCTTCGCCCTCTGGGCGCTGCTTCACATGCTCGGAGCGGCGCCCGACCTCGACGTCGCCTTCAAGAACGAAGCTGACCGCGACGCCGCCCGCAACTTCATGGACCTCGCCGACCGGGCGGGGGAGCCTTAAACCTGTAGCAGACGGCGTCATGCGGACTGGATCCGGCATGCACCCTCTTTCGACCCGCCTTCGAAGGGAAGATGGACCCCAGATCAAGTCCGGGGTGACGCTGTGGGGAGTCAGGGCGAAAGTGGACCGACGGATGCCTCGTCGCCAAGCCTAGCGGGTCCGGCTGCCCCCGCCTATAGAAGCCCCCCGAATCCTGAAGAGACGCACATGGACATACGCCTCGGCCTGACCTTCGACGACGTGCTGCTTCAGCCCGGCGCCTCGTCGGTGCTTCCGAGCCAGGCCGATACCTCTACCCAGGTTACGCGGGACATCAGTCTCAACATCCCGATCCTCTCCTCCGCGATGGACACGGTGACCGAGGCGGACATGGCGATCGTCATGGCCCAGATGGGAGGCTTGGGAGTGCTTCACCGCAATCTCACTGTCGAGGAGCAGGCGGCGGCGGTGCGGGCGGTGAAGAGGTTCGAGAGCGGGATGGTGGTCAATCCGATCACCCTCACGCCGGACCGCACCCTCGCCGAGGCGCTGGAGCTGATGAAGCGGCACCGCATCTCGGGCATTCCGGTGACCGAGAAGGACGGCCGGCTCGTCGGCATCCTGACCAACCGCGACGTCCGCTTCGCCGAGAACCCGCTCCAGCCGGTGGCCGAGCTGATGACCCGGGAGAACCTCGCCACGGTCTCGCCCGGGGTGAGCCAGGAGGAAGCCCGGCGCCTTCTACACCAGCGGCGGATCGAGAAACTCATCGTCGTCGACGAGGCTGGCCGCTGCACCGGGCTCATCACCGTCAAGGACATGGAGAAGGCGGTCACCTATCCCGCCGCCACCAAGGACGGCTCCGGGCGTCTTCGGGTCGCGGCGGCGACGACCGTCGGCGACAAGGGCTTCGAGCGTTCGGAGGCGCTGATCGACGCGGAATGCGACCTCATCGTCATCGACACCGCCCACGGCCACAATGCCGACGTCGCCGCGGCAGTGGAGAGGATCAAGCGGGTGTCCAATCGGGTCCAGATCGTCGCCGGGAACGTCGCGACCGGCGAGGCGACCAGGGCGCTGATCGGCGCCGGCGCGGACGCGGTGAAGGTCGGCATCGGACCGGGCTCGATCTGCACCACCCGCGTGGTCGCCGGAGTCGGTGTCCCCCAGCTCACCGCCATCATGGACTCGGCCGAGGCGGCGGCGGGGACCGGGACTCCGATCATCGCCGACGGCGGGCTTCGGACCAGCGGCGACCTCGCCAAGGCGCTCGCCGCCGGAGCCTCGACGGTGATGGTCGGCTCGCTCCTCGCCGGAACCGAGGAAGCGCCGGGCGAGACGTTCCTCTACCAGGGCCGGGCCTACAAATCCTACCGCGGCATGGGCTCGGTCGGAGCGATGGCGCGAGGCTCGGCCGACCGTTATTTCCAGCACGACATCAAGGACCAGCTCAAGCTCGTGCCCGAGGGGATCGAGGGCCAGGTCCCGTACAAGGGCCATGCCAGGGACGTCATCCACCAGCTCGTCGGCGGGGTTAAGGCGGCGATGGGCTACACCGGCTCGGCCAACCTCGACGAGCTTCGCGCCAGGGCCCGCTTCGTCCGGATCACCAATGCGGGCCTTCGCGAAAGCCACGTCCACGACGTCGCCATCACCCGAGAGGCGCCCAATTATCCAACCTCCGGCTGAATCATGACTCCGTCGGCGCGCGTGCAGGCGGCGATCGAGATACTGGACGAGGTGGTCGCGGCCGCGCGGAGCGGCGGCGCGGCCGCCGACACTCTCGTCTCGCGCTATTTCTCGACCCGCCGCTACGCCGGGTCGAAGGATCGCCGGGCGGTGCGCGAGCATGTCTATCGGGTGATCAGGGCATGGCCGCAGCCGCCCCGCTCCGGGCGGGACGGGATGCTTGCCCTAGCCGCCGCCGAGCCGGGACTGGCCGCCCTGTTCGACGGCTCGACGCACGCGCCGGCGGCGATCGAGGGCCCGGTGCCGGAGCCGGCGGGCGCGATCGTGCCGGCCTGGCTGGCCCGCCGGCTGGACCCCCTCGTCGCTCCGGAGGAGTGGCCGGCTCTCCTCGATCGCGCGCCGCTGGACCTGCGGGCCAACCGTTTGCGGTCGACTCGCGAGGAAGCGCTCGCCGTTCTTCCCGCCGCCGTCGCCACGCCGCTCTCGCCGCTCGGCCTGCGACTGCCGGAAGGGAGCCGGGTCGAGGACGAGCCGGCGTGGAACGGAGGCCTCGTCGAAATCCAGGACGAGGGAAGCCAGCTCCTTTCCCTCGCCTGCGGGGCGGCTCCGGGCATGACCGTCGTCGACCTTTGCGCCGGAGCGGGCGGAAAGACCCTCGCTCTGGCGGCCGAGATGGCGAATTCGGGACGGCTGGTGGCGACCGACACCGACCGGGCGCGCCTGTCGCGGATGGCGCCGCGCCTCGCGCGGGCCGGAGCCACCCTCGTCGAGCCGCGGCTGCTGAATCCCGGGCGGGAGCGCGAGGCTCTGGCGGACCTTGCCGGAGCGGCCGACATCGTCCTCGTCGATGCCCCCTGCTCGGGAACCGGAACCTGGCGGCGCAACCCGGAGCTGCGCTGGCGGCTTGACTCGGCAAGGCTCGACCGGCTTGTGAAGCTCCAATCCTATCTGATTGACCTTGCAGCGGAACTGGTTCGGCCGGGAGGCATTCTCGTCTATGCCGTCTGCTCGCTTCTGGCGGAGGAGGGCCGGGCGCAGGCGGCCGCCTTTACCGGACGCTCGACGATGGCTCCGCAGGACCCGCCATTTTCCGCCGGACGAGGCGCCGGAACCGGCCTTCTCCTCACCCCCGGCCGGGACGGAACGGACGGCTTTTTCGTCGCGCGCTGGAAGGCGCCATGCTAAGCCTTTTAGCCACAGGCCAATGGAGTATCTGATGCGTCTCACCCCGGTCGCCCTCACCGCCGCGATCCTTCTCGCCACCGTCGGAAGCGCCGGCAGGGGTCAGAAGCCCGACGACCAGATCGACGCCCGCTCCGTCGCTCTCACCCAGCAGGCGCAGGGGCTCTCCGGCCAGGGTCGCTTCCAGGAGGCGACCGACCTGCTGGAAAGCGCGCTTGCCGTCGATCCGCGCAACCGCCAGGCCTATATCGCTCTGGGCCGCGCCGCCCAGGGCGAGAAGCTGCCGGGCAAGGCGATCAAATTCTATCTCGAGGCCTTGAAGCTCGAGCCGAACGACCTCACTGCCCTCGAGGGTCAGGGCGAGGCGCTGGTCCAGCGCGGCGCGGTGGAGCGGGCCAAGCGCAACCTCGAACGGATCCGGTCGCTGTGCAAGGGCGCCTGCCCGCAGGCGACGACGCTCGCCGCCGCCATCGCAAAGGGTCCTCCGCCCGAAGTCCTGACCGCCCAGCGGCCCGACGTCGGAGCCCCGCAGAAGGAGTAGGCGGGATCCTGGAGAGGGCTGTCATGCCGGACTTGATCCGGCATCCAGCTTCTTTTCGATCGATTGAAAGGGAAGGTGGACCCCGGATCAAGTCCGGGGTTGCGCCCTGGCCTGATCCATCGCCCTTGCGACTGCCACGAACTCCTCGATCGTAAGCGTCTCCGCCCGACGCTGAGCGTCGATTCCCACCGCCTCAAGCGCGGCGAGGGCGCCCTCAAGGCCCTTGAGGCTCTGGCGAAGCATCTTGCGGCGCTGTCCGAAGGCGGCGGCGGTGAGCCGCTCGAGGGTCGCGGCGCGCACGCCTTCGGGCGCCGGCTTCGGGACGAGGTGGACGACCGCGGACATCACCTTGGGCGGAGGAACGAAGGCGGAGCGATGGACCTTCATCGCCAGCCTCGGCACGCTTCGCCATTGGGCGAGGATGGCGAGCCGGCCATAGGCGCCGGTGCCAGGAGCCGCGACGATCCGCTCCGCAACCTCGAGCTGGAACATCAGGGTGAGCGAAGCCCACCAAGGCGGCCAGGCCTCGCCGCCGAGCCACCGGACGAGGAGCGCGGTCCCGACATTGTAGGGCAGGTTGGCGGCGACATAGGCGCCCGCGCCCGCCTCCGCCGCCTCGTCGACCGCGAGGGCGTCGCCCTCGATCACCCGAAGCCGGTCGCCGGACGCCTCCGCCACCTCGGCCAGCGCCGGAAGGCAGCGGCGGTCGCGCTCCACCGCGACAACCTCGGCCCCGGCGCGAAGCAAAGCGCGGGTGAGGCCGCCGGGTCCCGGGCCGACTTCGTACACCCGCTTCCCGGAAAGATCGCCCGGAACGCGCGCGATCCGGTCGAGGAGCTGCTCGTCGAGCAGGAAATTCTGGCCGAGCGACTTGCTCGCGGCGAGGCCGTGGCGGGCGATGACCTCGCGAAGCGGTGGAAGGGGCCGCAAGGGGAGGGCCCTCAGGCCGGACAGAGCCGCCCGGCGCAGGCCGCGGCCATGGCCAAGGCGGCGATCATCGCGCCCGGCTCGGCGCGGTCCTGCCCGGCAATGGCGAAGGCGGTGCCGTGGTCGGGCGAAGTCCTGACGATCGGCAGCCCCAGGGTCATGTTGACCCCGTCGTCGAAGTGGAGGGTCTTCAAGGGGACTAGCGCCTGGTCGTGGTAGAGGCACAAGGCGGCGTCGTAGCCCGAGCGGAAGCGGGCGTGGAACATCGTGTCGGCGGCGTGGGGGCCGGTGACCTCGGCATCCTCCTCGCGAAGCCGCTCGATCGCCGGCTCGACGATCTCGATCTCCTCGCGGCCCAGCGCTCCGCCTTCCCCGGCATGGGGGTTGAGGCCGGCCACCGCGAGGCGCGGGCGCTCGATCCCGAACAGCCGGCGAAGGCCGCGGATGGTGGTCCGGCCCTTGGCGACGATCAGCTCGGTCGTGAGGAGGGAAGGGACGTCGCGGAGCGGCACGTGAGTGGTTACCGGAACGGTGCGAAGGGTCGGTCCGGCGAGCATCATCGCCACCTTGTCGGGAGCCACTCCGCACCGCTCGGCGACGAATTCCGTCTGGCCGGGATGCGAAAAGCCGACGGCGTAGAGCTGCGCCTTCGACACCGGCCCGGTGACCAGCGCCGAGGCTGCGGTCGAGCGGGCGAGGCCGACGGCGAGCTCGAGCGCGTCGAAGGCGTTCTGGGCCCCCTCCAGAGTGGGATGTCCGGGGACGACGTCGGTGCCGCGATCGACCCGGATCACCGGCAGCGCCTCGTCGAACGCCGACTCCGCCTCCTCGGGATCGGAGACGATGGCGAGCGGTCCGCTCCACACCGCGGCCACCGCCTCGGCGGATCCGACCGCGAAGAAGCAGGGCAGGCGCTCCGAGCGCCGCCTCTCCCACGCCTTGGCGACGATCTCGGGGCCGATCCCGGCCGGGTCGCCCAGGGCTACCGCGAGCGGCTTGGGCAAAGCGGGCCGCTCAGCGGTAATCGACGACGGCGTCGCGGCGAAGGTCGCGCAAGTAGCGCCGCGCGCGCAGGTTGACGCGGTCCTCGGCCATCTGGTTGTAGATGGTCTCGTAGCTGACCGCGGCGACCGGAGGCGGATCGTCGCGGCCGCACAGGACGAGGACGCTGACGCGGTCCTGGACGGAGCCGAAGGGCGAGGTCACCTGACCGACCTGGAGGCCGAGCAGCGCCGGCTGGAGGGCCGGCGGAAGGTCGCGCACCTTGACCTGATCGTTGGTGACGACTTCGGCCTTGATCGAGGCCGCCGCGGCCTCGGCGCCGCCGCAGCCGCCCATCGACTGGCTGGTGCTGATCAGCTGCTGGACCCGCTGCTGAGCTTCGGCGCGCGCCGTGTTGGGGGCGAAGGTGATCGACATCTGCTTCAAGCTTAGCACGGCGTCGCGCGGATCGGCGGTGAGGACCTGGCGCGTGTCGCCGACCGAGAGGACGGAGAAGCCGCCGGGGATGGCGATCGGATCGCTTACCGCTCCGACCGGGAGCGTACGCACCGCCGCGGAAAGCGGCTCGGGAAGCTGCTCGGCCCGAACCCAGCCGAGCTCGCCGCCGCGCGCCGCCGTCGAGGCTTCGGAGAACTGGCGGGCATAGGCGAGGAAGGAGCCGCCGCCGCGAAGCTGCTGGACGATCCGCTCGGCATTGGCGCGGGTCTGGGCGGCGGTTTCGGGAGTCGCGGAAAGGAAGATCTCGGAGACCTTATATTCCTGCGCGCCCTTGGACGCATTGAGCCGGGCGATCACCGACTTCACTTCGTCCTCGCTGATGTTGACGAACGGCTCGATCCGGTTGCGCAGGAGCCGGCTCCACGACATCTCGCCGTGGATCTGGCGCTTCACCGAGTCCGCCGACGAGCCCTTCGAGCGCAGGAAGGCGTCGAACTGCTTCGGCGACTGGCCGAAGCTCTGGGCGTAGCGGGCGAAGAACTGGTCGATCTCCGCCGGGGTGATCTTGATGTCGTGCTGCTCGGCGGCCTGGATCTGGAGAGTCTCGTCGACGAGGTTGCGAAGCACCTGCTCGCGCAGGCGCTGCATCTCGTCGGGCTGGACCTGGCCGCCATTGGCGAGGACGATGAGGGCGAGGCGCTGGTCGACGTCCGTGCCGGTGATGACGGCGCCGTTGACGATCGCCGTCGCCTTGCGGACGTTGACGTCGGTGTCGCCCAGGAACGCCGGATCGGTCGGCAGGTTCAGCCCCGGGACCGCGGTCGTCGGGCCGGCCCCGGAAGGCTGCGCGGTCGGCGCCGCGGTGGGGGCGGTCGGGGCACGACGGCGCGCCGGAGCCGCCGCGGGGGCGCTCGTTCGGACCGCGGGGCCGGTCGCTGGGCGGGTGCCGGACTGCGCCAGGGCGGCCGCGGCCGTGACCGTGCCTGCAAGCAGCAGAGCCGCCCTTTGAAAAGTGCCGAGCTTCATCATTCCTCCAGTAAAAGCAGACCCCTGGCTGCCCGAAACAGGCTGAACCGCAGCTTACGCCCCCGCCGCCGCAGTCAACCCTCTTAGCGCTCAGGCCTTTTAGCGCCCGAGATTCTTCAGCGCCACCCGGAACAGGAAGGTGTTGCCCCGCCGGAAGTCGCCGGTGGTGTCATAGTCGCGCCGCCACGTCACCCCTATTTCGATGCAGTCGTCGTCGTAGCTGATCCCGAGGCGGTGGCGGACCGGCTCGTAGCCGTCGGCGCTCGACAGCGGGTCCTCGCGCCGGCTGGTCAGGTCGATCGTCGTCGAGCCGAAGATCGACCAGTAGCGGGCGAACTTGACCCGTCCGCCGAGGCGGATCTCCTCCCGGTCGCGAAGGTCCTCGAGGGTCTTGTCGATGTTCCGGTCGAGCCGAAGATAGCCGATCGTCGCGTAGGTCTGGCGGCCGCCGATCACCGCGTCGATCTCGTTCCGGCGAACCGCGAGATCGTCCTTGTCGATCCGGAAGCGGTGGACGAGGTTCAGCTTTCGGCCGAGCTTGACGGTAGTCCGTCCGACGAAGTCCGAAAAACGGCCGGAAAGGCCGGTGCCGGACGGAAGGATGCTCGGCTTGGTGTCGAGCCGGTAGCTCTGCCCGATCGTCGTCCGAACGGCGATGCCCGGAATGTCGACCCCCCAGTCGACTCCGTAGGTGACCCGGGCGCCGTCCTCCCAGCGGTCGTAGCCGGGGAAGCGGTTGAGCGCGAACAGGTTCGAATCCTCGAGGTCGACCGAGCGCGCGTCCTCGTTGGGGATGTCGAGATTGTTGACCGGCGGCGAGGCGACGAACTGGAGTCGCGGAGTAAGCCGCTGGGTGCCGCCCATGAACGGCCCGATCAGCGGCCAGCGTATCTCGCCGGCGACGGCCGCGATCGCCCGCCCGTGCCAGCCTTCGGTGCCGCGGTAGGAGGGGGTGCTGGTAAGGAGCGTGTCGCCGGTGTGGTAGGCGTCGCCGCGGGCATAAGCGGTGAGGATCAGCTCCTGGCCGAGCGGGGTGAGGCTGCGATGCTCCCACTGCGCGGAAACGAAGGCGCGCTGGGTGTCCTGGCCGGCGGTTCGGAGAATTGCGAGGCTGTTCGCCTGGACTTCCAGCCGGCCTCCGGCGAGCAGGGTCGGAAGACGCCAGCGGGCGTCGATGGCAGGAAGGACGAACGGCTGCTGCCCGCCCCGGTCGGTCGAGCGGAGGCCCTGGAACGCCCAGCCGGCGATCGAGACGTAGCTGTCGGAGTCGATCCGCTCGGCGTTGACGAACGAGCGCAGCCGGACGTCGCGGGAGATGTCGTAGCGGCGAAGGAAGGTGCGGTCGGTGACGTAGCGGCCCGAGGCGGTGACGGTCCAAAGCGGTCCGAGCTGGAACCGTCCATTGCCCTCGAGATAGGCGCGGAATCCCTCGTCGCGGACGGTCGAGGGCGTGCCGAGGGGGATACGCGATCCGTAGGTGCCGAAGCCGGCGATCCGGAACGCGCCGAGGCGGGTGATCTGGCGGTATTCCGCCTCCAGCATCGGAAGAACTCCGGTGTAGAGGCG
>Ga0207657_10003475_pt1 | contig 16807 bp, 20 predicted proteins | sample KBSC33metaG_FD_184316 | JGI IMG/M metagenome (GOLD analysis project Ga0207657, IMG submission 184316) | Corn rhizosphere microbial communities from Kellogg Biological Station, Michigan, USA - KBS C3-3 metaG (SPAdes) (version 2) | ecosystem: Host-associated > Plants > Roots > Rhizosphere > Soil ... | reverse complement strand
CCGGCACGCAGCCGGGGCCGGCGTCGACCATCTCCGGCCGCGTCGTCACGTTCCAATCGGGCGACGCTCACGCGACCGCGCCGCTGCCCCACGTCAAGGTGCGCGCGTTCACGAGGGCCTTCCCGCTCGGCCCGGTGATGGCCGATCCGCCGCTCCCGGTCGCAACGGCGCTCACCGGTGCCGACGGCCGCTTCACGCTGTCGGGGCTGCGGCCGCGCCGCTACTTCCTGGTCGCCGGCACCACCGGGCGCTGGGTGTCGCTGCCGGCATCAGGCACGCCGCCGGTAACGCTCCGGATCTGCCGGGACTGCCTGGTGCCGCTGGTGCAGTCGGTCGCGCCCTAGAACCGGATGCGGTCGAACAGCTTGCCCCAGGGGGCACGCGGATCGAGGATGGCGGCGTCGGCGGCGATCTTCAGCAGATCGCCGACGATGAACACCGTCAGCCCGTAGTGGATCGTCCATCCCCAGTCGAACGGCACCGAGTGCTTCAGCCAGATCAGGCCGGGCACGTACACGACCACGCTTCCCAGCAGCATCGCCGGCACGGTCGCCATCCAGCGGGAACCGTTCATCTCGCGCAGCCTGCCGACCACGTATCCGGCCGCGATGAAGCCGACCAGGTATCCGCCGGAGGCGCCGGTGACCTCGCTCCAGCCCTGCGCGCCGCCCGCGTAGAAGGGCAGGAACAGGCCCATGCCGACGTACAGCAGCATCGCGGCCAGGCCGCGGCGGCTGCCGAGGTAGGCCGACCCTCCCAGCACCGCCATCGTCTGCAGCGTCTGGGGCACGGGGGTGCCCGGCAGGGTGATCGAGATCTGGGCCGCCAGCGCCGTCAGCAGCGCCACGGAGACGACCGCCACCGTGCTGACGAGCACATCGGTGCGGGGAACGGCGACGGAACGTGACTGCATGGAAGGATCCTTTGGGAGGTTGCGGGCTACCCTGAGCCCCGTGAACACGGCCGAGCTTACCCGAGCGCTGGTCGAGCGAGCGCTGGCATCCGGCATCGCTGCCTGCGGCGTCTGCCGGGCCGAGCCCTACACCGGCACCGAGCAGGCGATCGAGGAGCGGTTGGCGCGCGGCTATTTCGCCGACATGGGCTTCACGATGCGCCGGCCCGACATCTCGTGCCACCCCGAGTCGGCGCTTCGCAACGCGCGCTCGGTGGTGGTGGCCGCGCACAGCTACGCGCGGCCGGAGCCGCCGAAGCCGGACGACCGCCCGCGCGGCCGCATGCCCCGCTATGCCCGGCGTGATGAGTACGCGCTGCTGCGCGATCGCCTGCGAGACCTTGGCGGTTGGATACGTGAGCAGTCGCCGGGCGGCCGTTTCGTCGTGCACGTCGACAGCAACGGGCACGTCGATCGCGAGGCCGCGGTGCGCGCCGGCATCGCCGTCTACGGCAAGAACACCCTCGCGATCACCCGACGTCACGGCTCGTGGGTGGTGCTGGGCGTGCTGATCACCGACGTCGAGCTGGAGCCGACCAGCGCGGCGCCGGAGCAGCCGGCGTGGGACGCCTGCGGGGAGTGCCGCGCCTGCATCGATGCCTGCCCGACCGATGCCATCGTCGAGGCCGGCGTGCTCGATGCGCGCAGCTGCCTGTCGTATCTGTCCCAGTCGCGGCTGCCGCAGCTGCCGTTCGCCGAGGCGTTCGAGGACCGGGTCTACGGCTGCGACATCTGCCAGGACGTGTGTCCCTGGAACCGCGGCGCCGAGCGCCGCGCCGAGACGCTCCCGGCCGATCCCGTGGATGACGTGTTCCCACCGCTGGCGGAGTGGCTGGAGGAGTCGCCCGAGCGCCTGGCGGATCGGTACCGGCGGCTCTACATCCCCGACAACGACGGCCGCCACCTGCAGCGAAACGCGCGGGTGGCGCTCGCCAACGTCGAGCTCAGCTCCGGGCGGGCGCCCGCGTGAACGACCGCTGCAGCTTCTTCGCCGCCTTCAGCACGCTCTCGCGCACGTGCGGCGGATCCAGCACCTCGGCGTGGCCGCGGTGCTTCAGGATCTCGGGCACCAGCCAGCGCAGCGATCCGTAGCTGACCGCGGCCAGAGCCGAGCCGTCGGTCAGCATCGTCACGTCGCGCCGGCCCTCGCGCTCGTAGCGGGCGCGCTCGGGCGCGAACAGGACGCGCGCGGTGCCCACCTCGCCGCCCAGCTCCGGGTGCAGGTCGGCCATCTCCTCGCGCGGCTCGTAACTCTCATCCAGCAGCTCGGCGTCGCGCACGTACGAGACCTTGAACGTGCGACGGCCGTCCTTGCTGCGGTCGTAGGCCTCGACGTACCAGCCGCGCTGGTCACGCCGCAGCAGATACGGCTCGATCACGCGCGTCGAGAACTCGTCGCTCGAGCGCGAGTGGTAGCCGATCCGCACCAGGCGCTGCTGGCGCACGCCCTCGTTGAGGGTGGTTACGGCCGACTCCTCGTCGCCGCCCTGGGGCTCCGGCGTGTCGGAGAGGGTGTACTGCCCGAACGCGCCGGCGATCTTGTCGCGCACGGTCTGCAGCGAGCTGTGGGCCTCGGCGGCCAGCACCGGCGCGACCACGTCCAGCGCCCGCAAGAGCGCCTTTGCCTCCAGCGGCGATAGGCGCGCCGGGCGGCGGAAGGTGTCGCCGTAGAGCTCCTTGTCGACCAGGATCGAGCCGTTGTCGGTGGAGCAGTAGACGGCGTAGCAGCCGCCGCCGAAGTTGACCAGGTTGAGCAGGTCGAGGTGCTCCTGCAACTCCTGCTGGGACAGGTGGAAGCGGTCGCGCATGTCCGCGGATGACACGGTCGCGGAGGACTCATCGCCGCAGCGCTCGAGCAGGAACGCGAGCAGCGCCTGCAGCAGGGCGAACCGCTCCGGCGCGACCGGGCCCTGCGTGCGGGAGAGCGCGCCGGGGGCATCGTCGACGGCGGCGCGGCCGCGTGACGGCTTGGCCGGCTGGCTGGGGTCGCCGGTGTGCAGCGCCACCAGGCGGTCGAGGTCGGACTGCACCATCGCCACCAGCTCGTCCGGCTCGAGCGGCTGCATGCGGCCCTCCATCAGCAGCACGGCCTGGGACAGCGCCTCCAGGTTGGAGTACTCGGTGGTGAGCGTGGCGCTGCCGTCCTCGTGCTCCTCGAGGTCGCCGTGTCCGCCGTACAGCCGGTTCACCAGCCAGGTGTCGTCGGCCGAGACCGCCAGCCGCGCGACGCCGGCCGGCTCCCGCTCCAGCTGCCACGGCTTGCGATCGCGGTACGCGGTGACGTTGAAGTCGGCCGGGATCCGGAAGTCCCGCTCGCGCCGGGTTGCGAACTTGATCTCGCCGCGCATGCGCGAGATCCGGAACGTCTTTCGGGCCTCCGGGCCCTCCTGGCCGCAGTCGTCGCCGACCACGTACCAGACGCCGTGCAGCTCGAACAGGCCGTAGGGGTTGATGGTGCGCTCGGCGGTGGCGTTGCTGCGCGCCGTCCAGTAGGTGAAGCGGATCGTGCGCTGCTTGCTGATCGCCTGTTCCAGCTTGGCCAGCCGCTGCGAGATCTCGGGCGTGTAGACGCTGCCGAGCAGGTCGATGGTGGCGGTCTTGGGGCCGGGGTCGGCCGTGTTGGCGCGCCCCAGCGCCAGGTTCTGCAGCGCCAGGCGCAGCGGCTCGGCGTATGCGAACTGGCCCTCGAGCAGGTAGAAGCTGGTCTGCAGCGCCGCCAGCTCGGCGTCGGTGAGGTCGATCGGCGGCAGGAAGTAGTGCTCCTGGCGCAGGTTGTACAGCTCCTCGCCGGTGAACTCGTCGCGGCCGGACGTGATCGGCACTCCCAGGCCCTGCAGCTCGGAGCGATCGGCGTAGTAGCGGCGGGCAAACGCCTCGTCGCCCATGTTCGCGTAGCCCTCGACGTTGTTCTTCACGTCGCGGGCTGTGACCGGTCGCTGTTCCGCCATCAGGTAGGCGACGAGCGAAAGCTGGCGGATGAGCTTGTCGGAGTCGTGCGTCAAAGCAGGGATTCAGTCTACCGGTGCCGCGCCACCCAGGCCGCATGGTCGGTGACGATTCTGTCCCGATATTCCGGCAGAAACCGCCGGTATGCTCGGGGAATGATGGCGCATCTCGACCTGGACGCCTTCTTTGCCGCCGTCGAGCTGCACCGCCGGCCGGAGCTGCGGGGCACGCCGCTGGTGGTCGGAGGCGACCCGCGCGGGCGCGGCGTCGTGTCGACGGCGAGCTACGAGGCCCGCAAGTACGGCATCCGGTCGGCGATGAGCTGCGCCGAGGCGCTGCGGCGCTGCCCGCAGGCCGTCTTCGTGCGACCGGACCACGCCGCCTACCGGGAGTGGTCGCGGCGGGTCTGGGACACCGTGCGGGCGCACGCGCCGGTGGTCGAGCGGATCGGGATCGACGAGGGCTACCTGGTGCTGGCCGACGGCGACCCGCCGGAGCAGGCTGCGATCGTCCAGCAGGCGATCCGCGAGCAGGTGCGGCTGTCGTCCTCGCTGGGGGTGGGCGCCTGCAAGGTGGTGTGCAAGATCGCGTCCGACATGAGGAAGCCGGGCGGGATCACGTACGTGCCGGACGGCCAGGAGGCGGCGTTCCTGGCGCCGCTGGAGGTGCGGCGGCTGCCGGGGGTGGGGCCGAAGAGCGAGCAGCGGCTGACGGCGCTGGGCATCGAGACGATCGGTGCGCTGGCGGCGCTTGACGACGAGCGCATGCGCGAGGCGCTGCCCGGTCGCGGCTGGCTGGAGCTGCGCGACCGTGCGCGCGGGATCGACCCGCGGCCGGTGTCATCGGAGCCGGGTGAGGCGATCTCGATCTCGAGCGAGGAGACGTTCGACGTCGACATCAGCGAGCGAGCTGAGCTGCACCTGCGCGTGCGCGCGATGGCCGCCCCGCTGGCCGGCTCGCTGCAGAGCAGCGGCCGCAGCGCGCGCACCATCACCACCAAGCTGCGCTACCCGGACTTCTCGATCGTGACGCGGTCACACTCGCTCGCGGTCGGTACCGACGACGCCGACCAGATCGGCGAGCTGGCCTGCATGCTGCTCGACCGCGCGCTCGAGCAGCGGCCGGGCGCCCTACGCTTGGTGGGCGTGGGCGTGTCCGGGTTCCAGGAGCACCAGCAGCTGAGCCTCGGCCTGTAGGCCGGACCCGACGCCGCTACGCGGTTACGTGTGTGCGCTCTTCCAGGTGCTGGTGGGACGGGCAGTACTCACGGTCGGGCAGCGGGGTGCGCTGACAGGGCTTGCCCTTGCGCGTCGTCGCCTTGCAGCTGGCCATGCCCTCCCCGTTCCGCTCGATCTCCTCGAGGATGTAGGTGACGGCGGCGCTGATGTGACGGTCGATCGTGTTGTAGACCCGTGCCTGGTTCGAGATCGAGAACAGATGCCGGATCTCGTGGAACAGGCTCTGGGCCGGCTTCGCGAAGTAGTGGGGGTCGCGCGCCAGCCGCTCGATCGTCGCCTCGGAGGACTGCAGCACGCGGCGCTTGCCCTCAGGTATGGATACCGTCTCAGGGTGCGGATCGACGAGATCCTTGATTTCGACGAAGATCGCGCGGCTGAATCGATACATGAAGGCTCTCCAGACTGTCACAAGGTCGGGGACGGGCTCAGCGGCATTATGCCCGTTTGCGGCCTGAGTTCGCGCGTCGAAATGTTAAGTACGCGTTAAACTCGGGGATAATTCGGCCGTTTTGACGGGCCGGGCCGCAAATTTCCTCCAAACAGCATATGTCACAAGCGCCGCTCCCCACCTGTTACATGAGCGACCTGTTCCGGCTGCACGACCCCGGTCCGGGCCATCCGGAGCGGCCGGCCCGATACGACGCGGTGGCTGCGGCGGTGGCTGCATCGGGTGCGGAGCGGCGGGACGCGCCGCCGGCGCCGCGCGAGGCCCTGGAGCGCGTCCATTCCCCGGCCTACGTCGAGCTGATCGAGCGGTTCTGCGCGGGCGGCGGGGGCGCGCTCGACCCGGATACGATCGTCACGGAGGCCAGCTGGGAGGCGGCGCTGCGCGCGGCGGGCGGCGCGATCGCGGCGGTCGAGGCGGTGGCCGGCGACGCCGGCGTGGCCGCGTTCAGCTGCGGGCGGCCGCCCGGCCACCACGCCGAGCCGGCGCGGGCGATGGGATTCTGCGTCTTCAACAGCGCCGCGGTCGCGGCCGCGCACGCGCGGCAGGCGCTCGGCTGTGAGCGGGTGGCGGTGCTCGACTGGGACGCCCACCACGGCAACGGCACCCAGGCCATCTTCTACGACGATCCCGCCGTGCTCTACGTCTCGCTGCACCAGTACCCCTTCTACCCGGGGACGGGCGCGGCCGCCGAGACCGGAGCGGGGGACGGCGCCGGCGCGACCGTGAACCTGCCGCTGGCGGCGGGCACCAGCGAGTCGGCGTATCTGGCCGCGTTCCACGAGCGGGCGCTGCCCGCCGTGGTGGCGTTCGGGCCCGACCTGGTGATCGTGTCGGCGGGCTTCGACGCTGCCGCCGACGACCCGCTCTGCTCGCTCCGGCTGACGGCGCCGGCGTTTGCCGAGATGGCCACGGCGCTGCGCGAGCCGTGCGGCGGTCCGGCTCTGGTGCTGGAGGGCGGCTACAGCCTGTCGGCGCTGGAGGCGGGCGTGACCGCGGTGCTGGCGGCCGTCAGTACGTAGTCCGGGCTAGGGGCGGCGGGAGGGGCGCGACCTCGGCGCGGGTACGCTACCTGCGACGACGACACGACAGGAGCGGCGATGAGCGACGAACAGGTTCACGGGACGATCGAGCAGCTGGTCTCGGAGGAGCACGAGCTGTGGGAGGCGGAGTCGCAGGGCCGGTCGACGGACTCGGACCGGCGGCGCCTGGCCGAGATCAAGGTGCAGCTCGACCAGTGCTGGGACCTGCTGCGGCAGCGTCGCGCGCTGCGCGAGTTCGACCTCGACGACGACAGCGCACAGCTGCGCAAGTCAGACGTGGTCGAGGGCTACCAGCAGTAGCCGTGCGTCACAGCCGCCGTGGCACCGCTGTCACGGCGATGTTGCTTGCGAAAGCCCCCGTTTCCGCACGCCGCGGTCACGGCCCGGACACAGACCTGGCAGCGACCTGCCACGCACCCCGAAGCGGCCTCTGAGGCCGGTCCGGGCGCGATCTGCGAAACCATGCGAATTCCCTGTCACAGCAGCCGTGACACGCGTCACGGCGCCGTCACGAACCGGTGGCGGGGGCGGGAGCGGTGTTTGACTCCAATCTGGGCGCCGGCGGCGGCGCGGCCCGTGACTGTCCCGCGACCCGCGTCTCGCCGTCGTTACAGGCTGATCACGATCATCCGGGGCTCGGTCATCTCCTGCACCGCGAACTTCGGTCCCTCGCGCGTGTTTCCCGACTCCTTGACGCCGCCGTAGGGCATCTGGTCGGCCCGGTAGGTGGGCGCCTCGTTCAGCGTGACTCCGCCGAACTCCAGTTCCCGCGCCGCGCGCATCGCCTTCGTGATGTCCTGCGTGAACACCCCCGCCTGCAGCCCGTAGTCGGTGCCGTTGGCGAGCGCGATCGCCTGCTCCAGGCCCGACACGCGCGCCACGGCCACGACCGGTCCGAACACCTCGTGGCAGGCGACCTCCATGTCCAGCGACACGTCGTCGAGCAACGTCGGGCGCAGCACGCCGTCGTCGCCCAACTCGCCGCCGGAAAGCAGCTTCGCACCGCCGGCGACGGCGTCATCCACCCAGGCCTTGATGCGATCGCGGTTCTCGCCGTCGATCACCGGCCCCACCTGCGTGTCCGGATCCAGCGGATCTCCCACCTTCAGCGCCTGTACCTTCGGCACCAGCTTCTCGATCAGCGCGTCGTGCGCGGCATCCTCGACGTAGACCCGCTGGATCGAGATGCAGCTCTGTCCGGCGAACGCGTAGCCGTTGGCGGCGATCGCCGTGGCTGCCTTGTCGAGGTCGGCGTCGGCCAGCACGATCAGCGGCGTGGAGTTGCCGAGCTCCAGCGACACCTTCTTCTTGTGGGCGCGCTGGCGGATGCCCCAGCCCACCTGCGAGGAGCCGGTGAAGGTGATCATCTTGACGCGCTCGTCCTCGGTCAGCACGTCGCCGATCTCGCCAGAGCGGCCCACGATCACGTTCAGCCAGCCGGCCGGCTGGCCGGCGTCGGCGAACGCGCGCGCCAGCAGGAGTGCAGAGAGCGGTGTCGCCCCGGCCGGCTTCAGCACCACCGCGCAGCCTGCCGCGAACGCGGGGCCGACCTTGTGGCAGACCAGGTTCAGCGGGAAGTTGAACGGCGAGATCGCGCCGATGATCCCGATCGGCACGCGCAGGATCAGGCCGGCCTTGCCCTCGCCGGCGGGGTGCGCGTCCATCGGCACCGTCTCGCCGGTCAGCCGCCGCGCCTCCAGCGCCGAGAAGGTGATCGTCTGCACGGCGCGGTCGACCTCGATGCCCGCCGTCGCGATCGGCTTGCCGGCCTCCTGGGCGATGGTGCGCGCGAACTCGTCGCGCCGCTCCGCGAGCAGTGCGGCCACCCCGTCCAGCACCGACGCGCGCTTGTGCGCCGGCAGCGGGCTGTGCATCGCCCGCTCCGCTGCGTCTATCGCGCGGGTCGCGTCCGCGCCGCCGCCGAACGCCACGCGCCCGACCACGCTGCCGTCGTAGGGCGACGTCACGTCCTTCGTCTCGCCGGTCTCATACCACTCGCCGTCCACGTACAGCTTCTGGATTGTCTCAGTCATCGCCATTGTCAGACCCCTTCTCCGACCTTCACCAGGTCGGCCAGATTCATCGAAAACTTCCTGTTCTCGCGGTAGTCGATCGGGATCTCCACGACCGATGGAATGTCCAGCTCGAGCGCACGCCTGAGCGTCGGCATCAACTCGTCGGCGGACGTCACGCGCATGCCCGCGATCCCAAAGCTCTCGGCCAGCATCACCAGATCCGGGTTCGTGAACTTGGTGCCGGCCAGGTGACCGAACTTGCGCTGCTGGTGCACCTCGATCACTCCGTATGCGTTGTCCGACCAGACGATGTTCACGATCGCCAGCCCCAGCCGCTTGGCCGTTTCCAGCTCCTGCACGTTCATCAAGAACCCGCCGTCGCCGGAGATCGTGACCACCCGCCGGTCCTTGGGCAGCACCATCCTCGCGGCCACCGCGGCCGGCAGCGCGAAGCCCATCGCCGCCGCGCCGTTGGAGATCAGCACCGTGTTCGGCTCGTGGGCCGGCCACAGGCGCGAGATCCACAGCTTGTGCGCGCCCACATCCGAGATCAGCAGGTCGCTCGGGCCCATCAGCTCACGCAGGTCGCGCAGCGCCCGCTGCGGCTTGATCGGGAACCCGTCGTCGGAGTGCGACTCCAGCGCGTCGCGGATCATCTGGTTGAACGGGGGTGTCACCACCCGGGCCGGCGGCTTGTCCGAGACCAGGTTGCCCAGGTGCGTGAGGATGTGCGAGATGTCGCCGGTCAACTCCACGTCGGGCACGTAGTGCGCGTCGCTCTCGGCCGGCGTCGTGTCGATGCAGATCACGCGGCGGTCGCGGTTCGGGTTCCAGTTCACGGGCGACCACTCGACCAGGTCGTACCCGACGCACACGACCAGGTCGGACTGGCCCATGAACCCGCGCGGGTAGTCCTGCGCGCGCAGCCCGGCGGTGAACAGCGCGTGCTCGTCGTCGGCGTCGATCACGCCCTTGCCCATGAAGGTGGTGATCACGCCCAGCCCGGTCTGCTGCACGAAGCGCCGCAGCGCCGGGGAGGCGTTCTGGCGGGCGATGCCGTTTCCGGCCAGCACCACAGGACGCTCGGCCGCCTGCAGCAGCTCCGCGGCGCGGTGCAGCTCGGCCGCGACCGGCTCCACCAGCGCCGGCGGGCGGCGCGGCACCGGGTCGGCGGCGAGCGGCAGCTCCATCACGTCGGCCGGCAGCTCCAGGTGCGTGGCGCCCGGCTTCTCGCGCTCGGCCACCGCGAACGCCTTGCGAACGGCCTCCGGGATGATGTCCGGGTCGTGAACGCGCGCGTTCCACTTGGTCACCGGCTTCATCATGCGCACCACGTCGATGTACTGGTGGCTCTCCTTGTGCATCTCCGACAGGTCGGTCTGGCCGGTCAGGGCGACCACCGGGGCGCGGTCGAGGAAGGCGTCGGCCATGCCGGTCACGAGGTTGGTTGCGCCCGGCCCGAGCGTGCCCAAGCAGACGCCGGCGCGCCCGGTCAGCCGTCCGTAGGCGTCGGCCATGAAGGCGCCGCCCTGCTCGTGGCGTACCGGTACGAACTCGATCGAGGACGAGCGGTCGAGCGCCTCATTCAGGTCGAGCGTCTCCTCGCCGGGGATGCCGAACACGTGGCGTACACCCTCGTTCTCGAGGCATCTGACGAAGACTTCGGCCGCCGTTTCCATAGCACCGGCAGTGTATCGGTGGCGGACTGGCGGACGTGCCGCCGCGGGTCAGCGAGTCGGGGCTAGCGGATCGCGAAGCACTTGTCGGCGGAGGAGCCCGCCAGGATCTGCTGCTCGGTGTCCAGCTGGGAGTCGAGCAGCGCATCGAACGGCTTTCGGCCGGAACCGGTGATCGTGAAGTCGGCCAGGCCGTCGCGGGTCTGCACGGGAGACTGCGAGTAGTTCCCGGGCGGCGGCCCCTTCCACCGCACGATCGGTGTCACGCCGGGTCCGTCCATCGTCGCGCGGTACTTCTGGCCGTACCCGCTGGCGTGGTGGCGGCCGTAGCGGTTGGGCCACAGCGTGTCGCAGAAGCCACCGTCGCTGGGCCGGTGCACGAGGAAGCTGTTCTCGCGGCGCCAGCCCTTGCCCCACTTGGGCGGGTTGTAGGTGTCGACGAAGACGAGCCGGCCGAAGCTGTCGGTGGGCGCGCCGGTCCTGGTGTTCGAGAACCCGTAGGTGCCGACGCCCTTGTAGGTGGCGCGGCCGAACAGCTTGTCCAGGTGCGGATACTGCGAGGTCGCGCGCGTCCAGTTCCATTTCAACCAGAGCTGGGCGAGCGGGCCCTTCCAGTGTGAGATGTGCAGCTCGCGCTTGCCCTGCTGCGGCGTCTGGCAGCACTTGTAGCCGCCGTTCGGCATCAGGCGCTTCCAGCTCTGGAGCGCCCAGTGGGAGCCGTCCGGCATCGTGCAGACGGTCACGGCCAGGGTGAGGCCGCTGCCCTTCCAGGGCGCGCACGCGTTCTTGACGCGCCGCCAGTAGCCGGAGCCCCAGGGGCTGGCGCTGCCACCCGAGTAGTCGACGTGGAACTTGACCTGGCTATCGGGATGCGCCCGGTCGGGTGGCTTGGCGTTGATCGCGCCCCATACCAGCACGTGGCGGACAATGCCCTTGGCGCGGTAGCTGACCACCGCCCGGTTCTTGGCGTTCACCTTGAGCGTGATGTGCGTCGCGTTGCGGACGATCAGCTTGCTGGCTCCGGCGACCGCCGGGGCCATGAGCGCCGCCGCGACCACCACCACGAGCAGGACTGTGAATCGTCGCATCTGTTGTTGTATCGGCAGGTCGGTGGTGATCTGAGACACCCGCGCGGCCTCGCGAGGGGCGCCCGTACGGTAGCCCACGTGGCCGCTGGCACTCCCTCGCGGGCGTTTCGTGACAGGAGCCGCCTTGTTCCGTGACGGGCGCTCGCGGCAGGCTGGGCCGGTCATCACGAACGCCCGCAAGGAGGGTCATCCATGTTTCACCGCACCGCCGCCTGGCTGGTCACAGGCACGCATCACCTGGTCGAACGCGTGCGTCGCGCCGACGCCGAGCAGGGCCAGGGCACGGTCGAGTACGCCGGCCTGGCCATGGCCATCGGCGTGCTGCTGCTCGCCGTTGGCTCGTACCTCGGCGGGAAGGACCACGGCATCGGCAGCGTGGTCACGGCTGCCATCAAGACCGCCGTCGAACACGCCACCGGCAGCGGCGGCAAGTAGGGCCGGTCAGCGAGCCGGCCTTTCGGGTGGCGGCGCAGCGTGCGGCTGCGCCGCCACCCCGGCCATGATGCGGGAAGAGGCGTGCAGTCGAGGCGTGGTATTTCACGAACGCCCGGCACACCGCGTCAATCGCACTCGACGCCCGCTGGGATTTCGAGAAGTCACCCGCGAGTTCTCGTTTCCCGGGCTGAGCTTCGACGGGAGCCAGGGCATCCTGTTTCGGGCCAGCCTGCCCTGATCTCAAGGACAGCGGCGGATACCTCGTCGTCCTGGGCGGCTACGGCAGCGAGCTGACCGCCTCGCTACCTGCGGACGTCAGCGCCGCCGCCCGGTCGGCGCCCGAGCCGCTGTACTCCACCAGGCCGAGATGCACGAGGTGGTCGACGTTCTCGGCCACCGACTGGTGCAGCTCGTCGGAGTCGTGTCCCTCGGCCGAGTGCCGCCCCTCGCCGGCGATCGCCGTTGCGATCTCGGAGACGGACGCACTGCCGCGGCTGAGCTGCCGGAGAATGTCGTCCTGGTACGGGAAACGGTTGATGCTCATGCCGTGACTCCTCTCGCCTGGGAATGCCCAAGCCTACACCCTGCGAATCGCGCGCAGGGGCCGTCATTCAGGCAGCAAACCCGGCCGGTAGCTCGTATAGCGCGGCTCCGGGAAGCGGGCGTATGCGATCCGCTCGTCGGTGGTCTCCTGCTCGACGCCGGCGCCGTGCCGCCGGGCCCCGGCGTCGACCGTGTAGGCGCCCCAGTTCGGCCCGGTCGACTCGCCGCGGGCGCCGATGCACAGCACGACCAGGGGCCCGCTGCCGGCCGCCACGATCACGTGCTCGGTGCCGGCCGGACAGTGCACGAAATCCCACCGCCGCAGGGTTCGCTCCTGGCCCTCGATCACGAGCACTCCCTCACCGGCAAGCACCAGGAAATCCTCCTGGTCAGCCTCCCAGTGGTACATCGCCATCGGCTCGCCCGGCGCCAGCGTCTGGACGTTGATCCCGACCTGCGCGAAGTCCGAGTCGCCCTCGAAGTCGCAGTAGAACCCGCGCCCGGGCCGCTCCCGCCATCGCGCCTCGGCCGCGTTCATGACGAACCAGCCCTCGCTCCCGGCGACGAGCCCGTGCTCGGTCGCTTCGAGAGGCTGCTCGGGAACCATCGCTAGCGCGGCTCGACCGGGAACTGCATCTTGACCAGCACGTCCCAGCGGCTGACCTGGCCGTCGGTCACCTCGCAGGTGGTGGAGACGACCTCGATCGTGCGGATGCCGCGCACCGAGCGGGCGGCGGCCGTGAGCGCCTGGCGGACGGCGTCGTCGGAGCTCTCGGTGGAGCTTCCGATCACCTCGATCACCTTCGTTACCGCCATCCGCCGACCTCCGCTGCCGACCGCTGATACCGTTGCCGGTCTGTCTGGTGGGAGGATAGCGATGCGGGTGCTGATCATGCAGGAGGTGTCGCCGGCCGGCCTGGCCGAGCTGGAGGGCCACGAGCTGGTGCGCGGCAGCGACCCGTCCGGCTGCGACGGGGTCGTCTGCTACCTGATCGACCGCATCGACGAGGCCTTCCTGGCGACACCCGGCCTGCGCGGCCTCGCCACCGTCTCGGTCGGGCTCGACCACATCGACCTGGCTGCCGCGGAGCGGCACCGGATCCCGATCGCCTACACGCCGGACGTGCTGACCGAGGCCACTGCGGACCTCACGTTCGCGCTGCTGCTGGGCGCGGCACGGAGGCTGGGGGAGAGCGAGCGCTACCTGCGCGCGGGCCGCTGGCAGTCCTGGAGCTTCGACCTGTTGCTGGGCACCGACGTGCACGGAAAGACGCTCGGGATCATCGGTCCCGGCCGCATCGGCCGCGCCGTCGCCCGCCGCGCCGATGGCTTCGGCATGCGCGTCCTGTTCGCCGGGCGCGACCGCTCCGAGCTGGAGCGGGTGCTGGCCGAGTCCGACTTCGTGGCGGTGACCGTGCCCCTGTCGGAGTCCACCCGCCACCTGATCGGCGCGGCCGAGCTGGCGCGTATGAAGCAGGGTGCGTTCCTCGTCAACACCAGCCGCGGTCCGGTCGTCGACGAGGCCGCCCTCGCCGAGTCCCTCGGCTCCGGCCACCTGGGTGGCGCCGGACTGGACGTGTTCGAGAACGAGCCGCACGTGCACCCGGCCCTGCTCGCGTGCGAGAATGCGTTGATGGTGCCGCACATCGCATCGGCGACACGCGAGACGCGCGACGGCATGGCCCGGCTGGCCTGCCGCGGGCTGGCCCAGATCCTGCGCGGCGAGCGGCCCCCGAACCTGGCCAACCCGCAGGTGTGGCCGGTCGAGGCGGAGTCGCGATGAGCCGCGAGCCGGTCGTCGTCGACGCCAGCGCGCTCGGCCCGTACTCGCCGGCCGTGGTGGCCGAGGGCCGCTTCGTGTACGTCGCCGGGCAGGGCCCGCTGCGCGACGAGGACTACACGCCGGACACGGTGGCGGCCGAGACGCGGCTGGCGCTCGAGAACGTGTTCCGGATCCTGGCGGCCGCCGGCGCGGGGCCGGCCGACGTGGTTCGCTGCGGCGTCTACCTGGTCGACATCGGCGACTTTGACGAGATGAACGCCGTCTACGCCGAGGCCTTCCCGACGCCGCGGCCGGCGCGGACGACGATCCAGGTGGCAGGACTGCCGGGCGGCATCAAGGTCGAGATCGACTGCGTGGCGGTACTGCCGGGCTAGCCTGTCTAGCTGGCTTCCGGCGGATCGTCACTGGTGGGCTGGAACAGGTCGCGAACGCCGCTTCTGTGCGGCCGCTCGACCGTCACCTGCAGCGGCTGGTCGAGCTTTTCGATCACGCCGTCGACGCCGCCGCCGACCTGCTCCACCATCGCCGCCAGCGTGGCGATGTCCTGGCGCAGCGCGGCCATGCCGGTCGAGATCAGGTCGACCACCAGCTCCAGGTCCTCGACGCGGCCGAGGCGCTCCGCCAGCAGGTCCAGGTTGACCTGCTCGACCTGCCGCGACAGCCCGCGCAGCAGCTCTCGCAGCTCGTCGGCGCGGCGCGCGTCGGAGTGCTCCGACATGGCCCGCTCGACCGCCCGCTCCACCTTCGCCGGCAGGCTCTCCTCGAGCGAGGCGGCGGTCGTGCGCAGCTCGTCCACGTGCGTCTCGGCGCGGGCCAGGATGGTGCGCAGATCCGGCATCGCGGGACGCGCTTCCGCCACCACATCGGGCGCCGGTTGGTCGCCGCGCGCACGGGTTCGCAGCTCCTGGATTCGGCGGTAGAGCTGTGCCTCCGCCTCTTCCATCGGGGTGCGACCGGTCTCCATCGCTCATGAGTCTACCCGGCGGCGTCCGCGGCCGCTGCTACGCTCGAACAGCCGTCCCAGGGAGGTCACCGATGCACGCATTCGACGACGAGGTCAGCTACACACGAATCATCGATCCGGAGCCTGCGGGCGAGGATCTGGTCATCCCTGCCAAGGGCGAGCGGCCGTCGCTGGTGTGGCGCCCGCGCCTGGGCGAGGATCAGACCTACGAGCTCAGCGGGCGCCTGACCAAGCTCGGCCGCCACGACGAGAACGACGTGGTGCTGGCCGGGCCGACCGTGTCCGCGCGCCACGCCACCGTGCGGGTGGAACCGATCGGGGTGGTGCTCGAGGATGAGGGCAGCCTGAACGGCACCTTCGTCAACGGCGAGCGGATCGAGCAGCGGCTGCTGGAGGAGGGCGACCGCATCCAGGTCGGGCCGCACCTGCTGCTGTTCGTGCCGGCGGCCTAGCCGTCCGTGTACTGCAGCTCGGCCCACGACGGCACCGGGGCCAGCTCGACCAGCGGCGACTGGTCGCTGGGCATGCGGTATGCGAATCCGCCGGATGCCTCGTCGAAGGCCACGTCCAGCAGCCCGGCCTTGACGCGATGATCGAGCCAGGCACCGCGGAAGACCAGCTTGCGCAGCCAGTAGCAGAGCGTTTCGGCGTGCAGCTGGTCGATCGGGCCGGCCTGGTCGCGCAGGTGCTCGCCCAGCCGGCTGCGCGGGTGGGCGGTGGCGCCCGTCGAGGCCAGCTCGACCAGGTCGTCGGCCTCGTCGGCCGTCAGGTCGCGCTGCGGCACCAGCTCCAGCCGCACCGCCGCCGCGACCACCCGCTGGCCGAAGTCGGTGCGCGAGAATCCATAGCGGTAGTCGAGGAACTCGACGACAAAGTCGTCGCCCGAGTGGTAGTCAGCGTCCACGGAGGGGAAGTGTAGGTGCCGCGGATCCGCCTGGAACGAGGGCCGGTGGTGTGCGAGCAGGGGGTGCTCGCGACCACCGCCTGGACACGCACCAAGGGTCTGCTGGGCCGGTCGGGCATGGCCGAGGACGAGGGGCTCTGGATCCAGCCCACCAGCTCCATCCACATGTGGTTCATGCGGTTCGCGATCGACGTCGTGTGGGCAGCCGACGACGGCCGCGTGCTGAAGCTGGTGGAGGGGTTCAAGCCCTGGCGCATGTCCCTCTGCCGCGGGGCCAAGGTCGCGCTGGAGCTGCCGGTGGGCGCGATCGCGCGCAGCGGCGTCGAGGTGGGGGACTACCTGGTGATCGAGCGCTGAGCCGGCCTACGGCTGGGCCGGGCCGCTGGCTGCCGGCGGCAGCACCATCGACGCACGCAGGCTCACGAGCGGCCCGTTCGGGACGGTGATCAGGCCGCGGGTGGGGCGGTCGAGGTCGAAGCTGACGTACAGCAGCATCGTCACCAGCCCGGCCGCAATCAGCACCGTCAGCAGGCCGCGGCCGAGCACCGCCAGGTAGAACGCGAGCATCGCCACCGCCGCGGCCGCGCCCACGATCTCGAGCACCCACACCTCGGCCGGCACCCGGTTGTTGAGCCCGGCCACGCGCACGCCCTGCGCGTCGATCATCTCGTTCAGCGTCTCGACGTAGAGCCGGGGAGCGGTGTCCACCGGCGCCGCCGCCACCGCCTGCCCCGCCAGCGCCCACAGCCGTCGCTGGAGCAGGTTCTCGGTGGCG